>Ga0193727_1000073_pt1 | contig 29033 bp, 23 predicted proteins | sample H2c2metaG_FD_143051 | JGI IMG/M metagenome (GOLD analysis project Ga0193727, IMG submission 143051) | Soil microbial communities from a riparian zone of the East river system, Colorado, United States - H2c2 | ecosystem: Environmental > Terrestrial > Soil > Riparian zone | place: USA: East River...
ACGAAACAAACGCCCGCCATGCGGGCTGCGCGGGGCAGATAACCGATGACAGCGGCGGAATGGAGCCTGTTCGGTGCCGTCATCGTGTACCTGCTGACCCTGGCACCGGTCAAGCCGCTGGGCTTTCGCGACTTCGACAACGCGAAGCCGCGCGATCCTGCTTTCTACTCTCATCCGCTGCGCGCGCGGGCCCTTGGCGCCCACCTCAATGGCATCGAGACCTTCCCTTTCTTCGCCGCGGCCGTGCTGCTGGCCGAGTTCCGGCACGCGCCGCAAAGCATTGTCGACACACTGGCGTTACTGTTCGTCGCGGTGCGCGTCCTGTTCGTGCTGGCCTATCTGGCCAACCGTCCGACCCTGCGCACCATCCTGTGGAACGTCGGTTTTCTGCTGAACGCCTGGATTTTTTTCCTTCCCGCCTTGTGACAGCGGCGGGATCGCGCCCGCGGTGCAGGGTGCGCGCGTGCAGCACGGGTGTTCATCGCGGCCCGCGCGCGCTCGGGTCCGCGGCAGAAAAAACGCGTTAAACTCGTGCCTGCCGGAGATACGAGGTCATCGCGTTGTCAGCGATTATCGACAATTTCCAATTGCTGGGATTGCTGGTGCAGGCGATTGGCGCTGCGCTGATCGGCTTGCTGTGCCTGATGCTGAATCAGGTCGTGCAGGTAGCGGCGCTTTCGGCGTGGTGGCGCGGCTGGTTGAGCCTTTCCTGCGCGCTGGTTGCCCTGTTGTTCGAACAGGCCATGCCGGCTGGCGCGGTGGCGACGTTGCCGCTGTACCTCTTCGGTGAATACCTGTTCGGCTGGTGGATCGTCGAGGGCTGCGCGCGCTTCGCCGGCCGCGCCTGGCCGCAGGTGCCGCCCGGCAGGCTGATCGTGGCACTGATGGTCGCCGCACTCGCGCTGCCACGGCTGACCGGATACGAATTCCGCGCGTTCTTCTTCGTGCAATCGGTGGTGCTGACGCTGGTCTTTGCCGCGGCGCTCGTGGCATTGGCGCCGGCGGTCAGGCGCGTGCCCAAGAGCCCCGGCCTGCTGGCGATGCGCATTGCGCTGGCGCTGCTGTTTGCGACGTTCCTGATCTACGTGCCGGTGTTCGCGGCAAATCTGCTGTTCGACGCGCCGCTGCCGATGCTGGCGCTGAAGTTGAGCTCGGCGGCGCACCTGGTATGTGAATTCCTGCTCGGCTTCGGCGGCGTCGTGCTGGTTCTGGAACAGAGCCGGGAGAAACTTGCTGCGCTCTACGACGACCTGGCCGAAAGCCATGCCAATTACCGCAAGGCGGCAGAACGCGACGCATTGACGATGGCATACAACCGTCACGCGTTCTTCCAGTTGCTCAATTTCATGACCGACCTGGACGAACCGGCATCCGGTGCGCTCGCGATGATCGACGCCGACGACTTGAAGCTGCTCAACGACCGGCACGGCCATGTCGAGGGCGACGTCGCCTTGGTGCGGATCGTCGAGACGGTGCAGCAGAAGGTCCGGCCCGAGGACCATCTGTTCCGCTGGGGCGGTGACGAGTTCGTCCTGGTTGCGCCCGGCCTGACCGCAGCCGCACTGGCGGCACGACTCGACCTGGTCAACGCGAGCCTGGCCCTGACCGGGACGGTGGAGGTGCAGGTGTCGTTCGGCGTCGTCGAGTTCCGCAACGCCACCGACCTGCTCGACGCAGTCGAGCGCGCGGATGCCTGCATGTTCGCGCAGAAGCGCGAACGCGCGGCGCAGCGACGGCGCAAGGGTCTGGAAATCATCAAGGGCGCGGGCCCGTCGTCGAATGGGTGAGCTTGCCCCGGACAAGCGCACGCGGACTGTCTCACGCGCACCCCACGCCCAACAAGCAGCGACAGCTCACGCAGGCGTGCTGATTGCGCAAGCCATATTCGAACTGCGCCGGCAAGCGGGCCACGGTTTGCGCAACGTCGCGCTGCCGGCGCGCCCCCCGGTCCGCGGCGACATGTTCATTCGGCATTCGCCCTGGTTCGGTGAATATGCCGTCGGGTGGTGGCTTGCCCTGCACGCGACAGGCTGCGCGCCGGATAGATGATGGGCAAAACAGGCGGCAGACGCACGCATGAGCACCAGGATCAGTCCACTCGCCGGCAAGCCGGCGCCAGCATCGATGCTGGTCGACGTGGCGAAGCTGCTCGACGCCTACGTCGACCTGCGTCCTGATCCGTCGATCGCGGCGCAGCGCGTCGCGTTCGGCACGTCCGGTCATCGCGGCAGTTCATTCGCGCGCAGCTTCAATGAATGGCATGTGCTGGCGATCAGCCAGGCGATCTGTGAATACCGCAGGCAGCAAGGCATCGACGGCCCGCTCTATCTGGGCATCGACACGCATGCGTTGTCGCAACCGGCATTCGAGACGGCGCTGGAAGTTCTGGCGGCAAACGGCGTCGAGACGCTGATCGCCAGGGGCGGAGAATTTACGCCGACGCCCGCGATCTCGCATGCCATCCTCAATTACAACCGCGATCGCAAGACAGGATTGGCCGACGGCATCGTCATCACGCCGTCGCACAACCCGCCGGACAACGGCGGCTTCAAATACAACCCGCCCAATGGCGGGCCGGCCGACACCGACATCACCGGCTGGATCGAGGCACGCGCCAATGTGCTGCTCGAAAGCAGGCTGAACGGGCTGCGGCGCATCCCGTTCGCGCAGGCACGCCGTGCCGCATCCACGCACGAATATGACTTCGTCGACGCGTATGTGAGCGAACTGGGCAGCATCATCGACTTCGATACGATTCGCGCGGCCGGCATCAGGATGGGCGTCGACCCGCTCGGCGGCGCCGGCGTGCATTACTGGGCACCGATTGCCGAGCGTTACCGGATCGATCTGACCGTGGTCAGCGCCGCGGTCGACCCGACCTTTCGCTTCATGAGCGTGGACTGGGACGGCCGGATCCGCATGGACCCGTCGTCGTCATACGCAATGCAGCGCCTGATCGGACTGAAGGATCGCTACGATGTCGCTTTCGCCTGCGATACCGACCACGACCGGCATGGCATCGTGACGCGCAGCAGCGGCTTGCTGCCGCCGAACAATTACCTGGCCGTGGCGATCGACTACCTGTTTCGCCATCGTCCGTTGTGGAACGACGCTGCGGGAGTCGGCAAGACCGTGGTCAGCAGCGCGCTGATCGATCGCGTCGCGCAGCGGCTAGGGCGCAGACTTTTCGAGGTGCCGGTCGGCTTCAAATGGTTCGTCGACGGCCTGCTCGACGGATCGCTGGGCTTCGGCTGCGAGGAGAGTGCCGGCGCCTCGTTCGCGCGCATCGACGGACGCGTCTGGACGACCGACAAGGATGGCATCGTGCCGGCCCTGCTGGCTGCGGAGATCACTGCGCGTGGCGGCCGCGATCCCGGCGAGCTGTATCGCGACCTCACCGCCGAACTGGGCGAGCCCGCGGCGGATCGCGTCGAGGCTCCGGCCACGCCGGCGCAGAAAAAACAGCTGGGGCAGCTCGCACCCGAACAGATTCACATCAGCGAACTGGGCGGAGAGAAAATCGACGCTGTGCTCGGCCGCGCACCGGGCAACGATGCGCCGATCGGCGGCATCAAGATCGTCTGCGCGAACGGCTGGTTTGCGGCCCGGCCCTCAGGCACCGAAGACATCTACAAGATCTACGCGGAGAGTTTCAAGGACCCGGCGCACCTGCGCTTGATCCTGCAGGAAGCGCAGACGATCGTCGATGCCGCGCTGGCTTGAATCAGCGCAAGTCGATTGCCCTAGCGGTCGCAGGTGGATTCGAAGCCGCCATTGAATACGCCGTCATCCTTCGCGCCCTGCCGTTCATAGGCGCCGATATCGACACCGGCGCCGATCGGGCGCGGAAATCCCGGTCCGCGCTGATCGATTGCCGGGAATTGCGCACCGTTGCCGTGATTGATCGCCGGACTCGTGTGCTTCAGCGCGTGAGTCCGCGTGACACCGCCGTTATCGGCCAGTCCGACCAGTTGCGGACAGGTCATGATCGTGTCCGGCGGAATGAGCAGGGTCGAGGACGTGATCAGGTTGTACGAGCCCAGAACCGTCGTGCCGAGCAGACCGCCCAGATCGCTCGCCGTGCCGGTCAGGTAGTTGATATTGTCGGCGACGATCGAACTCTTCAAGGTCAGCGTGGCGCGAACATACAGACCGCCATCCGCATCGGCAGCCTGGTTGAACGCAACCGTGGTGTTGAGCAGCGTCAGCGCGGGAACGCTGGACATGGCGCCGACAGTTGCTGAGGCGCTGTTGCCGGAGATCGTGCTGTTGACGATCGAAATCGTGTTGCCGCCGCCGGGTGATCTAGCGCCCCAGCCGCCCGCGGAGTCGGCTTGATTGCCCGAGATCGTCGACTGGTCGACCTGCGCATTGCCGTAGGTATACAGACCGCCGCCGGTTGCGCGGTGATCGGGCGTATTTGCGATGTTGTTGACGATCGTGCTGTAGGAAACGATCAGACCTCCCCCGACGAACGCACCGCCGCCCCAGACTCGATGGAACACCATCGCGGTGTCACTCGGACCCGCAACAATATTGTCGGCCAGTGTGCTGCGGATCAGGTATAGGTCGCCGGACGTGAAGATCCCGCCGCCGTAGGCACTGGCACTTGCGGTCGCGCGGGCGATGCATGAGGAAACAGTCGAGTCGGTCAGGACGATATTGCCGGCCGAACGCAGGCAACCGCCTCTCGCGGTCCCGCTGTTGGCTTCGTACTTCCCCTGCGTGATCGTCAAACCGGTGATGTTCAACGTCCCTGATCCGTCGTGGCGGAATACACGATGGATCCCACCGCCGCTTATGGCCAGGGCGCCGGCGCCCGGCCCGCTGATCGACAAGTTGACCTGTGTGACCGGGATTTCTCCACTGCTCAGCGTGATCGTGCTGCACGGCAGACTCGCGCTGAAAGTCACCTCGTCGTTGCTGACCGTCGTGACGGCGGCGATCGTATCGCGCAAGCTGCCGCTGCCGGAATCCAGACAATTGCTTACCATCCGCGTTGCCGCCACCCCCTCGGTGGGCAGCGATGCGCCGGATGCGGCCAACGCCAGCGCAAGACCCTCGATCAGTCGGCGACGTGCCGGCCAGATCGCACCAGTCTTTTTTCTGCTCACGCTCGATCCCTCCACGAGTCGAATCTACAGACGTAAATCCGATCGACGAAGGATCATCGTGGCTTGTCGATCTGGCAGCGGGCCGGTGTCGTGCGCGCGGCGTGATCCGTTTGCGGGTAAGACTGCGTCTGCAAACTCCGGCAAGTGATTGCGCTGTTCGCAGCACCTGGGTGAAGTCAGGCGGGTTGAATCAGTGTCTTGCGGGCAAGGTCAACGTTTGCTCGCTGCAAGCGGCAGCAGAGCGCGCGCTTCGCGTGTGCGCGCATCATCTGCACCGAAGAACTGTTCGCGAATTGCGACAGCCTCAGCGATAAGCCGCTGGCCTTCATCGCGCCCCTCGGCGCGCTCCGCCAATAACTTGCCCAGCTCCAGCCGAGTCGTCGCCGCCCACGGGTGCTGCGCGTTCGGGATGTAGGCGAACGAAGCCAAGGCGGCACGCAGCTCGTTCTCTGCGCCGGTCGTGTCGCCGCCGTCGCGCAGCGCGAGCCCGAGATAATGATGCGCCAGGGCGGCCAAACGGCTGTTTTCGCCGCTGTCTTGTTGCGCGCGCAGCAACGCTTCGCGATCCAGGAGCATGGCGCCGGCGGCATCTTTGCGCAGCCGCCGCGATTCGCCCAGCCAGTAATAGATGGGCGAGTCAGCCTTATCGCCGTGCTTGTCGTCGTTCGTCCGCACTTCGGTCATTTCCGCTTCGGCAGATTCGAACCGGCCTTGCAAGGTATGCACGGTGCCCAAGCCGCCCAGCGCACTCTGTGCGCCAGGATATTCGCGTCCGTAGTTCTTCTCCCATAGGCGCAGCGATTCGGAAAAGGCTTTTTCTGCTGCATCGAGATCGGGAACTTCAATCAGAACCAGGCCCAGATTGATCAGCGTGCCGGCCCGGACAGGATTGTCCGGACCCGCCTGCTCGCGTTGCGCCGCAGCCACTTGCTCCAGCAACTCGCGCGCCTGGCGGTAGTGGCCGAGTTGATAGTGGGTCAAGCCGAGGCTGCCCCGCTCCGCCAACACCTTGGGATGGTTCGGACCCAGCACTTTTTGATCGATCGCCAGGCCTTGTTCGGATTCCTCCAGTGCCAGCGCGTAACGCGACTGGCCGCGCATGACCATGGCGAGATTGCCGTGCAGAAATCCCACACGCGGACTGTCGGCACCGTGGGTCAACGTCATCAGGCGCAGTGCTTCGCGGTAATCCGTCTCGGCGCGATCCAGCGACTTCAGGCCCCACTCGGCATTGCCCAGGGCAATCAAGCTGTCGGCGAGCAGATAGTCGCCGGCTGACGACTGCCGGCACAGTGCGACGGCGGCATCGCCATAGCGCTTGGCTGCAGCAAAATCGCGCTGGCGTACGGCGAGGCTGGATTGCGCGTTCAGAACCCTGATCGAATCGTCTGCACTTGCTTGGGGCAGCGCCTGCAAGCGCGTGGCGGCATCGGCGATGACCGTCGCCGCGGATTTGAGATCGCCATGCTCGCGCAACGTATATGAGTATTCGGCTTCGACCTGCACGAGCCGCGACGACGACTTGCCATCGGACTTGAGCCCATCGACCGCCTGCCGCTGCAATGCGCTTGCCTGATCGAAAAGTCCCAGTTGCGAATAGATGCGACCGAGCACGGCCTGCAATTCCGGCTTGAGCGACGGATCGCCGGACACATCGGCATCGATCTTCGTCGCACCGCGATCGAGCAGTTCGCGCGCACTGATGTCCTTGCCCTTGGCTTCGTTAGGATCGACCGCGGTAAACAGTCCGAATAGGAAGTCCTTCACCGCGGCCGTTGCCCTGGCCTCACGCGCCGTCTGCCGGCTTTCCCAGGCGATCACCGTGCCGCTGATCGCGATGACCAGCGCGAGGACGACGCTCACCGAAACCCCGACCCAGTGGCGGCGCGCGATCCGGGCGACGCGGTAAGTCGCGCTGTCGGCACGTGCCGCGATGGGCCGGTGATCCAGATGGCGGCGCAGGTCCTCGGCGAACGCCCGCACGTTGGCGTAGCGCTCTGCCGGATTTTTCTTCAGCGCCTTGGCGACGATCACGTCAAGATCGCCGCGCAAATTTCGCAGCAGACGCTCAGGCGTGCTGTCGCGCGCTTCGGCGATCTGCGCCAAGTCGGCATTTTGCGCGACTTCGGACATGCGCCCGGGTTCGCCTTCCACCACGGCGCGCGCGAGTTGCACTGGCGTTTGGGCCTCCGGGCCGTACGGGCTCAGTCCGGCAAGCAGTCGATACAGGATTACCCCGAGTGCGTAGACATCGGTCGCGATGGTAATCACGTCGCCGTTGATCTGCTCCGGCGCTGCGAAGCCCGGAGTCATCGCGCTGGCCCCGGCTTCTGCAGTCAGCTGCGCCGCAGACGCGGTGCCGGACTCGAGCAGCTTGGCGATGCCGAAGTCCAGCAACTTGGCCGTGCCATCGGCCAGCACGAGGATATTGGATGGTTTCAGGTCGCGATGAACGATCAGGTTGGCATGCGCGTATTCGACCGCTGCGCAAACCTGCAGGAACAGGTTGAGCCGCGCGTTGATATCGAGCCGGTGCGCGTCGCACCACTGGTCGATGCGCTCGCCATCGACGTATTCCAGGACGAGATAGCGCTGACCGTCGGCCGTGAACCCGGCATCGAGCAGCATCGCAATATTCGGATGGACAAGGCGTGCCAGGATCCGGCCTTCCTGGGCGAAGCGGCCGTTCGCACGCGCATCGGCGACCACGACGCGCAGCATCTTGATCGCCGCCAGGCCTTGATGCATGCCGTCGCAGCGGCGTGCAAGCCACACCTGGCCCATGCCGCCCGCGCCCAACGCCCGCTCCAGTTGCCAGTTGCCGATGCGCTGGCCGGAGGCGTCGCTGTCGATGGCCGGCGAGCGCGCCGAAGCGGCGACGTCTGCGATGGCATCGCCCGTCATGAAACTCAGGCGATCGGCATCGCCATCGGCGCGGATCAGTTCGAGCAGGCGGCGGTGCAGCGAAGCGCGATCGCGCGTGCGCTCGAGCATCTCCGCGCGCTGCGTCGTGTCCAGGTCGAGCCATTGTCCGAACAGGATGTACGCCTCGCGCGCGGCCTCCAGTTCTTCGCCCGTGCGCTCCATCAGAGGGGTTTTCCGATCGCATCGAACAGCAGCGCGCGCGCCTTGCGCCAGTCGCGCTTCACCGTGGGCACCGAGATTTCGAGCAGCTCGGCGATTTCGTCTTCGGTCATGCCGGAAAAATAGCGCATCTCGACAACCAGATGCGCGCGCGCGTCGACCTGCTCGAGGGACTTCAACGCTTCGTGCAATGAGTCGATTGCGTCCTCACCGATACTCTCGCCGGCCACACCGGTGGTCAACGTGACCATTGCTTCGCCGCCACCACGCTTTTGCGCCTGACGCTCGCGCACATAGTCGACGATCACGCTGCGCATCACGTGCGCTGCGTAAGCGAAAAAAACCTTGCGTTGCGCGGACTGCAGTGCGCCCTGGCGGGCAAATCGCAAATAGGCTTCATGCACCAGCGAAGGGGCATCCAGCGACATCGTGCCGCTACGACCCAGTTGCGCTCGCGCCAGCCGCATCAGTTCGGCATACACGGCGCTGTCCAACGGTTGCAGCCGGGCGATGCCGGCGGATGCGGCCTCTGGCACCATCGTCGAAGGATCGCGCATGTTCGATGCTCGGAAACCTGCGCTCGATAGTACTAGGCGGCTCCGCCCAGGAACATACAGGCTGCGTGGCGCCGGCAAGGCACCCAAATGAATGGGGGCCATGCCGAAATCCCGGGCAGGCGCGGTACCATCGCTGCGGAATGTCGTGATCCACGATTGAAGCGTGCTTGGTACAGTTGCGTTCGAAGGCGCGGGAACCGCAGGAATGACCGTGGGAATTGCACAACAGGCCCCAAAGCCGCGCCACCCCGCGGACGCCGCGCAATGGCTGTTCTGCGTCGCGCCGATGATGGACTGGACCGACCGTCATTGCCGCTACTTCCATCGCCTGCTCGCGCCGCACGCCCGCCTGTATACCGAGATGGTGACGACCGGCGCGGTGCTGCACGGCGATCGTGAGCGCCTGCTCGGCTTCAGCGCGCAGGAGCACCCGATTGCGCTGCAGCTCGGTGGCCATGAGCCGGCAGACCTCGCCGCCGCGGCGCGCATCGGCGCGGAATTCGGCTACGACGAGATCAATCTCAATGTCGGCTGCCCATCCGATCGCGTCCAGTCCGGCCGATTCGGCGCGTGCCTGATGCGCGAGCCGGCGCTGGTCGCCGACGGCATCGCCGCGATGCGCGCCGCGGTCGACATCCCGGTGACGGTAAAATGCCGCATAGGCGTCGACGAACAGGACGACTACGCCGACCTGCATCGCTTCGTCGAGGTCCTGGTCGCGGCCGGACTGGAGGTTTTGTTCGTGCACGCGCGCAAGGCCTGGCTGCATGGCCTGAGTCCGAAGGAAAACCGCGAAATCCCGCCGCTGAATTATCCGCGCGTGTATCAGCTCAAGCGCGAGTTTCCGCAACTGTGCGTCGTCATCAACGGCGGCGTCGCGACGGCATCCGCCGCGACAGCACATCTGCAGCAGGTCGACGGCGTCATGCTCGGGCGCGCGGCCTATCACGATCCGTACGTACTGGCGACGCTCGAATGCGCCCTGTTCGGCACGCCGCTGCCGCAGCGCGATGACGTGCTGGCGCGCATGAAACCGTATATCGATGCGCACATCGCGGCCGGCGACAACCTCAATCATGTCGGCCGTCACCTGCTCGGCTTGTACCTCGGCCTGCCCGGCGCGCGCGCATTCCGTCGCTATCTGAGCGAGCACATGCATCGTGCCGGCGCGGACTACGGCGCAATCGCCGCCGCCATCGCGGCGATGCACGTGCAGCGTCAGGCCGCATAGTGTTCGCATCCGCGCCCAATCAGGCATCGAGCAAAATGATCGTCTCATCGCCCGCGGAGTTTCGTTCGCTCTACTCGCCAGAACGCTTTCCCGCCTCAGCGCCGGCGACCGCGCGTGCCGCGTTCCTGGTGACGCCGACCGGCTTTTCACTGGCTGCCGAATCAGCGAGCGACAACCGATACATGGCGATGCAGGACCGCGTCGACGGTGCGCGCGCGCTGGTCGAGCATGCGGCGCTGGCTTCGGCGCTGCGCGAATGCGTGCCGACCGTCGTGTTTCCGGGCGATCCGGCCACGCCCGACGCGGTGTTCCCGAACAACGTTTTCGCCACCGCGCCGGGCCGGGCCATCGTCGGCGCGATGCGCCATGGCGTGCGCCGGCGCGAAGCCGAACGCGACGACATCCGCGCCTTCTTTCGCGACCTGCTGGGTTACGAACTGGTGGACTTGTCGGCGCAGCCGCTGGTTGCCGAGTTGACCGGCGCGCTGGTCATCGATCGCGCGCGCGGCATCGGCTGGTGCGGGCTGTCCGAACGCTGCGACCGCGCCGGCGCCGAAGCGATGCACCACGCGTTTGGCCTGAAATTGACGCTGTGCTTCGACCTGGCGCCGGGTGAATACCACACGAACGTCGTGTTCGCGCTGCTTGCTTCGCGCGCCGCCATCGTCGCGCCCGACGGTTTCGCCGACCCGGCCACGGTCGAGGCGATCGCACACGTCTACGCGCCGCGCGTGCTGCGCATCGATGCGGCGCAGAAGGTCGCGTTCGCCGGCAACGCCATCACGCTCGATGCCGGCACGGTCTGGATGAGCGAACATGCGCTTCGATCCCTGGACAACGCGCAGCGTCAGGCACTCGCCCGGTGGGGTTTCAGCTTGCGCGGCGTCGCGCTCGACGAGATCGAAAAAGCCGGAGGCAGTCTGCGTTGCTGTGTCGGCGAGATCTACTGACGTTCGAATTCCTGCACGCTGCGCAGCGTCGGCCGCTGGCCGCACCGGTTCAGTTTGAGTTCAATCGCGCACGGCATAGTGATACCTGAACAACACGCCGTGCGCGGCGCCGGGTGCATGTGCTGATGATTGCCGCCGTGAAACGCCTGCTTGCCAGTGCCGGACTGCTGCTTGTCCTGGCTTCGGGTGTCGCCACGGCGGCGCCGATTCCGTTGCGCGATGCGATCAAGAAGGTCGAGCGCGAAACCGGCGCGAAGGTGTTGTCGGCGGAAACCAAGCATGCGGCGAAGGAGACCGTTTACCGCATCAAGGTGCTGACTCGCGATGGCCAGGTCAAGGTGATCGAAGTCCCGGCCGGCGATTGAATTGGAAGAAGATTTGCGCCCTCAACAAGGAACATATCATGCGCGTACTCCTGGTCGAAGATGAAGCTCCGCTGCGTGAAACCCTCGCTGCGCGCCTGAAGCGCGACGGCTTCGCCGTGGATGCGGCCGCCGATGGCGAGGAAGGCCTGTATCTCGGACGTGAAGTGCCGTTCGACATTGCGATCATTGACCTCGGCCTGCCGAAAAAATCCGGCATGGATCTGGTCAAGGAACTGCGCGAGGCCGGGCAGAAATTCCCGATCCTGATCCTGACAGCGCGCTCGAGCTGGCAGGACAAGGTGCAGGGCCTCAAGCACGGCGCCGACGATTATCTGGTGAAACCCTTCCATGTCGAGGAGCTGCTCGCGCGCATCAACGCGCTGGTGCGCCGTGCGAGTGGCTGGACCAAGCCGATGCTCGAGTGCGGGCCGATCGTGCTCGACACGACGGCGCAGACCGTACACGTCAACAGCCAGCCGGCAGACTTGACCAGCTATGAGTACAAGGTGCTCGAGTACCTGATGCTGCATGCCGGCGAACTGGTGTCCAAGGCCGATCTGACCGAGCACATCTACCAGCAGGATTTCGATCGCGATTCGAACGTGCTCGAAGTCTTCATCGGCCGCTTGCGGCGCAAGCTCGATCCGGACAATGCGCTCAAGCCGATCGAGACGGTGCGTGGCCGCGGTTATCGCTTCGCGATTCCGCGCAACGAAACGGTCGCCGCGCCAGCCGAGGCCGCCGCACAGTAAGCAAATCCTGCGCTGCGGGCACGGCACGGCGCGGTACACTGCCGGCAATGGCATCCGTCGCCCACCGCCCGCTCTCGCTGCAGGCCCGTTCACTGCTTGCCGCGGGCGTTGCGCTGACGGCATTCCTCGGCCTGACCGGATTTGCACTCGACGCGGCGATCTACGAAACGCTGCGCACGGCGCTGCACGATCGCCTGCAAAGTTATGCCTACGGATACCTGGCCAGCTCCGAGGTGTCGCGCGCACATCGCTGGCTGCCGCCCGAGATCGGTCCCGATCCGCGTTTCGACCAGCCCGGCAGCGGCCTGTATGCCGGCGTCATCGCGCCGGTCGAAGTCGATGGCGTGCGCCAGGACAAGTGGCGTTCGCCGTCGGCGGTCGGCATAGATCTGCCGCTTTCCGCCACGCTGGCGTCGAACACCACCGACTTCGCCTTGCGCGACAGCCCCGTCGGCAAGGTTTACGTGTTCAGCCTCGGCGTGCGCGACTGGGACCCGGCCAATCGCGGCGCGGTCGACTTGACCCTGCACATCGCCGAAGACACCGCCACCCTGCGCGCGCAGCTCGACGTGTTTCGCCGCACGTTGCTGGTGTATCTGGGCGGACTGGGCTTGCTGCTGCTGGCCCTGCTGATGGCCACGCTGCGCTGGAGCCTGCGTCCGCTGCGACGCGTGGCCGGCGACCTGGCACGGGTCGAGCGCGGCGACCAGGACCGCCTGTCCGAACAATACCCGCTCGAGCTTTCCGGCCTGGCGACCAACCTCAACGAGTTCATCGAAAGCGAACGCGACCATCTGACGCGCTACCGCAATACGCTGTCTGACCTGGCCCACAGCCTGAAGACGCCGCTGGCGGTCATGCGCAGCCAACTCGAATCCGGCGCCGACGGCGAGCAATTCCGCTGGACCGTGCTCGAGCAGGTCGGCCGCATGGACCAGATCGTCGCCTATCAGCTGTCGCGCGCGGCAACGTCGGGACACACCACCTTCGTCGCACCGATCCGCATCGAAGCCCACGCCGAGGAAGTGGTCGGCAGCCTGGAAAAAGTATACGCAGCGCGGCGCATCACCTGCGAGTTCGAAATCGATACGCAGGCGGTGTTCTACGGCGAACAGGGCGACCTGCTCGAACTGCTCGGCAACCTGATCGAGAACGCCTTCAAGTGGGCGAAAAAGCGCGTACTGGTGTCGGCGCGCCCGCTGCCGCAGGCGGGCATGCGCAGGCCGGGACTGGAAATCGTCGTCGAGGACGACGGCGAGGGCATTCCCGCCGACCAGGTCGAACGCCTGCTGCAGCGTGGCGTGCGCGGCGACGAGCGGGTGCAGGGACACGGCATCGGTCTGGCCATCGTCGAAGACCTGATCCGCGCCTACCGCGGCGAACTGGCCGTGTCGCGCTCGGCCGCTCTCGGCGGCGCGCGCTTCGCGATCCGCTTCAAGGCCGGCTGAGCGCAGCACCTTCGCCGTCCGCGCGCGCAGCCGGATGCAGGGGCGCGACGGCGGCCGTCACGCGGACCGGTGCGACGCCGAACGTGCGCGCTGCATCGATGTCGATCAAGGCGTAGTCGGGGCGATGGCGATTGTCCAGGCGTGACGCGACGCTCGCGTAGCGGCGACGGCCGGCGTCGAGCGCGGCAACGAAGCCGGCCAGTTCCAGCTGCTGCGCGGCTTGCGCATCCAGGCCGGCGGCAAAGGCGGGCACCAAACCAAGGCGTGGCGGCGGCGCGCCGAGCAGGGTCGTCTCCAGATACGCGGCGTGCGTGGCTTGTGCATCGGTGTAGAAGCCGACGAAGGCATGGCCCGGCACCAGCACCAGGAAACTGCGCAGGCCAATGCGCTCGAGCACCGATGCGATCAGCACGCTGCCATCGATGCAATTGGCCGAGCGATCGGCCCAGGTCTGCTCGAGCAGGCGCACGCGCTGGCTGAACACGTGCGGCCCGCGCGCGATACCGGGATCTGCCGCCGAATAGCGGATGCCGTGAGCAGCCAGTGCCTGCCACACCGCCCACGCCTGCCGATAGACAGTGTCGGCCGATCCGCGATAACCGTCGAATGTTTCCACAATTCCATTTTGCAGCGCCATGTCGACGACGCGGCCGACGACCGCGTCCTGCTCGTCCACGTAGGCGGCGAAGATCCAGCTCAGGTCGACCGACTCGCGACCGTCGCGGACGAAATACAACGCTTCGGACAGCGGGCGCAAGCTGGCCACGCGCGTGATCAGGCCCGCGTCGACGCCATCGCGCGTCAGCCGGACGCGCAGCGTCGCATCATGCGCGACGGCATCGGGCGTGCCGAATCCGGCGCTGTCCCAGGCTAGCGTCGGACGCAATTCGTAGTCCCGGCCGGCGTCAGCCAGCGTTGCCTCGATCGCCTCCGTAGCCTGCAGGCCCGTGGCCTCGATGGCGACGCGTACGTGTTCGCCGGCGTGTCGCGCACGCACCATGACCGCGACCAGCCCGCTGCCACCGCCGAATATGTGCGCGGGAGCCGGCGTGGCCGGTGGTGTACGCAGGCGCGACAACTCCAGCACCGGATAGAGCTGATCATAAGGCGTCACGCGCACGCTCCAGTCCGCGGCGCCGGCGCGCGCCAGCCCGCTGGCCGCCAGCAACGCGGCGAGCACACTGCCCCGGAAAATCTTGCGCATGTCGATGGCGTCGCTCCGTCTGCCTGCAACGAGGTCCAACCGCGCAGGATTGCGCGCAGCGCAGCCGCGGGCTATCGTGGCGCCCCGTCGCGCGTTCGCGCTGGCCCTCATCTTCGCGGAGTAGATCATGTCACGCATTGCCGTCGCGTTCCTTGCGCCACTGCTCGCCATCGGCGCCGCCCACGCAGCGGGCGCGACCGCCGGCGGCTGCGGCGACCAGAGCAAGGTACCAGCCGAACAGCGCGTGACCAATACGGCACGCTGGACGACCGCCAGCGAGGCCGACACGTTCGCCTACGATGTCTATCGCAGCGATTCGGAAAAGGGCAAATTCACCCGCATCACCAAAAAACCGATCCTCGGCAACGGCACCACCTCGGAAACCCACAAATACGAGTTCGTCGACGACACGATCGATCCGTGCAAGGAATACTGGTATTACGTCGAAGAGATCACGACCGGCGGCGAACGCGTCAAGTTTACCTCGGAGTTCAAGGCCAAGGCCAAGCGCAGCCCCACGACGCCGGCGGCTGACGCCAAGGGCCACTGACGTTGCCGTTCGCTTGGGCAGGTCGCGTTGCACTGGGCAACCACACGCGCATCGCGACGCAACCGCCACTGACTTGCGCATGGCCGTCGTGAACGCCTGATGCGCCTGCACCTGATCGAGCTGATCCTGTTCTCGACCTACGCGGAACTGCGCGCCGAACGCACACGTTCCTACCTCGGCCTGCTCTGGTGGATCGTCGAGCCGGCCATGAACATGGGCGTTTATTACCTCGTGTTCTCCGTGATCTTCAAGATGGGCGGACCGGACTACATTCCGTTTCTGCTGATCGGCCTGACGTTGTGGCAATGGTTCAAGTCGTGCATCAGCCACGGCGGCTACTCGATCTGGCAGCAATTGCCGCTGATCCGTCAGGTCAAGCTGCCGCTGCAGGTGTTTCCCAGCGTGCAGATCCTGGCCGATACGGTGAAGTTCCTGTGCATTCTGCTGTTGCTGCTGGTGATCCTGTGGTGCAGCGGCTATCCGCCCAACATCACCTACCTGGCGCTGTTGCCGGTGCTGCTGGTCGAGCTGATTTTCGTCGCCGCGGCGACCTATATCGTCGCGGCCGTCGTGCCGCTGGTGCCCGACCTGCGCTTCGTCATCGAGCAGGTGCTTCAGGTCGTGATGTTCCTGTCCGGCATCGTATTCTCCCTCGACGGACTGCCGCCGGCGCTGCGCCGCTGGTTCGAACTGAACCCGATCGTCGAACTGGTCGACGCCGGCCGCGGCATCCTGATGCACGCGCAATGGCCGGACTGGTATGCACTCGGTCGCGTCACGCTGATCTCGCTCGTGCTGTATGCGCTCGGCGCGTTCCTGATCGAGCGGCTGACGCCGCGCTATGTGAAGCTGCCGACGTGAGCGAGCCGATCATCCGCCTGGAAAATGTCGGCGTCGCGTTCAACGCGCAGCTGCGCGTCGGCAGTCCGCGCTTCTGGGCGCTCGAAGATGTCAGCCTGAACCTCGCGCGCGGCGACCGCCTCGGTGTGGTCGGCCGCAACGGCTGCGGCAAGAGCACGCTGCTGCGCACGATCGCCGGCATCATCACGCCGGATCGCGGGCGCCTGACGCGCGCACCGGTGTCATGCCAGCTGCTGTCGCTGACGCTCGGTTTCGTACCGCATCTGTCCGGGCGCGACAACGCCGTGTTGTCCGGCCTGATGCTCGGCTTGCGCCGGCGCGAAATCGTCAGTCGCCTGCCGGCGATCGTCGAGTTCTCCGAACTGGGCGACTTCTTCGACCAGCCGATTTCGAGCTACTCGACCGGCATGCTGATGCGCCTGGGTTTTTCGGTCGCGATCCAGGTCGATCCCGACGTGCTGCTGATCGACGAAGTGCTCGCGGTCGGCGACGCGGAATTCCAGGAAAAATCCGGCGCCGCGCTGCGCACGCGTATTGCCGGCGGCTCGACCGTCGTGTTCGTTTCGCACGGTGATGCGCAGATCCGGCAGATCTGCGACCGCGCCTTGTGGCTCGAACACGGCCGCAGCATGCTCGATGGACCGGTCGACGAGGTGCTCGCCGCCTACCATGCGGCGCAACAGGCCGGCACCGCAGCCGTCGCGAGCGCGTGACGTGCAGGCGGCCGGAGGCGACGCCGATCGCCCGCTAGAACCGGTGCACTTCGCTTGGCTGCGCTGGGACGGCCGGACCTTGCACTGGCGCGTGACTTGCCTGCTGGCAACGACGATCGAGTTGCATCTCGACGGCGTCGTCTTCCAGCGCTTTGCGTGCGACGCTGGCGATACCGAATTGGACTGCGCGTTCGACTACTCGCCGACCGGGAACGCCGAACTGGCCTTCGCGCTCGCCGACGCCGACCGCTCGACGGCGGGCGCAGCATGGCGCGTGTTGCATGGTGTACCCGCACGCTGCGGCGTCGACCAGTGGACGCAGCCGCCGCCGCACCTGTCCGTGCTGGACGGTACGCCACGCCTGCCGGCGCGCGCGCTGGCGGCTCTTCCCGAGGTTGCCGTCGTGGTGCCGATCTACAACGCGACCGACAGCGTGCGCCGCTGCCTCGACGCGCTCGAACGCTGGACGCCGGCGTCGGCGCGCTGGATCCTCGTCGACGATGCCAGCACCGACCCGGCGATCGCGCCGTTGCTCGCGCGCTACGCCCAACGCGCTGGCGTGCAGGTGCTGCGTCACGACGCCAATCGCGGTTACACGCGCGCGGTCAATACCGGAATCAGCGCCGCTGACGATGCGGATGTCGTGTTGCTCAACAGCGATACCGAAGTCGGTCCGCGCTGGCTCGAGTCGCTGCGAATTGCCGCCTATGGTGACGACACGATCGGTACGGTCACGGCGGTCTCCGACAATGCCGGCGCGTTCAGCGTGCCGGAACTCGAACGGTATTGCCCGACGCCGTCGCAGTGGAGTCTCGTCGAGGCACAACGCGCAGTGCTGCAGCAGGCCGGACTGCGCTTTCCGGAACTGCCGACCGGCAACGGCTTCTGCCTGTTCGTCAAGCGCGAACTGATCGCGCGCATCGGCCTCATGGATGCCGCTGCGTTCCCGGCCGGCTACGGCGAGGAAAACGATTTCTGCCAGCGCGCGATCCGCGCCGGTTATCGCAACGTGATCGCCGGCAACGTACTGGTGCGGCACGAGCGCAGCGCGAGTTTCGGCGACGAGCGCCGTGCCGCGCTCGGCGTGCAGGGCATGACCGTGCTGCGCCAGCGCTATCCGCGCTACGAGGCTGATGTCGGTGCGACATTGTATAGTTTTGAACGGCGCGTGCTCGACTATCGCGTGCGCCGCACCTGGGCCGGCGGCGACGCCCGCTATGCGCAGCATGCGCCGCGGCCGCGCCTGCTGATCGCCGGCCGCGACGCCGCGGACGCGGCGACGGCACGCAGCCGGCGCGACCATGAGGTCTTCGCCCTGCAAGAGCAGCCGTCACTGCGCCTGACACGCTGGGCCGACACCGGCGCTGGCGCCGACATCGCAGCGGTTGCGACCGCGCACGCCCCACCGGTCGAACAGATCCGCGCCTGGCTCGTCGCCTGTGCGATCGAGCAGGTACTCGCGCCGGCGTCGGACCAATTCGCCGCCATGGTCGGTACGCTTGCCGCAGACCTGGGCATTGCCGTGGCGTACGATCCGGCGCAGGTTCCTGCACGGGCGTAACTGCCGTCACTGCGCCCGAGTTTGCAATGGCCTTGGGCGTTCTTTAGTATCTCGGCCGGCGGCCGGCCGACTCGACCGAACTTCCGCCATGCCTCGAAGTCATTGCTGCGTCCGCCTCCGGACTCGTCGACACCTACCCTGAGCCCGAATGACGAACGCCTGCCGAATCATCGCGCCGATCCGACGCCGCTTACGCCCTCTGCCGTTCGTGCTGCCCGTGTTGCTGGCCGCCGCGGTACTGCCTTTGCAGAGAGTCGAAGCCTGTTCCGGCGGTCTGCACATCGAGACAAAGGACGCCGGCGTCTACGCGCTCGATTACGAGACGATCGTCGCCCAACAGCCCGGACTGGCCGATTGCCCGGCGGATGCGCTGGCGCTGCGCAACCGCGACAGCGAGGTTGCGATCCGCTTCACCGGAGCCGACGGCAGGTTCGCTCCCGGCGCCCGCCTCGAATGGGTTGCGCAGATGCTGCACGGGCCTGGCAGCTGGTTCGACGCGTACTCGAACGTCAACGTCTATCAGCTGGTCACGGCGCCCGGTGCGCATGCCCGCATGCACGACGTGTCCGCTGTCGGCAGCACCGCAGCCGTGTCGATCGAGCGCAGCGCGCACTTCGAGCAGGAAAACCTGATGCTGCGACTGAGCGACCGCGACATGCAACTCGGCGAGGAACCCGACGTCTGGCAGTGGGCGAAGCTGACGCCGATCGATGCGCAGCCGTTCGACTGGAATTTCGACCTGGCCGACGTTGGCGCATCGCGCGCCGGCGCCGTTGCGCGCCTGCATCTGGATTTTCGCGGCGTGTCGAGCGTCGCCTCGTCGAAGACCGCGATCAAGCCGCCGGATCACGTCGTCGAGATTTCGATCAATGGCAGGGCATTGCCGCAGCAGAGATGGGATGGCCGCGATGAAGTGCGTCGCGACCTCGACGTCCCGGTAGCCTTGCTCAAGGCAAAGGACAACGTCATTCGCTTGCGCATACCGACCCGCGATGCAGCCAACGGCAACTTCATCGTCGATGTCGTGATGTTCAACTGGTTCGCGCTGGACTATCCGGCGCGCGGCGATATCGACGCCGGCGACGGCGTTCTCGTGGCGGGCGTCGACGGCACGATCGAAGTGGAACATCACGGCAGCGACGCGCCCGAACTGTACGATGTCCGCGGTGGTCACCGCGTTGCCGTCGTTGCCGGCAAGGATCGCTGGCGCGTGCCGGTGAGTGCGAAGACCGAATCGTTTGCGATCGTGGCCGGGCGTCTGCGCAAGCCGGAGTCGGTGCGCGCGATCGCCGATGGCGACCTGCGGGCATCCGATCCCGGCTTCGACTATCTGATCGTCGCCCATCCGCGCCTGATCGATGCGATCCAGCCACTCGCGCAGTACCACCGCGATCATGGTCTTCGCGTCGAAGTGGCCGACGTCGATGCGGTCTACGACCAGTTCAACGGTGGCCTGGCCCATCCCGCCGGCATCCGTCGCCTGGTCGAATTCGGTACGCAGCACTGGCAGGTCAAACCGCGCTATCTGCTGCTGGTCGGCGATGCCAGCGTCGACATCCATCACGATGTGCGCAGCGAGCGACTCAATCCGAATGCCTACGCGCTGCGCCCGGAACCGCGCGCGGATGAGACGATGCAACCGGGCGGCCTGTCGAACATGCCGACCACATCGTACACGCGCTGGGATCCCGACCTTGCCAACCGCAATCTGATTCCGACCTGGCAATATCCGTCGTCCGAGGGCCAGGCGGCCAGCGACAACGGTTTTGCCACGTTGAAAGACGGCGATTTCCATCCGACCATCGCGGTCGGCAGACTGCCCGTGATCGAAGCGGCGGAAGTCAAGGCGATCGTCGACAAGACGATCTCCTACCTGGCCCATCCGGCGCCGGGCGACTGGCGGCGCGAGGTGACGTTCGTCAGTACCGACGAAGTGCGGTCGTTCAAGTCGGCATCGGACCGCATTGCCGCCGACCTCGGCAGCCAGGGCTATTCGATCAAGAACCTGTACACCAAGCAGGATGCAGCGGAGGCGGCGTTCGCCAATGCCGAACTGAAAAAGGATCTCAATTCCGGCAACCTGCTGGTGCATTTCCTCGGCCACGGCGGCGCCTATATCTGGCGCGTCGGGCCGCCGGCCGATCTGTTCACGCTCGACGACGTCAGCAACCTGACCAACATCGGGCGGTATCCGATGGTACTGGCGATGACCTGTTTTTCCGCACCGTTCGACAATCCGACCGAGGACTCGATCGGCGAACGATTCCTGCGTGAAAGCGACCGCGGCGCCGTCGCCGTCTTCGCCGCGTCGTGGACCAATTCACCGAACCCGGTCTATTCGAAGGCACTGATCGACGAACTGCTCAAGCCGGACCAGACCATCGGTGACGCGATCGTCGCGGCCAAGCGCGGCGTGATGGATCGTACATTTGTGCAGATGTATAACCTGCTCGGCGATCCGGCCCTGGTGCTGACCCGACCGCGCGGCAAGCTGCAGCTCGCGCGCGGCGCCGATCGCTGGAACGATCAGGTTCTCGTCCGCGTAGCCGAGAGCGCCTTCGGCGGCGAAGTCGACGTCGACTGGGTCGACGCCGAGGGCAATCCGCTGGAATCGCGCCATTACCAGGCACGCGACGCGCAATTCGTGCTCGCTGTTCCCTCGGCGAAGGCGGCGGAAGTCCGTGTCTATGCGGCCAACATGCGCAGCGGCTACAGCGCGATCGGCAGCCTGCGCCTGATCGAGCGACCGAAGCCGCCACCGCCCCCACCGCCGCGGCCGATGCCGAGGGGGAAGGTCGTCGCGCCCCCACCGCCTCCGGCTCCCGCAACGACGCCGGCACCGACCCACGTCAAGCCACTGGCGGACAGGATCGCCGCGCCGAAGTTCGAGACATCGCCGGCGCCGCACCGGAAAGCGCCCGTGCCCGGCGGCGCGGGTCGTCCGTAGGCGCGGCGCCCTCCCCATGAGCACTGGTGCGACATCGGCCGTCGACCCGCGCTATGCGTTCGTCTTCGTCTGTCAGGCCGGCGAAATCGAAGCCAAGGCCTTGCTGCTGGCCGCTTCGCTGAAAAACACGCTGCGCTGCCGGCACGAATTGATTGCCGCAGTGCCATCGCCAGCTCACATCTGGGGCGAGTTATCGCCGGACACACGCTTGCAACTGGATGAATTCGGCGTACGCATCGTCGCGATCGAAAATCCGATCGATCCGGACTACAAGATCGGCAACAAGCTGGCCTGCATCGACGTGCCGACGCGCGCCGAAAAAGTCGTCTTCCTCGACAGCGACATTCTCTGCCTGCGCGATTTCGGCGACCCGCCCTGCCTGCGTGTGCCGTTCGCTGCGAAGCCGGCCGATGTGCGGACCTTTGCCGCCGCCGCCGAGGCGTGGGCGCCGCTCTACGCTGCCGCCGGAGTGCCGCTGCCTCGGCTGCACCTGCCGACCACGGTGTCCGGCGAATTCGGCCTGCCCTACTTCAACAGCGGCGTGATCTTCGTCGATGCGGGACTCGAATTCGGCCGCGCCTGGATCGATTGCGCGAACACGATTCGCGTGACGCCCGAAATGCACGAGCAACGCCATTGGCTCGACCAGGTCTCGTTGCCGATCGCCGTGCACCGGCTGGGCCTGGCCTACAGTGCGCTCGACGAACGCTACAACTTTCCGGCACACCTTCAGGCGTTGCCGGGCGAAAGCCCGTTCTTCTGCCACTACCACTGGCCGCGCATCGTGCGCGGCGAAGCACGGCTGCTTGGCCTTGTACGCGAACTGGCCGAAGCGCATCCGGCCATCGCGCGCGTCATGGCACGCGACCCGGAATGGGCCGAACTGCTCGATCCGCGCACGCCTATGCCGGCCGCGCCGCCCGTCACGCGGCAAGCCGACACCGATTCAGCGCCGCCACAGATCCTCATCGCCGGCATTCCCGGCAGCGGCGCGAAGCAGCTGCTGCAGGAACTGGAACGCTGCGGCTGCACGGCGGTCGACGAGCCGGCCGGGCTGCTCGCCGCACTCGCAGCCGGCGAAGTCGCGCCGCACTCAGCAGAGCACGGCGCCGGTGTTGTCGCGATGCGCTGCGAGCTTTCGTTCCTGTCGCCGGCCGGCGCCGTCTCGCGGGCGTTGCCACAGGCGCGAATGCTCGCCTGCGTGCGCGATCCATTCGCCACGATTGCCGACTGGAAGAGGCAACCGCATGCAGAAATGAATGCGGCGATCGCCTGGACCATCGCCTCGGGCGAGTCCTGGCTCACGCCTGAGGCATTCGCGCAGCTCGGTCGAATCGCCAGGCTCGACGACATCGCCGAACAACGCGCAACGTGGTGGTGGTGGCTGGCACAGCGTCTGCTCGACCGCATCGACGACTGGACGATCGTGCGCTTCGAAGGCGAGATTGTCGCGCGCGAGACACAGGCGCGGGCGCTCATGGGCGGGACCTACGCGCTGCAAACGCGCGCCTCATCCCAGTCAGCGCCACACACCAGCGTGCTCGACGATGGCGACCGTCAGGCGATACGTGCGATCTGCATGCAGGCCGCGGCGGGCCTGGGTGTTGCGGACTGCTGACGAACCCAGCGTTACTTCATCACGCCCGGCAGCAGCGACTGCCAGCGCAACGTGGCGCGCGACTTGTGCACGGGCACGGCGGCAGCACCGCCGCCACCCTTGTCGTCGTCCACTACGGCGGGCGCTTGCGTGTCGGCCGCAACGTCGTCGGCGCCGACATGCGCCGCCCGATGTAGTGCGGTCACAGTTGCCGGCGCGGCTTGTGCCACCGGCGCTGCGTCCGGCTCGCTCATCACCGCAGTCGGACCGGCATCGGCACAACCCGAGCGTGCGGCGTGCTCGTCAACGACCGGCGCAAGCCCGTTGCCCGCACGCGGCAGAAAGTCGCCGGCAAACGCAGCCGAGCAGCCCGCCGCGAACAGCAACGCGACGGCGAGGATGGCTTGGGACCTGAGCATGACGACCTCCGAATGGGGGCATTGCCGTACAGCGCGATCGGCTCTGCATGATCGCACGTCCCAGTCCGGGCGGACCAGTGACTAATGGGCTACGAGCAGCAATCATGCCACCGCTCCGCCACCTTTTGGATCAACCACTTGAGAGATCCGCGGCGTATCCGGCTGTCCGCTTGCGGACACCGGCGGACACTCGCGAACCGAAGCCGGCAAGCAACGAAAAGCGATCGCGCAAATCGCGCAACGGCACATGCTGCGATCGTCTACCATGGTGCCGACGAAACGCTCCCACGCAGCATGAATCCTCGCGTCCTGCTCGACCAGCTGTCCGCCGACTCGGCCGTCTCGGGCAGCGCACTCGCCGCGCGTCTCGGCGTGACGCGCGCGGCCATATGGAAGCAGGTCGAGGCATTGCGCAAGTCCGGTGCACCGATCGAGGCGGCGGCCGGCCGCGGCTATCGACTGAGCTGGCCGGTCGAATGGCTCGACGCAGTAAGCATCGCGAACGAACTGGATCCGCTGCTGCGCCGGCGCGTCGGCGACATCGCCGTGCATTGGCAGGTCGATTCGACCAGCAGCGAGTTGTTGCGCCGCGCCGTGCGGGAAAACAGCGACGTGCTGCTGTGCTGTGCCGAGAGCCAGACTGCCGGACGCGGCCGGCGTGGGCGGCAGTGGCGTTCACCGCTCGGCGGAAACCTGTACTTTTCCCTGCTCAAGCGCTTCGACCACGGCATGGGCGCACTGAGCGGACTCAGCCTTGCTGCCGGTGTCGCGGTCATCGACGCACTTTCCGACTGCGGCGTCAGCGGCGCCGGACTGAAATGGCCGAACGACGTGCTCGCGCGCGGCTGCAAACTGGCTGGCGTGCTGATCGAACTCGGCGGTGAATTCCTCGGCCCATGCCACGCGGTAATCGGCGTCGGCATCAACCTGCACCTGCCGGCCACCGTGGCTGCATCGATCGACCAGCCGGCGATCGACATCGCCACGTTGACCGGCGCCGAACCGCCTTCACGCAACCGCCTGGCCGCGCGCCTGCTGGCGCGTCTGGTCGAAACGCTCGACCGCTTCGCCGTGAGCGGCTTTCCGGCATTCCGCGACGACTACGCGCGCCACGACCTGCTGGCCGGCGAGCCGATTCGCGTGCTTGATGCCGACGGCACGCTCGACGGCACCGGCGCCGGCGTCGACGCGCGCGGCGCGTTGCGCGTGCGCCATGCCGGCGGCATGCGCGTCTGCGACAGCGCCGATGTCTCGGTGCGGTCGCGATGAAACTGCTGATCGACCTGGGCAATACGCGCCTGAAGTGCGCGCTGTGGAATGGCAAGACATTGCAGACGCTTGGTTCGGCGACGCACGCCGGACCCATGGACAATGTGGATTTTGCTGCATTGTGGAACGAGAGCGGCACGGTTTCGGCGATCCTGGTCGCATCGGTTGCCGGCGCGGCGATCGAACAACGCCTGGCGCACGACTTGCGCCGGCGCTTCGGCCTCGAGCCGGTGTTCGTCGCCAGCAGCGCGGGTGCCTGCGGCGTGCGCAACGCCTATCCGCAACCGGACCGCCTCGGCGTCGACCGTTTCCTCAGCCTGATCGCCGTGCACGCCGGCGGCGCCGGAGCGGCCGTGCTCGCGAGCTGCGGCACGGCGCTCGCCCTGGACGCGATCGCCGCCGACGGCGCGCATCTCGGCGGCCTCATCAGCGCCAGCCCGGCGCTGATGATCGATGCGTTGACCGGCAACACCGCGCGCCTGGGCCGGCCACAGGACGCGCGCATAGTCGAACTGGCCGACAACACCGCCGATGCGATCGAATCGGGCACCTGGCTCGGTGCAGCCGCGCTGATCGAGCGTTTCGTCGAGCGCGCAGCGACACTCATCGGCAGCCGGCCGGCGCTGGTGCTCAGCGGCGGCGGCGCGCAGCGCCTGAGCGGACTGATCACGTCGAAGCACCGCGTCGATGAAGAGATCGTGCTGCGCGGGCTGGCCGTCTACGCCGATTCGGTGACCTGATCACGGCGTGGCTGCAACGATCGCCTGCTAGAATTCGCTCTTCAAGCGGCGGCTGTTCCGCCGGCGCGTCGTTGCCATGTTCGCTCGCATGTTGTTCCTGCTGCTGATCGCGCTGAATATCGGCGTCGGCTGCTGGCTGTATTTCGCACCGCAGACCGCGGCCGGCCAGCTGCCGGCGACCGACACCGGCGTAGCGAAGCTGACCCTCCTCAGCGAGCAGGAGCCGGCGTCCGAGTCGAACGCCGCCGAACTGGCCACCGCGCCGGAATCGTTCGCCGATCTGCACAACGATACCTGCAGCAGCATCGGGCCGTTCGCCACGCAGGCCGACATGCGCGGCGCAGTCAATGCGCTGACACCGCTGGTCTCGCGCATCCAGTACCGCGAAGCGCACGCCACCGAAACGCGCGGCTACTGGGTGTACCTGCCGGCGCTGTCCAGCCGTGAGCAGGCGCTGGCGATCGCGCGCCAGCTGTCGGCCAAGGGCGTGCGCGACTACTACGTCGTGACCGCCGGCGACCAGCAGAACACGATCTCGCTCGGCCTGTTCCGCGACCGCGGCAACGCCGACAAGCGCCGCAACGAAGTCGCCGCGCTCGGTTTCAACCCGGACCTGGTCACCCGCACCGAGGAATTGCCGGTGTACTGGGTCGATTTCGCCACCGATCCGCAGCACCCGTTCGACTGGCACGCGCGCATCACCCAGCGCGACCTGCGCGAAGAGCCGGTCACCTGCTTTTGAGCGACATCAAGGCTCAGGGGACCGCTGTTGCGGCGCCTACAAAATAACGGCGTCATTCCCGCGAAAGCGGGAATCCATCTTGACTTTCTGCTGGGCAAATCCCGGCGCAAGTGGCAGCGAATGTGCCAAAATATCGGTCAAGACCGCCCAATGCCGGCATAGCTCAGTTGGTAGAGCAACTGATTTGTAATCAGTAGGTCGCGGGTTCGACTCCTGCTGCCGGCACCAACACCGACGCCCGGCGTCTGTGCGAATCCTTAGGGCTGTGATCAGCTGTGGCGCCCATACGCCCATTGATCCAGAATCGGCCTCCAAGGGGTAGCGCAGGACGCCGATGAACCAACAAGCTCTTTCCGCCTTCATCTGGTCGGTGGCCGACCTGCTGCGCGGTGACTTCAAGCAATCCGAATACGGCCGGGTGATCCTGCCGTTCACTGTCCTTCGCCGAATGGACTGCGTGCTTGAACCGACCAAGCGCGCGGTGCTTGCGGAGCTCGCGGACAGGAAGAAATCCGGCCTCAATCCCGAGCCGTTCCTGCTGCGCAAGTCAGGCCAGAGTTTCTACAACACGTCGCCGCTGGACATGAAGCTGCTTGCCGGCGACCAGGATCACATCCGCGAGAACCTGTACCGGTACATCGAGGCGTTCGCGCCCGCGGTGCGCGACGTCTTTGAGCGTTTCGACTTCCACGCACAGGTCGAGCGCCTCGACAAGGCCAAGCTGCTTTATCTCGTCACTGAGCGTTTCGCGCAAATCGACCTACACCCGAACGCCGTCGACAATCATCAGATGGGCCTGGTGTTCGAGGAACTGATCCGAAAGTTCGCAGAACTCTCGAACGAAACCGCTGGCGAACACTTCACGCCGCGCGACGTCAAGTGTTCCTCCGGCACGCACGCCGTGCGCACGCTTTACGACCCGACGGCAGGCACGGGCGGCATGCTCTCGATCGCCGACGAGTACCTGCGCGAGCACAACCCGCGCGCGTCGCTCACCGTGTACGGGCAGGAGCTCAACCCCGAGTCCTACGCGATCTGCAAGGCCGACATGCTGATCAAGGGCCAAGACGTCGCCAACATCACGTTCGGCAACACGCTCAGCGACGACGGCCACGCGCACCAGAAGTTCGACTACATGTTGTCCAACCCGCCGTTCGGCGTGGAGTGGAAGAAGGTCGAGAAGGAAGTTCGCAAGGAGCATGAGACGCAGGGCTACAACGGCCGCTTCGGGCCGGGCCTCCCGCGCATCTCCGACGGCTCGCTGCTGTTCCTGTTGCACCTGATCGCGAAGATGCGCCCGGTCGATCAGGGCGGCTGCCGTTTTGGCATCGTGCTGAACGGCTCCCCCCTGTTCACGGGCGGCGCTGGTAGCGGCGAATCGGAAATCCGCCGCTACGTGCTCGAAAACGACCTGCTCGAAGCGATAATCGGCATGCCGACCGACATGTTCTACAACACCGGCATCTCCACCTATGTCTGGATCCTAAGCAACCGCAAGTCGGCGCAGCGCCGAGGCAAGGTGCAACTGATCGACGCGAGCGGACTGTGGCAGAAGATGCGCAAGAGTCTCGGCAGCAAGCGCAAGGAACTGTCCGAGACACACATCGACGAGGTCACACGCCTGTTTGGAGACTTTGCGGAGGCCAAGCGCGACGGCAAGCCGGTCAGCCGCATCTTCCGAAACGAGGACTTCGGTTATCGCACGATCACGGTCGAGCGCCCGTTACGCGATGACGCCGGCAAGATCGTCCTCGCGGCCAAAGGCAAGCAGAAAGGCAAGCAACAGCCCGACGCCGACCTGCGCGATACCGAGAACGTGCCGCTGCACGAAAACGTGGAGGAATACTTCAGGCGCGAGGTTCTGCCGCACGCGCCCGATGCGTGGATCGAGCACGACAAGACCAAGGTCGGCTACGAGATTCCGTTCAACCGCCACTTCTACGTCTTCCAGCCGCCGCGCGCATTGGCCGACATCGACGCCGAGTTGAAGCAGACCACCGACCGGATCCTGAAAATGATCGCGGGGCTGTCAGCGTGAGTTTTTCAAGATATTCGGAGTACAAGGACAGCGGAATTCCTTGGGTCGGGAAACTCCCGATCGCTTGGTCGATCCATCCGTTGCTTAGTGTTGCCTCCGAGCGAAGCGAGCCCAACACTGGAATGATCGAAGACAACCTGCTGTCGCTCAGTTATGGGCGAATCGTGCGGAAGGACATTGAGTCGAATGACGGCCTTCTGCCAGAGTCATTCGAGACATACCAAATCATCCGGCCGGGAGACATTGTTCTCCGATTGACGGACTTGCAAAACGACAAGCGCAGCCTCCGCAGTGCAATCGTCGGAGAGCACGGGATCATCACATCAGCCTATTTGGCGCTCCACCCCACGGCAGTTGAACCGCGCTTTCTGGCCTATCTGCTGCGGGCGTACGACATCACGAAAGTCTTCTATTCGATGGGCGGCGGTTTACGCCAGTCGATGAAGTTCTCGGACATGAAGCGAATGCCAGTGGTGGTTCCTGCCAAAGAGGAGCAAGCCGCCATCGCATCTTTTCTCGACCTCGAAACCGCCAAGATCGACGCGCTAGTGGCGGAGCAGCAAAAGCTGATCGAATTGCTCAAGGAAAAGCGGCAGGCGTTGATCTCGCACGTCGTTACCAAGGGCCTGAACTCCAACGTGCCGATGAGAGATACCGGCATCAAATGGCTGGGAATTGTCCCAGCGCATTGGCGCTTACTGGCGCTGAAGCGTCTGGTTCGACAAGGGTCGTCCATTTCCTATGGCATCGTTCAACCCGGTGAGCCATTGGATGAGGGCGTTCCCTTCGTTCAAACCACGAACATGACGAGCGGCAACTTTGAAATTGAGGCATTGCAGCACACGACACAAGAAATTGCCGCCGCGTACCCGCGATCACAGCTGACTGGTG
>Ga0193727_1000074_pt1 | contig 28669 bp, 25 predicted proteins | sample H2c2metaG_FD_143051 | JGI IMG/M metagenome (GOLD analysis project Ga0193727, IMG submission 143051) | Soil microbial communities from a riparian zone of the East river system, Colorado, United States - H2c2 | ecosystem: Environmental > Terrestrial > Soil > Riparian zone | place: USA: East River...
CCGCAGGAAAAACGTGCTCGTGCCGAGCGCCGGCTCGCCGCCGGGAAAGAAGCGCCCGTCCGCCTGGACGTACCCGCGCACCTTGAGCTGAAACGCACCGTCTGCCGATTTGATAACGAACCCCTCTCGTCCCACCCCAGCTCGCCGTTGTGAGTCGCGCGCGGCAGCCGTGTCCTGCTGCGCCGCGCTTGATCGTGCCGCACCTGCCACCCACACGCCGACGGTGACCAGCGCCACCAGCAGACGCACGTTTGTCATGGAATCGCTTGCTCCTCTCCGTTGAGATGAACCCGCACAAAAAAAGAACCCGGTCACGTTGGGTGGCCGGGCCTGGGATCAACTCGATTGCCGAAGAGGCTAGAGATTCCTCACGTCAATGCGCGTGCCGTGGCATCCGTCCAACCCTGAGGCTGGTGGGGACAACAACACGTGGTACAACACCGCGGCGCGATGATCATCACGGCGTACAAGCTACTAGTCATCCTCCGCGCAAGTCAACCGCGCCGGCGGCCTGTTGACACACCCGAAGCGCGCCGTCGAGATTGCCGCATGACCAGCCCGGCGTTTGGCAAGTTTTTCCTCCCCGGCCCGACCGATGTTCATCCCGACGTCCTCGCGGCCATGCAGCGACCCATGATCGGTCATCGTTCGAGCGCTATGGAGCAGTTGCTGGGCGGGATGGCGCCCCAGCTCGGCCGGCTGTTCCGCACGTCCCACCCGGTCCTTGTCGGGACCGCGTCGGCGACCGGGTTCATGGAAATGGCGGCCCGCAACGGCGTCGCGCGTCGCGCGCTCTCGGTCGTGAACGGAGCGTTCAGCGCGCGCTTCGCCGATATGGTCGGCGCGGCGGGGAAGGAGTGCATCCGCCTCGAGGTACCGCTCGGCAGCGCGGTGGAGCCCGCGATGCTGCGCGACGCGCTGCGCCGTACCCCGGTTGATGCGGTAACGCTGGTGCATTCGGAGACCTCGACTGGCGTGCTGCAGGACGTCGAAGCGCTGGCCGCGGTGGTGCGCGAGTTCGACGATTGTCTCGTGCTGGTGGACGCCGTCACGTCGCTCGCGGGTTCACCCGTCGAGCCGGACCGGTGGGGCCTGGATTTTACGTTCACCGGCTCGCAGAAGGCGCTCGCCCTCCCGCCGGGCCTGGCGCTCGGTGTCGCCTCCGAACGCCTGCTCGAGCGCGCGAAGACCCTGCCCGGGCGCGGCCTGTACTTCGACCTCGTGAGCTTCGAAGAGGCCACGCGCAAGTTTCAGCCCACCAACACCCCGGCCATCTCGTTGTTCTACGCGCTCGAGACGCAGCTCGGCCGCATCGAGCGCGAGGGCGGCGTCGAGCAGCGCTGGCAGCGGCACGACGCGATGCGCCGGCGCGTCGAAGCGTGGAGCGAGTCGCACGGCGCCCGCTTCGTTCCGCTTGCGGGCCGCCGCAGCTGGACGGTTTCGTGTCTCGAAGTACCCGCGGGGAAGAAGCCGCAGGAAGTCGTCGCCGCGCTGAAGCAGCAGGGTTGGACCATCGGAGCCGGGTATGGGGGCCTGAAGGACACGACGATCCGTATCGGCCATATGGGAGACCATACACCCGCGGCGGTGGACGAGCTGCTCGCGCTGCTGGCGCAGACCCTCGCATGACCTTCCGGGTCGTAATCGCGGACCGCGTGGCGAAGGCGGGTCTCGCACAGCTCGAAGTGGCACCGGAGATCGAGATCGTGAACGTCGCCGGCAAGCCGCCCGAAGAGTTGATGCGGGCGCTCGAGGGGGCGCACGCCCTGATCGTGCGTAGCGAAACCAAAGTGACCGCGGACCTCATGGCGCACGCGCCGCATCTGCGTGTGATCGCCCGCGCGGGCACGGGCGTGGACAACATCGATGTCCCCGCCGCGACCCGCCGCGGCATCGCCGTGATGAACGCACCGGGCGCGAACACCGTGAGCGCCGCCGAGCATGCCATCGCCCTGCTGCTCGCATTTGTACGCCGCATCCCCGGAGCCGTCGATTCGATGCAGCGCGGGGAGTGGGACCGGAAACGATTCGAGGGGAGTGAGCTGCGTGGGAAGGTGATCGGGATCGTGGGTCTGGGGAGGATCGGTGGGCATGTCGCGCAGCTGGCGAGGGCGTTCGGGATGCAGCTGGTGGGTCACGATCCCTTTCTCAACCCCGAGCGTGCGGCGGAGCTGCACGCGAAGCTCATGCCCCTGGACCAGCTCCTTCAGGTCGCCGACGTCGTCACCCTCCATATGGCCCACACTGAGCAGACGCACCACCTGATCAATGCCGATCGTCTCAAACTGATGAAGACGACCGCCGTGTTGATCAACACGGCGCGCGGCGACCTGGTGGACGAGGCGGCGCTGGCCGACGCGGTGCGCGCGGGACGGATCGCCGGAGCCGCCGTTGATGTATTCGCCGTGGAGCCCCTTCCCGCTGACTCACCCCTCCGCAAAGTGGATCACGTGATGCTGACGCCGCACTTGGCGGCGTCGACCGCTGAAGCTCAGGAGCGCGTGAGCGTCGAGACGTGCAGCGCGGTGCGCGAGGCGCTGCTGCAAGGCGACCTCTCCTTCGCCCTGAACGTCGCCGGCATTAGCGGCAGCGCGCTGCGTCGTCTGGGACCCTTGCTCGACCTGTCCCGTCGCCTGGGCCGGCTCGCGCTGGCGCTCGCGCCCGGGCCCATCCAGGCGATCGAAGTCGCATTCGGGGGCGATGACGAAACCGCCGAACGGCCCGTCCTCCTGGCAGCCGTCGAAGGTCTCCTGTCGGCGATGGGTGTCGATCCCGTCAGTTTGGTGAACGCGCTGCTGATCGCCGAGGAGCGCGGGATTCGTCACGCCCGCACCACCGCGGCTCCCGAGCCCGGGTTCGAGACAACGGTGAGTGTGACGCTCGAGAGCCGCGAGGGGCGGGTCCGGGTCGCCGGCGCGCTCGTGGGCGACAGTCACGGTCGCGTAATTCGCATCGATGACTATCACGTGGACGTGGCCCCCGAGGGTTGGATGCTCGTGATCCGCAACCGGGATGTGCCGGGGGTGATCGGGCACGTCGGGACGTTGCTCGGCGGAGCGGGGATCAACATCGGGAGCTACCATCAGGCGCGGCTCGCGGTACCTGCCGGGAAGGAAGCACTGGCGGCGATCACCGTGGACCAGGCGCCGACCGAAGCGGTGCTGCGCGCGCTGGAGCGTGTCCCCGACGTGCTGCTGGTGCGGCTCGCGCAGCTCGGGGATTGACCTAGTCGGCCGCCTCCTGCACGGGCCGGGCGGAGGCCGGGTCCGCCGCCAGCAAACGGAACGACTGCACGGCACCCGTCAACCGGTCGGCGGCCTCGGCGAGCTGATTCGCCGACGACGCAACCTCTTGGGTTGATGCGGTCTGCTCTTCACTCGACGCCGCAATCTCCTCCGTCGAGGCGAGCAACCCCTCCGTGCCCTGGGCGACGCTTTGGAGACGCGCGGCGATCTCCTCGACCAGCGTGCGAACCTCCCCTGTGGAGGTCGCGATCTCGCGGCTCCACGCATCGTTCGCTTCAGCCTCCGCGGCCATGCTCGAGAGGCCCTGGGCGGCAGTCTCGGCCGCCTCCCGGGCGACGGAGCTGCCGAGCGCCAGCTGGCGCAGGCGATCGCGGGTCGTTTGTACCCGCGCCAACACTCCCCGTACGGTATCCGCGGTCTGACCGGCCGCCGCTGCGGCAACCGACGCGAGCTTGCGGACTTCGTCCGCAACCACGGCGAACCCGCGACCCTGGGGCCCCGCTCGGGCCGCTTCGATGGCGGCGTTCAGGGCCAGCATGTTGGTCTGGGTCGCCACCGCCTTGGTCTGCGCGACGAACTTCTGAATCTCGGTCGAGGCGGCTGCGAGGGCGTCGGCTTCCGCGGCCCCCCGCTCGACCTCGTCGGCGAGCTTCGTGAGCTGGCCCGTGCTCTGGTCGAGCACGTCTTTGTTGCGGCGCGCGAGCGTCATGAGGTTGGTGTTGCGGCGCACCGAGTCTTCCGCCCCGAGGGCGAGAATGGTGATGATCTGCAGGATCTTCGCCGCATCGTCCGCCGCCGCCCGCACGAGCTGCGCTTGCTCCGCGGCTCGCCGCGACAGATCCTGGCAGGTCGCCGACATTTCCTGCGTGGATGCACTCATCTCTTCCGTGGATGCGGAAATTTCCGCCGCCATCGCCGCCGCCTCGTCCGCCGCGCCCCGGATCGCTCCCACCAGCTGGCGCAGGGCGATGACCATCGACTGAACGGAGGACAAGAGGCCTCCCACCTCAACCGACCCGCCCCCGTCGCCGGCGAGCGTGGCCGACAGATCGCCACCGGCCACCCGGCTGGCGATCGCCCCCGCGGCGCGCAGCGGTCCCGTGACTCTGGCACTGAGCCAGCTTCCCAGGCGCCACACCAGCAGCATCGTCACCAGCAGCAGGGCCGCAGCCCCGATCAAGATGGTGCGCCGGGTCGCCAACCAGGCCGCATAGGCGCGACTGGTCGGCTGGCGGAACAACACCCACCACCGTCCGTCGTTCGCTGGCATCGAGATGACCAGCTCGGGCCCGCGACTCGTGCGGAGAATCAGGGTGCGGGGCGTATCCTCCCGCGGGATCGCTTGACCATCGGAGAGCGGCGCCAGGAGCTCTGCCCGATTCGGCGTGACGATCACCCGGCCGGCGTTGTCGACGACCTGGACGTAAGAGCTGTCACCGGCGTCGGCGACCGCCAGCAGGCGGCCCAGGTTTTCAAGGGTGAATGAGGCTCGCAGCACACCGAGCGGACGTGAAGCGCCCGGGGCGCGAATGGCCACGGCGTAGTCGATGGACACGGCCGCCGAGTCATAGCGCACGGCGCTCTCGAACGTGCCGTCGCGTATCGCTGCCTGCCACCACGTTTCGCGGCGATGGTCGAGGTTCGTCGCCCGCCCGGCCGCGGCGGCGCTGAGGCCGCGGCTTTCGGTGACGAGCAATGCGGTGATCTCCGAGTGCCGCGTGTACTCGCGCAGGAAGGCCTGCGCCGCCGGATCTCCACCCAGGGTGCCGCTGCGGCGTCCCAATTCCGCCGGGTCCACCCGGTCGAGCTTCTGGGCTGCGGCCATGGCGGATCCCTGGCGCGCGGCGTCGATGATGGTGGGGGAAATGGCGAGCGCCTCCACTTCGTGGCGCCGCTCGCGCGCGTACGTCGAGGCCAGGGCGGCCACGCGGTTGGCAACTTCGCGTCCCCGCTGATCCGCGAGATGCTGGAGTGTGCGCCGGGCGTCCTGGCCCCCGCCGATGGCCACCGCAATTGCGAGGGCGACGGCCGCGCCCGCTCCCGTGAGGAGGAAGCTCGACCGGAGTTGCTGAGACCAGATCGCCATGAGGGATCGAAGTCGCTAAGCTATGGCGGGTTACACACGGGGGCAAGTCCGCTTAATTTCAAGCACTTATGGGGACCACACCGATCTACGATCCGACCGCTGTCGAGACCGCCTGGCAGGCGCGCTGGGAGCGCGACCACACCAACGAGCCGGACCTCGATCACCCGCGACGCCCGTTTTACAACCTTATGATGTTCCCGTACCCCTCGGCCGAGGGGCTCCACGTGGGGAACATGTTTGCGTTTACCGGCGCCGACATCTACGGCCGTCTCAAACGCCTGCAAGGGTACGACGTGTTCGAGCCAATCGGCTTCGACGCGTTCGGCATTCACTCCGAGAACTATGCCCTTGGGATCGGCGCGCATCCGGCTCGCCTCATTCCGCAAAACATCGCAACCTTCCGGCGCCAGCTGCGCCGCTTCGGCGGGATGTTCGACTGGCGGCACGAGGTGTCGACGACTGATCCCCGGTACTATAAGTGGACGCAGTGGTTGTTCCTCCAGCTCTTCAAGGCGGGGCTGGCCGTCCGCAAGAAGGCCGCGGTGAACTGGTGTCCGGCCTGCAAGACCGTGATCGCCAACGAGCAGGTGATCGACGGGTATTGCGAGCGTCATCCGGACGTCAAGGTCGAGCAGCGCTTTCTCGAGCAGTGGTTTTTCACGATTACCCGCTACGCCGGGCGGTTGTTGAGCAATCTCGACACGCTCGACTGGTCGGCCAGCACCGTTGCGATGCAACGCAACTGGATCGGTCGCAGCGACGGCGCGGAGCTGGTATTCGAGACACCGGGCGGAGACAAGATCACCGTCTTCACGACGCGCCCAGACACCGTGTTCGGCGCCACCTATCTCGTACTGGCGCCGGAGCACCCCCTCGTGGATGCATTGACCGCCGTCGAGCAGCGGCCCGCGGTCCGGGCCTATCAGCGACAGGTCGCCGCGAAAGACATCGTCTCCCGCAAAGTCGGCGACAAGGCGAAGACCGGTGTATTCCTGGGCTCCTATGCCCGCAATCCCGCGACCGGGGAGGCGATCCCGATCTGGATCGCTGACTACGTGCTCATGGAGTACGGCACGGGCGCGATCATGGCGGTGCCGGCGCATGACGCACGGGACTTCGAATTCGCCGCCGCGTTCCGGCTCCCCGTCCGCCAGGTGGTAGGGCGCGAAGGAGCGACGTTGCCGCTGGAGTCGGACGACGACGTTCTCATCAACTCGGGCACGTTCGACGGCGTCGCGTGCAATGCGGCGAAGGTGCAAATCGTATCCTGGCTGGCCACGCGGGGGCTCGGCACGGCGCGCGTGCAGTATCGCCTCCACGACTGGTGCATTTCGCGTCAGCGGTACTGGGGACCGCCGATCCCGATCATCTATTGCGACCGGTGCGGGCCCGTCGGCGTGCCGGAAAAGGACCTGCCAGTCGAGCTCCCGCTCATCGAGGATTTCCGCCCGGACGACACCGGCGTGAGCCCGCTCGCGCGCCACCGGGAGTGGTACTTCGTGCCGTGCCCCGAGTGCGGTGGTGAGGGCCGGCGCGAGACCGATGTGTCGGACACGTTCCTCGACTCGTCCTGGTACTTTCTGCGCTACCCGTCCTCGGAATTGGACGAGCGGCCCTGGGATTTGCAGCGCACCAAGACCTGGCTCCCGGTCAGCACCTACATCGGTGGGAACGAACATGCGGTCCTGCACCTCCTGTACTCCCGCTTCATCACGATGGTGCTGCGGGAGCTCGGGCACGTAGAGTTTGAAGAACCGTTCCCGAAACTGCGCGCCCACGGGCTCATCATCAAAGACGGCGCCAAGATGTCCAAGTCACGCGGCAACGTGGTAAACCCCGACGCATTCATCCAAAAGTGGGGCGCCGACACGTTCCGGATGTACCTCATGTTCCTTGGGCCTTTTCGGGAGGGCGGCGACTTCCGCGACGAGGGGATCACCGGCATCCGGCGCTTCCTGGACAAAGTGTGGGCGCTGGTGCACGAAGCCGCGCAGGCGGCGCCCCAGCCGCTCGGGACGGCGGTCGAGCGCAAGCTGCACCAGACTATTCGCAAAGTGACCGAGGACACCGAGAGTCTCGACTACAACACCGCAATCGCGGCGATGATGGAATACGTAAACGTGGTGCGAGAGCAAGGCGCCGCACAGCGGGCGGCGATCGAGCCACTCCTCGTGCTGCTCGCGCCCTACGCGCCCCACATGACCGAAGAGCTGTGGGCGCACCTGGGGCATGCCACGTCCGTCTTTCGCGCGAGTTGGCCCGCGTACGACCAGCAGCGCGCCGCCTCGAGCGAGGTTGAGATTGTGGTGCAGGTGAACGGCAAGGTGCGCGGGCGGTTGACGGTGGTGCGCGGTGCGGTTGAGGCCGATGTATTGGCCCGCGCGCTGTCGGATCAAGCTGTGCGCAAGTTCGTTGACGGCAAACCCATGAAAAAGACGATCTATGTCGCGGACCGCCTGCTGAACCTCGTCGTCTAGAGGATCTTGGCGACCAGGTCGCCGACGAAGTATCCCACGCCCGCGACGCCCACCCCGACGACGAACATGTCGGTCCCGCTGCGCAGCACCCCGCGGCCCGTGAACAAGCTGCGCGCGGCTCCCACCGCGAAGTGCGAGAGCATCGCGATCCCGAACGCCATCCAGGCGGCCGCGGGGCCGTCCAGCACCAGAAAGGGAAAGACCGGGATGAACGCGCCGATTGCCGTCGCCCCCCCGGTGAGCCAGCCTTCCTTGAAGGGCGTTGAGTGCGCCTCCCCGATCTTCAGCTCCTCCCGCACCTGTTCTGCCAGGGCGCGCTGCGGGTCGCGCATCACTTCTTCGGCCATACGCCGCGCGGTGCGCGGGTCTACCCCTTTGGCCTGGTACAAGAGGGCCAGCTCTTCCTCCTCGACCTCGGGCATTATCCGGATCTCTTCCTTCTCCATCTCGATCTCGTGGGCGTACACCTCCTGCTCGCTCTTCGCCGCCAGAAAGCCGGAGGCTCCCATCGAGAGGGCGTCCGCGATCGTGCCCGCCAACCCGGAGACGAGGATGACGTGAGGGGCCACACCGGCTCCGATCACCCCCGCGACGAGACCGAAGTTGGCCGTGAGCCCGTCGTTGAACCCGTACACGACGTTTCGCAAGAATCCGCCCGACCCGGTTTGATGCCACGGTTCGGCGCTCCGTCCCGCGAGGCTCGCCAGGGTGCCCGCGTGTTCGGCCGATTCCTTCGCCAGGGTGAGCGAGACCTGCCGGGCGTCGTCCGCGCGCGATGCCGAGTGCAGGTCCATGTACCCCTTCACTTCCCGCCCTTCTTCCCGCAACAGCAAAGGCAACAAGTAGCGAGCGCCGAACCGCCGACCCAGCCACGCCATGGTCATGGCTTTCAGGGATGGTGTGATCTGCGCCGGGACGGGGTGGCCGTTGTCCGCAAGCAGCTTCTCCCACATTTCCGTGTGGCGCCGTTCGACCACCGCGAGTTGTCGGTAGATCTCCTTCTTCCCCGGGTCGGATTCCTCAGCGGAAAGGGCATCGTAGAGGTAGGCGGCGTCGTATTCGTCCTGCCAGTGGTGTTGCCACTGATGGAGGGTCCGACGATCAGGCGCGGTCGTAGAGGCTGACGCGGTCATGGACACAACATACCCTTGTGGCGTGCAAGTGACTAGTTGTCAACCGGTTACGGCGGCAGTCCCTGCCGCTATCTTCCCAACGCCGCGACGTTCCGCAGCGGATTCGCATCGTACTGTTAGGAGATGACTATCTCGCTCGCTGTTCCGGACGTCCTGATCGCTCGTGCCAAATCGGGGGACGTAGAAGCGCTCGAGGCGCTGTACCGGGCCTTTGAGACGCCGGTGTACAATCTCGCCCGACGCATCCTGCGGCATCCGGAGGATGCGGAAGACGTTCTGCAGGAGACCTTTCTCGAGGTAGTACGGAGCATTCGCGCGTACCGCGGAGAAGGACATCTCTGGGGATGGATTCGTCGCATCGCGGCGTCCAAGGCGCTCATGCGCATCCGCCGTGATCACGTGCGCGCGGAGGAAGTGTTCGATGAAGAATCGACCGAGGGGGCGCCCCCGGTCGGCGTGCCGGCGCGAATTGATCTCGAGCGCGCGATGGCGACGTTGAGTGAAACGTCGCGGGCCGTGGTGTGGATGCACGATGTCGAGGGCTATACCCACGAGGAGATATCGGAGATGATGGGCAAGACGGTGAGCTTTTCCAAGTCCCAACTGGCCCGGGCGCACACCCGGCTGCGGCGCCTCTTGGAAGGAGAGGGAATCGCGCGATGATCCACTGCAACATGGAGGAGTTGCTGGCCCTGCGGGCGAACGAAGGGTCGGTCTGGGGTCGCCAGCATCTCGATGACTGCGCGGTGTGCCGCGCCGAGCTCGACGCGTTGTACCAGCGCGTCGCGCAGCTGAAGGCCCTGCCGCCGATCAGCCCGCCACGGGACCGGTGGTCCGTGATACGCAGCCAGGTGATCGGGGCGCGGACGCGGCACCGCCGTCTGTGGGTGGCCCGGGGCCTTGCGGCGGCAGCGCTGCTCGCCGGCGTGGTCGTGTTCCGGCCTTTTGGTGGGACCGTGGCATACGCCGACGAATTAGAGCGGGCGAAGCAGCAGTCGGCCTCGCTCGAGACCGAACTGCAGCGGTACGATCCCGACTCGCGGGTGGTGAGCGGGCGTGCAGCGTCGGCCGCGGCGGAGCTGGAAGATCGCATTGCGGCGGTTGATGGATGGCTGGCGCAGTTGAACGGCGCTCCGGCGGGGCCTGACCCGCAGCTCGTGAGGCTCTGGCAGGACCGCGTCAACCTGATGCAGCAGCTGGTGGACGTCCATGTCACCAACGCGGCGTACGTGGGATTGTGATGGTCCGGGAAGCGGTCTTGAGGAAAGCGTGCGCATGATGGACAAGAAGTGGTTGCTCGTTGCTGCAGCCCTCGCTGTGAACACACCCGTGTCAGCCGTCGGTCAGACGCCGCGGCCGCACACCCTGGTGCCGACCGTCGGTCCGCACGGCCGGATCGGCGTCCTCGTCAAGACCGGGGCGGCTCGCAACACGGACAGCATCGGCGCCTGGATCGAGGCGGTCACGCCGGGCGGGCCCGCTGCCAAAGCCGGGCTCAAGGCCGGCGACATCATCACCCGATTCAACGGCACGGCGCTGGCCGGCGTGCCGGCTCCCGAGGAGAATGCGTCCGGCCCCGGGCAGAAACTGGTGACCCTGGCACGCGGGCTGGCACCGGGCGACACGGCGCCGATCGAGTATCGCCGGGGCAGCGATGCGCGGAAGACCAAGCTCATCACGGAGGATTTGAGCCCGTTGATGGCGGTGGACACCGGCCCCATTCAGCAGCCCAGATCGTTCCCGCTGCAGCGCGGCGAGGACCCAGGGTTCTCGTTCTGTTTCGGCGAGGCCTGGTGCGACATGGAGCTGGTCAATCTCACTCCGGAGCTGGGCGAGTACTTCGGCACCAAGGAGGGGGTGCTGGTCGTGAAGGCGCCGGGCGATCCCACCCTTCCCCTCAAGAGCGGCGACGTGCTCCTCCTGATCGGCGGGCGGCGGCCCAATTCTCCTTCGCACGCGATGCATATCCTGCGGTCCTACGAGGTGGGAGAGACTCTGACGATCGACATCTTGCGCAAGCAGAAGCGCGTGAGCGTTGCGTGGCAGGTGCCGCGATCCGATGACCGCATGCGCCAGTTCATGCGGCTCCACCAACTGGTCCCCGACTCCGATCCGGGCCGTCCGCGAGACTGAGACGCGCTCCTATTTTCGCCGTCGGGCGGCCGGGAGCACCTGGTCGAACGCGCTGAACTCGAAGGGTTTCGGGATATACGGGCGGCCGGTGGATGTGAGGAACGAACGCACTTGCTCGTCCACCAGCTGGCCGGTCGTGAAAATCACCCGCTCGGCGTGCCCAAGATCCTTGAGGCGGAGTTCCTCGTAGAGCTGCTCTCCGGACAGGTCGGGCATCCGCATATCGACAATCACCGCGTCGAAGGTGCCCTCGCGCAAGCGGGCTAAAGCGTCTTTGCCGCTTGCCGTGGTCTCGACTTCGTGCCCCCGGCTGGCGAAGTACCGCTGCAGCGCAACTCGCACCGACGCTTCGTCGTCGACCACCAGCATCCGCAGCTGGTCCCCTACGGGGGACGCCAATGGCACATGGCTGAACTCATCGGAGCCGCGCGCGGTCACGATGGGTAGCTCGACCACAAAGCGCGCGCCCCCGGTCGGAGCGTTTTCCGCCCAGATACGGCCCTCGTGTTCACGCACGATGCCCAGCGAAATCGACAACCCCAAGCCGGTGCCCGATCCCGTGGGCTTTGTGGTGAAGAACGGGTTGAAGATCCGCTCGATGAGGTTCGGCGGAATGCCCGGACCCGTATCTTCGACCTCGGTCCGGATGACGCCGCCCGTACGGCGGGTTCGCACCGTGAGTCGCTGGGCGTCCCGCTGCCGCTTCTCCATCGCCTGCTCGGCGTTGGTGATGAGGTTCAGGAACACCTGCTGTAGCTGGTGCGCGTCCGCCATCGTCTCGGGCAGCGCGTCGTCGTAGTCTCGCACCACTTCGATTCCCCGTACCCGCAGCTCGTAGCCGCGCAGCTCCAGGGTGTCGTCCAGCACCTGATTGGTCGAGGTGGCCGTCCGCTCCGGCTTATGCTGCCGGGCAAACGTGAGGAGGTTCTGCACGATGCGAGAGGCGCGTCGCGCCTCCGCGTAGATCATCTCCGCTGCGGTGCGCTGATCGGGCGGGAAGCGCTTTTCGGTCAGGAGCAGTTGCGCGAACGCAGAAATCCCGGCCAGGGGGTTGTTGAGCTCGTGCGCCACGCCGGATACGAGCTGGCCGATGGCCGACATCTTCTCGGACTGGATCAATTGCTCCTGGAGCATCTTCTGATCGGTCACGTCCCGGATGACGCACAGGACTTCTTCGTCCTTCTGCGGCGTGGAGTACGTGACCTGGATGGTGCGCACATCCCCATCCTTACGGAGGAAGTTTGTCTCGAACAAACCAGTTTCGCCGGCGAGCGCCTTTTGGAAATGCGCCAGCGCCTTGGGCAACTCGTCGTCGGGCAACATCGGCGCGAACCACTGGGCCACGAGCTCTTCGCGACGGTACCCGGAGATGTTCTCCGCGGCGTGGTTGAAGGTGGTGAATCGCCCGTTCGCGTCGAGCGTCACAATCGCGTCGGATGCGGACTCGAACAGGTTGCGATAGCGCGATTCAGACCGCGCCAGGGTGTCCTGAGCGCGCTTCTGCTCGGTGATGTCGCGGAGGGTCGCGACCGTGCCGACGAGTTGCCCGTCGAGCAGGAGCGGCGTGGAGGACACGGCCACGTCGCGCTCGACACCGTCCGGCCGCAGGACTGTGGTCTCGTACCGCTGCTCCTCACCGGCATACCCGCGCTGCTCCCGGTCCGCCACGTGCTGGCGCTCGACCGGAGCGAGCAGGTCATCGACTGCCGTGCCTGGGAGGTCTTCGAGGGGTCGCCCGAACAACTCGGCCGCGGCCCGGTTCACCGTGGCTACGCGGCGATCGACGCCCGTTACGACAATGGCATCCGGCAGCGCCGCCACGATCTCGCGCGCCGTCGAAAGCGGGTCGAACGCCCCGCTCTTCGCCGGCGCGGCGGACCGTCGCACCCCCCGCGCCGGCGGGGTGCGTTGACGCTTACTCATTTCTCATAGCACGCGACCATCGACTCCCGCATCAACGTCAAACTCTTGACCGATGCGGTCGTGACCTCGTTCGTCTCCTCCCCCTTGCCGACGCAGCTCTTGATGATCTCGAGCGCGTGGACCGGATGCTCATCATCGTATTTGGCGTGTTCTTCGAGCCACCACCGTCCACGCGGGCCGATCTTCTCGTTGCTCCCCAGGCCGCGTAATGCCTTCTCGGAGATCTTTTGAGCGACCCCTTCCACGGCATAGTTTACCGCGCCTACGGCAGAGGCAAACGGCGCCGTGCGGCTCATGGTGGTGAGGTAGTCGTGGAACTCGCGCGTCTCGGCGTTCATCTCCTCAGGCACCTGGAACCGCTGCCGAGGAACCTTGAACCCGTCGCCCATGGCACGCCACATGGCATCGTGGCGCTTCTCCACGCGGATGTTATCCCGGAAAAATGCCTGCCCGTCCGGTGTGGAACGATCCAACAGGATCTGCAGCCACTGGGGAAAGTCCCGAATGATCGGGTAGAAGGCCACCAAGAAGTTTTGGATCTCGCCATCGATCAGACGGTTCTCCGACGCGTCCACGACGACGGGGGTATCGAGAATCGCCTTACGATGCGGCTCCAGCTCGGTGTCCAGGTCGGCGACCCAAGCGGGGTGTGGCGTAACCTTAACAGACATGCCATCTCCTTCTAGGGCGCGATCAAGAGGGGGAAGCGTCGAGCCAGCCAAGTGGTGCTACAGCCACGAAATCTACTCAATTTACACCTCGGTACGAGTGATGCAAGTTGATGTGCGGTGGTGACTTGGACCACAGCGCTCGCAATCGTTCCAGGTTCGGTTCGGTAAGTCCGCACCCCCACAGCGCATGCCGCGCGTTTGCCACACCACCGTTGACAAGATATATCGCTGAATAGTAACGTACCGTAACATCGCAAAATGGAGTTGTAATCATGAGACGCGGATTCGGCTGGGACAGCTTCGCCTTCGGCTTCGGCCCACGCCAGTGGGCTTGGGGTGGGCCACGGCGGCGCCAGTGGTTTGAGTCGGGTGACATGAAGTACGTCATCCTGAAACTGGTTCAGGAAAAGCCCCGGCACGGATACGAAGTGATGAAAGAACTCGAAGAGCGCATGCACGGATGCTATACCCCCTCACCCGGCACGGTCTATCCGACGCTGCAGTGGTTGGAGGACGAGGGGCTCGTGACCGCGAAAGATGTGTCGGGAAAAAAGATCTTCGAGATCACTGACGCGGGGCGTGCGTTTCTGGAGGAGCATCGCGACATTGTAGAGGAGATCTTCGATCGAGTCGAGCAAGCCGTGGAGCGGGTGATGGGAGGCACTATGGTCGACGTCAACCGAGCTGTAGGCCGGCTGGTCAAGGCGGTCTACCGCACGGGTTGGAAAGTGAAGGACGACGCAACGAGGAAGCAGGTGGCCGACCTTCTGGCGCGCGCGGCCGAGGAAATCGAAGGGCTGGGGACCTGAGCGCCGATGGAGTGGGCCTGTGTTTCATTTGCCGATGGAAGCGCCCCACCACCAGTCGGCGTGGCTCGACGTTCTTCCGCTGCGGCCGCGCCGAGACGGACGTGCGCTTCGTCCGCTATCCCCCACTGCCGGTGCGCTCGTGCGCCGGTTATGAGGAATCCATGCTTTTCGTGGTGCTAGTTCACTATACGGCGCCCCTCGCCGCAGTCGACGCGATCCGTCCCGCTCATATCGAGCACCTCGAGCGCTACGCTCAGGAGGGGGTGTTCCACGCGTGGGCTCGCCGCGATCCGCCGGCGGGCGGGGTGCTCGTGGCCGCCGCGCCCGACCGGCCAACCCTGGAGGCGATTCTCGCCGACGATCCCTACGTGCGGGCGGGTGTGGCCCGTGCCGAGATCGTCGCGTTCAGTCCGGCCAACGTCCGCGGCGCGCTGCGCACGTAGCGGTGACCGGGCCGGGCCAGGTGGCGTAACTGCAGTCGTGACAATGAGGTATGTCTCACCCAGCGGTTCGGCGCCCAGCGCTCTATTGCATCTGGCTCCGCCACTCCCCACTTTGGGTCCGCGCCCCCCAAAATTCCCGAGGTGACCCTTGGTCCATCCGAGTCTGGTGGAGCGCTCCAAGTTGTTTCTCTTCCGCCACTTCGAGCGGATTTTTGTGTTGCTGCTCGCCGGCGCCATGCTCCTCATTCACGCCGTCATCGAACAGAAGTTCGCCTTTTTGAGCTTCTACTACCTGCCGGTGATCCTGGCCGGGTTCTACGGCGGCCGTCGTTTCGCCGTGGTATCCAGCTTTTTCGTGGTGTCCCTCGTGTTTTTCTACCAAGGGGTGCAGGGGTTGGACATGCTGCCCGGGTTCTACGAGGGTGCGATCCTGAGCCTCGTCCCGTGGGCGGGGTTTCTCATCCTCACCGGCTACGTGGTGGGCAGGCTCGCTGAGCAGCGGGAAGCTCGGCTCGTCGAGGTGAAGAACGCCTACATGGCGACACTCGAGCTGCTCGCGTTCCACATCGAGTCTACGGAAAAGCATCAACAAGGGCACGGCAATCGCGTTGCCGGGCTGGCCGTGGCGATCGCGCGGGAGCTAAAGCTGCCGGAAGATGACATTGAGAATCTCCGGGTCGCCGCCCTGCTCCACGAGGTGGGGACCCGCGATCAACGCCTGGTGAAGTTGCTGTCGGGTTCGGAGACCGATGCCTCGGTTCCCGTGGCCCGGGCGATGCACGGCGCCGCGGGCATCATCGGCGAGTATGGGCACTACTACGAGATCGTGGGCGAGGACTGGGACGTCGATACGCTGCCGATGCCCCTCACCGTGAAGATCCTGGCGGTGGCGGATTCGTTCGAAACCCTTCAGATGGCGACACCGCTGCGCCAGGCCTTCCCGAAGTGGAGCGCGTTGGAGGAAATCGAACGCGGAGCCGGGAAGACGTTCACGCCGGCGGTTGTGCGGGCGCTGCGTGCAGTGGCCGGCGCGCCGGAGATTTCTGCGTCGCTGGCAAATCTCGAGGTCGTCGAGCGTTAAGCCGTCGCGGGCGGCGGCGTTAGTGCCACCGCCATCCCCATGATGTGGTATCCCGAATCCACGTAGACGATTGAGCCGGTAATCGCCCGCGCCAGCGGACTGAGCAGGAACGCCGCCGCGAACCCGACGTCGTCGGCGTGGATCGGCCGCGGCAGCGGGGCGTTGGCGGTTGTGTACGCGATCATCTGTTCGATGAACCCGATGGCGCTCGCGGCGCGTGACGCCCAGGGGCCGGCCGAGATGGCGTTGACCCGGACGCCGAAGCGGCGGCCCGCCTCATAGGCGAGCGTCCGGGTATCCGCTTCCAACGCCGCTTTGGCCGATGACATCCCGCCGCCGTAGCCCGGAATCACGCGCTCGCCAGCCATGTAGGTGAGGGAGAGAAACGCACCGTCAGGCCGCATCATGGGCCCGAGATGGCGCACCAGGGCGACGTTGCTGTAGGCGCTCACACCCAGCGCGTCGAGATATCCGCGCCGGCTGGTGTCGAGCAGGGGCTTCTTGACCTCCGGGGCGTTGGCGAGGCTGTGCACGACGATGTCGAGGGGCCGCTCGCCGAAGTCCTGGCGCAGGCGTTCGGCGGCGCCCTGCACGCTGAAGTCGCCTACCTCACGGTAGCGCTTGTTCTCCCGGATTTCGGAAGGCGCATCGGCCAGCGTATCGAAGGCCGCGTCGAGGGGATAGATGCGCTCGAACTCGAGCTTGCCGCCCCCCGCAAGCACCAGCGATTCCGCGATCTTCCCGCGCTCGAGCAGCTTGGTGAAAATTCCGAGGGCCGGCGGCCACGTGCCGACGCAGATGGTGGCGCCCGCTGCGGCGAGAGCTTTCGCGATAGCGAAGCCGAATCCGCCGTCGTCAGCGACGCCGGCAATGAACGCGCGTTTTCCCGTGAGATCGATTTTCAGCATGGGCCTCAGATTACCAGCGTATGGCCGCGCTTGCCCAGGTAAACCCGGAACCAAACGCGGTGAGTATGAGCAAGTCGCCTCGCTGCAACCGCCCTTCGGACAGGGCTTCGGTGAGCGCGATCGGGATGGAGGCGGCGGTCGTATTGCCGTATTTCTGGATGTTGCTGTACACCTGGTCATCGCGGAGGCCAAGCGTCTTCTGCACCATCTCGATGATCCGGAGGTTCGCCTGATGGGGAATCAAGAGCTTCACGTCAGCGGCAGTGACGCCGTGGGTCCTGAGTGAGAGCTCCACGGCCTGCGGCATCAAGACCGCCGCGGCCTTGAACACTTCGCGCCCGTCCATCACCGCGCGGTGTTTGCCGGCTTCGATCATCGCCACGCTCACAAACGGATCGTGGGCGAGGCCGGGCCCGTCTACCCAGAGCTTCTCGGCCTGGCGCCCATCGGCGAACAGGTGGGTGGAGAGGACGCCGCGGGTCGGATCGTCGGTGGGGCCAAGGATGACCGCGCCCGCGCCGTCTCCGAACAGCACCGCCGTGTCGCGCCCCCGGGTGGTCTTGTCGAGGCCGCGTGAGTGTACTTCGGCACCAACGAGGAGGATGCGGCGATACTGCCCGACGCGAATCCAGGCGTCCGCGACCGACAGGCCGTAGAGGAACCCGCTGCACTGATTGCGGATGTCAATCGCGGGGATGTCGGTGACGCCGAGCTCACGCTGCAGGAACACGCCGTTCCCGGGCTCGAAGTGATCGGGGGTGCAGGTGCAGTAGACAATGCAGTCCAGATCGCGCGCCTCGAGGCCCGCGCTGGCGAGTGCCCGGCAGGACGCTTCGCGCGCCAGACCGACGCCCGTCTCTCCCTCCGAGACCCAGTAGCGGGTGCTGATACCGCTGCGCTGCACGATCCACTCGTCCGACGTCTCCATGACCTTCGCGAGGTCGTCATTGGTGACGCGCCGTGCGGGGACGTGGAAGCCGGTGGCGAGGAACTCCGTACGGGGCATCAGACCTCAGGGCGCCAGGTTGCGGGGCGACAGCGAATTGGGAAGATTTCGCCGCCGGAAGAGCAAACTAAGATAACGGCCAGACAAGGGGGCGTGCATGCGGAAACTGCGATGGATCGCAATGCTGGGCGCGTTAGGCCTTCCTCCGTCCGTCGCGGCCCAGAAGCGAGCCATCACCGTCCTCGACTTCCTTGCCCTGCCGAACGTCAGCAGTCCCCGCCTCTCGCCCGACGGAAAACTGATTGTCTACACGGTCACGACCTATTCGCTGCAGGACAACCGCGGCACGTCGCGCGTGTGGCTGGCGGACGTTGCCACCGGGCAAGCGCGCCAGCTGACGCAGGGACCAGGCTCGGACCGGCAGCCGTGCTGGTCGCCCGATGGAGGAAGCGTGGCGTTCGTTTCCACCCGGGTGGGGGGCGCGCAACTGTGGGTGCTTGTGCTGGCAGGTGGGGAGGCGCGCCAGGTGACGAGCCTCGCCGACGGCGTCTTCGACCCGGTGTGGTTGCCCGACGGCAAGGGGCTGCTGGTGACCAGCGATATCAAGTGGCCGGCCGACCAGGAGATCGACCGCCGCAACGGGGAGTTTCCGACCGACGCGCGTCTGTGGACCGAGCTCTTCTATCGGCACTGGGACGACTGGCGGGCGGGGAAACGCCAGCATGTGTTCTCCGTGAGCCTCGCAGACGGCCATGCGAAGGACCTGACCCCGCTCGACCGTGACGCGCCCACCATCGCCACAAGCGGTGACGGGGACGTAAGCGTCGCGCCCGACGGGCGGGAGATTGCCGTAGCGATCCACGCGGACCGGGTGGCCGACAGCACCAACGTGGACGTGTATGTGATGCGCCCGGACGGCACCGGCCTGCACGCGCTCACCAGCGCGCGCGGAGCGGACAACACCCCCCGCTATTCTCCAGATGGTCGCTGGATCGCCTACCTGTCCCTGGAGCGGCCGGGATTTGAGGCGGATCGTTCGCGGTTGATGCTGCTCCCGAGGGCGGAGGGGCGGTCAGGCGGTCAGGCGGTTGAGGCGACGAAAGGGTGGACGCTTTCGGTCGCGTCCTTTACATGGTGCCCCGATTCGCAGTGCATCTTCGCTGTCGTCGAGGAACGCGGCCAGGAGAACATCTACCGGATCGACCTCCCCTCGTTCCGCCGGTCGGCGGCGGTTTCGGGTGGTGGCGTCAACACGCAGGTCAGCGTCGCGTCCGACGGCAAGAGCCTGGCCTACCTGCACCAGAGCAACACTGAGCCCGCGGAAGTGTGGTTCGGCGGGCGGCGCCTGAGCCACCACACCGACGCCGGGCTGGCGCCGCTTGATCTGCACCCGCTCGAGTCGTTCGGCTTTGTCGGCGCGCTGGGGGATTCGGTGTACGGATGGCTGCTCAAGCCACCGGGCTTCGACCCCGCAAAGAAGTATCCGCTGGTGTACCTCATTCACGGCGGTCCGCAGGGGGCGTGGGACGACAACTGGCACGCGCGCTGGAACTACCAGATGTTCGCCAGCCGGGGCTACGTGGTCGCCGCCGTCAACTTCCACGGCTCGACGGGCTACGGTCAGAAATTCACCGACGCGATCTCACAGCATTGGGGCGACTACCCGTATGAGGACCTGATGAAAGGCCTCGACGTGGTAGCGCGCCTGCCGTACGTTGACTCAACGCGGATGGGTGCCGCCGGCGCATCGTACGGCGGCTACATGATCTACTGGCTGGCGGGCCATACCGACCGTTTCAAAGTCCTGGTAGCCCACGATGGCGTGTTCAACGCCGCCAGCATGTACGGTTCGACTGAGGAGTTGTGGTTCGTCGAGTGGGAATTCGGCGGCGCACCGTACGCCAATCGCGCGCTGTATGAGAAGTGGTCGCCGCTCACCTTCGCCCAACACTGGAAGACGCCGATGCTGATCGTGCATTCGCAGCTCGACTATCGGGTGGACTTGTCCGAAGGCTACCAGGCGTTCACGGCGCTGAAGACTATGGGCGTGCCCGCGAAGTTCCTGTACTTCCCGGACGAGGGGCACTGGGTGCTGCGACCGCGCAATCGCCGCCTGTGGTGGGGCACGGTACTCGACTGGCTGGACGAGTACCTGCGCCCGCAGACGAGGGTGCGTTAATGGACGGAGACCGTTTTCTGACCACGCTCACCCGCAACACGGTGGCCGCGGCGCTCCTGGCGGTGGTTTTCCTGTTCGCGCTGCCCCGCCATGCGGATTTGCTGTGGGACTTCGTGGATGTGTTTACGCTCGCCTTCTGCTTCACCTTCATTGGACATTACGTAGATGCGCTGCTCCGCACCCTTCCGGAGATCGAGGTCGGGGTGGGCCGGATCATACGGGTGCTGGGATGGTTCGCAGGGGGTCTGTGGTGTTACATCGTGGCGCGCTGGCTCTGGCCCCGATACGGGCGCGACCTGCAAGACCTTCCCGCGCTCGTGTGGGGCGGGGTGTTCCTCGTGGGCCTCGAGCTTGCCGCCCACGCGGTCATGAAGATGCGCGGGCGGCCAAGCTTCTACGACTAGCCGTCAGTGCTTGACCCACACGTTGTTGTCGCGCCGCACGTCGGGGAGGTCGAAGTCCGGGTCGATCTCGACTTTGACGAGATCGGACGGGGCGGGCCTGACGTACACGTACCGACTGCCCTGAAACCACACCTCGATCGGTAGCCTGACGCGCGCAGTCGTCGTGTTGGCGTAGGTCAGCTTCAGATCCACCGGCATCGGCAACCCGCCGCGACTCGATAAAATGACTCCGGCGTACGTCGCCCCACTGTTGTCGCGAAACGTGCCCGCCGAGTCCACTGCGAGATCGACAACGTCGTTCGTATAGAACCACCCCTGCCAGAACCAGGAGAGATCCTCGCCGAGCCCGTCTTCCATGGTGCGGAAAAAGTCCGCGGGCGCGGGATGGCGGTAGGCCCACCGCCGGATGTATTCGCGGAACGCCGCGTCGAACCTGGTCGTGTCGTCCACGATATGGTGCCGCACCAGATAGAGACCGGTGGCCGGCTTGCTGTATTCCACCTGGCCGAGCAGCCGGGGATCAACGCGATCGGCGGGGAGCATCGGCGGCTGATCCCGTCCGGTGGCGGCGAACTTTGCCCAGGCCTGCGTGTCGCCCCGGTGCCGGTCCCAGAGTGAGTCGTGGTAGAAGGATCGCACCGAGTAAATGTTGATGAAGGTGTTGAACCCCTCGTCCATCCACGCGTAGAGGCGCTCGTTCGAGCCAACGATCATGGGGAACCACTGATGCCCCAGCTCATGGGTTGTGACTGAATAGAGGTCGAAGCCGCCCGCCCGGTCTCCGCAGAACACGATCATGGGGTATTCCATCCCGCCCACGGGCCCGGCGACGTTGATGGCGGTCGGGTAGGGATAATGGAACCACTTTTCCGAATAGTGCCGTATGGTGTGACGAGAGTATTTCGTCGAGTTGGCCCAGTCGGGATTGGCTTGGGGCGGGTAAGCGGACTGAATCAAGATCCCATCCCACCCGCTCGCGTCCCAGATGAAGTTCGGCGCAGCGGCCCAGGCCACGTCGCGGACGTTTTTCGCGCTGAAATGCCAGGTGAGCGTCGAGCTCGGGCCCGCGGGGCGCGTGCCCGGCTGTCCGACTTCCCCTTTCGCGATGATCGGGATCGTGGTGTCGGACTTGATGGCCTGAGCGAGGCGCGCGCGCTGCGCCTGCGTCAACACCTCGGCCGGGTTCAGCAATGTTCCCGTGGCGACGACGACGAAGCTCCGCGGGACGGTGATCTCCACGTCGAAGTCGCCATACTCGAGGTAGAACTCTCCCTGGCCCAGGTACTGCTCGGTGTTCCATCCCCGCACATCGTCGTATACCGCCATTCGGGGATACCACTGGGCGATCTCGTACAGCCACCCCTCGGGAAAGCGCTCGCGGCCCATCCGATCGGACCCGTGCTCCGGGATCTGAAACGAGTATGCGACTTCGAATTCGAAAACGCCGCCAGGCGGCAACGGGCGGTCGAGATCAATCCGTCCCATTGTCCCGTTCACGCTCAACGAGAGCGGCGTCGTTTTGGCCGGCGGGCGCGGCGTGCGCCGGATGGCCGTAACGCTCGAGATCACGTACCCGCCCCCGAAACCGGCGCCCGCGAATCGCGCATCGGGCGGATTAAGCGCCGTGCCGCGGCTGTCGTCGCGGTAAATATTCTGGTCCAGCTGCAGCCACACGTAGCGCAGCGTATCAGGCGAGTGGTTCGCATACCGCACGGTCGCGCGGCCCGTCAGGGTATGCGTCCCGGTATCAAGGGAGGCGCGGATGGTGTAGTCCGCGCGCTGCTGCCAGTACTGGGGACCCGGCGCCCCCGCTCCGGTGCGGATCAGGGTCGCGGTAGGGAGGGTGAGGCGCCGGAACGGGGACGTGTCGCCGACCTGCGGCGGCAGCGCGGGAAGAGCGGGCTGCTGCTGCAGGGCAGCGACGACGAGCGCGAGTGCGAGCACGATATGCCGTCCTTTGTGTCAGTCGGTGGCGCGGGGAAATCTATACGGCCTGTGAGTTCAGACGCACGAACGGCCGGCGGCGTTTCAGCCGGGCACGGCGGGCGTCTCGCTCGCTTCCTCGAGGTAGCCGCCTGCTACTCCTCCTACCACCATCACGAGGCCGAGCACGCCAATCTGCGTGAGGTGCTGGCCGAGGAGGAAAAACGCGAGCAGCGCGCCCAGCACTGGCTCAACCGTCGCCGCGACGGCGGTTGGCGCCGCGTCGATGCGCTTGAGGGCCGCGAAGAACAGGAAGTTCGCTGCCAGCACGGGTCCCAGCGCGAGCAGGGCGACGTAGATCCAGGCGCTGGCGCCGTGCGGGCGCACGAGCGGATAGCCCGCGAGCGGCAGAACGATGCCCAACACGAAGATCGCGCCGGCCATCTCGAGAAACAGGACCTGGAGCGCGCCATAGCGCGGCACGGCATAGCGAGCGACCAGGGTCATTCCGGCATACGCGAGCATCGCGAGCAGTCCACCGGCGACGCCCGCGACGAGACTCGGGAGTGCGATCGGGGCCGCCCCGGCGCCGTGGCTGCCACCCTGCACGGTGAGCGCGGCCCCCGCCATGACGACGAGGGCGAGCACGATCCGGAGCGTGGTGAGCTTTTCACCGAGGAGCGGCTTTGCCAGCACCGCGATCAGGACCGGTGCGATATAGAGGAGCGCCGCCGCGCCGGCGACCCCGGTGCCGGCGATGCCGAATTGATAGGCGACCTCGTACAACGCCATGAACGTGCCGCCCCCGAATGCGACGAGCAGCCATGCCTTCGCCTCGATCCGAAACAGGTCGCGGCGGAACAGGCCGTACACGAGCAACCCGGCGAAACCAAGCACGAGGCGCCAGTAGCCGATTCCCGTGATCTGCTCGCCCTCGCGGTACAGGACGGTGCTCAACGGGCCGGTTGTTGCCCACACGGCGCCGGCCGCGAGGGCGAACAGGTAGCCCGTGAGGCGGCTCGAGCGGGCGGTGGTCTGCGAAGCGGTGGTTGTCATGCGCGTGGGGTCGAAGGATAGGCAGGCGAACGAGCGGACGCGAGGGCGCCGGTCGCGCCTTCGTTCACACCAGCTCGCCCCTTAAAACGGTCACCGCCTGGCCGCCGATGATGACGCGGTCGCCCTGCACGCGAAGGCGCAACACGCCGCCCCGCGCCGACGCCTGGTACGCCAGGAGCTCAGTCTTCCCAAGACGCTCGCTCCAGTATGGCGCCAGTGCGCAGTGGGAGGATCCTGTCGCGGGATCCTCGTTGATGCCGCTCGCCGGCGCGAAGAAGCGGGAGACGAAGTCGAAGCCGGGCGTAGACGCCCGGCTCGTCACCATGACGCCACGAGCCTCGGCGCGGCCGAGCGCGGTGAAATCGGGGTCAAGGCGGCGCACCGTCTCTTCGCTGTCCACCTCTACCAGGTAATCGAAGCGGCTGCGGCCCACGGCTATTGCCCGCACGTGCAGCGCGTCCAACATGCCGGCCGGCGGCTCGGCGGGCGTGGCGACTGTGGCGGGGAAGTCGAGCTCGATCCACGCGCCGCGGCGCGCGGCGGTGAGGACGCCGCTCTTGGTGTGGAACACCGCCGGTGTGGAGGGAGCGAGGTGCCCGCCTTCCCACAGCACATGCGCGCTCGCGAGCGTCGCGTGCCCGCACAGGGCGACCTCCACCGCGGGTGTGAACCAGCGCAACCGGTATCCGCCGGCTTCAGGATGCAGAAAGGCCGTTTCCGAGAGGTTCATCTCGCGCGCGACGTCCTGCATCCAGCGCTCGTCGCGGGGAGCGGGGAGGATGCAGACCGCCGCAGGGTTTCCGGCGAACGGCTTGTCGCTGAAGGCATCGACCTGCACGATGGCGAGTCCCATGATGCTTCAACTTACTTTGGGCTGAACCGGTTCAGCACCTCCCGCTCGTCCGGGGTGAGGCTCGCGACCCCGCCCGCCGCACTCTTGTTGAGCAACCGCTCGACCTCCTCCCGATTCACCGGGTGCAGTTCGTCCAGCCGGATCTTCGCCCATTGATCGGCGGCCGAAGGGTCGGGCGGGCCGGTGGGCGCCGCCACGCGCGCGCGAAACCGCGCTGCGGGCGAGCGTCGATCTACCAAGGTCAGGTACACGAACCCGCCAAGAAATCCTCCCAGGTGCGCAAAATGCGCGACCCCGGGCTGGAGACCGCCGAATCCTCCGAACAGGGACAGGGCGGTCATGCCGATCACAAACCATCGTGCCTGAATGGGAACGACGCCCCAGATGTACATGAGCGCTCGCGGCCAATAGCGGGCGTATCCGAGCATCACGCCAAAGATGGCTCCCGACGCGCCGACGATGGGTGCGAGCGGAGTGAAGATCAATGACGCGAGCGCGCCGACCAGGCCGCTGATGAAGTAGAGCCAGAGGAATTGTCGCCCGCCGAGCAGCGCCTCCACGCGCGGCCCGAAGAAATACAGAGCGAGCATGTTGAACCCCAGATGCATCGCTCCCGCATGGAGGAACATGTAGGTCACGACGGTCCAGGGCCGCTCGGGAATCAACGCGGGGATCAGGATGAGGGGTTGCTGGACTGCAGGGAGGGCACTGATCAGGAGAAACATGCCGACGTTCAACACAATGAGACGTTGGACCCACGGCGTCACAGACTTCCCCCTATTCGGGCCGGTGATTGTGGCGCGATGTCCCGTCAGCCTGCAGCGGCTTTGGGAACCGTTCCGAAGCGGCGCTCCCGGGCACGGAACTCCTCGAGGGCGTTCGCCAGCTCGGCGGCCCCGAATTCCGGCCACATGCGCTCGGTGAAATGCAGCTCAGCGTAGGCGCACTCCCAGAGGAGGAAGTCGCTGAGGCGTTGCTCTCCACCGGTGCGGATGAACAGGTCGACATCGGGCAGAACGCGCCCCGCCGCGATTGCCTCGCGGGCCGAGTAGTCGACGGCGAGGCGGAGGTGCAGGGTGGTACCGGCCGCGGTGGCTTGCTCCGCTGCTTCCATGGCGGCGACGAGCGGCGCGGGGAGCCTGTCGCGCCGGCCGACGATCTCCAGGCGGACACCGTTCTTGATGAGGCGTGGCGTTTCGGTGCGGAGGTGGCGGGCGAACAAGCGCATCAGGGCAGACACCTCGCTCGCCGGCCGCTTCCAGTTGTCGGCGGAAAATGCGAACAGCGTCAGGGCGCCGATCCCCAGCCCGGGCGCCGCCTCGACGAGGGGGCGGACCGCCTGCGCGCCGGCGCGATGGCCGGCGGTCCGAGGGAGCCCACGGCGCGTGGCCCAGCGGCCGTTGCCGTCCATCACCATCGCAACGTGGATGGGGGTGGCGGTTGCCATCAGCGCTCGCGGGTGGCCCGAATCAGGGCCTCCATGTGGTCGAGATAGCGCTCGAGCGCGCGGCGCCCGGTGGGGGTCAAGCGATAGTCGGTCTTCGGCACCCGGCCGGCGAACGATTTCGTGCACCGGATGTACTGGGCGTCTTCCAACTTGCGCGCGTGCGCGCTGATATTTCCGTCGGTCGTCTTGAGCAGGCGCTTCAGCTCGTTGAAGGTCAGCGGTTCACTGACGGCGAGGGCGCTGACAATCGCAAGCCGGATCCGCTCGTGGATCAGGCGGTCGAGCTGCCCCGCCTCGGAACGCGCCACCGCCGGGGGCGCATTGCGCTCTCCGGCGTCGGAGCGCCGAATCGAGGTCGGCTTAGCCACCGTGCCTCCGCGCGATGACCGCGCCAAACACGAGGTGCAGGCCGCCGAAGCCTGCCGCCATGCACCAGTTGCCCCAGCTGGCCGGGCCGAACAGCGCGACGGCTCCGACCAGCATGAAGCACAGGCCCATGACCGGGACGATACGCACCGAGAATGCTCCAGCTGTCGCGACGCCGGCGCCGTACAGCAACAGCCACGTCGCGGGCAGGGCGTGCGGCACGCCGGCACGATACAGCCCGATGGTGAGACACCCGCCGGCCACCATGGGCGGGAGAAAACTGAGGCCGAACCGGCGCGCGGGTCCCGAGAGGATCGGGTTGTTTGCCGCATGCGCTTTGCGGGCGAGCGCCCAGCCGCCGATCACGAGCGCCACCGTCGCCTCCGCGAGCCACGTGGCGAGCCACAGCTCGACGCTGGGCTGCCGCGCCGCCAGCACTGCCGCGGCGAGAGCGGTACAGCCGACGCCGATTCCCCCCCACCCGGGCACGGCCGTGAACGCGCCGGCGCGCTCCATGGTCTCGCGGATGAAGCGCAGGTTGTCCATCGCGCGATCGTGCAGCGCGGGGGGATCGCGACGATCGGAGGGGAAGGGACGGGGCCGGGACATGGCAGCAGCCTAGCAGACGGGGGCCGGGCCTGTCAAGTACTTTGTGATGTAAAGTACATCCCTGGCGCTGCCCGCTATCCGTCACGAGTTTGCAACCACGAGTTTGCAACACTCAACTGGTTTCGCGCCGATGCCACGTCCGACGCACACGCTGACCCTGGCCCTGCTGCTGCCGCTGCTCCCACTCCTCGCGGGGTGCGAGCATAGCGCGCCGCTCGGCGCCGGATCCTACGGCTCCGGCCAGCCCCTCCAGGGCGGGTCCCCCCGGCGGCTCACGTACAGTGCGGGCCAGGACCGCGCGCCCGCCTGGCTGCCCGACGAGTCTGGAATCGTGTACTCCTACGAGCGGACCGATCGGCGCGATCGCGACCGCTGTCTCGCCGTGCTCCCGCCGGACGGCGGACAGATGGTCCGCACGATCTGTGTCGTCAGCCCGGCTGCGGACGACTCGACCGACCTCTTGACGGAGCCCGCGGCCGACGGGGCGGGCCGGCTCGCGTACCTCGTCGCTCGCTCGCTGAGCGTCGCAGTCGACCCCATGTCCACACCTACGTCGATAACGCTGGCGCTCTCGACGCTCGCGGATCCGGCCACCGAACGGACACTGGTGACCTTCCCCTATTACGCCTCCGACACGGCGCCTCACTGGCGCGCGTCGCAACCTCGCTGGCTCGGCACGGACACGCTGGTGTACGTCGCCTTGCGGATCGGGTACCAGCGGCCGTGCCAGGGCTGTCCGATCGACAGCGTTGAGACGGGCGTCGCGATTGATTTGCTCGACACGAGCCGGCCGATGCCGCAGGTCCAGGTGCTCGCCGGTACGCGCTTCGCATCGTCCGTTGCCGCGGGAGCGACGCCGGGCGCCATCTACTACACCCTGGGCGGCGACTCGCGCGTGTTCCGCCGCGTGTTAGCGACAGGGTCGGACAGCGTCGTGTTCGACTTTGGCGCTGCGGGGATCGCGCGCGACGTTCAGGTCGTTGGGTCGCGGCTCGTGGCGATTGTAGGAGGCAGCGTGTCGTTCGGCCTCAACCCCAACCTCGGCTACGTTGTGCAGCGAGACTTGGGCGGCCCGCTCCACGTAGTCGACCTCGCGACTGGCGCGGATACCGTGCTCGCCATTCCCCCCAACACGATCGTCTTCCGACGTCCTGCGCTCTCGCCCTCGGGCAAGCGGCTCGTGGTCGAGGGCTACGCGGACAGGATCGGCGATCTCTGGGAGTTCTCGCTGCCGTGAAGGCGAGCGGACATGTGGTCGCCTTGCTTGCCGCCCTGGCGACCCCCGTCGCGGCGCAGGTGAGCGGCGACGTCGCCGGGCAGGCGCGTGACGCGGTGACCGGGCGCCTGCTCCAGAGCGTTGTGGTGTCGGCCGACAGCGGTCGAAGCGCCCTCACGGATTCCGCCGGGCGCTACCGCATCCGGGCGCTGGCAAGCGGCTGGCATCGCTTGGAGGCGGCCTTGACGGGCTTCCAGGCGGCTGTGCGCGAGAGCGTGCTGGTCCGCGGCGGCGAGACGACGACTCTCGACTTCTCGCTGCAGCCACTCGCTGTCGCGCTCACGCCGGTCACCGTATCGGCGGAACCGGACGTGGTGCTGAGCCCCAGCGCCACCGCCACTACCCAGCGAATCTCCGGAGCGGAGCTGCGGCGGCTGCCGGTGTCGAGCCTCGACGAAGGGATCGCCCTGTCGGCGGGTGCCGTGGGCGAGAGCTACCGGGGCGGGCGGCTCGGCGAGCAGTCGTTTCTCATCGACGGCCTGGGCCTCAAGAATCAGCTCGACGCGTCGAATGGGGGAGGCCTCGGTCTCCGTATCCCGCCGGACATCCTGGAGGAAGCGTCACTCGTCAGCGACGGTTTCTCGGCGCGCTACGGGCAGGCCATCTCGGGGCTCGTGAACGTCGTCACGCGGGACGGCGGGAGCCGCTGGCGTGGCCGCGCGGCATACGAAAGCGATCGTGCCCTCCCCGACGGATGGGAC
>Ga0193727_1000075_pt1 | contig 28606 bp, 32 predicted proteins | sample H2c2metaG_FD_143051 | JGI IMG/M metagenome (GOLD analysis project Ga0193727, IMG submission 143051) | Soil microbial communities from a riparian zone of the East river system, Colorado, United States - H2c2 | ecosystem: Environmental > Terrestrial > Soil > Riparian zone | place: USA: East River...
GAAAAATAAATAAAATTTTGTATGGTGAAATTAATAAGAAAAATTTATTGTAACTATATATTTTTTTTTTGTTTTTATCTTTTTGTCCAAAAAAGGGGTTTAACTTTGTTTTCTGTTATCTCAACCTCTGCTATAAAGGTAAAACAAAACACCTAATGGTTCAGGTTACTTTGATTTTTTTTCTAAGTTTTCTAAATCTAAATAAAAAGGGTTTAGGTTAGACTAACTTAAGATAGATATTATTTTAATTTAATTAAGTTTGCGGGATTAGGTACATTGAGTGTAATACAATAACTATCAAACCAAAGAAAACTATTGAACTAGATAAAAATATTAATCTTAAATAATGCTTATAAACTATACCAGGGTCTTTAAGATAATGATTAATAGCAATATTTTTCGATTCTAATAAGTCATTTTTAATTAAATCTGGATAAGCTTCTGGATTTATATATTCTTTATTATGTGCATACATTACTATTACATACCATTTTCAAGTGTAGTATATAATGACAAATAAGTTTAAAATACAACACAACTTTAGAAAATATCTGTGATAACCATTTACATTAAGGATAAATAAGCCTATAAAGTAATAAGCAATATATTTTAATATTATTTTTAACCAAGAGGGAAGTTTATTTAAGAATAAGAATAAAGAATTACTACAGATCGTACTAGTCCATTCTATTTCAGTTCCTTTTTGTGTATTTTCTGTAGCTCTCTTCCCTAATTTATCTGATATAAAGATAGTTACAGCAAAAAAAAGAAAATAAAGAAAAAATAATTATTTGGAACATATCAATCAAGTTATATTAAGCAAACAATAAAGTACCTAGATATAATAAGGAAAGAATATTAAATATCTGATTAAGGATCTTTTTATAATCTAAACTGTTTTTAATTGTACACTTATAATGGCAAAGAGTTTTTTTAAGCAAGTTGTTAAAAAAGGTTATAAGATTTGATACCGATTTGATAATGTGTTTTATTTTATGTTTCATTGCTAGTTTTGTATTTTTTTGTTTTTTCAATTATAAATATATAAGCACAGCGCTCTACCTTGACCTTTGACCATTATTTATTTTGAAAGGGAAGTAGGCTGTTCGTAATATAATTGTTCTTTGTGACAGCATCTGAACTGTAACATCGTTGATATTTATTGTTTTGGTTTATTAAATTTTTATTAGTCTTTAACCTACGCTCCCGCAACTAACGTAGTATGGCTTCGGTCTAACCCCAATTACACTAGGCCGAGCCGTTCTCACAGTGTGTGAGAGGATAATAGGATAAACTAGTTTAATTATCTTTTTTTAAGTTTAAGTTGTTTTTATTTTTTTATTTTATTTTATTTCAAGCCAAAGGCTAGGTATCTTTTGTAAGTTGTTTTTATTTTAGGTTGAGTCTTATTATTTAATTCTTTTAATTTATTTAGAATTCTTATACAAGGTTCCCTAAGTCTGGAGTCAATTTATAAAGTTAAAGCGAGGTATTTTACTTATCTTGGTGATTTGCGCTTAGGCTTCTGTTATCCAAGCTCTCTTATTCTCTTTTTTCTCCAAGAGTCTTAGATTAACCTAGTGAGCCTAGTGAGCATGTAGTTTCTAAAGTCTTTTACAATCTCTGCTCTGCCCGGTATGTATTTAATGTTTAAATAAAATATCAAATAAAAATTACTTTTTACTTAGTAAGTTAAGAAAAATCTGAAATGCTAAAAAACAAAACAAACAAAAAAGGGGTAGTAAAAAAATAAAAATCTATAATAAAATATATAACCTTAAACTTAACCTTAACCATAACCTTAACCTTAATTAAAAATGGTTGCAGGGTTAGTATAAAATATAACTTATTAAATATGGGGATTCAGCGAGATCCGCTATTAAGGATGCATTATGATAATAGTGGGGGAACAAGGTAAATACCAGGCTAATACACCTATTAAACCCTAGGGCCTAGTTTGTACTTAGCTTTCTCCGTCCACCATGTTTAAATACGGGCCTTCTTATTATTTATATAATAATTATTCATCTAAAACTAAGAATAAACCAAGAGGTGTTTTTTTTGTTAAGAAATTACAATTAATAATATAAATATACTAATTAGTAAGGAGAAATATCAAACGCTATTAAAATACTAGGCACTAAGATAATAAAGGATACAGCTACGGGTAATAAATTTAACCAACAAAGTGATATTAATTGATCATATCTTAATCGGGGTAATGTGGCTCTGAACCATACGAAAAGAAAAGTAAAAATACAAGTTTTTAGTCCTAGTATTACAGATTGTAAATTAAAAATAGAATCATTAATAAAAAGTTCTGTTAAGTTATACCCACCTAGGAACAATATCGCAGATATACTACTAAATAAGACTATTGAAGAATATTCCCCAAGGAAGAAAAAAACAAATGGCACTGAGGAATGTTCTGTAAAGAAACCAGCAACTAATTCAGATTCCAAAATCCAAAATACTTCTAATGAAAAAAAGAAAAGAAAAAAAGAAAAGTTATTGATTATATTATTTAATTTTCTTATACTATCTTTATTTAATAATAATTTACCTGATTTTAAATATTTACCTATAGTGGATTTATTAAGATTAAAATACTTAGCTAATTCTATCTGATTAATAAAAGTTTTTATTATATTATTGTCTAATTCATACAGACCTATAGCTATAGATAAATTACTCTTAGCAAAGACATATAAATTACTCTTAGTAAAGACATTTTTAGTTTAGATTCTATAGAGTTTGATAAAGAGCCTAAGTGATAACAAACATAGGATTTAAATTACCGGGTTTACTTCTTTTATATAAAGCAAACTAGTATGTGTTTTACCTAACATTGGGTGATTAGATTTATCTATGTATATAAGTTTCATCTTTTCAATAGCTTCAATAGTATTGCTTATAACTTAGAAAAGAATTAGCTTATTTTTTATAGTTATAAAGGTTTTCAAAAGGAAAGGTTTTTATCCAAACTGTTTCTATATCTGTCTATATTACAGCAGGATCTATATCAAAATAATAAATTACTAATTCAAAATTAGATATACCATATTTATTGATACTTCTTTGTAATCTACTATTAGAATCTCTACCTTTAAGATGATCCATTAATCTTTGGTATAAATCTTTACTAGAACCAATGTATTGTTTAATTTTTGTTTGTTTTGTTTTTACTATACTATAATAAGTATTAATTAAACCCTAAACACCTCCAACTCTATTAAGCTTCGATTAAAAAATATAAGGAAAGGATAAAATTTTATCTGTTTAAGCGGTAAAATACCAGCAATAATCAGGTCCACAATATTTAGTGTATTATAAAATAAAAAAGAGTTTTTAATATCTTTAATTACATACAAAAAATATAATATAAGATAAAAATTAAAAATATAAACATTTTCATTTAGCCTTTAATAGAAATATTAAAGAAGGACTATATCATATTAATTTTGTACCCCTAGCATCTGTATAATAAAGGCCTTAGTTTAGAAGCGGCATATTTTTGTTTGTTTGTTTGTTTGTTTGTTTTAATAAATATAGATATATAAAAACAGAGGTAGCAATATATTAAATGTCCACGTATAGTCTCTGAAGATCCTACTAAATAATTTATCTATAATAAATAAATAATCTTTGGTTTCTTGCTGATTGTCCATTGTAATATCTTTAAAATTTTCACTGTCTAATTTGTAGCTATCACAGTGCTCCATTATTAATAAAAACAAAAAATAAATAAAGTCGGTGTATAGATATAAAGCGTCCATTTATGATAATTAGAAGAGTAATTAAAGTTTTAGAATTTTCCAGCATATAGCGAACTTTATAGTGGCCAAATCTTAAATATAAGACGGATTAGCCTCTTGTAAATCAAAAGGAGTTCTAGAAGTTTCCGCAAGAACAGCAATAAAATAAAAAATAAACACAGGAAGTAAAGGAACTATAAACCATATAGATTGTTGTATTTCTATAATAGTAATATAATTTAAACTACCGCTTAATAAAATTATTATTAATATTGCAGAACTTAAAATTATCTCATAAGAAATCATAGCAGCAGTGGATCTTAAAGAACCTAAGAAGGCATATTTAGAATTAGCAGACCAACCAGCTAATAATATTCCATATACTTATGTTGTATTCTTCTACCTTGTAAAGTAATAATAAGACAAAATTGGACTAATTAAATTACTTTATTTAGATATAAGCTGAATACAGAACGCCTCGTTTCCTCGGCTAATAGAGTAAGCCTTACGCTATATATCTATCCTCTATTCTTCAAGAGGTATTCGAGGTGTGCCAGCCAGCTAAGGTACGGGGAGGCAGCCTAATACATAACGAATAACCATCTACTCGTTGCTCTTTTACACTTTTACATAACCTGGTATAGAGGTGTTTTAGATCCGCGAACATCCATTTTGATTTTCATCAAATCTCATAACTTGTTACTATCTCCAATTAATTAGATTGGCCCCTCTCCTGACCCTTTTAGGTTAAGAGGTTAGTACTATGAGCTCTTAGGGTTTACCCGGAGTTTGGCTATTTTAGAGTGATTTAAACTTGCTTAAGGTTTAAAACGGGTACAACAAAAATTTCTTTTTTCTACATAACAAATATGCGTAGTAACAGTGCAAAAAAATAATAGTTAAAGGCTTATATATCTTTTAAAGTAAACTTCTTTCTCTTCAAATGCGAAAGGTGGTATAAAAGCTTTACCTGTATTTAATCTATATTTAATTATATGCTTATTTACATTAAAAAAATTTGCTTTCATTTCTAAATTATCAAAACAATAAATAAACCTTCTTTATCGTAAACCTCAATTTCTACATCCCTCTACCTTTTCAGAATTTTGTTCTAATTTAATAAAAATTTTTCCATCAGGATAAACTTAAAATTTTGATGGTTTATTTAAAATATTTTTTTGACTTTTCTAATAGTAAAATATAATTTAATTTTTGTGTTAAGCTCTACAGTCCTAAGTTCACAGTCCGCATGAGAAATTAATTTTGTTGAGGTGGAGGCCTAACTACTTAATCTATTATTCATATGACTAGATATTGCCACAGTTAAATTAGCTCCTTCTTCAGATAAATGCCAACCATGTGTTTTTAATTCTAATATGTTTTTTCAATCTTTATAATCTAATTCTTTTTTGGTAAGAAAAATTAGTTTATTAAAAAAGGAACTATAATATGACTTATCAACAAAAATGAATGATCATTAATATTTAAATTTAACATAAATTTTATTCTCATAAAGCTTAGACTTTTGTTCTTCTATTATTTTATAGGATTACTGTTAATTCTAAATTAGTTTTAATTTTACCAGATAATTCTAATAAAAATAATTTAATAGCCTCGAGAACCCCTTTTTTTCTATTATTGATTGAACTATTTTAAATATAAGAGGAAAACTTTTTGAACTAGAAAAAGAGACTGAACCATAACCTTCTATAAATCATAGTAACCAATAAGGTGTTATTAAGATTTTATGTTAATTAGGTAAAATAAAATTAGTTCTTAAAGGATTCATTTAATTTTTAAGCGCTCTAATTTGATAAAATAATGTTGAATTTTCTGTTAAGGATAAATTTGTGCTTCGCGTTTTATTATTATTATGATATAAGAATAAACCTTATTTAAACGAAAAATAGTTTAAATATTTTGTAGTATTTAAAGGTTTAATTTATAGATTCTTAAATAGTTTCTGTAATTATTCATACTTGCTAATTCGAATAGTAGCCTATTTTATGCGTATAAATTTTCCCTACTTCAAGTTTTGTTTTATATAATGAAGTACTTTAATATCATCTAGATGTAATTTTATATTAAAATAAAAAGAAAATCTATGTCCTAAATATAAAATAATAAAATTAGATTCTGCATCACAAAATCCTGATAACCAATGGGCAAAATCTTCTAATTAAATGTTATTTAATTTGGAATAAGTATTATTAGTAGAATAATTTCTTTTTTTACCTACGCTTTTTAAAGACTGTGTAATTATTTTTTGTTGTTTTTTGTTTTGCTTTAGCATGTTTTTGTTGTTTTGCTTTAGCATTTGTAATCCTTATTTTGTTTGAAAGCTAATTTATCCCCTTTTTTATTTGAGAATTTAGAATTAGTTGTTGGTCTTTGACCTACTACCAAACTTAAAATAATAACCCGATTACTCCTAAAGAAGATAAGGCTAAAGTATATAAGATCCCTAAACTTAAATCTGATAAGACTAGTCCTTGACCAAAAGGTATAACAGCCCACTAATACTTCAATTTAATTATTTTTATAGTTGAAAATATTTTTAATTATAAATTTAAATATAAATTATAACTAGTTAAATTTAAGTCTTTGATTAAAGACCTATTTTATAATTCATAGAAGGAATTACATAAATTTTTATTAAATCTATTAAATAAGGTAATGATGATTTGTTAATTCTTATCCTATAAGCCCTATTTTTGTTTGTTTTTAATTCAAACAGTGCACAAGATAAATTGAACTTATTTTCTAATATTGAAATTAAGTGTAACACCTCTACCTTAGAAAAAGAATCAGTACACAGAACTAAATAACCTTTAGCTTTATTAAAGGATCCATCATCCATAATCCAGTAAGCTAATGAAACAGGGGTTAATCTTAAATAACTATTTTTAGGTCAAATTTGAATGTTTTTATTCTTTAATTTAACATAAAATTCTTCATTAACCCAATTAAATTAAGTATAATTTCAAGTACTAAAACCAATACCCTTATGTAAACCTTTAGTTAAATTATTTAATTTTCTGTTATAAATTTTTGGTTCTGTCTTAACATATTGTTTAAAGATTGAATACAAATGATAAATTAATTTTTTGTTCTTTAAAGACATATAAAATCGTAATCTGGTATTACCTTTAAAATGAGTACGTTCTGCTGTTAAATCTCCTAACATTGAACCAAATATCACTTCTTTTTGATAATCAGTCAAATCTGAAGCAGGAGGAGTTTTAGGTCCTTTTCTCCTTAAATTAACAATCCCTTTCTGAATTTTTATATATATATAAAAATAGAGTTTAAATAAAAAAATTCACTATTATAATTTAATATTTTTAAAAATATACCCAACTATTTAATATGAAGAAATTTTGGACTATATCTTTAATATAAAGTTAAAAAACTTACCTTATACTATTTCACGTGTAGTCTCTGAGGATCCTACTCTTACAAAACAATGTATTATTTTTGGTTTCCTGCTGATTATCCATTGTATTAAACTTTAAATTATTACTAATATAGAGAGTATTAAAGTTATTAGGACGTCCCAGCATATAGTGAAATTTTAATTAGGCCAGGGTTAATTAACCTAATAAACTAAATACTAATGTAGAAACTGGAGCTAAATAAAATATTACCTTATTTGATTGAGAGGGTATAACTGTTTCCTTTAAGATTAATTTTAAAGCATCGGCAAAAGGTTGTAGTATTCCATAATAACCTACTGTATTCATGGCGATCAAATTTATCATACAATTATTCCGTCCCTTCCTCCAACCCTCCGTAGGGAACTCACTTTGTGATGATAAAGTAAGGAGGATAGGGATCCCTAGGGGAAGAGGTATTTAATTATCTTCCTTGACCTTTACTCCTCTGTTCGCAGCTTCGCAGGGTTTGTTCTTAATTTTAGTCCAATAATAATACAAAGCCTTGGCGCAGGCCAATGGGAGGCAAGAGTTCATACCTTCTTTAATCTCCTTAATTTTTTCTAAGCCTAATGTTGTTAAATGATCTTTAGTTTTTAATTAATTCAGCAACTCTTTTGAAATCTAAATAATCTTGAAGCTTTACTCCAATTATTTTATATTTATCGAAAAAAGGACTAAATTTAAAGATCATGTCATTATAACTAACAACCGTGTAGTCTATTCCAGATAATTTTTGCTTATAGCACCGCAATCTAAATAATCTATAAAACTTTTCATTAACTCTTTATCTCTGACATGTTGAGAGATTTTAAATAATAAATATATTTGAAGACCTATTTTATATCTACTTGAATTTTGATTTTTTACATGAAAACACCTATCTCCACTACTAAATCCAGTTAATCTATTTGGGTCTATAATCTTTTTGTTATTTTGTTATTTTGTTATTTTTTTATTATCTACTAAAGGTCTTTCTATTTTGATAATGTATGGAAAGTTTGTTTTTAATTCTTAAGATAAGCCTAAGTTTAAAGACCCTTTGATAGCCAGAATTTTATGTGAGCCTTCTAATATTAAATGCTCTTTATTGTTAATTAGGTCTATTATTTAAAAAAAAAAAAAAAAATAAAGTCGGCTTTTTTTAGTGATTAACATTTGCTTTTTCATTTCGTTTCTATAGCTAAGCAAAGAAGCAAAGCAACAAATGCAAAAGAGGATACTTATAAAAATGTGGTATTATAGCATTTAAATCTTTTAAAGAAGCTACTCGATATTGAACACTATTTTTACTTTGTGGTGAGATTGTCCCCGCTCCTCCAAAGTAATATTTAATTAAATCTAGTCTTTCTCTGTCTTTTTTAATGAAGACCTATTGAAAATCTTGGTTTAACTGTTCATTGAGTTACGTTTTTGGATTCTTTTTAAATTATGATTATAAAGGACGCCTCAGCATCTGAAAACCCACTTACTAATTAAGGGTCCAAAGGAGTTCTACCAGAAGTAGATTTAGATTAAGAATTTGAACTGTAATATTTTTCCCTCTCCCCTATGGGAGGGAGCCTTCCCCTATTTTTTGTTTTCAAGCGCTAACGCGACAAATTAAGGAGCAAAGGTCTATTTAATTGTTTAGAAGGGATTTTGATTAGATAACGACTTTCGCCGCCCATTAGAGTACACCTTAACCTTGGAATAAATCCAAAGTAACTACCGTCTACTCGTTGCTCTTTTACAGATTTATATTTAAAATCTGATTTAGATCCGCGATATCCCATTTTGTTTCCACTCATACTTTAGCTTATTACCATACATGAGTAATTACTTCATCCACTTACTAGTATTAACCAATAGTTTGGTACTATCGTCTTTAGGGAGTCCCCGGGATTTGATAGTTTAACCCATAAAAATGATTTCCCAAATCACTTGACAGGACCTACTCTTCTTTGATGTGCGGCTAATTGTTTTCTTTCAATAATTGTCATGAAAGCTACACTCAATAAAACAGGTAAAATTATACTTAAAACATCGGCTAAGTTAAATAAGAGACTCACTAGATTTGCTATTAAAGACGTTGTTACAAATGTAACCATTTCATTTAAAATATTTTTATTTGACTCTTAATATTAATTGTGAACCTTGACCTTGACCTAGTTCTAGTTGTCCTAGCTATCTCACAATCCAAGTGATCAATTTTTAGAATCCTTATTAAAGACCCTTAAACATTTGCTCTTATGCCCTCGCTTGCGCAGCTCAGCTTGTGCTCTTATAACGATCTTATGCGATAGTAAGCCGCCGTTTGTATTATGAATTACCTCTGCCTGTTCGATGAGCCTCTTGTTCTGATTTTTAGCCTTTGCCTCTGGTTGTTGTAGTTCTAACGAATACTACTAGCCAAGAGGTCATATAAGAATCCAAAGCCGTAGCCAACAGCAACCTTTGCCTCTCTTGTTCTGATTTTAATCCATTAAGAATAAAACCCTGATGCCCTGTTGTGCTTTAGCTCTGATTTTGACTTGTGCATTTTTGTTCTGATTTTTTATTTAAATTAAAAATAAGAATAAAAACTAAATGAACTTTGTCCTTAGTTTAATAATAAAATAAAACCAATGAACAGCAAATGTGAGCAGCAAATGTGATTAAGAATTCAAATAGGAAAACTACTTAATTAGCTTAGATTGGATTAATGAAGGGTTAAATTAATTATATTTAAATCTTTTTTTTAAGAGTTGTTTGTATTTTTTTTTATTTATTTAACACATTCTAATTATTTATTGTTATTGTTTGTATTTTTCCGGGCCCTAATTGCCAGCCCGTTCTTAGGACGATCCTATGGGATAGTAACAGGGTAATTACTTTTGCAATTTAAATGAACACCAACAGTGCCAGAGGCTATAGTCAATAGGTCCTTTGTTCCCTGAGGGTTGCCTTTTTATTTCGTTTAATTTTTGTTTGTTTGCTTTAGTTGGCCTTGGTAGGCCAAGGCCAAGCCTTGGCCTACTTTAGCGTTGTTTTGTTTTTTTAGAATAACTCTAATAACCCTCTACTCTTACATCGATTATTTAGAATTAGACTTTTATTTTATTTTTATGATTATTTTTAGTTGACCTTTGCTACTGTCTATCTTTACTTTTTCCTCATATTTATATGTTTTATTTATTTTCTTTTGTTACTCTTTTTACTATTTAGACTATTTTTTAGTTTAGTTACTATTTAAAATAAAAGCCTTATTCATCAATATTGTTTAGTTTAAAGGGTGATAGTTAAATAACAGGGTAAATTTGAGCCTCAGCAAAAGGGGTTTAAACCTAAAAATCAAAACACCCTCTCCCTACAGGGTAAATATACCGCAAGTATGTTATTACTTAATTAATTGACCTTGTTCTTATTTTATTATTACTTGTGCAATTTCACTTTTGCAAATTCAACTTGTGCCTTTGTTTGTGTAAAACTAAACTTTTTCCCTATTGTGCTTTAGCTCATATAACGACTTCGACTTCGACTTCGACTTCGACTTCGACTTCGACTTCGACTTCGACTTCGACTTCGACTTCGACTTCGATCCTAAAGGATAGTCGTAGTCGTAGTCGTACTCGTACTCGTAGTCGTAGTCGTACTCGTACTCGTACTCGTACTCGTAGTAATAGTACCGCAACTTATGCCTGTATCCTCGCTTGCGCAGCGCTGCGCACCTCATTCAATACCAATGACAATGGAATAAAGGCCTAGGCCTAATACAAAGCAACCTATTATTTTGTCTATTGCAAGCACAGTAAAAAGGGGTAAAAAGAAGGGGGTTAAAGTTAAATAATAAATTACCACCAGAGGTTGTTTTTTGTTTTTTTGCAGTGGTTTTTGTTTTGATATGATGGCAAAGGCAAATTTAAGCTAACCTGCCGACTACGCTTTTATGATTATAACTAGCCTTATGATAATTCAACACAGTCCTGCAAACATAGCAAAGGTAACTTATATAAAAATATAAATAATTAATATATAAAACCCACATCTTAGGCCCTTAACCCAACTAAAGTAGGCTCTGTTACAGGTGATGTTAAGGAAAAAATAGCCAATAGTTGATATATCTTATTCCTATATCCATTAGTTAAAATTAAATAAAATTAGAACGCTTTTATCTTAGTGCAATCTTTAATTGTAATAGGCAGAGTTACAAAGCTATACTAAGCTAATGCTTTCTGACGTCTGATTTTATTAGTAGCAACATCCATTAAAGTATTTTCTAATATACCAATAAATGGAACTATAATTAAGAACCAGGCGAAGTATAAAGCTGTAGCAGTTTGACCTATCGTTACATACGGTTCATTAGGGTGTTGAGAACCTATCCACATTAAAATGAAGAAATCTACAACAAAGAACCAAAAAGCTAATTTCATCGCAGGTCTAAAGCTATTACCTCTAATTCTAGATAAATCAGTGAAAGGTAAAACTAATAATATTAATAATGAACCAAACATGGCTAAAACTCCTAATAATTTATTAGGAATAGATCTTAAAATAGCATAATAAGGTAAAAGATCAAAATATATATTATAAATTTAACGCGAAGCGAGCGTACGCGGTAATTTAGGGTTTATTTTATATAGCATATCTTTATGCATATATTGATGTATATGGTTTCTAACAATTATCATACTTTCTTCTCAAATGTATATTCTATATCCCTTTTTATGATTATGAATAGAACATTTAAAAATAGCATCTACTTTGTTACTAGCCCAAATATTGGGAATAAATAGTTTTCTAAAGTACTTTTAATTTAACTACTTCATCTAAAGTGAAACCATAAACATTTAAATGTAAACCTTTATTTTGGATTGAACCATCACCCCTTATTCAATAGGCTAAACCTCTAGGAGTTAATAATTGATTTATATTATTTGGTATAATTATTTTTACCTTCTAAAATATAACAAAATTCTCTATAAAAAGTCAAACAAGGTAATGTTAAAGAGGCAAAAAAAATAGAAGAGTAAGTTTCATTATATCGGGGTAAGGTTATCATTATGATATTAATAGATTTAACTTTATATTCTTTACTTAAAAAAGGTTTAAATAATTCAAATATATGATAGAGGTGGTATTCTCTTAAACTACTTTGTCCATACATAAATCTACAATTTCCATTTAATTGTCTACTTTGAATATGACCATCTCCTAGTAGTGGTTCACACCACCAATGATTATTTCATTTAATGGTTCTCCAATATTTCTTTTTGATCTTTGGACTTTAGTTAATCTTTTTGTTTTGCTTTAGCAATTGTTTTTTTCGCGTACGCGGTAGTAGGAGAAATTGTATTATTAACAATAGTCGTGTAACTTTTTTTTGACGTATTAAATTATTGAAGTTATCAGATAAAAAATAATTTATAATATATGACCATAATCTCTCGAAAATGGGCGGACTAAATCTTCATCCTTGAATTTTACTTTTGTTACTATCAAAGCAAGACCTGCTACGCTGGGAGTTTCACGTGTAGTCTCTGAGGATCCTACTAAATTATAATTAAAATATAATATTTTGTTTCCTGCTGATTGTCCATTAGGTTAGGATCTATTTATAACCAATCTTTAAGCTTTTATTAATTAAAAATACTTAAAGCTTTAGGAGTTTCCAGCATCTAGTGAAATTTATTTTTCATAAGATTACTCTTAAGCATGGCATCTTTTAATATACCATTCAGGAACACAATAATGTTACATTACTTTTTAAGTAAGAGCTAAAGTATTTAAAATTAGCTTCCTAGACTCACGCCTAGGTTCAGACTATCTTATCTTATATAAATAAGTTGGGTACTCGTGTTAAGATTATTGTAGGCATTACTCACTTATTAGTCGTTGAACGTTTATATATCCTAATAATGCCGATATATACTTCGCTGCTGGTTGACTTTCAATAAAAGTACTTTCTTAAAAATAACAGAAAAGAAAGGAAGAAAGTTTTTCTAGCAATTCACCCAATTTTTCACATTGTTATAACGAAATAACGGCATATAGCCATATGTGCGACTTTAATTCTGTAATAAATTTAAAATTATCTTAAATTTCTCATCTCTATAAAGTATTGCAGCTTTAAAAGCCTTCTCTTTATTATCAAAATTTAAATCTGTAAAGTATTTTTGTTTAGGTAAAATATTTCAAGTTTTAGGGAAAGTAACAATTCAAGCGTTCTTAGCTCTAGATACATATCTAATATTGTTTTTATATTTTGATATACATATTTGTTTTAAATTATTCAAATTTCTCTTATTTTCTTTCTTATACGTAGAATAAATACAATCTATTATATAAAGTTGTGCACTCAGAATATAAGTACAATCTAAATTAAAAAAATTAATTATAATATTCATTAAATTAAATTGATCATTTTTTCAAAACACAAATGATTGTAAATTAGAGTTTATATATTTTAATAATAATCTTATGTTTTTCTCTCCTTCTATTTGTAAAATTACACGTTTCTGATTAGTTTTTATACTAACACTAATATTTACCTTATTTAAATATATTTTAAGATCTTGTAAAAATTGATAATTTCAACTTTTTTCTATTGGAGAGATTATAAATACAGGAACAAAATAAAAACCTTGATCTAAACGAACTCTAATATAAAAATTTCCAACTCCTAAAAAGAAACCCCAGAGAAAAGCCAAAGAATATTCTCTAGATGTTTTCATTTTTAATAGACTATCAACCAGAATACTAGAATTTGTATCTAATTTTAAAATTTTGAATTTTTCTGAGATAGGTGTTTTCATATTAGGAGAGATAGCATAAGCTAATAATACAATCTCCCTTTTATAATCTAAACAATTTCTAATATAAAATAATTTTTCTAGATATATAAATTTATTTCATTTTTGAGCTCTTACTAAATTAAAATAAGGAAAAATTTTGAAAACAATATCCTCTAAGGATCTAGATATGAGTTTTATATGTCAATGACCTGACTCTATTACGCTTATACTATAATTTAAATTTACTCCTTTTTGACTAAGAATGTTTTTTAATAAAATAAAAAATTGAATACTTTCTTTACTAGCATTTTTAGAAATAAATAAAATAGGTCGAAACTGGATATCATTCAAATTATTAAAACTTATTCCTAAGTGACCTTCTGCTTGAAAAATTCCATTTGCTACGGATCTAAATAAATTTAATGTCTTAGTATCTAATAATTCTATTTTATTTTTAGATAGATTAATAATATAATTTTTGAATTCTTGTCTAGTCATATAAATTTTGTTACCATCTATTTTCACTATTCCTACATCGCTAGAAATGAGAAGTCTCTTATTATTTAAATTTCAACTATTACCAGAATACCACGAAATCGAAGCAGGAGTAACCATAGGATCAGCAGGTATATAGTTATCGGAATGCTTTTTCATTTAAATTATCAATGAAAATTGGACTATATCTTCATAAAAACATTCTTACAATCATTTTTATTTTATAGTATGATTATAAAAGTCTTTTAATTAAACTAATTAATTAAAAATAAATATAATAAAATAATTAAGATAAAATTTTATTCTCTCATCTATTAATAAAGTTGTTTCATGTTTTAAAATTAATAGAGGATTTATTATTATCTAAATAAACTTTTCTATTGTTTAATTCATGAAATTCTGTTATTAAAAAAGTTCTATGTAATTTGATTGTTTTAGGAGGGAATTTAAAGAAATATTTATATAAATTCAAATGCAATAATTTAGAATTAGCTCTTCATATATAATGACCATTTAATCTTTTATCGAAATATATATTACCGCCTATAACATTTAATAAAAATTCAATATTAGAACGACTCTTATTTGAGATGCTAATAGTTAATTGAAATCTAAATTTATCTTGATAATATGATTTATAAATGTTTATAGAACCATCTGAATCTAATAAACCACTAATATAGGCAGAATTAATATCAGGAACAATAGGATCTTTGATAGGTATATTTAAAGCTAAACAAGCTTTATGTAATTGAACTAATCTAACATTATTAATAACAAAGCCATTTAAACATTGGATTATCTTATACATAACGTCTCGTCTTTGTGTTCGATAACGAACAGCTTTCAATCCACCTCTAGCATGTACAGTACCACCGAATTTATTTTGTATAATTCGTAAAACTTTTTCATCGTGTGTTGGTAATGTTAATTCAAATCCAACAAAATCTTTTTTATTAACATAAATATAACCATCACCATCCGTTAAACCTGCGAATCATTGTTTGAATTTCAAACTTATTTCTTTATTATGGTTATCGTAGATTAAATTATTGTGATGATTTATTTTATTTGATTTTATAAATTTTATCTCATTTATTTCCCCTGTTGCCTCCCATAGGCCACAATGTTGGCCTGCGCCAGTGGCATTAGGTGCGCCCGCGTCATAGGGTGTGAGTTTACGAGTTTTTATTCTTATAACTCTCTTAACAAAAGCAAAAGAGGGTTTTATTATATTATTTGTTTGTGTGCGTAAAGTCTCTGAGATTCCTACTAATAATAAACAACAGTCATTATAATTAAAATATAAATAATTTATAATATTAATATAATTTGAAAAGTTCTTTAAGATTTTGGTTATCTGCTGATTAAATATTTCATAATAATATTTGACTATAACGGGATTTATGTTGTCTATAATATATTTGCGAAGAATAACTATTATAAATAAACCACTTACAATTAGAGTTTTATTGTGAATTTTAATTAAATATAGTAAATTCATATAATTAATTATATTCTTCCAGCATATAGCACATATAAAGGTTATACTAACTATTAATAATATAACCTTAGGCCAGGATAAAATTTTTAGACCTAATAGATTAGGATAAAAGAAAACTAATACAGATAAAACTAAAAAGAAAGCAAAAATTGTAACTAAATCTTTAAATATAAAATAAGGGTGCATTGCATATCTATCACCATTAGAAGTAACTCCATTAGGATTATTAGAACCATGCTCATGTAGCAAAGTTTTATTGCTTATCTATATTTAGTTTATATAACATATCCGGATGCATATGTTTAATAACCAAATCTTTTACTCCTGACATTTGATTTTTTGATATATATAAACTAAACTGTGATTTTTCTCTATTAGATACTTTAACTGATGCCTTAATAGAGAAATTCTTATCTAATGCTTTAATTAACAAATTCAATTCTTCTAGACTAAATGCATTTGTATGTTATTTTTAACCGGAACCAGTAAAACTTCCATAATCCATAATCCAAGAAGCTAAACTAACTTCACTTAATAGATCTGCTATATTATTAGGAATGATTTTTTTCCCTTCTAAATAAAAAGCTTCATATAACTCATTAAAACAAGGAAGAGCTAAAGTAGCAAAACTTAGATTGTATCTAATTTTTCCTGTGTTTTTTATCAGTAATCGAATGAACTGCAGGCGGTGTTGTTACAAATTCTTGATATAGGTTATATAAAAGTAAAAAATAAGAAGCATTTATAGAACCCTGCCTAAAAATTATTCTAGCATTAGCTTTTTCAGAGAATCTTCTCATATATACATCTCCTAGTATATTTCCTATTAAAATTTGTTTTAAATAAAAATCTAGTTTGAATTTAGATCTTTCTGAATTACTGATTCTTTTTACGTAATTACTAGGGCTAGAATGAAAAGATTTAGTTAAACAATAAATAGAATTAGAATTAAGCAATAAACTCCAGACTTTTAAGTCTCGATTGGACTATATCATATCCCTATCTAATTAAAGTAATAGGGTTCAAGTGTGTAGTCTCTGAGGATACAGTTAAACTTACAGCCTTGCCTTCTCCTTACTTCAATCATTACCATCCTTACACTTTGCCTTTTGTTACTTTTATTTAGTTAAAACAAAGGTGTATTGATCTAGTTGGTGAAAATGGGTAAGGGCTAGGCAAGGAGCTGGTCTATACTGTTTACCTGCTGATTGTCCATTTCTTTCGTTAGAACACCATCCTTAAGATTTTTACTAATATTAAAGTACTTAAGGCTTTAGGAGTTTCCAGCATATAGCATGATTCTAAAAATATTATTACTAATATAAAGGCCCTACAATTTGAGCAATTAAGTGGGCTACAGCTAAAGCAGCTAATAAAAAGGGTAATAGATAATGTAGAGAGAAAAATCTGTTTAATGTAGCATTAGAAACAGAGCATTTATGTTGGTAGTCACTATTAATTATCCTTAGGATAATTTACTCTCACTACACTCAATAAATTTCTTTATTGATCGGATTATATCTTGATCTCTAGCTTATAAAGTAGCCAGCGCCGCAAAAAGTAGTTGTGTAAACAACCAACATTACCACACAATCGTGATCCATTCTTTCTAGCCTCTAAGCCTCTGTAGGGTGTCGGGCAATAGCCCAAGCTCCGTGGCTGTGCATTTTTGTTATTCTCTCCCTACCTTGCTATGGAAGGGCTGGGCTCAGCCTTTATAACTTTTACCATATAAGGCAACGAGTCTCTCCTAAAGGAGGGTAAGTATAAAAAAGAGGAGGAAGCTTTCGCAAAGCAGAGGACAAAGGACAAAAGACACAAGCTAAGGTTAAGAATAAAAATAAGAACAAAGGCAACAGTTGCCTTAGGCCTGGGCCCCTCAACAGCAAGGTAAACAAAGGTGCTTATCCAAAATTCAATAAAACAAGGGTTAAATTTCAGCACTACTCTATAAAAATGGGAGGCAATATTTTTATAATGTTGTCTGCCCCATACATTAGTGGCAGTGGTTGTCAGCCTTGTCTCAGGAATGGTAATGATAGCGCTAGTGTTAGTAATGATGGTAATGATTGCGCTAGTGTTAATAATGAAGGTAATGATTAATATTTAGAGGGTATATTTATTTTTTGATAGTATCTAGGTATTGTACGCAATTGTTTTATTCATAATAAATACTGTAATTTTTTATTACCTAATAATTTTAGGGGTGCTCTATCTAAAAATTTTATAACATTTTCTATTGATCTAGCACTGGTAACCTTTAATTTATAGCAATTTGTTTTATCCAAATATATAGTAGTAGTAAAAGATAAATATTTACGAATAGCAGATATTATAATTTCACCACTTGTTTGGCTTATATCAAAACTAGCTACAAAAGAATCCTCCCTTTGTTTATATACGCTGAAACAACCTTCAGCTTCTATAAATCCTACTAACCAAGCAGGAAAATAAAAAGTATTAATAATAGAATCTACAGTATTTAAAGGTTCATTACTTCTAGAATACTCAGGTAAATCAGCAGAGTAAATAATACCAGAAAGCAAAGCATCCCTAAATCTTAAATAATCAGATTGTTTATTAGAAAACATAGGATATTTATCAAATATAGGTAATATGATTTTTTTTAAATGGTCTTTATCTCTGATTCTTAAAGTTACCATTTCTATAGTATCTCTTTTTCTAAAGCTTACTACCCCTACACCCAATAACCTTTTTAATTTATAAATCAATTTAACATCTCTAATAGATAATTCAATACCTAGTTCATATGTTAAATATTTTCCCTTTTTTGAAATAGACAAAAAACCGTCACCCTCGAATAAACCTACTAAATAAGCCTGTGTGAGATCTCCTGCGTGTAATCTCTGAGAGGATTCAAAAGTAGAAATACTTCTAACCCCTGCTGATTTTCTCCCCTCTGCCCTTTTCTCCCTAACCAACAGGGTAGAGACTCCAACCTCGTTTTTAGTTATTCCGACCTTAAAAAAAATTAAACTAAAGTTAAAATTTATAAAGGGCGCCTGAAGCACCTGAAAAAAATAAAACATTAGTTTATTTTTGACTTTTAGCAAGAGGCGTGCCTTTGTTTTTATAAAGGCAAAAGCACTGGTTTGTTTCTTATATAAAAATAATCAGCTCAGCCAGACTAAGACAGTTTCCTTGGATGTAACAGTACAGGCTACAGTCATATAAGGCAAAAGATGAAAAATAAATATAAAAATAACAATAAGAAGGAGTAGGGTAGGCTGGGGTTCGCCTAGCCAAGCCAAGGCATGAGTAGTCATTGCAATTCTCACGTAAATAATTGAAATAAAAATCAAAAATAAACCGTATGCAATTCCTAAATAGAGAGATTTCCCAGCAATAAGCAGGATTTTTAACAATACGTCACCGTATTGTGGTTCAACTGTTTTTAAACCTCCTCAAATTACAGAAAATTACTGACATAATATTTAATTACATCTTCATTGCCTTACGACAATGCTTAGACTATGTATTCAACCTAATTATAATTATAAATTGAAATTATAAGAATAACAGGCTGCGGGGTTTTCGTGTCGAGCTTATTGTTGGTATTACTCACTCGTTAGTCGTTGAACGTTATTGATTCTTATGCTCTTATTTTAAGATTGGTCAATGGTAACTTAACCTGTCTGTCATAAAACATAATACCGATTCAAGGTCCGCTGCAAATTGTCTTAATTACGGAGGTTAATTTAATTAAGATGTTTGTGCAATTTTCCCCGTTTGCCAATAAAACATTACTGTTTTAAGGAGCCTGTCTTCACAAAAATATCTTGTTAAAAATAATTTAAACCATAGGACCATACAGAGTCTCTGTTTGTTTACCATTTGCAAACCTAAAGTATAGGGTATAGGACTTTAAAAATATTAAAGTGTGTGTGAAACGGTATAACGTAACGAGATAGCAATAAAAACGTTTATTGAGGAAAATTAAGATTACTGTATCGAGAACTATTTCGTAGAGTTGTTAACCAATTTAAGTATTGGATTCCTTTCAATCCTACTAAAGGATGGAATCCTGAAAAGGAGAAAAAATTAATTACTGTTTGTATGTCAGTTTTAGAGCTGACCGAAAACTGATTATACAAACAATTTTCTGTTCCAATTTTACGGCTAGTCTTAAATATCAATTTAAAGGCTTCAAATAACAGGACATGTGTTCTTTGTTTTAATTGAAAGCATCCGTCATTATTTGCTTTAACGCAGAAAGAACCTTCAGCTTGTGTAAAACCTACAATCCAGTTTTTAAAGAAATGTAAGTTAAGGTAATCTAAAGCTGTTTTAGGTAATTCAAAGAATAAAGGTATTTCTTTCCTGTTACCCGAAGCATAAAAGCAAGGTAATGTAGGTATTTGATCGTAAATTTTTATTTCCTCTTTAAGGATGAACATAGCTAAATTGAATTGAGCTCTTCGCACCTCAGTTAAAAAGAATATATTATGGTGTAAGAATAATGGAAAAAGAACTTCTTGTAAATCTGTCCTACTTATTTTTAAACTACAATTAGGACTTTTATGATCTCGGTTTATTGAAATTTTTCCTATTTTTAATACAGAATGAATATATTCTAAGGTAGAAAGATCATCTAAATGTATTGTAATTACCAATTTAATAGTAATAAATCCTTTTGTTGATCTAGTTATTTGAATATAACCGTCCCCATCTATAAAACCAGCGATAAAAGCTAAAAATTGATAAGGGATTGATAAAAATCCTCTTTTGTCTATTCTTATTTTTTTCCCCTTTTTTAACGCATGCTTATTAACAGTTCCTATGGTAGGCAGAACTTTAGATATTGCTGCATTTAACATTGTAAGATATTCTCCCTCTCCCGTAAAGGAAGCAGGAGTGAAGTTTATTAACTCTACTATATCTTGTCCAAATACTGGAATTGCACTTAATAAATTTGTAATTACGGTTGCCAAATTTTATAATATATTTGTATATTCTTATCCTTTTTCTTTGCACCTCACAATATATTGAAAGTAAGTATTAAGATTAATCTAAATCAAGAATAAGAAATTTATTTACCTTTTACCTCACGTTTGTATTCTTAAGCTTAATAAAAAAAGGGTGCTTGTGTAAACAAAAGCGAGGGCTAGAAATAAATTATTTGTTATTACAAATATACCCTGTGCAGTCCTACTCTAAATAAAAATGATTATACTAGGAGTAGCTGACTAAGCCTTGTGTTTAATTAAAAAATTAAAATAAAAATTCGAGTGCACATTAAGCATCCTTTCAGACACCCATAAAAGGACCACTCAGTCGAGATAGCCTAAACTACCTACGGTCTCTATATATAACAAATAAATATTTTTGACCTGTTTTCAATTATGTCGCCTTATTAAAAATAATATTTTTATTTAGGTATTACATATTATAATAATTAATAAGACTATATTATATTAAACTAAATTAGTTTCTAAATATTATATGCCTAGGTCTTGGTACTTAAAAATTTAAATTTCATAGAAGGACAAATATATGGTTTAGTAATATTGTAAATTTTTTTAATGTTATTGGAATTAAACTCTAACCAGGAATTATTTAAGTTAATTTGATGTAAGTTAAATTTATTTTCTAAAAATAGTATAAAAAATTTAATGTCTTTATCTTGAAATTTTGTCATATTTACATATAAATTATTTTTACTAATTTTACCTTCTGTCATTAACCAATAAGCTAGAGACTCCTCATTAAAATAATTAATTATATCATTAGGTATATTTTTATTTTTTTTATCTAAGTACCATTTAGTATATAATTCTAAATAATTTTTATTATTATATGTGTGTAAAAGCATTACTTTATTTATGTTACCTCCTGGTACTATTTTAGTTTTAATTAAAGGCTTCTTGTATTCACAGTACCCTAAACTTGAGATTTTTTTGTGTATGTGTGTAATATAAGACCTGTGTTTACCTTCTATCTCTATAATTAATTTATTTTCATTTTTAAGAATAAAACTATTACCTAGTAATAAACCATATATTAAATATAAAAATTTGTTATTTAATCCTAGAATCATTAATATTATTATTAGATACTTTAGGTAATATAACATTTGGGGCGCTATCATTCATTTTACTAATTATATATGATTTCCAATTATCGAATTGTAATTTTTTTAATCCTAATAAATTTTTATAAAAAAAAATTATAATAAAAGTTAAATCTTTTTTAGATGAAAAAGATATTCTATAAACTTTAGATTTTTCAGCTTTAATTTGGTGATTTAATGAATCGGGACCTTTAATAAAATAGTGAATAGCTTTAATAATTTTATAATTTTCTATGCCAGACTGTACTATTGAAAAATGAGCACTTCCCTTAGCCTTAATCTGAAAACTACCCTCAGCTATAGTAAATCCTACAAACCAGTTATTAAAATAAGGTAAATTAATTAAATCAGTAAATTCTAATTTTTTTGTGCTACGCATAGATTTATGAAATAAATTTTCAATTTCTAATAAATTTAAATTTTCTCAATGCTTAATGTTATTTTCCATTATATATTTATATAAAAAAAATTGTTTTTGTCTATTGTAGACTAAAAATTCAATATTGTTACTTTTTATGTAAGGGTAAATAACATTTAATATATCTTTTTTATAAAAAATCAGTCTATGTTGGTCTTTAGATTTAGAATAATCTATTTTTCATACTCCTATGGTTGTTACTATGTATTCTAAGAATTCTCTATCTTTAGCTTGTAAATTAATTCCTAATCTTATTCTTATTGTAGATTTGGGATGATTGTTAGAATTTTTACTATATTGTTTTTGAGGACCTATATCAAAATAACCATCACCATCTATTAAACCTATAAATATTTCCAAGAATTTATTAATATTATTATGATTTGAATTAGTTGAAAATTGCCTATAAAAATTATGTTTTAAAATTATTGGTAAGAATAACATATTTAAATTAGAAAAATTAAAGGTATTTAATCCACCCCACCACGGCTATTCAAATTAATCTTGCAATTAAATAAACATAATATTATTTATAATACTGTATTATTATGTACCTCCTCCTTTGATTTTTCTTGCCTAGCTAATAGCCATTTGCTTCCCTTGCAACCACCTGTGCTTCCACCTTTGTTTGTGAGTTTTTATTTTTAGTGTGCTTGGAACAAAAATAAGAACAAATGCAAAAGAGGCAGGTTTGTTACTTAAAGTAGAGAATGATCTATTATTTAATTGTTTAGAAGGGATTTTGATTTGATAGCAGCTTTCGCCGCCCGTTAGAATACACCTTAATTGCATTAATTTAGATTTAATGAAACAACTACCGTCTACTCGTTGCTCTTTTACAGAAATTTCAAATGGCTGTGGCTGTTGAAATTCTGATTTAGATCCGCGATTACCCATTTCGTTTTCACTCATCTTTTGACTTATTACCATACATGGGTAATTACTCCATCCACTTACACCCTTTCGGACATAGCTTGGTATCAAAAGCTTTAGGGTGTCCCCGGAGTTTGATAGTTTTACCCACATTAATATTTCCCCAAAATATTTAGCAGGCTCATCTGTCCGAAAGGTAACACATACAAACTTACTTATTAAAAAGTATAATAAGCTAGAATAACTTTGAATTCGTATATTCTATTAGCCTTATGGAATAAGACTAAAAGTTTCGACTGTGCATTAAGCAGCATTGCAGCCACCCATTAGTGACCCAGTCTGTAGCGATTATTTAGATAACCGACGATCTTATTTTTTGGATAAAAAAAATTAAAAATTTTGATCGTTTTCACTAACATTGCCAAAGAAAAAAATAGTAATATTCATTTCTTCAATATCCCTGTCTGGACATACCACTTTATTTCCAGGACTTAATACTTTCCATCACCGTTGTTGTGTAAACAAGCAAGCTATTACCCTCTGTTGCCTTTGAAACAGCAAAAGGACAATGGCGGCACTGGTGCTTAAAATGGATAACTAGCCTTCGCCTGAAGGGTCCGGCCAGAGGGTCCAGGTTTATTAATTATAAAAAAATATTTAACTTATATCCATATTCAATAAACTATTTTTCTCTAAAGATTACATAGAAATTTAAACTAGTGGGACTATAATATAAATTAAACTTCATATTTATTGTTTACACAAGTACTTAACTATTCAACGTCTTTTTAATAATTTCTTTTCAGTTTTTAAAGCCCTCCTAATGGTTTTCTCATTACAATTTAAAGATTTAGATGCTTCTGTAATACTAGGATATTCACCATATACTGTGTAATTTAAATTATATATTATTAAGGATTTAGATTTTTTTTTCATATTTAAAATAGCTTTTTCAGAATAAGAAGTTTTTTTTCTAGTCAAAGCACTTGCTCTCATTTTTTCTATTGTTTCTTTACTAAATATCTTATTTTTATTTAAATTACCTATTTTCAAACGACGCTCTATACTGTAATTAGACATCATATTTATTCTAGTCATTTCAGTATGTTTATAACCAAAACTTGAGCCTGCTTCTGTTAATATATTATAATTAGGTAACAAAGATTTTATATAAAAGTCCTCTAAATCTAATAAAATTTTATTATTCTCTTTAGTTACTACTTCAGGAAATAATTCTAATATAATAAAAGCAAATTGAGAGATTTTATAATTTCTTACAGCTGCTTTAACTAATTTACTCCCATGAAAATTCACTAAATGATTAGAAAATCTAGCAAAAAATCTATTAGTAGAGGCTGACCCTATATAATAATCTAGAGTAATTTTATTTAATATTAAATATATACCACTAAGATTTAGAGTTTCTGATTTAATCTTTTTCTGTGTAGAATCCAATTCTAAATTTTCATAAATATATACTGGATTTAAATTTTTTTCTTTAAAGAAATCAGTTAAATTTTTACTATTTACTAATGTATTTAAACCAGGATTGTCTGTTAAATGAGAACATTCCTTATTTAAAGGTTTAACTAAGCTAGAATTAAATCTTTTAAATGTTAAATTTGTTAAGTTTGTTATGTTTTTGCTTTTACGTCGCAATAAAATATTATTACTGCTTTTACGATATGAAATATTTAATTTAGATCATTTGGGGCTATGTAAATAACCCAGGAAAGCTATCAAAAATTCCCCATAATTCATACTTATTAAGTAATACCTCGAATTTATGGACCTGTACTATATCAAATTGTTAATCCCCAACCTTTCAAGGTCTTTCTAACAATTATCTATTATAGCCTTGTGTAAAAAAGAATTTTTCGACTGTACATTAAGCAGCATTGCAGCCACCCATTAGTGACCCAGTCAGTAGCGATTCTGTTCTAAACCGACGGTCTTAAAATTGGTAGTATTTTTTTAACCGTTTTCACTAATATAGCCAGAATTAGTCTATTTTTTTTTGTTTTTAATTTTAGACTAAAACCAACACCTCTGTCAAGGTGTTTCGACAAATCTATACCAAAACTAGCCAGATACAAGTTTATGTTTTGCCCTAATGTCGAGACTTTGAAAATACCCTCTTAAATACCTAATTTATACTCCATGGCTTCTATGAAATATGGTTTTATTATTTTACGTAAAATCGGCATAGATTCTTTTCAAATAGAGATTTTCCATTGATTAGGATGGCCTGATTTTATAACCGAAGTTTTAAATTTATATTTTTTATTTAATATATTAGCTAAAAATAAACACTCATCATAAGTAAAACTATTAGTTGCTATGTTTATACCTTGGCCTTTATGAAAAGATCCATCTTGCATTATTCAATTCGCTAAGCCTAGAGGTGTTAAATAATCAGAGATATAAACAGGTACTGTTTTTATGGTTTTCCCATTTACAGTTATATAAAAAGAATCATATATCCAAGTAAAACTTGAAATTGTAAATAAGGTTAGTTTATAGTTAAACCGTTTTCAACTCTAGATTCCCGCTCGGTTTGTTTCTGCCCACCTAAACCTCTTGATTCTGCGAGGTAGCTTCGCAAAGAAGAGGTTGGATTAACTAAAGCGGTTGGAGATTTTACTATTAAAGTAGGAACAGGTCGAGAACAATACCCTAAATTATAAAAAAGTAAACTTAAATAATGAATATAGGCAGTATTACTTATACTTTGCTCTATATTAAATCTAACACTACTTAAAGCCTTACCTGGTATTTTATCAGCCCAAAAATCCCCTAACATACCCGAAATAAGAATATCTAATATTTCTTTATTATGTGGACCTACTCTATTAATAGCTTTAGTTCTAGCTTTATTTATAGGTAAAACTGCACTGCTTAAACCTGGAATAAAGACAGCACTGTTAATTGTATTTAAATCGTAATATTTCCAATTTGGCCACATCATAGCCATCATAAGCACTAAAATTATAACTCCGATAGACCAAACTAAGACCCTAGGGGCTAAATAAGAACCATAATATAAACCTCTTCCTATATGCGCATATACAAAAATAAAAAAGAAAGAAGCAACATTAGCATGAGTATATCTTATTAACCAACCATTGTTAACATCTCTCATAATCATTTTTGTTACAAACAAGCACCACCCTTATAATTTTTGATATAAGGTTTCTCTATATAACTTTTGTTTAAAAAAGTTAAGTAGGTTGTGGTGCAGAATAAATTGTGTTTCGACCTCCAATTATTTTACCAATATCAATAGTACGTCTAGCTGCTATACTAGTTCGTGAATACCCAATAGCTTCCATTGCATCGCCATAAGTTGTGAAAGGTTGAGAATTTAATAATACTCCATTATCATATACCCAAATCTTTAGTTATTTAACTAAACGAGCAAAAGCTTGTGCTAAATTAACGTGACGCATTTCTGGAGTCAGTGCCACTGGTAAAGTAAGTTCTAAGACTTTATTTATAAATACTAGACTAGGCGGACTAACTTTGTTTATGTTAGTAGTATATCGTCCATTGTTGATGTATTTAGCAATTTCAGATACTAAATTAAAACCTTCTTTCAAGTAAAAATAACCTAATTTATGTAAATGTAAAGCAATACTCCAGAAATAAAAATCTATTCCTTTACGAGTTTGAAAAGGCATATCTAGTAATAAGAACATTAAATAATCATATAATGCATCGATGTTAGTAATAGATATCACATATACTGTTTTGTTTGAATGCGTCGTGTTATTGACAACAAGTGGCAGACTATTTATACTAAAGGTAAAACCTTGAGGTAAAGATTCTAAATACAATGCAATACCTTGAAGTACCTTTAAGCTTTTTGTATGTTGACCTATTTGGAAGTATGGACTTAAGTTTTTAAACCCAAAACTTCCTTCTCCTTCAATGAATCCTAGTAACCAATAAGGATTTACTTTGAGAGTTGGAATTAATGAGTAGTTGAATACTGTTCGGCTAGAGTTCATATTATTCTTAATACTGTTAGCTCACTCTAGTTTTGTATTAGAGACTCTTGTAGTGTTAGTGCTAGATAAAAAATTTACCACTAATTTAAATTCAAGATAATCTAGTCATTTAGTAGTAAAAAGATTATATTTGTCTAATAAAGGTATTAATACTTTTTGCAAATCACGAATATTAGAAATTGAAAATAAGCAATTTGAACCATGAACACTAACATTTCCCACCCCTAAAAACTCTTTGATTTTATATAGGATAGCAATATCATCGATATGTAATCTTATACGAAATATTGCCCGTAAAGAATGACGATCTAGAATGGCCTGAGGGCTACCTTCTCCATCTATAAAACATGAGAACCAAAGTGAAATTTGATTTCGATCTATATCCGAGGGTACTTTTCTATTGAATATTTTGTAAACTAAAGGTATAACACTTAAATTATTCTTCTTGTTATCGACCATTATTTTGGCTGATCGGACTATATCATCTCTCTTATCTGATTTGAGAGCTTTACGTGTAGTCTCTGAGGATCCTACTTAAAAGAATAGTTTTCTTCTGTTGGTTACCTGCTGATTGCCCAATCTTTAGGATTTTTACTCATTTTCCACTGCCACCCTTTGCTTACTTTGCTCTAGCAAAAATGCATTTGTAATGGTAATGGTGGCAACGGTCCATAGGAGCACCTAAAGATTTAAAGGTGTTCCAGCATATAGTAGAGTTTAAAGAACACAATAAGAGTTATTAATATGTTCTATACTATTAAAAGCAAAATCAACATTGGGTGTATAATGCATTGCTAAGAAGGCTCCAGTTAAAATTTGTATAATTAAACAAATTGCTAATAAAGAACCGAAATTCCATAAGTAACTAATGTTAGCGGGTTGAGGAGAATCCACTAAATAAGAATTTAATAATCTAAGTAGAACGTTTGTTTTTAAAAATCTCATCTATTATTTTTGTTTGCTTTTGTTTATTATTATATTTTCTTATTTAGATCACGAGGCCTGAGCCATTTAAATTTATTGTCTATTTTTAAAATTTAGTTTAATTCATATTTAGGCAAAACAATGGAATAGTACTAGTTTAAAATAAAGAATAAATTATAGTTTAAGAATTAAACTAAATAATTTGTCTTTTTAAACAAATACTTTTTTAGTTTGGTATTGTTATAAATAAAGGAGCTACAAATTACTTAGTTTGTTGTGTGTGTAAACACCAGCTAAACCGTAAAAGAACCATCTTTTTATTACTGTTTGTTTATCTTACCTTTTAT
>Ga0193727_1000076_pt1 | contig 28485 bp, 23 predicted proteins | sample H2c2metaG_FD_143051 | JGI IMG/M metagenome (GOLD analysis project Ga0193727, IMG submission 143051) | Soil microbial communities from a riparian zone of the East river system, Colorado, United States - H2c2 | ecosystem: Environmental > Terrestrial > Soil > Riparian zone | place: USA: East River...
TCCAGCTCCCGCATGGCCGCAAATGCTTTCTCGATCTTCGGCTGCATTTTCTCGAAGAAATCGTCCGGAAATTTCATCCGGCTGATGTCGAGCGAAAAATCGAGATCGCGGTAGTACAGAAAATACCGCTGAAACCGCTGCCAGAGTGAGGAGGACGCCATCGTGTTAAGAATGCGAAGATTGCCGAATACTAAACGACATGTGCACCCTGATCCAATGTCGGTCTTCGAATCCGTAAATCCAAATAAAACGAGATGGACAGCGAGCGTCTCCTCGCGGTTCGCGTCTCGCGATCGCCCTTGACTGTCCTCCTAACTCGCAGGGGGGCGTGCTAGGTGAAATTCATATTGCAGGCTGGCACGGCGGGAATAACTTTGCCGCATTATGGAAAGCAGCGCTGCCAGGGAAGGCATGACGCATTTGTTTTCAGGCCTTATCGCCTCCGGCTTGGCGGTGGCACTTTTATTCGCTGGGGGAATTGTAGCAATTCATCTTGAACACACCACTCTTCCCTCGACCGCACCCAGGCTATTTCCGCTTAAAAACCAGGGACTGGCCTTTCAGCGTGTAGCCGCCTATGCACCGGACGTATTGCCGCTTTATGGCAGCTCAGAACTATTCATCCCGCCGGTCTCGGCAAGGGCGAGCATTTTTTTTCGCACTGCGCCAACAGGTTTCCAAGTTTCGCCCGTAGGCTACGGAGGCACGCCCTTACTGATCATTTTGCAAAAAATCGGCGCCCTCGGTTCGGACTTGCGTGGCAAAAAAGTTGCGATCTCGCTTTCGCCCGGCTGGTTTTTAACACCCCACCCTGGGTGGGACTCGTACGAAGGAAATTTTTCGGTGATGGCGGCAAGTGAAATGGCGTTCGGTACCGCCCTCGATTTCGAGCTCAAGCGGGACATTGCTTCACGCATGCTGAAATGTCCCAGCACCCTCGAAAACAGGCCGTTGCTCGAATTCGCCTTGAGGCGGCTCGCTTCTGGCCGATGGCTCGATCGCGTCGTTTTCTGTGCTCTCTGGCCGATCGGAAAAGCGCAGACTGTCTTACTGGAGCTGCAGGATCATTTCGCGGCGCTCAATTACATTCGGCATGCGGGTTCAAGTCCCGATCCGCGACGCCATTCAGAAATACTCGACTGGCCGAAGCTCATTACAAAAATAAGCGGACCCAACACCACGGATGCGGACGAAATTAAAAAGCCATTGACCTCGGACGAGCAAATTGCCCCTGGTGGTCTTGATAGGAAGTTTCGGATTCACATGAATAAGGCACCAGGATGGATGGATCTGGAGTTGCTATTGCGCACGCTGAGGAGGGTTCACGCTCAGCCGCTCCTAATCGGTATGCCGATAGCCGGGCAGTTTTACGATCAATCGGGCATTTCGCGGGCGGCCCGCGAAGGTTATTACGAAAAGCTTCGCGCACTCGCGCAACGATACAATTTTACGTTGATTGAATTTAAGGAGCATGACGAGGACCCAGCTTTTCTTTACCGCCACCAAACTCACCTCACTGCGAAGGGCTGGATGTTTTACGATCGCGCCCTTGATGATTTCTTTCACGGGCGTGTCCCACGAACCTGACGAAGCAATTATGTTCCATTTGTTTAAGCAACAGCATTGTAATGCCGCGTTTTACTCGTTATGACGGTCGGCTTCTCGGACAAAGTGTTGCAACTCCTCGCTTCAGTCTCCGAAACCGACGAGGTGTTGACGAATCTCGATCTGCCTCTTTACGAATCTCAGGTTCTCGACTCGATGAGGACCGTTCAGCTTATCTTAATGATCGAAGAGAAATTCGGCATCAAAGTTTCTCCGGCGGAATTTGAGCGCGAAAGCTGGAGAACGCCTCGTAAAATTATCGCTGACCTCCAGCAACGACTGCACATGTGAGCTGGCTTGAGAAACATTCGACGCTGCGATGCGTTCTACTGATTCTCTACTACTTCGCCGTTATCGCGACCTTGGTCGTCATGTATGGCCGCGGCGATTTCTCCACGCCGCCCTTTGTTTATCAGGGGTTCTGAAATGAATCTGGTCGAACGAATCGATCATTGGGGCAGAGTGTCCCCGGACGCGACCGCACACGTTAGCGACGAGAGGACCTTGACCTACGGCGAACTGTGCAGGCGCTCGGATGCGCTTGCTACTCATTTGGCAGAGCGCTTCGGTGATGATCGCGCGCCCATCGCAGTGCTCGGCCATCGCGAACCGGAAATGCCAATCGCCTTCCTAGGCGCGGTGAAATCGGGCCGGCCTTATATGCCGATCGATACCGCATTTCCGCAGCAGCGCATCGGCAAGATTCTGGCAATTTCGCGCGCGGCATTGGTACTGACACCGGAAAAGACTGCACAATTCTCTGCTTCAGCCGTGCGAGCTCCCGGCAACTGCGTGCAGCAGGACGACCCGTTTTATATCCTTTTCACCAGCGGCAGCACTGGTGAGCCGAAGGGCGTCGTCATCACCCTCGGTTGTGTGGAATATTTCATCAACTGGGTGCTTGCGGAGCAAAAGTTCATCGAGCAGAACGAGATATTTTTGAATCAGCCTCCTTTCTCATTTGATGTTTCAGTGATGGGTCTGTATTGCGGCTTGGTTACGGGAGGTACGGTTTTCAGTATCAGCCGCGATCTTGTTGCAAATCCGAAAATGCTTTACCGCGCGCTGGCCAATTCCGACGTAACCACATGGGTTTCCACGCCGTCGTTTGCCCAGATGTGCCTTGTCGAAGACAAATTTGGAGAGGCAATGCTTCCGCGCGTGCGACGTTTTCTCTTTTGCGGTGAAACCCTCGCGCCGCAGATCGCCTCACGCCTTTTGGAGCGGTTTCCGCGGGCGCAGGTGTGGAATACCTATGGCCCGACCGAGACAACCGTCGCGACGACTTCCGTACGCATTGATCATGCGATTTTGGAAAAATATTCGCCTCTCCCGATAGGACGCCCGATGCCCGGGAGCGAAGTTTTCGTCGTAAACGAAAAGGGCGAAGCCTTGCCGGCGAACAAGCGCGGCGAAATCATCATCGCAGGACCGAACGTGAGTCCTGGTTACCTTGGGCGGCCCGATCTCACAGCAAATGCTTTTTTCCAACATCGCGGTCAGCGCGCTTATCGTACCGGCGATTGGGGGCGATTTCGTGACAATTTGCTTTTTTTCGAAGGCCGCATCGATGAGCAAATCAAGCTCTACGGATATCGCATCGAACTCGGCGATGTCGAAGCGAATCTCCGGGCGCTGGCGCCTGTGCGGGACGCCGTCGTAATCCCCGTGGTCAAAGATGGCGCAACGCAATCGCTTGCTGCTTTCGTCGTGCTCAATGCGCGAGGTGAGGCATCGCATTTCGAATTAGCGAACACGCTCCGAAAACAGCTGGGAGAGCGGCTTCCCGCATACATGTTGCCGCGTAAATTCGTCTTCCTCGACGCGTTTCCGATGACGGCGAACGGCAAAGCTGACCGAGCTAGGCTGGCCGAGTCGCTGTGATTCCGTACGGCGATTTCACCTATTTCGGATTGCTGCTTTATGCGGCTGTTCCGACGCTGATTCTCGGTGTGTTTGGTCGCGCGGGCTGGCGCTGGGCGCTCTTGGTGACCGGCGCCATGTTCGTCCTGCAGTATCACGGATTTTTAAACATCCGCCCCCATTTTTCGGTGCGCGAAATCTGGATCGCCATGGGTTTTGCCGCCTGGCAATGGGCGACGGTGCTTGTATTTGCGATCGCTGGCGCGCGGGAAGGTTGGCGGTTTTACGCTGCAATAGCGGTAAGCCTGCTCCCGCTTGCGACGGCAAAACTATTTCCGGTTGTATCGCCCGGAGACCAGTTTGGTTTTCTCGGCATTTCCTACATTACATTTCGCGCCCTTGATGTCGTGTTTTGCCTCCGAGACAAAGTCATCGCTGCGCCCGGCGCGCTCGATTTCTTAATGTTCCTATTTTTCTTTCCGACCATTTCTGCTGGCCCGATCGATCGGTATCGACGTTTTGCCAGCGACTGGAGACGGAAACGAACGCGGACCGAGTTCTTCAGCGATCTCGACGGCGCCGTGCATCGCATTTTTCGTGGATTTTTTTACAAATTCATAATTGCAGCGCTGATCAAACAATACTGGCTCGAGCCTGCAGCGAGCGGTGAGAGCTTCAGTGCGCTCCTCAGCTACATGTATGCTTACAGCCTTTATTTGTTTTTTGATTTTGCCGGCTACAGCGCTTTTGCCATTGCACTTAGCTACCTCTTCGGTGTCCACACTCCGGAAAACTTCCGCCAACCATTCCTCGCACGAAACATCCGTGATTTCTGGAACCGCTGGCACATCACGCTTTCGTTTTGGTTTCGCGATCACGTTTACATGCGCTTCCTGCTTGCCGCTGCGCGCGGCAAATGGTTTGGAAGCATAAATACCGCCGCGATCCTGGGATATTTTCTTGCATTCGGGTTAATGGGCCTGTGGCATGGGATCGAGCCGCACTACATTGTTTATGGTCTCTACCAGGCAACGCTGCTCTCGGTATTCCACATTTTTTCCAGCTGGAATAAGGTTCACCGCTATTGGCGTGACGGCCCCTTTTCGAATGCCCTAGCCGTTTTCATGACTTTCCACTTTGTTTGCTTCGGGTTACTCATTTTTTCCGGGCGAATTATTGCGCCGCTGTCGCATCATATGAGCAAAGTCGAGAAGGCGGATTGCCACCAGATTTCTGGCTGGGTCTGGGACAAGTACCACCCAGAGGCCCAAGTCAATGTCGACCTTTGGGATGGCGAGCAGTATTTGATGACATTCCCTGCGAATCGGTTCCGGCAGGATCTGGCAGAAGCAGGCTACGGAGACGGTCGACATGCCTTTCGCATCCCAACGCCACCGGTATTCAGAAACGGCCATTCACACCTCATGCATCTTCGAATTTCTGGCGCGAAAAGAGATTTAGCCAACACATCGAGAGTAATTGTCTGCCGCTAGGCCAAATTGTGCCGATTTTCGAACTCCGGGAAGGTTAGCTGCGATTACACGGAGCGACGTACAAAGCCAGGATCGCTCGGATTAGTTCGCAGGTGTCGCGCCAGGCTTCGCCGACACTTCTTGTTCCGGCGCGACCTCGTATTCTGGCTTCGGAACTCCCATCAGCCAATGGTCGAACCAGCCAACGATGTTTTGGAGCCGCTCGACCCGATGCCATGGCTGACCGGAGCGCGAGAGCTCGTGCGATTCGTTAGGAAAACGCACCATCACGGTGGGAATCTTGCGGAATTTTAGCGCACGAAACATTTGTTCTCCACCCGAGCCGGGCGGCGTCCGATAATCCGCTTCACCGAGGATGAACATCATCGGCGTCTTCACATTCTTGATGTAGGCAAGTGGGGAGCGCGCTTTAAACTCCTGCTCGTTATCGAACGGCGGCGCCTTGAACCAGGTTGGCTGAAACAACGTGAAGTCAGCCGAGTACCACCAGGCTTCCCAGCTCGCGATGTCGCGCTGGGACACCGCCGCTGCAAACCGGTTCGTTTGCCCCACAACCCAATTTGTCAGCAGTCCGCCGCCGCTCCCGCCGGTCACGCCAAGCTTTTTATCGTCGATATATCCGCGGCGAATCACCTCATCCACTCCGGCCATCAAATCCTTATAATCATCGCCCGGATAATGAAACTGAATGACGTTGCCGAAATCCTGCCCATAGGTGGTGCTGCCGCGCGGATTGGGATAGAGCACTACATAACCTTTAGCGGCCATCCACTGAAACTCGTGCCCGAATATGTGGCCATAAGCTGCGTGCGGTCCGCCGTGGATGTTCAGAATGAGCGGGTATTTTTTCGCGGGATTGAAATCTGGCGGTTTTTGCAGCCAGGCCTGAATGGGTTTGCCGTCAAAAGTTTTGTAATGAATCTCTTCTGGCTCGGTCAGATTGAGTTTTGAGAAAAGCTCGTTGTTAATGTGGGTCAGCTCGCGCGCTTCGCCGCCGGGTGAATCGATCGCGAACAAGTCGCCGATGCGCATTGCTGTCGAAACGGTATAAATGATTTTCGAACGATCGTCAGGCGCGCGAAAACGAACGACGGCCTGATTGCCCTTTGTCAGATCGGTTGGTTTGCCGCTCTCCACATCAAATGAGGCGAGAATTGTTTTGCCTTCCTTGCCATAAACTTCGATCACGCTGCGTCCGTCTGCCGTCCAGATCGGACTATTGCTCCCACCAGCGCGCGGCGGTGAATTGTCGCCAAAAACTCCGGAGCCCACGTCGAAATCAAAATTGGCGGTCAAGTTTCGTGGCTTTGCGCTCGGTGTCAGATCGACAATCCACAAATCCGGTTGCGTGTAGGAATTAATCGGCTGGGTTGTCGACGCGACAAACGCGATCTGCTTGCCGTCAGGACTCAGGGACAGATTATCGATGTCCATGTCGATCGAATTAAGCTTCCCCGGTTCCCCGCCGCTGGCGCTAATTGAATAAAGCTCGGTCCTTGGCAATTCGTAATACGGTTCGTCCACGCGTAGCGACGTGAAATAGGTTTTCCCGCTGTCTTTCGACCAAACGATGTTGCCCTCATTAAATCGGCCGAAAGTCAATTGTTTCGGCTGCACTTTTTCGTCTGCGTTGCGGGGTGCCGGTACTACCCAGATGTGCTGCGGGTGCTTCGGGTCGGCATAACCCTCGTTGTCTTCCCGATACACTGCGCGGGTGATCACCCGGATGTCGCTCTCGTGTTCTGCTTCGCCCTCGGCTTTTTTTGCAGCCGTCTGCGAACCTGGATCAACGATCCGGGCTATAGATGTCGGGTGCGGGGAAGGGGAGCTTTCGCTCACCGCCTTCTTTAGTTCCTCTTCTTTGCGCTTCTTCTTTTCCTGTTTAGCGAGATCATCGGCGTTCGTATCGCTAGTGAACGCGATGATTTTTCCATCCGGCGCCCACACCGGATTACTGGCGCCCTTCGGCAGATCGGTAAACACAAATGAATCGCCGCCCGCCATTGGTAAAATCGACAATTGGGGCGGCTCCGGTTTTCCATCCTTCTCGGTGGCACGGACGAAGAGCAAAAACTTCCCGTCCGGCGACCAGCGTGGCGCTGCATCGTGATCGCCTTTTGTCAGTTGATGAGGCTCCTCGCCGCCCGCCACCGGCACAGACCAGATCGAGGTGTTGTAGCCTTCTTTCTTCTCGTTGACTGTAACGCGGACAAAGGCAACACGTGTTCCATCCGGCGAAATTTGCGGGTCCCCGATCCAGACAAAATCGAACAAATCTTTTTCAGTGATGTTGCGCTTTTCCGCAGAGACGACGGTGGTAGCAGCAATTAGAACAGAGAAATAAATGGCGAGTCTACTCATAAGACCTGTTGAAGATTAAGATGCCGTTCCCAACCGATTCGGATTCAGAATTAGCTGACGATCTTAGCGCGAATCGTCGCGCCAATGTTGAATTTCCGTGATTCCTTCGAGCTTCTTCATTCGGATTTCGTCATTAACTGCCAGTTCGGCTCGGACTCACATGTGTTCGATCACGTTATCGCCGAACTGCGAACATTTGATTTCCGTCGCGCCTTCCATCAACCGCGCGAAATCGTAGGTGACGCGCTTGCTCGCGATCGCACCATTCAAGCCTTTGAGAATTAAATCGGCGGCTTCCGGCCAGCCCATGTAACGGAACATCATTTCGCCCGAGAGGATCACCGAGCCGGGATTGACCTTGTCCTGGTTCGTGTACTTCGGTGCGGTCCCGTGGGTCGCTTCGAAAACAGCGTGGCCAGTGATGTAATTGATATTGCCACCGGGCGCGATGCCAATCCCGCCTACTTGCGCGGCTAGTGCATCGCTCAAGTAATCGCCGTTCAGGTTCAACGTCGCGATGACGTCGAAATCTTCCGGCCGTAATAGCACCTGTTGCAGCGCGTTGTCGGCGATCGCGTCTTTGATCACAATCCCTGCACCCGGTTTGCCCATTGGAATCTTGCACCACGGACCGCCCTCAATCTCTTCCGCGCCGAAATATTGCTTCGCGATTTCATATCCCCAGTCGCGGAACGCGCCTTCGGTAAATTTCATGATGTTGCCTTTATGCACGAGCGTCACGCTCTTGCGGCGATTCTGGATTGCGTAGGAAATCGCGCTGTGGATCAAGCGCACGCTGCCCGCGCGACTGACCGGTTTGATGCCGATTCCGACGCAAACTTCGTCGCCTTCCGGGGCGCCCACCTTTTTCCAGAACTCCGCCGCTCTCTCCTTTGTGCCAAAGCGGACTTTATCGAATTCCTTTGGAAATTTCTCTTCAAGAAAATCGAGAATCGTTTGCGCTTCGGGAGTGCCCGGGGCGAATTCAATGCCCGCGTAGATGTCTTCCGTGTTTTCCCGAAAGATTACCATGTTCACTTTCTCCGGGTGCTTGAGGGGCGAGGGGACACCTTTGAAGTACTGCACTGGCCGCAAGCAAACGAAAAGATCGAGAAGCTGCCGCAAGGCGACGTTGAGTGAGCGAATCCCGCCACCGACCGGCGTGGTCAGTGGCCCTTTGATCCCGACCAAAAATTCGCGGAACGCTTCCACCGTATCGTTTGGCAACCATTCATCGAATTTGCCTTTCGCCGCCTGACCAGCGAAAACTTCAAACCACGCGATCTTTTTCTTGCCGCCAAAAGCTTTTTTGACCGCGGCATCGAACACGCGCACGCTCGCGGCCCAGATATCTGGCCCGGTGCCATCGCCGCGGATGAATGGAATGACCGGCTGATCGGGAACATTCAGTTTTTCGGTTCTGGTAATCTTTTCACCACCAGGCGGAGCAACATCTTTGTAAGGCATAAGGGGTCACACTGTAGCGGCAAAAGCCTACCTTGAGCAACGTCGAACAGTGCTGGTTGCAATCTTCTCAAAGGCAGCGGTCTGCCCGCGAGAGCGTTGATGTCCCCGTTCTCGCGAAAACACTTAGCGATTTGGAGATTCGGTGCGTTAATTGCTTCGATGGATCGGATCGTTGGAATTGAAACCGAATACGGCTGTCTTCTGAGCAAAGAAGAGCCGCACGCCAATTCCGAGCTTTGGCCGGCAAAAGTCAAAAACTACCTCTTTCGCAAAGCCGAGGCGGGCACGATCGATCTGCATTACCGGGATTACGAGGAACCGCCGGGCAACGGAGGTTTTCTTCTTAATGGGGGGCGTCTCTATCTCGACATGGGACACATCGAGTACGCGTCGCCAGAGTGTTTGCATTTGCACGATCTTGTCGCCTACGAACTGGCCGGAGATGAGCTGCTCCACTCGTCACTCGTCGCGTTGGGCGCAGACAGTCACGTGTCGTTCATCAAAAACAACGTCGATCATCATACCGGGGCCACGTTTGGTTGCCACGAGAACTATCTGATGAAACGGGAGGCGCACTTCACGCCGCCAATTCTCGGAACACTGCTTACTTTTTTGGCGACGAGGCAAATATTTACCGGGGCGGGTCGCGTCGGACAGTCCAATCCGCTCGCGTTCGATTTTGAGCCGCTGCAACCGGAAGCGCAGGTCAATTTTCAGCTTAGCCAGCGTGCCGATCACATCGTGAACGACATCTATCAGTGGGTGCAATTCAATCGCGCTATCATCAACGCCCGGGATGAGCCGCTAGCCGATTACCGAAAATATCGGCGGCTTCATTTGCTCATCGGCGACTCCAACATTAGCCCGTTTGCTACCGCGCTGAAGGTGGGCACGACTGCTTGCGTTTTGTCGCTGCTTGAGAATGGCCATTTGCCGCGGGATCTTGTCCTGGCCGATGCCGTCCAAAGCACGCGTGATATCTCGCGCGATACGACTCAGCAATGGATTGTCCAGCTCGAGAATGGCAAGAGCATCGGTGCACTCGATGTGCAGTGGGAATTCCATCAACTGGCACAAAAATATTTGGGCGACAGGAGCGCGGAAACGAACTGGCTGCTGGAAAGCTGGGGCTTCGTCCTTGAAGCACTCGAGCGAAACCATCAATCGCTGATAGGAGGCGTAGACTGGATCACGAAGAAGTGGTTACTCGAGACATTTGTGGAAGCGGAAAAACTGACATGGGGCGATCCATGGCTTCCAAGCATCGATCTCGAATATCACAACATCGATCCGCTCCGGGGATTATTTTTCGGCGTCACTCCCGGCAAACGAATTGCAGAGTGGAACAATAGCGTCCGGCGCCCGAGCGCGACACGCACTCCCCCTGCCAATACGCGCGCATCAGGTCGCGCGCATGCAGTGGCTTTTTTTCAGTCCCAAAGTGGCGGGCTTTCGTACGTAATTAATTGGGATTCGATCGCGTGCGACAGCCGCGATTTTCTTGTCATGGGCGACCCGTTCCAGACTTACAACGAGGAAGTAGACCGGTTTTTAGCAAGGCCACGGTCGCCTGGCAGCTTAGCCGACGATGTTCAGCTTTAAAGAAGTGCTGTCCCGCGGTATCCGCCTTAGTCGAGGCGTTGCAGCGAGGAGATGCCGTAATTTTCCTGGAGATTGGGCGCTTCGGTCGCCACTTGCGCCGCGTCGAGCGCAATCTGCTTCGGATCTTCCTCAGTCTCGATTTTGATGAAGCCGTCAATTGGCTGTTTCACCGCTTCCGCCAGATCGTCTAACGACTTTATTTCTTTTCCGTTCACTTTTGTAACCGTCAAATAGGCGAGGTCATCGTAGCCCACTGTGCTGTCGGCCGGGAGGACCTGACTGAGAATGACGACGCGGCGATTTCCCTCGGGAAAGAGTTCCGATTGGAAGCGATCAAAGTAGACCAGACGCTGGGGCGCTGATCTCTCCCAGGTTGGACCCCATTCTTTGAGATATTGGCGGGAAAGCTCCTGAAAAATGAGGCCACCGAGCACATAATAGCGTGGAGGCTGGTCGAAATTGTACGGCGGGCTGACATAATCTTTAGCGTCCCGATGCTCGAGCGTCACATTTAACTGAACAGGCTTGCCGTTACGCTCAACGCGGAAAGGGACAACATCGCCGGAATATGCGTGCGCAGTAAGCAAATTTGTGAACTCGATCTTCCCGTGGAGCGGATCCAGATAGTTGCCATTTTGGTCAATTTCGCGATCCGCAACCGCTGTCACGATGTCGCCGACCTGCAGCCCGGCTTTCATTGCCGGCGTCTTCGGTTCCACATTCGTAACGTAAACGCCGCCGCCCTTGCCTTTTTCTCCTGCAAACTCGCGCAATTCCGGATCGCGTGTTGGAAAGAATGAGAAGCCAGCGGACGGGAAACCGCGATAATTCTGGCTATCAGCTTCTTTTAAAAAATGCGTGATGATCGGCGCGGGAATGGCGTCGAGGAGTTGCGAACGTGAATCGTAGCGGAGCAGCAATCCGGCAAGCTTGTTATTCTTCACGAGCGGCACCGTGTAACTGTTCTCTCGATACTGCATCGGGATGCTGATGCGATAGGTAAGAAATTCGCCAACATCGATCGGATATTGCGTCATTTGCACAGTCGTCACCAGGCCTTCTGTCGCCAACAAGGCGCCAGTCGGTTCCAGTTGCCACGCGGCAAGTCGATCGCCAACGACCGTGTCGGCCGTGATTTCGAGCGGAGTGATTCCGTCGAGGAATGTTTTCTCTGTTGGCTCGAGCAGGGCCAGGTTGGCCTCATAATCAATCACCTGGACCCTGGCGGCCGTTTTTTCCCCAGTCTCCGCCCGCTCGAGTTCGACGTAATTTTGGTTGGCAACCAGATCGGCGGTTACAAGAACACGGCCCTTCGATAAAACAGCGCCGAGGGCCCGTTTTGAAAAAGGCGCTTTCTTTTGCCATGGTCGAAAATAATCGTAGGACTGCCCGGTCACATTCACCCGGACGAGCGCCAACTGCTTTTGTGTGCTCATTGACGTTGGAACGCCGGGTTCCTTTTTGGCCAGCGCTCCGGTCAGCGTGACGAGAGCCACTCCAAAAATAATTACGAAATGTTTTTGCATCAGTTGCTCTTGACCTGTTGCGCGATTTCTGACGCGGGTTGCTCTTCGAGATTCTGCTCTTTCGACACATTATAACGCGTCTTGATCCGCTCCCGTGCGGCTTCCACTTTGTTGCGATCGAGCACCAAAGGAGGGCCGTCGCCAATCATCCGAATGACGAATTGCTCCGGTGTTTCGGCAAAAGCGCTCGCTAGCTCGTCGAGAGTTCGAATTTTCTTGCCGTTTATTTCATCGACAATCCCGCCGCGGTACGGCGCGAGGTAGGTGTTGATCGGGTCCGGCAAAATATTGGTCAGTACGATGACGTCAGGATGCTCCAGGTAAAGTTGTTCCAGAACAAAGTATTCGAAAAAATGGCGGAGACGCAGATCGGTTGGCCGATATGCTTCGAGCAAATCGAGGTTCAGCGGCTGAAAAAGCAAGCCACCATAAAGCACATAACGGGGACGCACATCATAACTGTGGCCCTGAATTCGATAAGGCCACGGTGTAAAGAGTTTGATGGAGACCGTCATGGGCTGTTTGTCGCGCCAGATATCGAACTTGACCGAATCGCCCTTAAATTTCCGTTCGACGACTTCCTGAAAGTCTGCGCGCTCGCCTTCCAATTCGACATTCGAATCGCTTGCGATGGGATGATCATCGATCGTGAGAAGAACATCCCCAGGACGAAGAATATTGGCTGATGGCCCGGCTGCGACTACTGTATCTACCAGCACGCCACGATCGTCATCTTTCAATCCGAGAAATCTTCTCTGAGCTTGGTTTTGCAGTTTTGAATAGGTCATCCCCAGGTCGACGTACTTGTCGTAATGTCCGTTGCCGATATCCTTTAAAAACCGGTTAATCACGGGAGTTGGAATCATGTAGGCGACGCCTTGAGCGACGTCGCCGCTGTAGCCTTGAAATGCTACGCCGACTACCTTGCCGTTTTGCATCACTGGTCCACCGCTATTGCCCGGATTGATCTGGGCGCTAATCTGAATCGCAAGGTGTTGATCAATCGATGAGTGAGTGTAGAGCTGAAAGTCAACTCGCGACACAATCCCAGTCGTGACCGACATCCTTTCGCCACCGATTGGATAACCATAGGCTGAAACCGCCGATTCAAGCGCGGGAATTCCGCCGAATTTCAGGGACAGCATATTCTTGAAGAAATTTGGCGCGTCCACGGTGATGAGCGCCAGATCGCAATCGTGCGCGACGAATAGCACCCGGGCTCGATATTTGTTGGGGTCGCCATCACGTTCGACTGTCAAATAGCGGCTATTACTTACTACGTGGGCGTTCGTCATGATCCGATTGCCATCGATCACAAAGCCGGCCCCGACACCGCGCTCGAGTCCGCCGGCATTCCAAGGCGCCTTATAATCTGGTTCGACTGAAGTGGCTGTGATTCGAACGAGACTCTTCTGAACGGGTCCATTTGGTTTTGTTGGCGCAACTGGAACCGGGACCGGAACGACTGCCTGGGCCGGCGGGCTGGGGCTCGCAGCCAGGCCCGCAGGCGCCTGTGGCTCAATGGGCGGGGACGCCGGGGTGCCTTGCTGAGCATACGATGCCAATCCCAGCAGCAACGTAATGGAAACAAAAACGAGACCACGCTTCATGGGCGGAAAGTCTGAAGAATCAAGCGAACTAATCGGAAATCAAGATTTGGAACCTGCATTTGCGAGCGGCGTCGGACAGAACTGACATGATCCACCCACTCGCCGTTCAACATCTGTGCCTCGCAAAGGCGAGGAAATCAAATTCCAGCGCGATCAAGAACGGATTCGAGGACTTTCTCCGCTTCAAAAAATTCGCAGGCCAGAGCGCGAGCAACGCGGGAATGTTTAGCGTAGTTCGCATTAATCATTTGCACGGCATCGACAATTTCATCCAAGGATCGAAACGATAAAAGTCCCAGCTTGCCGCCGTAAGTGTTCGTGAAGCCGGTTTCCTGAGTTATAAGAGGGCGTCCAGCTGCCAGATAGCAGGCACTCCGATCGCTGAACCAGCCGGTGTTTAACCGGACGTATTGATCTTTGGCCACTGTGAATTCCCCTTTCGAGCGTCGGATATAATCGCGATAGCGCCAGTAATCGACGCTCATTTGGAGCGGGCAGCGAAGGCGCCACCCGTTTCGCAAAAATTTCTTCTGCGTCTTTACATCTTCGATGTTCGTCGCCAGCTCGAAGGGTTCCCCTGATTTTTTCGGTGCTGATATGAAACGCAGAAATTCGCGCGATTTGCTCCAAAGATATTTCTTGCGGCGCCAGGTAATGTCTTTCAACCCGCTGGTCGACCAATTCGCCACCGACGTAAAAACAGCCGCACGCGGGAGAGCCCGATCTGTTTTCCAAAGATCGGTGACTACCGGTTGACGCGTCGGCAGCCATTTGAGACCATGCGTCGGAACTGGAAAACTTTTGGTGCCGATGTTTTCGCCAAATGTGAAGAGCGCGCGATGCCGTCGCAAATAATCGACCGTCGATCTTACCCTCTTGTCGATCTTGATTTGTTCAACGCCGGGATCGCTCTCGATGTAAAGAATGCGATCCGAAACGAGAAGATCGTCGTTGAGTTCCTGCGTGCCACAGATGTTCAGGATGGCGTCTGCTTCTCGATAGAGCTGTCGTATTCTTTTTAACGGCAGGCCGGCGGTCGGATCGCTGGGAAGATAACGTGCGCAAAATCCCCAGTGATTTCTGAATCCGAATTCTTGCGACAACCGATCGAGAACGTACGCCGCGTAATCGAATTCATTGTTTACCTCAAAGGTCTGTGGATTGTACGGAAGCCGTGCCGAGTCTTCGATGTAATAGACGTCACAACCAAGCCGTTGCAGCCCGACAACATAATGAATGTGCTGCCAGATCACACCCGCGATGGGCATCGAACCCATGAAGCCCATGACCACGATACGCTTGCGCTTCATGAGAAAGAAGACATCCAACAGACTATATCCAGGACCGAACATCGAAGATAGAGCGGTCGACGTTGGATGTTAGACGTTGGATGTTCGATGTTAAATTGATTCACGCTTCAAATTGCTTAACAGCAACGGCGGGATTTCCCGCTACCACCGTATTCGGCGGGACGCTTTTTGTAACCACCGATCCGGCAGCGACAACGCAGTTCTCGCCGATGGTGACGCCTTTCAAAATGACCGCGTTCATGCCAATCCAAACATTGTCCGCGATTTTCACAGGAGCGGTTCTCAATTTTGGGCGCGGCGGCCGATTTTTGAAATAAGGCGCCAAAGCTTGCGCGTCGACCAGGCGCTGCGCGGGATCAAGCGGATGAAAATCGGAGTCGGCGATCCCGACGTTCCAGGAAACCAGACAGTGAGATCCGATCTCAATCTTCTCTTCCGCCATGATCAGTGCGCCGTTAAGCAGAGTGAAATCGCCGATCGTACACTGGCCATCTTCACCGATAGAAAACGAGCAACCAGCGTAACAGGAAACGTGTTTGCCGATAACTACCGCACGTGGTTCCCTGCTGCGAAGTTTCCGGAAGACTTGTGCGCTCTCACAGTAAAATCCTTCGCCGAACTCGACGTTGCCTGGAATCGGATGCGGCCACCAATCGCCCTCGACATGTCGATCCGGTTTGACGTTGCTCATGAGGGAAATTTTCCAGACGTATAAAGTTTCGAGTAAATACCGCCACGTCTCACCAGCTCCGGGCCGCGACCTTTCTCGACGATCCGTCCGCCATCAAGCACGACGATTTGGTCGACGTTATGAATAGCTCCCAGCCTGTGCGTTGCGATCAACGTAGTTCGGCCTCGCATCAATTCTTTGATTGTCTCCATGATTGCCGATTCCGTCGTCGGATCGAGCGCCGAAGTGGGCTCGTCGAGCAACAAAATCGGCGCGTTTTTCAAAAACGCTCGCGCGATGCCGATGCGCTGCCGCTGACCGACGCTCAAATGCCCGCCTCTTTCGCCGACTGCACTCGCGTAGCCATTCGGCAATTGCCGAATGAAGTCATCGGCCTGGGCGCGACGCGCGGCATCGATAATTTCTTCCTCCGTCGCATCCGGCCGGCCATAAGCGATGTTCTCCCGCACGGTTGTGGAAAAAAGCAGTGTGTCTTGCAAGACGATCGCGATCTGCGCGCGCAACGTTTTTTTTGTGATCTGGCGAAGATCATGGCCGTTTAGCGCGATTGAGCCGCTCGTGGGATCGTAAAATCGTGGCACCAAACTGAGCAGAGTGCTTTTACCGGTACCGGTGCCGCCGACAAGGCCGACGATCTGATTGGGGTCAATGCAAAGGTCGATATCGCGCAACACGTATCGATCTTCCGCATAACCGAAGGTTACGGATTCGAATGCAATTGCGCCCGCAGCAGATGAAATGGCAATCGCCCCAGGTGAATCAACCACATCATCTTGCCGATCCAGAACTTCGAAGCAGCGTTTTGCTCCGGCGGTGGCGCCTTCCATCGCCCAGGCCGTGTAAGTGAGAGACTCGAGCGGTTGATAAAGCATCAGCAGATACGCGCTGAAGACAAGAAGCGAACCCAGGGTAAGCGTGCCGGCGAGCACGTGCAGCGCGCCGATATAATACATCGCCGCCGTGCCGACTACCATCAGTGTGCTGATCACGAGCGCGCTGTTCACGTTTGTCAGCGTGAGCCGCAGATTGGCTTGCAAACTTTGCCGGGCTTGCTGATGGAATTGGCGCACCTCAAATTCCTCACGCCCAAATGCGTGCACCATCCGGATCGAACTGAGGCCCTCCTGCGCTTGCGCCAGAACCGCGCTCTCATGTTCCTGAATGGATGTCGATTCGTGACGAATCCGATGAGCGAAAAGATAAATCGCACCGACAACCAGAGGAACGATCGCAAGCGAAACGAATGTCAATTGCCAGTCTATCCGGAGCATGATGACGAATGTTCCAATCAATGTGATGATCGATGCGAAGACGTTCGTAAAACCTTTGTTGTAGATCGTCTGGATGGATTGGGAATCGTAGGCGACCCGGAAACTGGAATCACTCGAACGTCGCGCATCGTGATATCTGAGCGAGAGCGCTTGAAGATACGAGTAGAGATCCGTCCGCAACTTGAGTAATGCCTGCAATCCGATTTTCACGAACAGGTAATTTGTGATCCAGTTGATGATCCCCCAGAGGAGCTGGATCGCGACCAGCCCCAGACACAGCAGGGGAATCCACACACGCCAATTGCCGGGTATTGCTGGGCCGGCGCGCAGGAAATCGTCGACGATTATTTTAAACGGCCAGGGTTTGAGCAAGTTCAGGCCAATACCGATAAGCGACAGAAGCAATCCGAAGATTGTTTGCCCAAGGAACGGGCGGTAATAACGGAGGACGCGCCGGTAGATCGACATGGTGAATTTGGGATTGCGGATTTTGAATTTTGGATTGAACTAATCGCGCGTTCGCCACCGTAATCGAAAATCAAAGATCGAAAATCGAAAATCAGTATGCATCATCTTCTTGAAACGTGGTTCACCTGGGTCCTAACCGGCGGCTACACTGGGATCATTGTGTTGATGGCGATGGAGAGCTCGATTTTCCCCGTGCCCAGCGAAATCGTTATTCCGCCGGCTGCGTTTCTGGCCGCGCAAGGTAAACTCAGTTTTACGGGGGTAGTCCTGGCGGGAACGCTCGGATCGTATTTGGGCTCGGCCATCACCTATTGGGCGTCACGATTAATCGGCAGGCCGCTCATCATAAAATATGGACGCTTCGTGTTGCTGACTCCGAAAAAGCTGGAACGAGCGGAGCGCTGGCTCGCCCGCTATGAAGCAGGTGGCATCTTTTTTGCGCGGCTGCTTCCGGTCGTGCGCCATCTGATCTCCATTCCGGCGGGCATCGTTCGCATGAACTTCGGCCTTTTCAGCCTAATGACCATCACGGGATCAGCGATTTGGTGTTACATCCTAGCCTATCTTGGCGACAAAGCATATCGCGTCGAGCCGCAACTCTTGACGGACCCGGAAGCGCTGGTTCGGTTTATCCACGGTCAGTCGACTTGGATACTGGTAGTGGTAGCAGTCTTTGCCGCGCTCTACATACTGTCAATGCGCCTCTCCAAACCGCCACAGAAGTATCCAGACAGCGGTTAGTGTGTTAAAGAATTGAACACTAGTGTCAACTGACAGTCCAAGGCACGAACCAACAAGCGGCTAATAACTTTGCCTCCACGACACTAGGCTTGTTCACATTGAACGATGGCACCCGAATTGCTGTCAAAGACGGCGTTATCGATGAAAAAGAATACGCTTATCCTTAAACCGCGCTCGAAGCTTTCCCTTGGCGACTTGATCCTGGCTGTGAGCTCGTGCACGAAGAGCACCAGGGAGACCGTTGCAACGGTGGCAGACCTTTTGGACAGTGGCAAAGTGCGCGTACAAAGCAACGGTCGCTTCCTCCGGGCGCGCGTCTGCTAGTTTTTAGAGATTGACGATTCCCGCGATAAGCGGGGTCCGCCAATTCTCTAGAAGTCATTTCTTGCGGAGCTATACCCGCTGCTGGCAAATACTCGCCTCCAAGGGTCGAGCGCCGATTTGCTTTTGGAGAACGAAGTCAGGGCGCGTGTGGCGCCCAGATTGTGGATCGCACTAATAGAACTAACAAAACGCTTTTCGCCTGAGCTGCTCGCTTTTATGTTGCCGCAGTGATTGATCGCTATTCCCGACCAGAGATGCGTAAGATTTGGTCGGACGAACGAAAGTTTCAGATTTGGCTGGATATCGAGGTCCTTGCCTGTGAGGCAATGGCGGACCTTGGCCAGATTCCGAAGGAGGACGCGGCCGAAATTCGGAAACGGGCGCGGTTCTCCATCCCTGAAATCGCGGAGACTGAGAAGCGAACGAATCACGACGTGATCGCTTTTCTCGAAAATGTGGCTGGCTCAGTTGGGCCAGCGGCGCGCTGGATCCATCAAGGATTAACTTCGTCAGATGTCTTGGATACGACGCTGGCAGTGCAGCTGACAGAGTCGGTGGCGATCCTCCTCGATGGCCTTAAAGGGCTGTGTACGGCCGTCGCAGATCAGGCGCGCCGGTTCAAAATGACTCCGATGATTGGGCGGAGTCACGGTGTGCACGCGGAGCCGATCACGTTTGGACTGAAGCTTGCGCTGATGTTCGATGAATTCGGACGCGCGGAAGAGCGCCTTATCCAAACACGCGAACGCATTCGCGTCGGCAAAATAAGCGGCGCGGTTGGTACGCATGCTCATGTCGACCCAAAGATTGAGCGGGCAGTTTGTGAGAAGTTGGGATTAAAGGCGGCGACGCTCTCCACCCAAATCGTGCAGCGAGACCGGCACGCGGAATTTTGTGCTACGCTCGCGCTGATCGCTTCGAGCATCGACCGTTGGGCGACTGAGTTTCGGCATCTTCAGCGCACTGAAGTTCTCGAATTGGAAGAATTTTTCGAGGAAGGGCAGAAAGGCAGCTCGGCAATGCCGCATAAGCGCAACCCGATAACGAGCGAACGGTTGAGCGGCCTGGCGCGCGTCATTCGCGGAAACGCGGTTGTGGCGCTGGAAAATGTAGCTCTCTGGCACGAGCGCGACATCAGTCACTCGAGCGCGGAGAGAATTATTCTGCCGGATTCATCCATATTGCTCGACTACATGCTCGTGAAATTGCGCGAGATTGTTGAAAAGCTGCAGGTTTACCCGGAACGGATGGAACAGAACCTCGCTCTCACAAAGGGTCTCTATTTCAGCCAGTCAATTTTACTCGCGCTTACGCGAGCAGGCGCGCAGCGCAAGAATGCATATGAGGCAGTGCAACGAGCCGCTATGAAAACCTGGAAAGGTGAGGGGACGTTCGTTGAGAACGTGAAACGCGAGCCAGAGATTACCGACCGGCTTTCCAATTCAGAGATCGATCGTCTTTGCTCGCTGGACGTTCATTTCCAGCACGTCGATGCGACCTTCAAAGCACTCGGTTTAAATTAAAGACCTCTGCGCTGAGCCTCTCTCATTCGTAGCGCAGTGCCTCGATAGGATCGAGAGAAGCTGCCCGGTAAGCCGGGTAGAGACCGAAGCCAATCCCGATGGCCGAGCAGACGAGCAAGCCGGTAATCGCCCAACCGTACGGAAAAATCAATTCCGCTTGCAGCCAGGCTGCGAGCATATCGCCGACGATTATTCCCAGAACAATTCCCAAAATGCCGCCGGCTTCGGAAATGAAAACTGCTTCGGTCAAGAATTGCCGGAGAATGTCGCGGCTGCGAGCGCCGACGGATTTGCGGATGCCGATCTCTTTGGTGCGTTCAGTCACGCTAACGAGCATGATGTTCATGATCCCGATCCCCGCGGCAACGAGCGCAATGAAGCTGATAACAAATGCGCCGATACGCACCACTCCAGCGATCGATACGAATGCGCTCTTGAGCGAATCGTTCGAATAAATCTCGAAATCATTTTCCTGATCGGCGCGCAGGCCGCGCGCGATTCGCATCGCACCAATTGCTTTGTCGAATACCCGATTATAGGTGTCGGCCGAGAAAGCTTGGGTCGCGATGTTCACCGTGCGTTTGGCTTCGCCGTAATCTTCGAAGAACCGGGTTATCGGCATGATGCAGATGTCATCCTGGCTTTGACCAAACGCCGTCCCCTTCTCGGCGAGCACGCCGACGATGGTGTAAGTATGTCCGCTCATCCTGATCACTTTGTTGATTGGCGTTTCGTGAGGAAACAAGCGCTTCTCAACCATCTTTCCTACAACGATCACGTGGCGCGAAAGTTCGACATCTTCATCATTGAGATTCCGGCCGTAACCAAGCGTGAATGCATTTGCGGTGAGAAAACCGCGATTCGAACCAACAATGAGCAGGCTCGGCGTCGTTTTCACGCCGTTATAAACCGCCTGCCCTTTCACTTCGTACGCGAAGGATTTCAGGCAAATTTCACGAGCCTCGCCTTCCATCAAGCGATAGTAATGCAGCGCCTGCTGGTAACTGATGTTGCGTCGGTTCCGATATTTTTCGCGCACGTCGCCACTCGCGCTCACGTTCGCCGGATATTTCGCGAACTGAAAAATGTTTGAGCCAAGAAAACTGATTCCATGCTCGATTGAATATTGCAGCGCGCCGATCGCAGTCATCACTGAAATGACCGAGAAGACGCCGATCGTGATCCCGAGCATCGTCAGGCTTGATCGCAGCTTGTTCACGCCGAGCGAACTCAGCGCCATCTTGATGATCTCTTTGAACAACATGTCGATCTTACTCGTATCTAAGTGCCGTTACCGGATCGAGGCGTGACGCCGTCCAGGCCGGTGCGAATCCGGAAATAAGTCCGGTCATAACAGACACGATCATGCTTGCGAAGACGAGTCCGACCGAGAACTGAATAGGAAAAGATGGAAATGCCTTCCCAATTCCAATACACATCACGTATGCAAATGTGAGACCGATAAATCCACCGAGGAGGCATAACGCAGTCGATTCGATCAGAAACTGCAGCAGAATCGTGCGCCGGCGTGCGCCGAGTGCTTTGCGCGTCCCGATTTCCTTCGTTCGTTCTTTCACGCTGACGAATGTGATATTCATGATGCCGATCGCTCCGACGAAGAGCGAAAGGCCTGTAATGAACAATCCCGCGATCGCGATCGAATTTTTCACCGGATCGAGAGTGCTCTTGAATGCCTGTTGTTCGTTGATCGAGAAATCGTCTTTCTTTTCCGGCGGCAAACCGCGCACACGCCGCATTAATCCGATCAATTCGTCTTTCGCGTCGGCCAGTTTCGTTTTGTCCTTCACTTTTACCCGCACGTCCGATTCGGTGTTCGTGGAAAAGTATTTGTGAAAGGCGCCTAACGGCATTGCCACCATTGAGTCCCAACTGAACAAGCCAAGAAACGTTCCCTGTCGCGTGTTCACGCCGACGACTTTGAAGAGCTGCCCGTTGATCAAAACCGATTTGTTGATCGGGCTCTCCGACGGAAATAATGCGTCGGCCACATCGTAACCTATGACAACAACGCTCGCGCCACCGCGCGATTCCATCTCGCTGAAGAAGCGGCCTTCTTTACAATCGATTGTCGATGTTACGATGAAATCCGAAGTCGTCCCGAGCACGAAAACATTGTCCACCTGATTGCCGCCGTATTTAATCGAGCGAAATACATTCGATGTTGGCACTGCGATAACGAGATTCGAGTTGGGCGTTTTCTCCATGATGCGGTTGAGCGTCTCAGCGTATTCCGTTTTGATTTTCTTGCGGTCGCGGTAATTCCACCAATCGTCCACCGGCTTCCATGGCCACTGCGTCACGTATAGAACGTCATCACCGAGGACGGCCATGCTCTTATCGAAGCCGATCGAGATTCCGCCGATTGCGGTGCCCATCAATGTGACCGCGACAATTCCGATAATTACGCCGAGCGCAGTGAGCGTGGAGCGCGTTAGGTTCGAACGCATTTGCGCCACCGCGATTTTCCAGCTCTCATCCAGTTCGTAGAGCAGACGTTTCATTTTAGCTCACAGCAGCCATATCAATTTCAGGAATGAATCCCGCGTGGTCGCTTTCGATCAAACCATCACGCAAATGCACTGTGCGCCGAGCGTGTGCGGCGATGTCGCGCTCATGCGTAACGAGAATGATGGTGTTGCCGCGTTGATACAAATCTTCGAACAGCGCCATGATTTCTTCGCCGGTTTTGGAATCGAGATTTCCAGTCGGTTCGTCGGCCAAGATAATCGACGGCTTGTTCACGAGCGCGCGCGCGACCGCCACGCGCTGGCGCTGACCGCCCGAGAGTTCGTTCGGTTTGTGATGAATCCGATCGCCCAGGCCAACATCGGTCAGAACTTCCGTCGCACGTTGTTCGCGCGTTTCCGGATCGATCCCCGCGTAAATGAGCGGTAGTTCGACGTTTCGTAACGATGTCGACCTTGGCAGCAGATTGAATGTTTGAAATACAAAGCCGATCTCCCGATTCCGAATCGCCGCGAGCTCGTCGTCATTCATCTCAGCCACGTTCTTGCCATTAAATTCGTAGCCGCCTGACGTCGGTGTATCCAAACAACCAAGCATGTTCATGAGAGTGGATTTGCCGCTGCCGCTCGGTCCCATGATCGCGATGTACTCGTTGCGGTGAATCTTCAGCGACACACCACGCAGTGCCCGCACGGTTTCTTCGCCCATCACGTAATCTTTCGTGATGTTCTCGATGTCGATCACGATCGGGCCACGGGGCCTGATTGAATCGCGCGTCTCCATCGCAAGATCGACAACTACTTCGACACTTCCTTGTCGTAAGTGACCTTGGCGCCTTCTTTCAATTTCCGGCTGATCGCGCTGTAACTTCCCGAAATCACTTCGTCGCCCGGCTGCACTCCGCTCTTGATTTCCATGTAGGTGTCATCCGAAATTCCGGTGGTCACTTTCACGAGTTTCGCGGTGCTTCCTTTTTTCAGGAACACAACTTTCGCCAGCTTTTCACGCTCTTCCTTCTGCGCCGCCTTCTCCGCTTTCTCATTCGTAAACTCGGCGTTGTTGTCGCCCTTGTCGCGCGCGGCAGCCTTTTGTTTTTTCTTTTCAATCTCTTCCGGGCTCAAATTGCTTTCACCGGTGCGAATCGTGACCGCTTGCATCGGCACGGCGACGACGTCTTTGACCATGTTTGTCTCGATGTCCGCCGTGCAACTCAATCCTGGTTTTAAGGTCACGTCGTGATCGTCGATCCGGACCTTTACTTGAAAGTTCGTCACTTCCTCCTGCGTCCCGGCTCCCGTCATCGTCCCGGTGTTGGCAATTTGATAGACTGTGCCGTGGAATTTGCGATCGCCGTAGGCGTCGACCTTTACCTTCGCCTTGTCGCCGACTTTCACGTTTACGACGTCGTTCTCGTTTACGTCGATGCGCGCCTCCATATGGCCGAGATCGGCCACGCGCATCACTTCCGTGCCGGCGAATTGTCCCGTCGCCACGATTCGCTCGCCCAGTTTGCTGTTTAAGATTGTCACCGTCCCATCGATCGGTGAATAAACCGTCGTCTTGGAAAGTTGATCGCGCGCCTGGCTCGAACCTGCTTGTGCACGTTCGATTTCGTGTAACGAACTTTCGTAGGTGTTCTTCGCGACGTCGGACGCGGCCTGCGCAGAGTTGTATTCCTGAATCGAGATCGTCTTCTTCGCGTACATGTCGTCCGCGCGTTTCAAATCCTGTTCCGCTTTCACCATTGTCGCCTTTTGTTGAAGGTTCGTTGCCTTCGCGGCGCTGATCGCTGCCTCCTGCTGTTCGAGGAACGCTTTGTACGAGTCCGGTTTGATCTTCACCAGCAGGTCGCCCTTCTTCACCGCTTTGCCGTCTTCGACTGGAAGATCGATGATTTCGCCCGACACTTCTGGCGAGATTTTTACTTCTGTTTCGGGTTGTATTTTTCCAGTCGCCGAGACCGTTTGCAGAATCGTTTTGCGCACCGCCGTTTCTGTTGTGACCGCAATTGGCTTCTCACGTTTGCCGGCGACGACCAAACCGATGATCAACAGCAATACCAGGCCAATCGAACCGAAAATGATGTAACGCTTCCACCGCAAACGCCGTTTCTTGGTCTCTTGCGAGGCAATCGGAGGGGTGGTCAAGGTTTGATGCATAAGATGCTCGTTGGGAAGGGCGACGGAAATTATCTCACTTTAGACCCTGGCAATGCAAACGTGTTCACAGCCTCGATAGTGAGATGCAGCACGCGGCATTCTGGATTCAACCAACCTCGGGCGCCGGCATCAGGCACCGTTCCTGAATCTGATTGACCGCCCACGCAGCATGCTCGGCAATCAAGGGTTCAGGGTCGGCCGCAACGTGTTCCAGCGCCGGCAGATCGGACAAATCGCCGACGTTCCCCAGGGCCACGCAAACATTGCGCAAAAAACCGCGTCGCTTGACTCGTTTTATCGGCGAGTTTCTGAAAAGCACTGCAAATTCGGCATCATTCAGTTTTAAATAGTCCCGGAGGGAGATATCCGTGGTTGTGTGACGCGCCGAGAACGCATGCTCCCGGGACGTCTTAGCGAAGCGATTCCAGGGGCAGGCATCGAGGCAATCATCGCAACCGAAAATACGGTTTCCGATAAGAGGCCGAAACTCCAGTGGGATGGAGCCTTTCAGCTCGATGGTCAAATAAGAAATGCACCGGCGCGCATCGAGCCGATGCGGAGCGGTGATTGCGCCGGTTGGACAAGCTTTGATGCAGCGTTCACACTTTCCGCAGCGATCCGGTTGGGGATCATCCGGAGGTAGATCGAGCGTTGTTAAAATCTCGCCGAGAAAAAACCACGTGCCCAGGCGCGGGTCGATTAGCATTGTGCTTTTGCCGTGCCAGCCGATCCCAGCCTGCGCTGCGTAATCGCGTTCCAGAATGGGGCCGGTATCGACGTAACACTTTTGCCGTCCGTCGAATCCACCAAGGAAATTGTCGATTTTGTCCAGCCTTGCCGTGATCACGTTGTGATAATCGTCGCCCCACGCGTACCGCGCGATTTTTCCTGTAGTGCCGCCATTCCAAGGCCGAATCGTATCACCTTGGAAATAATTCAACGCCACAACAATGATCGACCGCGCGCCCGGTAAAACCTTCTGCGGATCGCAACGTTTCTCTTCACCGCGCTCCATATAATGCATTTCTCCCGCAGCCCCTTCCCGTAGCCACTTTCGAAACTCCGTTGCATGGGGCGGAGGAGCGCAAGCGGCAATACGGCACGAATGAAATCCCACCTCGCGCGCGAACGCGATCAGCTCCTTTTTTAATTCCTCGCCCGATATTCGCCGCGACAGATCGTCGACCTCAGATCTCATGCCTATTCTCCGACAGGGAAATTCCTGATGTTCTCCAAGATCAATTCAGCGATCTGCTGGGGGTTCCTTTGGGAAACGTCCACTCGTAAATCGGCCGCCCTTCTATAAAGCGGTTCACGCGCTGCCAGCAATTCCGACAGTGCCGCCCTCGGGCTCGCTGTCTGCAATAACGGGCGGTCACTGAGGCCGCGAATGCGCGTTCGGAGCGTCGCCTCGTCGGCATCGAGCCAGACAACCGTCCCCAGTTGCCGTAAGAGGTCCATATTCTCTGCCCGGAGCACGATACCGCCCCCGGTTACGATAATTGCCGGTTCTTCTAGGGACATCGAGCGCAATGTTTCCGTTTCCAGATTACGAAAGTGTTCCTCGCCGTGGGTCGAAAAGATTTCCTTGATCGGCATTTTTGACTTCGACGAAATTATTTCGTCCGTGTCGAATCGGGGTAATCCTGTTTTTTGTTCCAAAGCTTTTCCGACAACAGATTTGCCCATTCCCATCATCCCAATCAGGGCAATCGATCTGATGAGATTCACCTTGCAATATCAACAAGGAATGGCGATTTCCAAATCGCCCGGAGTTCGCTGAGGACAGCGCGCGCTTGGGGGCTAGAATTCCGCAGGGGAACCTGTTAGCTTCCTGTGTATTTCCTATGACTAAATCAAAACCACTCGTCGCGGTCATTATGGGCAGCAAGTCGGATTGGGAAACGATGCGCCATTGCGTCGATACGCTTGATGAGCTTGGCATCGCCAACGAACATCGTGTCCTCTCGGCGCATCGCACTCCCGATGCGACCGCCGATTTCGCGCGCAAAGCGGAGCATCGTGGTCTCCGCATCATTGTTACTGGGGCAGGAAGCGCTGCACATTTGGCGGGAGTAGTGGCGGGACTGACTCAACTTCCGGTCTTAGGCGTGCCAATTCCATCGTCAGCGCTTCACGGGCTCGATTCGCTTCTTTCCATTGTGCAAATGCCTGGTGGTATCCCGGTGGGCACACTCGCAATCGGCTCCGCTGGCGCAAAGAATGCGGCGCTGCTTGCAGCCGCGATTCTCGCGCTGTCTGATGAAAGGATTCGAAAAAACCTTGAAGCGTTTCGAAAGAAGCAGACCAAAGCGGTGCTTGCCCAGCAGGTGCCCAGGTGAAAACAGAAATTGTAGCGGCGATCAATGATCGCCGTCGGCAATCGGCGACCGCGGCTACAGAACGCGCAGTAGAACGCTTGGAGAAGGGTGAACCAGTCGCGCTGCCCACCGAAACTGTTTACGGCCTGGCTGCCGATGCGCTTAATTCAATCGCCGTTGCGAAGATTTTTGAAGCGAAAGAGCGGCCGCATTTCGACCCTCTCATCGTTCACTTGCCCGGTTCCGATTGGCTCGACCGCGTCGCTGCAGTCCGTGACGATGAGCAGCAATTGATTGGGAAACTTGCTGATCATCTTTGGCCAGGCCCTTTCACCATCGTGTTACCGAAGCGTGAACTTATTCCAGACATTGTGACCGCTGGTCTCGACACGGTCGCGGTTCGAATTAGCTCGCATCCCGTGTTTGCGCAGATCATTGAGGCATTTGGAAGGCCGGTGGCTGCGCCGAGCGCCAATCGATTCGGTCGCGTGAGTCCCACGACGGCACAGCATGTCCGTGACGAACTCGATGGGCGTATTCCGCTAATTGTGGACGCCGGGCCAACCGCTCACGGAATTGAATCAACGATTGTTGCCGTACGGAATGGCAAGATCCAGATCTTGCGCCGTGGGCCGGTCACCGCTGAGCGATTATCCAAATTTGGCAAGATCGACTTCGCGGGGCCGATTGAAAAAGTCTCGGCGCCGGGGCAATTGTCCACGCATTACGCGCCGAGAACGCCGCTCCATCTCATCGAAGATGCAGAATCATTTTCGCCAAAAGAGAATCAGCGGGTCGGCTTACTGGCCTGGAATTCGGTCAGATCAGCAAAAGATTTCGCCGTGGTTCGTTGCTTAAGCGAGCGGCAAGATTTCCGCGAGGCCGCCGCGAATCTATTTCGTTATTTGCGCGAGCTAGATCAATCCGATCTCGATCTTATCGTTGGGGAACGAGTTCCTCTTCGCGGACTCGGGTCGGCGATAATGGATCGGCTGCAACGCGCGGCGCATCGACCGCTGGATGAGCCAGACAGGCCTGAATGAATCCTCTGAAAAGCGGATGCGGTTTGTTTGGCTTGCTTTGAAACTCCGGATGATACTGGCAGGCGAGGAAGTACGGGTGATCGCGCAATTCAATCAGCTCCGCGAGCGTGCCATCGGGTGATGTTCCAGAAATAGTAAAGCCTTTCTCGGTCATGCGGTCGCGATATTTCATGTTGAACTCGTAACGGTGCCGGTGCCGTTCCATCACTTCGTCGTGCCCGTAAATCTTCCTGGCGAGTGTGCAGGGCACAATCTGCGTCGGCCAGGTACCTAGGCGCATGCTCCCGCCTTTGTTGCGGACGCCGCGTTGCTCTTCCAGCAGCGAGATGACCGGCTCGGCGGCGTTCTTATCGAACTCGGTGCTGTTTGCGCCTTTGATTCCACAGACGTTTCTCGCGAATTCAATCGTCGCCACCTGCATGCCGAGACAAAGACCGAGAAACGGCACCTTGTGCTCGCGCGCGAAACGCGCGGCGTTGACCTTTCCTTCAACCCCGCGAACGCCGAACCCGCCGGGAATCAACACGCCGGCCACATCCTTTAATTGGCCGTCGACGCCCTGCTCCAACGATTCGGCATCGATCAGTTTGAGATCGATTCCGCAATCCTCGCTTGCCGCC
>Ga0193727_1000077_pt1 | contig 28431 bp, 23 predicted proteins | sample H2c2metaG_FD_143051 | JGI IMG/M metagenome (GOLD analysis project Ga0193727, IMG submission 143051) | Soil microbial communities from a riparian zone of the East river system, Colorado, United States - H2c2 | ecosystem: Environmental > Terrestrial > Soil > Riparian zone | place: USA: East River...
CGACAAAAAATGCAACACGCCCGGCGGAACGCCTGCTTCTTCGAACACCTGCATGAGCATGGCGCCGCAGACAATCGACTGCTCGGATGGTTTCATAATCACGGCGTTTCCAGTAACAACTCCAGCCGACGCCATGCCGCAGAGAATCGCGATCGGAAAATTCCACGGCGCGATTACGAAGGCCACGCCACGCGGCCAGTAATGATGGTAACTTTCTTCGCCCGGCACCTGTTGTGTGAGTTTTGGACGCCCGAGTCGCCGCATTTGTTGCGCGTAGAACTTGCAGAAATCGATCGCTTCGCGGATATCGCCGTCGGCTTCAGACCATGCCTTGCCGACTTCGAAAACTTCTACTGCCGACAGCTCGTAGCGCCTGCGTTCCAAGATGTCGGCCGCGCGTTCCAGCAACTGCGCCCGCTCCTCGACCGGCGTCCACCTCCATTTTTCGAATGCCGCGCGCGCAGCTTTAACGGCGCGCTCTGCCTCGTCGACCCCGGCTTCGGTTCCATAACCGACAATCTCGGTCGGCTCGGCTGGATTGACCGAAGGTGTCAAATTATCGGACCAAATCTTTTTCCCTCCGATGTATAGCGGGTACTTTTCGCCCAAGCGCTTTCGCGCTTCGCGCAATGCGCTCTGCATTTTGTCCTGGCTGTCTTTGTAAATAAAACTCACAAGCGGTGCGTTTCGGAAACTATGGCCAAGTGTTGCGTGAAGTGAAGCGTCATTTTTGTTTTGGCGACTTTCCGCTATAGCCGTTACGGACGAACCCGATCGGTTGGCTCCATTCGGTTTGATCAGCTCTTTTGGATCACGCAGCAACTCTTTCGCCGGCACGTTCTCAGCGAATTTTGCCCTCAAAAATCCTTCGTTCGACGTGTTCTCGAGCAGGCGCCGAACCAGATAAGCCATGCCGGGCAACAGCTCCCCGACCGGGCAGTATTCCCGGACGCGATACCCCATCTCCACCAGCGCGCGCTTAATCGGGCCAGCCATGCCGTAAAGCAGTTGGAACTCGAACCGGCTGCGATCAATGCCAAGCTCTTCCGCGACCGCTTGCGCATGCGCGATGCTGCGGACGTTATGCGATCCAAACGCAGGCGTAACCACGGACTCATTTTCAAAAAGCAGGCGCGTAAGCTTTTCGAAATTCGCGTCGCTCTCGGGCTTTTGAAGAAAGACCGGAGGATTCGATCCGTTCTGGCCCGATTTCATTGTCTCGTAATCCCAATATGCGCCTTTCACCAGTCGGACTGCGAAGCGAGTGCCGCGTCCACTGCTCCAGTCGATCAAATCGCGCAAATCGCCCTCTGAATCTCGCAAATAGGCCTGGATCACAATCCCGGCATGCGGCCAATCTTTGAATTCCGCCTCGGTCAAAATGGTTTTGAACAGCTCGAGAGTCGTATTTTTGAGCGCGTAACTCTCCATGTCGAAATTGATAAATGCGCCTAGCTCCCGCGCGCGGCGAAGAAGCGGCCGAAGCTTGGTGCTGAGATGGGCGATCGCGTCCGCCGGAGCAGCCGGACTCATTTGCGAATACAGGGCAGAGACTTTAACCGACAGATTTACAACCGGGAAAAGCTCCGCGTTTTTTCCGAGCGGGTCGGTCCAGTCTTTTGTTTCGCGTGCCAATTTCTCCAGTAAATCCCCGTAAATCGCTGCGTATTCATCCGCCTCGGCTTCGCTCACAACGGCTTCGCCCAGAACATCTACGGTGAAGCCGATTTTTTGCGCGCGCCGCTTGCGCAATGTCGCTATAACTTCATGCGGATTTCGACCTGCGATAAACTGGCGAGCCATTTCGGAAACATTCCAACGCAAGACGGGAGCGCTTATCCACGGGACGAGGCGCGCCACACGAACCCCCATGTCAACAAGCGGGGAGAAACCATCGTTGCTATCGCTGAAATATTCTTCGAGATGCTGAATGATCTCACTTGACCGGCGCAGTGACGGGAGAACGGCGACAAAGCGAAACAGTTGCGTCTTGAATCGATCGTCATGCATCGAGAGCGCCATTAGGCGCTGATAAAATCCGGCCTTGCTGAAAAGTCGCTCCGGATGTTTATCGACCAGCTCGAAAATACGCGTGCCGCGCTGCTCGACGTCGCTCTGGAGCGATCTCATTGGCGAAGGTTAGTCTGCGCCCGCGAGTTAGGCAAAATGCGACGAAAAGCGATGATCAAATGCAAAAATTTATTAGGAAACACGGTCACTTGGCATGCGCTCTCCGAAATAGAAATGCAACTGTTGTACGCAATTCGAGGAGCAAGTAGAGAAGGATTTGCCTGGCAGATTCGGAGGCCCAGGGCTCCGCTGTCAGGCAATCTCTTGTACCGATTGTCACGCGGCAAAACTCGCGTAATAGAGGCCGATGCGTGCCGACACGATTCGTCACCAGTTTGCCAGCGACAACACGGCAGCGATTTGTCCGGAGGCGTGGAAAGCTTTGGAGCAGGCGAATGCAAACTATGCTCCCTCTTATGGCGAGGACGAATGGACCGCGGCGGTATGCGAACGCATCCGGCAAATTTTCGAAGTCGATTGCGATGTTTATTTTGTCTTCACCGGCACCGGGGCCAACGCGCTCGGTCTGGCCCAGCTTTGCCAACCCTTCCACGGAGTGATCTGTCACGAGCGCGCCCACATCCAAACGGACGAAGGCGGCGCTACGGAGTTTTATACACGGGGCGCCAAATTGTTTTTGACGAAAACCAATGACGGAAAGATCGACCTACACGAGACAGAAAAAGTCATCGCGCAACAGGTCGAGCTGCACGGGCACATGATGCGCGCTATTAGCATCGCACAGGCGACGGAACTCGGAACGGTTTACGCGTCGGATGAAATTGAGGCGATTGGTGCCTTTGCGCGGGCGCATAGAATGTTGCTTCATATGGACGGCGCGCGCTTTGCCAATGCTGTCGCATCGCTTGGGTGTGCACCGAAAACGATCACTTGGAAAGCGGGTGTAGATATTCTCAGCTTTGGCGGGACAAAAAATGGCGTTGCAGCGGGCGAGCTGGTTATCTTTTTCGACAAGGAATCCTCTCGCGATTTTCAATATCGAGTGAAACAAGCTGGGCATCTCGGCTCGAAAATGCGCTTTCTCGCTGCGCCGTGGCTGGGGTTATTGAACGGAGATGTCTGGTTGCGAAACGCGCGGCACGCGAACGAGGCCGCGCACGAGCTTGCGCAGCGTGTTAGAAACGAGGCAGGGGTGGAAAACGTATTCCCGGTGGAATCGAATGCGGTGTTCGTCCGATTGGACGATCAAGTCGTGCGGGGTCTACACACGCGCGGCTGGCGATTTTATAAATTTGTGGAGCCCGACATTTATCGTCTGATGTGTTCTTGGTCCACCACAGACGAGGACATTTCAATGCTTGTGGGCGATCTTGTGGCGATTAAATGATTGAACGGATCGCGGTTGGCACGATCTTACAAACGAGATGAACCTACTTGAACGAGCTATGCTGTTAGGGACAGTTTTACTCGCCGGATGCGGAACCACGCGCAACGTGGCTGTGAGTTCATACCATGTGACGCGCGACGTGGCAGTCGGTTCTTATCGCGTTGCGACCGCGCCTGTGCATTACGCTCTGCGTCGCCACAGCAACGAGCCAACCATGGTCGGAACGACAGATGCAATCGAATCCGATGTGACCCAGCCCGGTCGCCCTGTTGCATCGACGCAGGTAGCCTCGGTACCGCAGCCACGGCGAAACGCTGATACGACAAGATCTCAAAAGCCGCCAAGAACAACTCCGCCTGTCGCTTACAGCGAAACCACGCAGCCTGAACCAAAACCATCGTCGCCGGCGCAAGCTTCTTCTACGTCCTCCACGTTCCCAACTGCCAAGGCGGTGCCTGACAAGCCTGGATACGTGTTTAGTCCATTTGATTCGAGCAGGTACGTTGACGTGAGCGGTTATACACCGGGGAGCAAAGTTAAAGATCCCTGGACTGACAAGATTTTTATCGTGCCGTAGGTGCTGTAGCCGTCACCTGTGGGCGACGCGATCGGGAGTGAATGTGGAGGTCGACGTCACGCTTCGCACGGCGAAACGGCTTCAGTTGACTGAATTGCCGTTGAGGTCAGCGAATGTTACCTAATCTTATGCGAATTGCGTCGAGATCGTCTGTTTATTCGCTGCTCTGCGGGCTGCTAATTGCTGTCGCCCCACACGGCCTTGCGCAGAGCTACCAGGGAAAACAGCTTGTTAGGCCAGAGCTCCTGGCCGACACAAACGCGATCGTTCCAGGCAAGCCGTTCATGGTGGGGCTGTTGCTGCGAATGGCTCCGGGCTGGCACACCTATTGGAAATTTTCCGGCGACGCAGGGCTGCCCACGGAAATGAAATGGAAACTGCCGCCGGGCTGGAAGATTGGCGACATCCAATGGCCAATTCCGCTGAAAACGATCGATCCCGGCGACATTGAAACGTACGGCTATGAAAATGAAGTCCTGCTGATGCAGGAAATCACGCCGCCCTCGAAGCTCGACGATTCTTCAGCAAAGCTTTCGACCGAAGCAAATTGGCTCGTATGCGAAAAAATCTGCATCCCCGGCAGCGCAACATTGCAGTTAGATCTGCCTGTGGCATCAACAAGCCAGCCGGCGAACACGGACGTCTTCGCGCGTTATCGGCGTTTGGTTCCGCAAAACCTGCCGAGGCGTGATGTGGCGCGGGCCGATTGGAGCCGCGTTGGATCCGATCTTCGCTTGAAAATTACGAGCGAAACTTTGGCGAAATATCCGGCAGTCGATTTCTTTCCGTTGCCTGAGCAGGAGACGATCGTTGGGCATCCGGCGGTTCAATCGCGGAACAACAATGAAATTGTGTTTCGCATTCCGCTTGAGTCAGCTCCGAAGGATCTGTCGTCGATGGCGGGTCTGGTGGTGTTTGCGCAACAGCCGAACGGCGACGATCGCGCGTCGTGGCAGATTACGAGTGCACCAGCTGTTTCGGCGACCCGGCCGGCGCCGGCGCAGGGAATTCTCACGTTTCTGCTCTTTGGGTTTCTGGGTGGTCTCATTTTGAATTTGATGCCGTGCGTATTGCCGGTGATCTCGCTCAAGATTTTCGGCTTTGTCCAACAGGCAGGACAGAGCCGGCAGAAAATTCTTCGCAGTGGTATTGCGTTCACCATTGGAATTTTTGCGTGGTTCATCGCGCTAGCGATCCTGCTGATCGCCCTTAAAGGTGCTGGGCATGATGTAACCTGGGGCGGATTTCAGTTCACGAATCCATATTTCGTCCTCGTTTTGAGCGTGATTGTCCTCGTGTTCGCGCTGAATCTCTTTGGCGTGTTTGAGGTTTCGTTGCCACAATCGGTTACGCGCAATTTGCTTTCGACGAGCGAGCGCAAGGATCTGCTCGGCTCATTTTTCCAAGGCGTGTTCGCGACAGTGCTGGCGACACCGTGCACGGCGCCGTTTCTCGGGACCGCGCTCGGCTTCGCGTTCACGCAGTCAGCCGCGATCATTCTGGCGATGTTCATTGCCATTGCTGCCGGTATGAGCGCGCCATATCTGCTTTTGAGCGCGCAGCCTGCGTGGCTGCGCTTCTTGCCAAGGCCAGGGCCCTGGATGCTGCACGTGAAACAGTTCATGGGCTTCCTGCTGTTGGCGACGCTACTGTTTCTTCTTTACGTGCTCGGCGCGCAACGCGGCTTGGAAGGAGCGATCTGGGCGAGCTGTTTCCTGCTCGTGATCAGCGTCGCGTGCTGGATGAAAGGCGCGTTCGTTTTGCCAACAGCACCAGTTCTGAAGCGGATCGTCGTGCTCGTGCTTATGCTCCTGTTCGTGATTGGGAGCGGGGTTTATTTCATCGGCGACAAATTTCGGTCCGCAAAAATTGCTTCCGCAGATTCGCAGATCCGAGGCGACTGGCAGCCGTTCACGCCCGAACGCTTGCAAACCGAACTGGAGCAAGGCCGGACTGTCTTTGTCGATTTCACCGCCGCGTGGTGTCTTACGTGCAAATTTAATGAAGCCAGTGTGCTTGAGGCTCGGGATGTGCGAGATGCGTTCCAACGCCACGGGATTGTGAAATTGAAAGCCGATTGGACGAACGGCGATCCCGTGATCACAAAATTGTTGCAGCAGTTCGGCCGCCCGGGTGTTCCGCTCTACGTGCTGTATCCCGCGAAGAACGAAGAGCCAATTGTTTTCCCGGAAGTGCTCACCAAAAGCATGGTACTGGACAAGCTTGAAACCGTCGCGCGCCGCGTCGCCTCGAATCGAGCCGCTTCGCGTTGAAATTTTTTCCGACCGCGACGATTGTTTTACTCGAAGAACTTTAAACGTCTCAGCAATTCTGTTTTCTAATAGCTCATATGAACACGAAACTACTCTTAACCGCCCTTACATCATTAATCGGAACCGCAGTCTTTGCCGCTGATGCGCCACCGGTTGGAAGCGCCGCGCCGGATTTTTCGCTCCCGGACGCGAAAGGCAAGGCGCATTCACTGTCCGAGTACAAGGGCAAATACGTCGTGCTTGAATGGTTTAATCCACAGTGCCCCTTCGTGAAAAAGCATTACGGCAGCAGCAACATGCAAAACCTGCAGAAGGAGTTCACGGACAAAGGCGTTGTTTGGCTGACCATCGATTCCAATGCGCCCGGCACGGAGGGAAATCTGACGCCGGAAGAGGCGCAAAAGGTCGCGACGTCGTGGAAGACACATGAGACCGCGCTGCTGCTGGATCCCGAAGGCAATGCAGGCCGCGCTTACGGCGCAAAGAACACGCCGAACATGGTAATCATCAATCCAGAAGGGAAAATCATTTACCGCGGCGCAATTGACAGCAAAGCCACCCCAAACCCGTCCGACATCCCGAGTTCGACGAATTACGTTAAGGCGGCGCTGGATCAATCGTTGTCAGGCAAGTCCGTTAGCACGCCAGAGACAAAACCCTACGGTTGCTCGGTTAAATACAAATCCTCGTAGAGCTGCAGCGGGGTTCCAATCCCGTCAGAGTCGCTTGCCTGGCAAATGAAGAGTTAATCGAATTCCAACCAGTTTGCTATAACATATCTCACCAACATCCGCCCATTTTCCATTATGGGTTGGTCGGATGCTGAACTGGCTCGCGCAGGCCGTAGGAAGCGCGCATCTGTATTCATGTTAACAGTGGCAAGAGGGTCGATGCTAATCAGGCTGCGATAGCCGCTCGAATTATTCTATACCAAGCTTGTAGCCCGTGAATCGTATGACTGAAACGTCTTCGAAATGGCTTACCGGTCCGGGCGTAGCAATCGTTTCGACCTTTCCTTGTTCCGCGTGATCCAGCAAAAACGCTGCAACCTGTTGGTTCCACCAATAGGTGTACGACCCGCCCCACCATCGAGTTGGCATTTCGGACGGCGGGGGCGGCAACGGAGTTGGCCCGGGTGGCACATCCTTTAACCGTTCGATGGGAATGCTTCCCACCAACCAAACGTCGTGGCCGGTCGTCAGAGTGTTGCTAATCGCATTTAACACCGGACTCATCGCCTCCGGTTGGTTCATTTCCGCCATCACTAGATCGATGCGATATACCTCGTGTGAATCGATCGGAGGTACACTCAGCCATTGAGCTTGGCCGCGGTAATACCGGTTAAACGTAACACCCTCCCATACATCCTGGACCACGATGAGGTCGCGTGCTGAGGCGTTCTGGCTGAGAAAAGCCGCAACCAGATCTAAATTGCTCCGACGGGTGTGTGCTTCCGCCCACGCCGGCCCGGCGTTTAATATCATCATCCCCAGCAGAAAACCAATGCGCACCAAGCCCCAGGGACGGAGCGCTGGCCAGCTCGCGTTTAAGATGCCATCGAGGGAAACAGCCCACAGGATTAGGATTTCCACGTAATGCCATGGCTGCATGAAATACTGCACTTTCAGCAGGAACCCAGTATACCCGATGGTCCCCAGAACCACGCTGGTGACACAAAACAGCGCCAGGTCGGACCGCTCCCGATTGGTTGAGGCAACTTTCGCGTTCGGCGTTTGGCGCACAGGCGTTCGTTGCATTATGACGGCGACTATCGCGCCCGCCAACAACAGCCCAATCCAAATCCAGATCTGCAAGCCATAGGGCGCGTCAGGGTTGGCACTGCTCCGCGTGGCCAGAGCGTTCCCGAGTCCCGTCCAAAGGGTTGCCGCTTCAAAGAATGGCGAATTCCAAAACGACAGAAATTCCGAACCCTGATGCATGACCGGCAAATAAATGAAGAAAGATGCGCCCGCCACCAAACCGATGCCTGCCATCGCCCAAGCTACTTTCCATCGCTGCCGTCGAATTGCGATCAGCGCCCCCGCGGCCAGCATTGCCCCGAGAAAAATCACGCCATAATAGATACATTGAACAAACAGCAGGCAGATAACACCGGCTGAAAGGATCCGCGACTGCGACGGAGATTGCAGTACCCGCCAGATCTTGCCGAAACTGAGCACCAGCAGGCAACCCGCCAGACCGTAGGCACGATTTGCTCCCACGACAAAAATGAGCGCGGGCAAACCACCGAGCAACGCGATACTCAAGGTGGGAGCGCGTCCCCCAAACCAACGCTGGCACAGCCACAGCGAGGTCAGTAAGAACAAACCGACACCCAGCCCCAGAATACGGATGCCCATATCGCTGTCGATCAGTCCCAACACGCCGCATCCTCGCACCAGCAGCGGCCAGAGTAGCGGACATGATTCAAAACGCAGGTTGTGCCAGATGTCTCGGAGCGATGGCATATGCGCGAGATTGAAGGTGGCGGTTTCATCGCGCCACAGCGGCCCGGCATTCATCGCCGTCAGCACCAGTAGCATGGCCGAGAAGGCGGTACCAATCAGCGCTGTCGAGGTTTCTATTCCAAGTTTCGGTGTTCGCTTCACTGATATTGCCTGAGATTGACCGACGGAACTGTCCTCCGTCAATTAGCGACTCGGAACGGAGCCGGCCGAAATCCGTTCACCGGGTTCGGGCACTAAATCGCCAATAGCAGTTTCTTGATCTCTTTCAATCTCGCTTGGCGCTCTTCTGGGTGACGTCGCGGAAAATTTCCCACCGAGTGTAGCCTGCAAAACCTTTCGAGGCGGCGGCGGAAGTGGCCGCCGCTTTGTAGTGTTACGCCTATTTTGCCTCGATGAGTTTGTTGTGCGAATAGCGTGCCGGAGCGTTGGCTTTATGAAACGTTGCTAGAGATAAAACGGTTTGCGCTGTCAAAGACTTCTTCTGAGAATCGCACCATGCAAATCGCAAAAGCCCGTTCGACGCGTCGGATTTCGGGTCGGCGAGAAATCGAATGGGTAATCGGCGTGCTGATTACAGCCGCGGCCGTGTATTTGCATTGGGTAAACTTTCGGTCCGCCGGAGCTCTATGGCGCGACGAAGCCGGCGTTGCCCGCATCGCGACACTCCCGACGACGCGTGAGGTGTGGTCTAACGTGGGCCACGAATCCTGTCCGATTCTATTTCCCGCCTTGCTTCGCGTCTGGTCCTTCATTGTGGGTGGCAGTGATGTCGCATTGCGCGCATTCGGCTTCATTGTCGGCTTGCTCGCGCTCGGCGCGCTTTGGTTGAATAGCTGGTTCTTCCATCGCTCCGCACCACTGATTGCACTCGGCCTGCTCGCAGTGAACCCAAGCGTTGTGCGCTGGGGCGATTCGTTGCGAGCGTACGGAATGGCGAGCGTGCTAATGCTCGTGACGCTCGCGATGGTCTGGCGTTTCGTTCGCGCGCCGAATCTCAAACGTTGGCTTGCTGCCGCGCTGTTAGCGGTGATCAGCGTTCAATGCTTGTTTCAAAATTCGTTCTTGGTACTGGCGGTTTGTGCTGCTGCCGCTGCGGTCAGCCTGCGGCGCCAGAATTTCAAAAGTGCCCTTGCGGCGCTTGGCATCGGCATGCCGGCGGCGATATCGTTGCTGCCATATCGCGCGATCATTCGTGAAGCGCAGGATTGGTCGGTGCTGTCGCAGATTGGTTTTCTGCCGGCACTGATCTGGACGAATCTTTCAGATGCGATGTCGCCGACCGTTCCATGGTTGCGCTGGTTGTGGATCACGCTGGCTCTCGTGGCAATCGCGCGCTGCGTGAAGGGAATTCGCGTCATGCCCAATGGGACGGAAAATGACATAAACAGTATCGCCTTGTTTGCCGGGACCGCTTTGATCGTGGGTCTGATCGCTTTTTTCATTTTCTTATGGATCGCGAAAATGCCGACGAAGGTCTGGTACTTTCTGCCGCTGACGACCTTTGGCGCGGTCTGCATCGACGCCGCGCTCGCGAACTGGCCTGCGCGCTGGCAGGTTTGGCGGACCGCATTCGCGATTCTCGCGCTCGTTTGCCTACCAGGCGCGCGTGAACTTACCTCGTATCGACAGACGAACATGGACCTCATCGCCAGCGCCCTGAGCGAGCGAGCCGATGCACACGACCTCATCATCGTCCATCCATGGACGTTTGGCGTTTCTTTCGATCGTCAATATTCTGGTCCGACGCCGTGGACCACAGTTCCACCACTCGCGGATCATCGATTCCATCGTTACGATTTGTTTAAAGCGAAGATGGTCTTGGAAAATCCCACTCAACCAGTGTGCGACCAAGTCGCAGCCACGCTCCGAGCAGGGAATCATGTGTGGCTGGTGGGAGACATTCCGCTGAGCCAAACGCCGCCACCGCAAATGCAGCCCGCCCCGAACAATCCATGGGGATGGCTAGACGATCCTTACTCTGACGTATGGGGCGCCCAAGTCGGCTACTTCGTAGCGATGCACGCGATGCATGGCGAAGTCGTCCCGGTCCTATCGTCAAATCCAGTGAGCCCGCTCGAGAACATCCAGGTGGTGGTGGTTGGTGGCTGGCAGGAATCTCCCGCGGTGCCCGACAACTGATTCTGAAGCAGAATTTCGATAGAAAAATGACGAAACCGGAACCGGATAATTCTCGTGTCTTGCGCGGATCACAGGCATTTACAAATACGAGAGAAAGGATCCTGATTTGGCTCCTGTGTTTTGCGGCGGCTCTTCACGTTTTTATTTTCTCAGCTGCGTTCCCATTCTTTAGCAACGTTGATGAGTATCTGCACTTCGACCTCATCACACAGTACTCGCGCGGCCACGTCCCGCGTAGCTTCGATCGGCTTGAGGAAGAAGCTCTCGACTGGATCGTTCCGTACGCCTCCCCGGAATTCCTTTCTCCGCCTGAGGAGTTTAAAAACGGAAGATTTCCGACGCCGTTATGGAAACAATCGGGCCCCGAAGTCGGGCCCGAAATGGCGGCGACAAGGGCTGCCTGGAGCGGCCAAGTCAATTTTGAGTCTTCGCAACCGCCGCTCTATTACGTGTTGGCAAGTATGTGGTGGTGGGTTGGGAAGCGCATTGGATTTGCAGGGCTTGAATCGTTGTATTGGATTCGATTCCTGAATGCTCTGCTGATCGCAATCGTCGTGTGGATGGGCTACCTGACCGCATGCACAATTGCGCCGGAGCGCATGGAGTTGCGTATCGGTGTGCCGCTGCTGCTTGCTTTCATTCCTCAGAATGTCTTTTTCACAATCAACAACGACGTGTTGTCGCCTGTGTGTTTTGGCATGCTGTTCCTCCTGGTGTTGCAATGGTTGCGTGTAGAGACGTACCCGCTGTGGCTTGGAGCCGCCACAGGGTTGGCTATAGCGGCGACCTCTTTGACAAAGCTCTCAAATCTGCCATTCATCGGAGTCGCGGTGCTCGTGATCGCTGTAAAACTGAGCCGCGCCACCTGGCGAACGTCGGGCGGCGGATTGACGGCGTTGGCCGCCCTCCTGATCTGTGCCGCGATCCCAATTGGCAGTTGGATGGTGTGGAACAAAGTGCACTTCGGTGATCTGACCGGTTCCACACCGAAAATCGGCTTACTCGGTTGGAGCCGAAAACCCATCGCTGCCTGGTGGCAACATCCAATTTTCACGCCGGGTGGTCTTTGGGTGTTTTGGTCGAGCCTCATGGCGAGCTTTTGGCGCGGCGAGCTCATTTGGCATGGGCGTTTTTTGAAATGGAGATTCGTTGATTGGTTTTTCGCAATATCATCGCTGGTTTTGTTGTTGTCGGCGATTAAAGGGGTAGCGAGGCAGTCCGCGTTTTCAACATTCCAACGACAGGCGATCGCGAGCGCGATTTTGGTGTGGCTGGCGGGAATCTTTTTCTTGGCGTTGCTGTCAATTCAATTTGATTTCGGCGAGTCCACCGGACCAACGCGCGTTCACCCATACTTTACAGCTGGGCGTCTGCTGAGTGGAGCGTTAATCCCATTTGCGCTGACATATGTGTCCGGCATCGCGTTTCTGTTGCGTCGAGCGAAAGGGGCGGTTTTGCCGCTGTCGGTAATCGTGGGAATTGTCGTGGTTATCGCGTTATCAGAAATCGCCGTTAACCACGTTGTGTTCGCGAGCGAACACAATTGGTTTCATCGCTAACACATGCGGTCTGGTACTAGCACCATCCTCCTCGGCGCCAGCCTCGTTCTTATTGTAGTGGCAGTAAGGGCTCCGCTGCTACCCATTCCACTTGAACGTGATGAAGGTGAATACGCCTATATCGCGTGGCGCTTGGGATATAATGAATTGCCGTATCGCGATTGGTTTGACCAAAAGCCGCCAGCCGTCTTTTACGTCTATCGTCTCGCGCTAATGCTGCCGTTCGACCCCATTCGAGCGATCCATTTCGTTGCCCTGCTGTTCTCGGCAACGTCTGCATGTGCACTCTTTTTTCTCGGATTGCGATTCATGGGCCGCTTTTGGGCGTGGCTGGCAGGAGCCTTGTTTGCGCTCTTAGCCGTAGATCCATTTGTGCAAGGAACAGCAGCGAACACGGAGCTCTTCATGTTGTGTCCCCTTATCCTCTCGCAGATTGCTTTTGTCAGGGCAGCAAACAGGCAAAAAAAAGCTGTTTTGTTTATGTTGCTCGCAGGCGTGTTGGCGGGAGTCGCCTTTATGTTCAAGCAGGTGGCGATTGTGAATTGGCTCCTGATGATTGCTCTTTATCCGATATTCGTTCGAGAAGAAGATAGATTACGCGCTGCAATTTCATTCGCCGCCTGGTCCGCAATGGGCTTATTAACGGTATTGGGCTTCGTGGTCCTGTACTTCTTCGCCCACGGCGGGTTGCGCGATTTTGTAGACAACGTTTTTACACATAACTTGCAATACGTTGGTGCTGTTCCAGCGTCTGCGCGATTTGAATATTGCTGGGCGACACTTACGACGCTCGCGCGAACCCAGGCGATAGTGTGGTTGTTTGCGGCTGTGGGTTTGATTGAACTCCTCAAATCAGGGAAGGCCACGTGGTCTTCCCTGCTGACAGGCTGGCTGATCACGAGCGTAATCGGTGCAAGTGCGAGCGGATATTTCTTTCCGCATTATTTCCAGCAACTGCTTCCGCCGCTCGCGCTAGTTGCTGCCGCCGGAGCCGACCGATTGCATTCCGTTAGGCCTTTCAAATTTCTGCCGCACGGAAGCGGACGTGCGGTACTCGCTACGACGCTCGCCATATTACCTGCGGTGACGCTTTGGCCGTTTTTGTTTAGGTATACCGCCGCGGAAGCCGTGAGAAGAATCTACCCAGGCGATTTTTTCGCCGAGATGCCGAACTTTGCGCAGCGAATCGAAGAAGTGACACCTCCAAAGAAACCGATATTCATTTTTGGCTCTGAACCGGAGTTGCTATTCTACGCACATCGACCTTCGGCCACGCGCTATATCTTTCTTTTTCCGCTTTACGGGCCCTACGGGAACGCACGGGAAAAGCAATTAGCGGCCGCGGCAGAGGTGGAAAGCGCTAACCCTCCGACAACCGTCTATTTTCCCAACCTTCTCTTTTTCACATCGGGCACGGACCAGTACTTCACAGATTGGAGTCGTTCCTATATGGAACAGAATTTTTACGTTGACACTTTATTGATTGCTGGAGAATTCGGCGCCGCTCACTTGTTGAATGTCGCAAGCGATGTTCAAGCCGATGTTTCTCGAGCGGGAGAGGCAGTAATTGGCGCAATATTGGTGAGGAAGTCAAGTGAGGCGCCGTAAAAGGAGATAATCGCTATACTCAAAAACTGAGGCACATCTGATCCTCACTTCGGTGGCTTAAATACAAACCGCAGGATTGGCATCGGTAGCCTAGTGATGCCATTTGCGCAGGCTTAGTTCGTTGCTACACAACGCCGCGTGATCTCGGTGACATCCGTGCCACCCATCGCAGGACTGGCATTGGCATTAATCGAGCGAGAAGCATCAACAGCTTCATGGCGAACCCCGGAATTATTAGTGGCCGGTCTGCTTCGAGGGCTGCGAGCGCATCGCGCACGACCTGTTCGACTGTAACAACGATGAACTTCGGACCGATGTCCGGCTTCATTCCCTCCCGCTTGGCGACCTGCTGGAATTCAGTTACCACAGGACCGGGGCAAAGCGCGCATACGCTTACTCCCGTTCCGCGCAACTCGGCTCTGAGCGCTTCAGAAAAACTTGTCACGTACGCCTTCGTGGCGGCGTAAACAGCGGAGCCCGGGATCGGGAGAAAGCCAGCCGACGAACTGACGTTGAGGATGGCGCCGCGGTGCTGTGCGATCATTCGCGGAAGCAAATGACGAGTAACCAACGTTAGCGTCTCGACGTTTACGATCGTCATTTCCTTGTTCCGATCGGGATCGCTCTCCGCAAAAGGGCCGCTGTCGCCAAGTCCGGCGTTATTGATCAAGAGATCGATTTCGAGTTTCTCGCGATCAAGCTGTTCCAGGAAAGCCTGCAACTGCCCAAGATCACCGAGATCGACTTTCCGAATGTGAACAAGAAGCGTCGGATGCTCTCGCTGCAGTTGATCAGCCAGCTCGATCAGCCGTTCATCACGCCGCGCGACCAAAATCATCGAACGAGCACGACCGGCGAGTTGACGTGCAAATTCGCGACCGATCCCGGCTGAAGCGCCTGTGATTAGTGCATTGCAACCGTCGAGTTTCATCGTGGAGCTCGCGCCTCCAAGGATTCCAGCTCGCGCTTTGTCAACGGACGCCAATGACCGCGCGGCAGCTCGCCAAGCCGAAGATTTGCGATGCGAACGCGGATGAGATCTTTGACGCGATAACCAACGGCTTCGAACATACGACGAATCTGGCGATTGATTCCCTGTCGCAGGACAAGGCGCAGCCGGACGGGCGACATGGAGTGGAGTCGCGCAATCCTTGCTCGCTCACCGTCGAGAAAAATTCCGCGCATCAATTTCGACGCAAGTGCAGGGTCCCATGGGCGATCCAGTGTCACTTCGTATTCCTTCTCAATTTTGTAACGTGGATGCGTTAGGGTCTGTGCGAGATCTCCATCACTTGTGAGAAGCAGCAGACCTTCGGTTTGCGCGTCCAGGCGCCCGATGTTGAACAGCCGTGAAAATTTTGCCGGCAGCAAATCAAAAACAGTATCGCGCACGTGCGGATCTTTCCGGGTCGAAACGAATCCAGCGGGCTTGTGCAACATGATGGTCAGTGGTGGCGCGACGTGAACAAGTTTGCCATTGACCTTGACGTGGTCGCGCTCGCCAGGTTGGGCGCTGAAGTCAGTGCAAGTTTTACCGTTGATAGTGACCCGGCCCGCCGCGATCAATTCATCGCAATGCCGACGCGAACCGATACCCGTAGCGGCGAGGAAGCGATTTAAGCGCATTAAACGAGCTTAACGGCCCGCTTCAACGCTTCAACGTGCTAAACGTCGGGCTTTGTCTTCGGCAGGCCGATCACTTTCTGACCGTCCTTCCATTGTTTGCGTTTCTTGAGAAGCTCGACACGCTCAAAGCGTTTCAACACGTTGCGCTTAGCCGCAATGGTGCTGGCGCCTTTTAGACTGCGATGTTGCGACATAAATTCCTTGAGCCGGTAAAGAGTTGAAACGGAAGTGAGCCGGCACATTAGCGTGACTCGGTCGTTTTTCAAGGACGCCGGACAGACGAATGAACTCGTGTTAGAGCTGATTGCTAAGCACGACGTACGTACCGGATGTAGTGACTTGGTGATAAACGTGAAATCGGCTGACGACTCGCTCTTTCCAGTAGTCCGCCCGGCTTTGCTCCACAATCAGGTAAACCGGGTCGGGTTGATCCCATTTGTCCAGAACAGCTTCTTCGTTCAGAAAAACGTCGGTGGCAGGTGCGCCCATGGGAGCTTCTTTCCGGGGATTTTGGTTAACAAAAAAGAATCTTCGATTGAGATAAAAAATAAGGCTGCTGCTGTCGTCCATGGGCCCTTCGAACATTGCGTGGCCGCCCGTCTCCAACCGCGGGTTAAGGTAACGGGCGACATCGGCGAGTGAGAAATAAGGCGCGGTTTTCGCGACGCCTATTACCATACTCAGCCCGGCTGGAATCATCGAGGCCGCCAGAGCAATGGCCGCGAGTTTCTCGTGTTGTTTGAAAATGCAGTAGAGCGCTATGATCGAGAAGAACACGAATGAGACAGCCGTAATCACGAGCATGGGCCGCAGTGCTACCCACGCGGACACAGGCATATCATCCAAGGCTCTCCATGCGGTCCAGCGAGCGTCCATTACTCCCCAATTTCCGTTTAAAGCAGGCGCGGTACGCGCCGCGAACAGCGCTCCGCCCGCAAGGATAGCCTTGGTGACACCCACCGCGATCGCGCCCGCGGCGCGCAACGATTGGGGAGTCCGATCCCAAACCAGGGCTGCCCAGAGCGCGAAGGCGCTCCACATGCTCATCGAATAATAATCTTGTCGCTGTCCCAAAAAAAGCAGCGGAATGAACACCACACCCATCCAGCAAAAAAGTAATGCATCGCCGAAATTGATCTCCCGCAGCCGGGTAACGCGGCGCCAGGAAACAATGACCCCCGGCAGCAGCGCGATCGACCATGGAAACCACCAGGCCACGTGCAGGATCACAAATTGATAAGCAGGCACGCCGAGGAAATCGTGCGTCTCATCCGTGAGCCCGCGCAGGTGTCCCAGCCATTCGGATCTGACATAACGAAAATAATGCGGGAAATGCCATTGCGCCCAGATGTGCCAGGGCGCCACGATCAAAAGAAAAATCAACGCATATTCCCACCGCAAAAGCGCGCGAAACCGTATCCTCGCTTCGCGATAAAAAATCGAAAGCAAAACAAAAACCGCTGCGGGATAAACGATGCCGAGCACACCTTTCGTTAGGCACGCCAGCGCAACGAAAATCCAGACACCGGCGAACCACAGGCGCCGATGGCGTCTGCGCTTATAGCCGCATATTCCGCAGAACATTGCGGCGGTCATGAATGCGGTGACGAGCGGTTCGGGCATGACAATGCGCGCGAGAAGAAACGTGCCGCAAAAGCTGAGATAGATCAGACCTGCTATGAAACCGCGCCAGTAATCTGAGAGCTTTTCGCCAATTAAAAAGATAAGTGCAACCGTGGCTACCACGGCAAGCGCGACCGGCAGCCGAGCCGCGGCCTCATTCACGCCGAGAATTTTGTACGAAGCAATGATGACCCAGTAGAGCAATGGCGGTTTTTGCAGACGCGGTATGCCGTTGTTCGTTGGAAGCAACCAGTTATGGCTCGCCACCATCTCGCGCGCGGCTCCAGCGTATTGGCCCTCCGTCTCACTGTAGAGATCGCCGGTGCCAATGGTCACCACATGTAACAGCGCTGCGAGCGCAATCAGAATTATCAACAGAGCATGGCGCGTGGGCGGTGGGGGCAACGCAGGCGGTTCAAGCAGCGTTTCTTCGATGCTTAGCGTGCGGGCGCTTGCTGTCATTGCACACATTCTCCACCGGGAACCGTTCTGGCTTGAGATTCGCGTTCGCGATGTTCTCTGGATTCGGCTTTGTCATACGTTTTCCAATGCTCGGGCAAACGCAGCAATTTTCCCGTCGGCATCTCGATCAATGCGAGCATCTGGCGGCACTCGGCGATCAACGTGTTGTCTTGTGGACGCGTGATGCGGAATGCGCACCAGAACCGCGCGCGCTCAGCGCGATCCAGCCAGGCCTCAATCACCAGCCGGTCGCCCAGCCTTGCCGCGCGTCGATAATCGATCTCGGTGCGGACCACAACAGGATACGTTTCCTTTTGCGCCATCTCCACGACCGCGAGCCCAAGCTCCTCCGCCAGGTGTGTGCGCGCTGTCTCAATGAAGCGCAGATACGCAATATTGGACACAACGCCTCCGCAATCGGTGTCGAAAAACATCACCTGCACGTTTGTGCGAATACGGAAGGCCATGGCCGATTTCACATTTTCAATCTAAATTAGATTTGAGCGTTTTGTTCCGCACGTTTTTTGAGTACGAAACAGCATGATCCTACCGGCTTTCCAGCACGTTTGCGGTACTCGCGCCCGACTATTTTCGGTGGTCGGGTTGATCCTACTACTCCATGCTGGCTCCGCCGCAGTAATCGCAGGTTCGTTGACATTCGCTGGAGTCGCTTTTTCTCCGGGTTCAACCGTTAAGGCTAACGTTCCTTTGAGCGCGCAGGAAAAGTCGTTGGCCGGTCAAGGCGGAAACGCTGTGCCGCCGAATGCCTTGGCCATGCTCGCCACTCCTTCGAATTTTGATCCGCGAAAAAGTTGGCCGGTATTGGTCGTGTGCTCCACCAGCGATTTCAAACGGCAGAATCACGATGATCTTGTCGACTTCTATCGCAGAGTTGGACTTTCGGAAGGTTGGGTGCTGCTTGCCGGCGACGGTCCGCAGCCTGCGCGGAAAGACACCGCTGCGTGGCGTGGAGCGATGACCCTCGCCGCCATCGACGCGTTGCACCGTAGCTTTCCCGGCTCCGACAAATGGCCAATCGCGTGCGCTGGATTTTCGGGCGGCGGCAAAGGCGTAGGTCTGGTCGCGCCATTGCTCGCGAAGAATGGCTCTCGTGTCGCGGGCATTTACATCACCGGTGCGAATGAAGACCGTTTGAGCGAGGGCTACGCGCGCGTCGGCCCTGGCAAGGAGTTTCTAATGACGCCGGTTTACATTAGCAGCGGGCGCGACGACCGGATCGCGACTTTGGAGCAGCAGTACAACGTGACGGGTTCAATCAAACGCACCGGATTTCAACGGATTCGGATCGGCACGTTTCACGGCGGCCACGAAGTCAACGATGCCCAAACTTCCATCGCGCTGCGCTGGTTCCGCCAACTGCAGTAGAGTAGCGCACGCCTCTGGCGTACTGGTTTCGGCGTCGCGCCGAAACACGCTTTTCTCAAAGGGTGGTTTACGGCGGCACCGCCGAAAAAAGTTCTTACGTGACCGATTTGCGTGTGCTCGTACCGCGTCACAGAAGTTTGTCCGCGGGCGAGTTCGGACTCGCTGCTTGCTGAAATTTCTCCAGCGACTTCACCAGATTCCCGGGCAACGGCCGCACGCGATCGAAAATACGCGCAGCCAGCGGTTTGGCCGTCGTGTAACCAGCCGCAAACATTTCCAAACGCGCATCCAGATTGTCGATGTAATGAAGCGCCATTGCTTCGGGCGTTTTCGGCGCAACGGGCGAACCGAATTCCAGCGCGCCATGATGAGCGCCGATGAGGTGCAACAGATGTATTCGCACGTCTTCCGATGCCGGCGTGAGATTTTTCCACGCTTCGGCGTTTTCGACGATCAGCCTTCTCCACAACGCGTTCACCAATTCGAGTCCGATGGAGATGTGTCCCATCAATTCGCCGAGTTCATCATAACTCATTACGAATCCGTTTTCGGGCAACGCGTTCTCCCAGAGTTTTCCGGAATCGTGGAAAAGAATTCCCGTGAGTAACAGGTCGAGGTTCAGCTCAGGGTACAGCGGTGCGATCTGCCTGGCGACGCGCATCATTTGCGCTGTGTGCTCAACCAGTCCGCCGCGCCGCGCGTGATGGTAATTACGTGCGGCCGCGGTGCGCCGGAAGCGGTCGCCCCATTCGCTAAGAAAAGCTTCACCTAATGCCGCCAAGCGCGGATCGCTGATCCCGGCCACACTTTGCTTTACGAATTCGAAATCGGACGCCTGTTTGGCGCGTAAATCTGCGGGGCCCTGGAGTAATTCGTTCTTTTCCTGGTCGGTCAATGGCCGCACCGTCCACTTGCGGGCATCGAGTCCGTATTGCGACTGGTAAAACTCCGCGGTGAGCTCGATGAAATCCTGATTAGTTAATGCGCTACACGCTTTGTACGCAGGATGATCGCTCCAAACGCGCAGCGTCATCCGGTCGCATGCGTCGGCCAACGTAAGCTCGCAATACGGCTGCTGTTCGCGCGTGAGCTTCGGCGTCGCGCTTTCCACCTGCACGTGCGCGCGTGCAGACGCCGCTCCATTCTGCGCCGCCCGGCGAATTTCCGTCAGCGTTAGCAAATTCATTGTGTTGAAATAGTATCACGACTCGCAAATCGCGCTGTAGCGCGCGCTGCCCTCAGCGCAGACATTGTTACCGCGCAGGGGAAGTCCGCTGAGGACAGCGGACCCTACAACATTTAGGTTCCTTGCTCCAATGTTTCTGAAACGTCTCGAATGCAGCGCGTGCAGACGTGAGCACGAATGGTCTCGGCTGCAAAATCTTTGTGGCTTCTGCCATAAACCGCTGTTTGCAATCGTCGATCTGGCCGCGGCGAGTCGAACCCTGACCCGCGAGACATTGCTCGCGCGGGAAAAATCATTGTGGCGTTATCGCGAAGTGTTGCCGTTGCCATCCGATGTTGAGCAGGCCTCGTTAGGGGAAGGTGGAACACCGCTGCTACACGCGCGCAAATTCGCCGATGATGTCGATCTTTGGATCAAAGACGAGTCGCTCAATCCGACGCAGAGCTTCAAGGCGCGCGGAATGAGCGTGGCCGTTTCGATGGCAAAACATCTCGGCGCAACCAAGCTCGCGGTCCCCAGCGCGGGTAACGCCGGTGGCGCGCTCGCTGCGTATGCTGCTCGAGCCGGTGTGGAGGCGCATGTCTTCATGCCGCGCGACACACCGCGCGCAAACATTGTCGAGTGTCGCGAGCTGGGCGCTCACGTCACGCTGATCGACGGATTAATTACAGATTGCGCCGCGGAAATCGCCCACCGCAAAGCAAATGAGGGGTGGTTCGACATGTCCACGCTCAAAGAGCCGTATCGCGTCGAAGGAAAAAAGACGCTTGGATACGAACTAGCGGAGCAACTGAACTGGCACTTGCCGGATGTGATTCTTTATCCAGCCGGCGGCGGAACTGGTCTCATCGGAATGTGGAAAGCGTTCGACGAAATGGAAGCACTCGGCTGGATCGGGAAAAACCGGCCGCGCATGTTCGCTGTCCAAGCTGCCGGTTGCGCGCCGATCGTTCGCGCGTTCGAGGCCGGAGAAAAAGTCGCTGCCGAATTTCAGGACGCGCACACGATTGCTTCCGGCTTGCGGGTTCCAAAAGCGATCGGCGATTTCCTGATCCTGAAAATTCTTCGTGAGTCCAACGGCGGTGCGATTGCCGTCGATGACGAAGAAATGATCCGCGTCGCGCGTGAGGTCGGAGCAAACGAAGGTCTGTTTGTTTGCCCGGAAGGCGCGGCGTGTTTCGCCGCTCTCACGTCACTCCGCTCCGATGGCAAAATCCGCTCCGGTGAACGTGTGGTCGTTTTTAACACAGGGTCGGGAATCAAATATCTTGAAGCGTACGACCGCGGATCAAGCGGATGACGGTTTCGCAGCTATGCCAAAATGCAGGCAAAGATGCCTGCTCGACGGAACAGGCAGGATGCCTGTGTTACACTCGTTTGCCGGCGAAGATGGAGATGCGTTTTGCGAACGCTTTAGATGGCTCCGCGTAGAAACGCCGTCCGAGTTCCAGTGCATCGCGGCGCAATCTTTTGCAGCGTTTGGTAATCAATTTCTGGAGCTGCGACAGTTCGTTGGCGAGCGCTTCATCACCGCTTTCCTTCTCCAGGCGCGCGCGCAGAAAATCGAGATCGTGCTCACTCCCCAGCAATTCGCCAAGGACCTCCGCATCGTGAGCCATTTCTTCCAGAACCACGCGGTTTAGCGGCTGCAAAATACGCAGCTGATACCAGACATCTTTCACGCGCTTGCGCCAGGCATGAAGGTTTTCCGAGCCCGGATCATCAATTGTTGCGGCGAGTGCGCGCTGCCCGCGCCTATAAACTTTACATACCGCGCTGCAAATTTGTTTCCAATTCAGGCCGTCCAGTGGCCACGCCACCAGACACTCTTTCACGTTTTCCAATTGCGGAATCGCTGCCTTTTGCCAGCCGTCGAATGCTGCTGAAAAACTTTCGCGTTCGAGCAGCAACAGTTCCTCCGTGCGTGGAAAGAGTTGCCGTTCGGAATTTTTCGCCGCCTTATCGCGCAGTTGAATAAACGTATGCAATCGCACCTGCGCATCGCGCAAGTCTGAGATCGATCGTCCAATCTTGCGCACGCAACGATCCTCCTGCGCGTGACAATTTTTGCCGACTGCGCCAATCGCGAGCCGCATTGCGGCACGGAGCTTTTTGAGATGCTTGCGAACCTCGTGCACAGTGACGCCACGTTGTTTGGCGGGGTGTTGGCACGAGTGCAAAGCGCAGTCGATTTGCTCGCAAAAAACTCGCTTGAGTCCTTCCGGCAGGGGTTCGCGCAATTTCAAACGGAAAGCCATTGCGTCTTCTACGTCAGGGCGAGACGCACGTTACTGTAGCGTTTTTCGCCGGTCACTTCCCGCCCAAACCACCAGGGCGCTTTGAATCTGCGGCAGCTGGCACCATCAGGAAATTCCACCTCGGCAACTACAAGACCGGCATGTCTGCCCCGATAAATATCCAGTTCGATCAGCAGATCTTCCCAAGGAATTTCGTAACGAACTTTTCGCAGTCTTCTCCCGGCCGTACCAGGCCAGAGCGCTGCGAATTGCTTTTGGCTCAGTTTGATCTCGCGTTCTTCGCGATGGCTGCCCCGACCGACCTTGAATGTCAGCGACGCAGTCTTGTTTGTTTTTCGAAGCCGTACTTGTCTGCCTACGGATTCTGTTGCCAGATAACCTTGCTCGATAATGAAGTGCCGCGACCGCTTGAAGTTATCAGGTAACCATTCGACTAAGAACTTCCGTTCAATTTCGCGATTGTTTCGCGTTGGATTGCGACCTCCCATAAGCTGCACATCCTAAACGTGATGCCTTCAGTGTCGAGACTTTCACGCTCGATGCTGTAGCCGGGACCGCTGACCCCGGCATGTCACGCCAGCAAGTCCGCCGGCGTCACCGATGCCGACTACAGCCAGAACTCAGGTTCACACCTGCGGAAGGAATTCGCTGAGTGCGTTTGCGGCTGCCAAAACCGGCCACGCTGAGATTGCCACGATGATGGCGAAGAGTAGCGCTTCAATGGTGAACTCCACGGTCCTTTCGCCGGCCAGAAAAGACCGGGAAAGCTCGCGGAGTGATTGGCGCGTTGCCAGTCTTTGGTCGCGCATTCGCCTGACGATTGTTCGCTTCACTGTAATCGCGGTCATGACAGGACCGATAAGGCAGAAGCGCGCCGCGTCAGGTTACGAATTGTTAAAAGGCGATGACGGCTTAGCAACGAGCGATGTCGCCGTGATTGAGCGTTGAAACGCGTTGTTGTAGGGCGTTTGTGTCAAACGCCGCGGCGTCTCACAGAATGGAGCCAGCGGGCGCTGAGCGACATAGACGGGGAGGCCGGAGGCCGAGCGAGTGGGAACGAGTGAGTCAGACGCCCTACAATTTCAATTGCTCACCAAGGGCTGCTTCGGCCGTCCGGAATCGATCGTCGGAGCTACTGCGACCGCGCTCGAGGAGAGCGAGTGGTAATTAACTAGCGAGATCATGCCATCATCGCCCTCGACTAATGCCGTGCAGCTTTCCACCCAGTCGCCGCAGTTGTAATAAGCGACTCTGCCGAATTCGCGGATCGCTGCGCTGTGGATGTGCCCACACAGCACGGCATCGACGTGGTACCGCTCCGCGTAATGCGCCACTGCGGCCTCGAACTTACCGATGAAGCTCACGGCGTCCTTTACCGTTCGCTTGGCATACGCACTGAGGGACCAGTAGCCCAGACCGAAATGCCGCCTGACAAAGTTAATTAGCGGATTGAGCGAGAGGAGAAATTGGTAGCTAACGTCGCCTGCGAATGCGAGCCACTTCATCCGGCCGCTGCCGGACACCACCACGTCGAGTTCGTGACCGTGAATAATCAAAATCCGCTCGCCCGAGCCGGTGACATGGATCGCGTTCTCCTTAATCTCGATATTCCCGTAGGCTCCACAGAAGCTTGTCACCAGTTCGTCGTGATTTCCCGGGATGTAAATTACACGTGTGCCCTTGCGGGCTTTGCGCAGAATTTTCTGGATCACGTCATTGTGTTGCTGCGGCCAGTAAATTGCGCGCCGCAATGACCAGATATCGATCAGGTCGCCCACGATATATAGCGTGTCGAAATCGGTCTCGCGCAAAAAGTCCAGTAGCGCAGCAGCGTTGCAGCCGCGCGTGCCCAGGTGCGTATCGGAAATCCACGCGGCGCGATAACGCTTCGGTCCTCGAGATTGCTCCTGCGATCTGCCAAATGAGAAACGCTGCTGCACGTTGATAGTTGGTGCTGAATCGCGTCGGGGAAGGGTCAACGCCGGCATGCGTGATCGGTAGCAAACGTACAAATCGGCAGGCGAATCGGCAAAAGAATTAGCGTTACATTTGTGTGGCAAAACGACCTCGAGAGTTGTGTTCGGCGCGCACCGAGTACCGCGCCCTACCGTCCGCGTCAGAAAGGTAGGGCGGGTAGTCTTCTGCCCCGCGGCAATTTCGAAATACAATGAATGATTGATTGCAAAATTGAGCGGGCGCCCCGGAAAAGATCGATCCAGGGGCGCCCGACTCTCGTGCTCACTGCCTAATCTAACCTGTGCTTCCAAAATCTAATCTCCGCGACTGAGCCGGCTCAGTCAGTGAACACGTCAACGTTGCACGGCGCGGTGACAACCAGATGGCGATTGCGAAAAAACGCGGTGACATGTTATTGCCAACGCTGCGAATTCACCGCGAGCAGGCGAGCTCTCACTTGCGAGGACGCGTTTACGCCTCAATGATTCAGCTGAGTGAAAAGACTTACCGCGGCATTCACCATTGTGATCGCGCTTGCTATTGCCGGATGCGGCTTCTTCGGATCGGGTGAAGCTGTCCGACATGATTCTGGCCGAACCGTCTATCGAGCGCCGGAAGCCCCTCCGGACCTCCCGGAGATCGCGCCCGTACAACAAGAGGTGCCGGGAGAAAAGCGGTCACGGGTGCCCTGAGATTCTCCGCTGAGACAAACTCTGCTGTCACAGAAACGTAACATTAATTCCATTGCTGGTTTCGCGGCTGTTTCGCATCGTCGCCGGTGTGGAAACCACCGCGCAAGAGTTGTCGATTCCAGCCGAAAAAAGCGCGAGTGGAAACCGACGGCGAACCGCCGAATCAGCCATCAGAGCTTTCTTTGGAAGCAACGCCCTCGTTGCGATCATCGTACTGACGTTAATTACGATTTTCCTCTTTCGCGAGGGCTCCGGTTTTTTCAGTCAGAATCTGGCGAATTTGCGGCTGTATCGCCAGGCGGGCCTCGAATACGTGGACATCATTCGGACGGAAGCCGAAAAGCAGACGGCTCTGTCGCGTCAACTCGGCGACATCCGGCTGCAACAAATGCGAGCCGGAGCCGACCAGGCGGCGCTCGAAAAATTCGATCAGTTCGCAAGTAAATTTAGCGACACCGGCGAACAGTTAAACGGATTGCTCTCGGACGCGACCGATCAGGCGCAGGCGCTCCGTGAAACAATGCTGCGGCTCGGGAGCCATGCTAGCGCTGCCGTGATCGAGAGCGAATCGCAGGATGAACCCAGTGCCGCGGCCGTGCCCGCTGGCAACGAAGCCGAGCAGATGGCCACGCTTCGTTCTGCAACGGACAAGTTCGCGCAAATTGCCGATTCGATGAAGGCGCCGATAAATGAACTGCTGGCAGTTCCTCCGGCGTTGACTAGTGCCAAAGAGCGCAAAGCCTTCGCGAAATGGAAAGCCGAAGCCGAAGCGTATCTGAAACAGCTTCCAGCAGTTGTCGAAAAACTGCGCGCGTGGGATCCGAACAAACCAATGCCTGCGTATCGGGCCATTACCTCTTTTCTGTTTGGCACGCAGTGGATCACGGCGAGTTTTTGGCAGGATTGGTACGGCATCATTCCGTTGTTTGTGGGTTCGCTGTTGGTCTCGGTCGTCGCGCTGCTACTTGCTGTTCCTCTCGGAGTATGTGCAGCGATCTACGTAAGCGAGGTTGCCTCACCGATTGAAAAGAGCCTGATCAAACCATACATCGAATTCATTTCGGCGATCCCGTCTGTCGTGCTGGGTTTCTTCGGCATTGCTGTACTTGGCGAAACCATCCGCGCTATCTCACGCGCCTCGTTCATGCAATGGGTGCCGTTCTTTCCAATCAGCGAGCGACTCAACGTGTTCACCGCAGGTTGCCTGCTCGCGCTGATGGCTGTGCCCACGATTTTTACTCTTGCTGAAGACGCGCTTCGCAATGTGCCTCGCGGTTTCAAGGAAGCTTCCTATGCACTGGGGGCAAATCGGCTTCAGACGACCCTGCGCGTACTCGTCCCGGCTTCGTTGTCTGGGATTGTTTCTGCAGTGTTGCTCGGACTCGGCCGCGTCATCGGAGAAACAATGGTGGTGCTGCTCTGCGCTGGAAACCGGATCGCCATTCCTGATTTCACACAGGGACTCGGTGCAGTTTTCCAACCGGTGCACACCATGACTGGAATCATCGCGCAGGAAATGGGCGAGGTCGTTCGCGGCAGCATTCACTACCGCGCGCTGTTCATGGTGGGCCTGGTGCTGTTTGCGATCACTCTGGCCATCAACTACGTCGCGCAGAAGCTCGTCATGCGTTACCGCATGAGCATTGGCTAAAATGGTCGCCGCCTCTTCCAACAGCCGGCGCAGCTTTGTCCAAACGTTCATGTTTTGGACGTTTCGCCTGGCCACGTATTTCGTGCTCGCGTGCGCCACCTACATCTTTCTCGATATCGCGATCAAAGGAAGCCGGACGGTGTTCACCAATCACGCGCCGTTCATCAACGTGAAATTTCTCACGGAGCCGCCGCAAACACTCTATGTCTTCGATTATCAGGGCAAAAAAATGGAGCTGAGCGATCGCGAATTCCGGAAATGGCAGGAAACGCACAAGGAACCCGTTGACGCCACCAGCATCGCTTATTCTGCCGGCGGAATTTTTCCCTGCATAGTTGGCACGGCTCTCCTCGTCATCGGCTCGATGATCGTGGCCCTCGTGATCGGAATCAGTGCCGCGATTTACCTCAGCGAATACAGCCGCGACACGCACTTTATTCGCTTCATTCGCATCGCCATCTTAAATCTTGCCGGCGTGCCATCGATCGTCTTCGGCCTGTTCGGTTTTGGGCTCTTCGTAATCTTTTTTGGCTGGAACGTTTCGCTGCTTGCGGGGTGGTTCACGCTGGGTCTCATGATTTTGCCGGCGATCATTACAGCGAGCGAAGAATCGTTGCGCGCTGTGCCGAAAGGATTACGCGAAGGTTCGCTGGCGCTTGGCGCGACCAGTTGGCAAACGATCCGCAAGAACGTTCTGCCCTATGCGCTGCCCGGAATTCTGACTTCTTCCATTCTCGGCATCGCCCGCGTCGCTGGTGAAACCGCGCCGATCATGTTCACGGCGGCTTACGCGATGCGCGATGAAATGCCGTGGCAGGTGCCCAAATGGACAGACTTCTTTTTCCAGGGTGTCATGGCGCTCCCGTACCACATTTATGTAGTTAGCTCGAAAATTCCGCAGAACGAATACACCGAGCGCGTTCAGTATGGAACGGCGTTGGTTTTTCTGATAGTCGTAATGCTGATTGCATTAGCCTCCATTGTGCTGCGGGAGAGACAAAGGAGACGCTTATCATGGTAACCGTGATGGAACCGCCACAAACAGTTCGGCCACAAACCCCACCGGAACCTCTTGAACCGGCAGCAAACGAGACGGAGAAACTCAAGGGAATGATCGACGTACGCGAGGTCGATTTCACTTACGGCGATCACAAGGTCCTTCACAATATCTCGTTGCAAATGTTGCCTCGCGCCGTGACAGCTTTCATTGGACCGTCCGGCTGCGGCAAGACGACTCTGCTGCGTTGCATTAACCGGATGAACGATCTCGTTGACGGCTCGCGCATTAGCAAGGGCGTGATTCACATCGACGGCATCGACATCAATTCGCCCGGATTGGACGTGGTCGATTTGCGCCGTCGGGTAGGAATGGTCTTTCAAAAATCGAATCCATTTCCAAAATCGATCTACGAAAACATCGCCTACGGTCTGCGCGTGGCCGGCATCAAAAAACGTTCGCGCATCGATGAAGCAGTCGAGAAAAGTTTGCGTTCAGCCGCGTTGTGGGACGAAGTCAAAGACCGCTTGGAGACCAATGCATACGGACTAT
>Ga0193727_1000078_pt1 | contig 28381 bp, 22 predicted proteins | sample H2c2metaG_FD_143051 | JGI IMG/M metagenome (GOLD analysis project Ga0193727, IMG submission 143051) | Soil microbial communities from a riparian zone of the East river system, Colorado, United States - H2c2 | ecosystem: Environmental > Terrestrial > Soil > Riparian zone | place: USA: East River...
ATCCATGCGCAGGTAGACCTCCGTGGTGCGGATATCGGCATGACCGAGCCACAAGGCGACCTTTCGGATGTCGTGCGTGGCCTGCAACATGATCACCGCGCAACTGTGGCGCAGCTGATGAGGCGATATCGAACGGTCGCGTAAGGACGGACACGTCTCGGCCGCCGCCCGAGCGTGCTTCTCCAACACATACTCGAAGCCGGCCCGCGTCATCGGCGCCCCTTCGGCATTGACGAAGAGCTCGGGCACACGAACCGAGCCCCGCAGCGTCAACCACGCCCGCACATCGGCTGCGGTTTCTTTCCAAAGCGGAAGACATCGCTCCTTGCGACCTTTGCCCAGGACCAGAAGGCTCGGCGGTCGCTGCAGGGATAGATTCGCCATCATGGCTCCGACCAGTTCCGAGACGCGCAGTCCAGCCGCGAAGCAAAGATGCATCATCGCCCGATCGCGTACGCCCAGACGTGTCGTGAGGTCCGGCGCATTCAGGATCGCGCGCACCTCCACCATGACCAGGTGACGGATAAGCTTCTGATCGTGGCGCTTGACGGGGATGGCGTGGATCTGACCGATCTGCTCCAGAGCCGAAGGCACCTGGTATTCGACGTAGCGCATGAACGTCTTGATCGCGGCAAGGCGCAGATTGCGGGTGGCGACACCATTGCCACGCTCGCGCTCGATGTGACCAAGAAAGTCAAGGATCAAAGGCGCGTCCAGCTGTTCGATAAGAAGCTGCGACGGTCTTGTCCCGATGCGCTTAGCCGCGAAGGTAAACAGGAGCCGGAAGCTGTAGGCATAGGCTTCACAGCTATGCGAGCTATAGCCCCGCTGTCGGGGCATGTAGTCGCGCAGGAAGCCGGTGATCAGAGGAGCAAGGAGGGTCATATGGGCTCCCCCATGATCAACGTTTCGGCCGCGGCGGCGATGTCGGTCATCAGCTCCGGTGTCGCCTGTAGATACCAGTAAGTGTGCTTGATATCGACGTGGCCCAGATAGGTCGCCAGCGCGACGAAGTGTCGGGCGACCGCGTCGCGCTCGGTGTTGCATTGCTCCAGAACATGCGTCGCGAAGCTATGGCGAAGGTCATGAATGCGCGGCCGCCGGGGCCGCTCCGGAGCAATATTCGCAAACCGCAGGACACAGCGGAATGTATAGTTCACCGTGCTGGAGGCGAGTCTCTTGCCCTTCGCCGAGGGGAACAGGTGATCGTCCGATCCCGCGACAAGGCGGCGCCTGTCGAGATAGCGGTCGAGAGCCTCCACCACGGTCGGGTGCAACGGCACCAGCCGGCTTTTGCCGAACTTGGTGTCGCGGATATGCAAGACACCGTCGGCCAGTACGTCGTCGAACCGAAGGTCGAGCGCCTCGGATACGCGCAGCCCCGTGGCGGCGATCAATCCGAACAGCATCACATAGAGCTGCTGACGTAAGGGGTTGGGTTTTTGCCGGCGGAGTTGGCCGGCGCCCTCAAGGATCCGAGTCAATTCATCCGGCGTGTAGATATAGGGAACAGGCCGCGATGCGCGTTCGGCAAAGAGAATGACCGGCACCTCATGAGCGGTATTCTCGGCCCGCAAAAAGCGCGCGAACCGCGCCACGTCACCGAGGCGGCGATGCCGGGTGCACCGAGTTGGCGCCATCGTCGCCCATTCCAGCGCTGTGGCGGCGCTGACATAACTCTCGCCCTTTTCCGTCGCAAAGCGCGCAAAGGATTGAAGGTGTCGCGACGGCTTTCGGAGCTTGAAGCCAAGAGTCCGGCGAAGCTCGATGTAACGTTCCGCGTCGTCGCTCAGCATGGCAGCCTCCCGATCCAGGGCTGCGCGATCTCCGACAAGAGGGCGAAGTCCACCTTGGCGTAGTGCATCGTCATTGCCGGCGATCGGTGACGCAGGACCGCGCCGACGCCTGTCAAACTGACGCCATGCCGAAGCATCGTCGTGGCTGCGGAGTGGCGCAGCACATGGGCTCCTTGATGGGCACTTTTGATCCCGGCTCGGAGCAGCGTGCGACGCACGATGCATTTGATGGCGATGCGGGTCAGCGGTCGAACCGGGGCGGCTTCGGTGATGAACACGCGAGGTGTCGACAACCGTGGCCTGACTCGCTCGATGTAGGCAATCATCGCATCGCCGAGCTCCTGGGTCAGCGGAAGCCACTCCTCACGTCTGGATTTGCCGGCGACGGTAATGCGCCCATTCCGCCAGTCGACGTCGGCCAATTTCAGGTCGGCCACCTCGCTGGCACGCAACCCGAGACGGACAAGAAGCAGGATGATCGCCTTGTCGCGTAGCCGGCCTTCGCCCTCGCAAGCGGCGATGGTGCGGTCGATATCATCGGCACCAAGGAATTTCGGAACCGACGCCAATTGCCAGTTGGCGAAGCCGGGGACGGCATAATCCCGTCCTACCGGGCATTGACCGGTCGCCACCAGGAAGCGGAGGAACGCGCGCGTCGCAGCGGCAATCGATTTGGCGCGCCCGCGGCTGTGCGGCTTGGCCCGTTCAAGGACAAAGGCCCGGATTGCATGGGCGGTAAAGGCCGTCGGGTTGTCGCCGAGCACTTTGAGAAGATCGACCAGGGTCGACTGATAAGTATCGAGCGTCGAGTTGGCGACACCCCGTTGGTCGCGCATCCAGCGCCGGAATGCCGCAAGGAGTGACCAGATCTCTGTCGGTGATGGCGGTGGTGCCGATTTGGGAAGGGTTTCTCGATCTTGAAGATAGCGGATGAACAGCCGACCTGCGCCGGCGTATGCGCGGATGCTCTTCTTCCCTTTGAAGGCCGCCGCCGATGCAGTGAGCCCGTCCAAAACATTGTCGAGCGCAAAACCCGCCGCATGCATCCAGTCGGTCCAGCCTGCGAGTAGTCTGACCTTCTCTTCAATGATGCTCGGCGTGTATCCATGGTCTTGAAGCCAGTTCTCGAAGCCATCGACATACGGCTTCGCAAAGTGCAGTCGACTCTCTACGCTGTTCCAATGCTTGCGTTTCTGCTTCGACATGATTGCCTCCTTTGTTTGCTTGGAGGCCACAGCATGCGGCGTCTCACGATCCTGCGGATCGCGGGGTGCCGAGACAACATTCGCCTGTCCACAGAAAATCAGTGCCATTTTGGATTCAGTACGCATCTCGCTCGGTGTTCCCTCGGTCGCTTCCGAGCGCGCTTCGCGATTGCCGCGGGCACGGATGCGGCCGGACCTTCTCGTTCGGTCGTGAATCGCTGGATGATGCGTTTGTGCATCGCAGAGAGCGGTCTGGTGCCGGTGACATGTCGTCATCGCCGCGGCGGCGGCGCTCTGGAGCCGGCATCTCCTTCATGCTGTTCAACCTGCGAACCTCGCGGGCCTTTTTGATGTCGGATCACGCCCCAGGATGCGGTCGCTTCGCTCCCCGGCCTGATCCCCGCAACGGCTTGCAGCAACTTCTTTCCCCGCTGCTGCGCAGCTTCCTCGCGCGACAAACAAGTTGCCTTCAGCCGTCCTGCGCTGGGCTGCGGGCCTTACGGCTGCGGGTCGGCCGTCCCGGGGCTTCGGATCGCCATCAAGGCCGCGATGGTCGCGGGCTTGAAACAGCAAACGGAGATTATCGTGGCCCAGATCGGTACCTTCACCCGCGGCGAAGACGGCGTGTTCGCCGGCACCATCAAGACGCTCTCGCTCAACGTCAAGGCGCGCCTCGTCCCAGCCGACGCATCCACCAACGACAAGGCCCCGGACCTGCGGGTGCTCGTGGGCAACGTCGAGATAGGGGCCGCGTGGCACCGCACCTCGAAGGAGAACACGGAGTATCATTCGGTCAAGCTCGACGATCCGTCCTTCCCAGCGCCGATCTACGCCAACCTCTTCAAGGGCGAGACCGACTACACCCTCGTCTGGTCACGCTGACCGACCGCTGCCGCGACGGTTCGCCCACCGAGCCGTCGCGGCTCTTCCCTCGGGATTATGTGGAGCGCGGCGAGCCCGAAACCCGCGGAAAACCTGCACTCAGGCAACATCACTCCGCATAACGCTCCGCTCCGCATAATCGGCTCGGCCGACGAAGATTCGGTGGCTTGGAGCTTTGTCGTTGGAGGGGCTGGATTCCGCGACGATGCGAACGCCTTTGGCCTGCAGGCTGAGGGTGATGATCTCGCCCTGGAAATCGTTTCCGACCTTCTTGAACGAACCGATGGTAGCCATGTCACTTCTCCTGTTGTGTTTCGAGCCCGCGACCACCGCGGCCTCGATGGCGATCTACAGGCCGAGGACGATCGGCGACGCACCCGCTCGGGCCGCAGCGCAGCGGAGGACGCCGTCGTAGAGACTTTCTTGCCTCGCGAGGAATGGGCGTTAGCCCAGGGGAAGAAAGTCTTAAGCGACGGCGTTGCGGCTCAGATGATCGAGGCGTAGCCGGTCTTCGGCCAGATCAAGCCATCACAGGGGCCACGTGCGTCGCGTGCTGAACCACAAGTCCGGGAGAAGATGGCGGGTCTCGGTTCGGTCATGCAAGAGGTCGAAACGGTTCGGCGTAGGAAAAGAAACGAAGGGAAGCAAAAGGCGCTATCGTCGGTACAAAGCCAACTGCAAACGAGCGGCTCTAGCGCGTATCTGTGTCGACCCGGACGCAATCAACGCCATGTCATCGAAGTGTTCCAAGGAAGGTCGCGACTATCTCTCGTTCAAGTGCGTGGACCCGCGTTCGGTGCGCCGCTTTAGCTGACAAGTTCGACCGACAGATGGCGCGGGATCATTGCTTATGCGCTGCGGCTGTAAGAGCCGGTTGAGGATCGCTCCCGACTGCCCTACCCGAGTCGAGCGGGCGGGCCTCGGTGAAGATGGTCAACCGCGTCCACGCCGTGCCGCCAATGAAGATCGCACCGAGACAGGCGAAGATCTCACGCCAGGCCAATGACGGCACGCCGACTTGCGACATCGCAAATACGACCTGATAGCCAGCGAGTGTCGCCGGCACAGCAAATACGCCGGCAATGATGGCAGGGGTGATCACGGAGCGTGTCATTGCGAAGGTCGTTTGACCGATCGCGAGTGTTATCCCGCTGGCAGCAATGCCAGCAAGCGGCGCTCCGAGAATGCCGGCGCCGCCATGCAATGCCATCATGAAGACGTTGAGTCCGACAAAGAATGGCAACGCGTATACCGCCAGTGTGAAGATCAGCCAGCAGAACAAGCCGATGCCAGCGAAGTTCAGGAGAAGTCCAAGGGCGAGCATGGTGGTGGCTCCATATGCAAAGGGGATATGGTTGCGCCTTCCACCACCACCACGGCGCAGTTTTGGATATGCGATCGAAACGAGGCGGAGTTGCGGCGATGCAACTCCACCTCGGTGGTGTGGAGGATGGCAGGTCGGCGTCACGCGCCGCCGAATTTCCAAACGGCAATGCCGAGCCGCTTCGCCTTGTCGGCGAGGTTGTCCTGGATTCCCGTGCCCGGGAAATGCATGACGCCGATCGGCAGCAGTTCGAGCATGGCGTCGTTGCGTTTGAACGGCGCCGCCTTGGCGTGCCTTATCCAGTCCGGTTTGAAGGCGATCTGTGGCACCTTCCGCTGAGTGGCCCATTTCGAGGCGATCAATTCGGCGCCTTTTGGCGAACCGCCATGGATGAGGACCATGTCGGGATGCTTGGCATGAACCTTGTCGAGGCGGTCCCAGATCAAGTGGTGGTCGTTGAAGTCGAGACCGCCGGTAAGCGCGACCTTCGGCCCTGCCGGCAACATGACCTCGGTCTCGGCGCGGCGCTTGGCTGCGATGAAATCCCGGGAGTCGATCATTGCCGCGGTGAGCGCGCGGTGGTTGACGAGCGACCCCGACCGTGGACGCCAGGATGAACCGGTATGGACCTCAAAGCGTTCGATGGCCTGATCGCGGAAGAGTTCCAGGCAGTTGCGGCGTTCGATCAGCGTGATGCCTTCGGCTGTCAAGCGCTCGAGTTCGACCGATTGCACCTCCGAGCCGTTCTGCTCGCGCTGGCTCTTGCGTTGCGCCTGTTCGTTGTCGTCGAGCTGGCGTCCGATGCGGTCAGCGGCACGATGGAAGAGATTGACGGTCGACCAGAGCAAGTCCTCAAGGTCCGGTTCGAGCCGGGTGTCGCTCAGAGTGGCGACGAGGGCGTCGAAGATGTCGGCCACCGCACCAGTGATCATCTTGCCTTCGGGAAGCGGTCTGGGATCGGGCTGATCGTCGAATGGACGGTAGCCAAAGAGCTGCAATTCGCTGAGCACGTGCTCGGTCGCAGATGCGCCGTGTGCTGGCTCGATGTCGTCGTAGTCGGTCATGAGCGAAGTCCTTTGCCGGTTCGGCCGCGCCCATCGCGGCCTTCGTGGCGATCACTCAGACGGCAGGCGGGACGGGCCAGAACCCGAAAGCGGCAGCGGAGGGCCGTAGCGCCAGCGGAGGATGGCAGAGGTGCGGCTATTTTGCTTCGCGATGCAAAGCGCGCCATCGCCCTATGTGTAATGTGCGGCCTTTCGGCGGCGCGCGGCGGAAAATAGCCGCGCCTCTGCCATTGCCGGCCCGGGTCGCCTGCCGTCCGATCGCCCTCTAGAAGGCCGTGGTCGCGGCCCTCGCCGGCATTGGATCGGCGGCGACCGGCCTGCTGACGTCGATGGAAGGCAAACGCAGCTATCCGAGCGCTGTGGAGGGCAAGAGGAAGCGGTCGACATTCTCAGGTGCGAGCTGTATCCGCAACGCTGCTCGGAGAGCGTCAAGGCCGAAGACGTGCAGATCTTCGTTGAAGTCGCCCAACCGTGGCGACAAGGCAATCGCCTCGATGCCTGCGGCTCCTGCGCGCTGCGCAAGAGTGATCTGTACTGCGTCCCCGGCCGCATCGGCGTCGCGGGCGATATAGAGGCGACGCAAACTCGGCGACAGCAGCATGGCTGCGAGGTGATTGGCGGAAAGTGCGGCTGCCATCGGCATGCTCGGTAGCATGCAGCGCAGCGACAACATGGTCTCGATGCCTTCGCCCGCGACGAGCACGTCGTCCTCCGCCACGCCGAAACGAACTGCATTGCCGAGCAGGTCGCCCATGGCTCGTCGGGGCGTGTCAATCGGAGCCTTGCCGAGCCGAACGCGATCAAAGCCGTCTGGATCGAGCCAAGTGCGATGCACGCCGGTGATGCGGCCATCGAGGTCGGTGACGCTGGCAATCATCGCCGGCCAGGTCTCCGTCGGCAGGTGCTCGTCAGGTCGATAATAGCAGCGCGGATGGAAGCGCAGGCTGCCACCGTGGTGCACGTGGGTTATCCCGCGTCGCTGCAAATAGGTCTCGACCACGGTCCCCTCGATTGGTTGCGATATCGCAAACAGCCGTCTCGCGGCCTCTTGCGATCCAGCCGGTGCTGCCGGACGAACAGGTTTTGGGTCGAGTTCCGGTTCGTGGCGGGGCAGTTTCAGAAAGCATCTTGCCTCCTCGACGACCGCGCGGAAGTCGCGAAGGCCCCGGCTTTCGCGGATGATGTCTAGGAGATCGCCATGCTCGCCAGTCGCGGCATCAGTCCATTTGCCGGCGGGGCCTTTCGGCGAGTCCTGTACCACGCTTGAGACCTATCAGCAGCTACTCGGCGACGTCCGGGCGCAGATGGTATTCGCCGACCCGCCCTACAATGTGCCGATTTCCGGGCATGTCGGCGGCCTCGGCTCGATCCAGCACCGCGAATTCGCTATGGCATCCGGCGAGATGTCGCAGGCCGAGTTCAGGGCTTTTCTGGAGTCAGTATTCGGCCATCTCGCGGCCTATTCTGTCGACGGCGCGATCCATTTTCAGTGCATGGACTGGCGTCATGTTCCCGAAATGCTGGCAGCCGGTACTGCCGCCTACACAGATCTGAAAAATATCTGCGTCTGGGCCAAAAACAATGGCGGCATGGGCTCGCTGTACCGGTCGCAGCACGAATTTGTATTCGTCTTCAAATCAGGCACTGCGCCGCACATTAACAATGTCGAGCTGGGTAAACACGGCCGGTACCGCACCAATGTCTGGAATTACGCTGGGGTAAACAGCTTTGGCGGCGACCGCGCTGATCTAAGCCTGCATCCCACGGTAAAACCCGTGGCGATGGTGGCTGATGCCATCCGGGATTGCTCGCATCGCAAGGGCATTGTGCTCGACGCGTTTGTCGGCTCTGGCACGACTCTGATAGCGGCGGAAAAGACCGGGCGGCGGGGCTACGGCGTTGAGATAGATCCTGCCTACTGCGATGTCGCCATCCGTCGATTACGCGCGGTATGCGGTCTAGAAGCCATTCTGGAAGCTACCGGACGGCGCTTTGGCGAGGTCGAGGCCCAGCGCGGGGCTGCGGCTATGGCCCATGGGCCCTATGGAGACTCTGCTCAGGCCGGCCCCTAACCATTAACGCGTCCGGTTAGTCAGCCAGTCAAATAGACCGGCCTCGATCGCAGCGTCCGATAGATGTTCTGCGGTCCACAGGTGCAGGCGCGGCTCGGTGGGCAGGCTGAGCGCGCCTGCAGCGCTGTGGCAGACGAAGAAGAAGCGGTGACAGCTCCCGTCCCGTCGAAAGCGACCGAGATAATCGTTAAGCTCCGCCTGAGACGTCTTGGATTTGATCTGCACCCAGGCCGTTTCTCCGATTGTCGGTTGAGTGAGGATCAGGTCCACGTCCGCGTGGTCCTTGCCCAAGACACTGCTGCGCTGCCAACCGCCCCGCGCAAAAATCAAATCGACCAGGGTCTCAAAATCTCGCCAATCGAGCTGCCGAATCATGCGCAAGCCAATTTCGCGCATCGCGACCCGGAGTGCGGTCGCTTGCGCATGAAGCGGGTCGCCTTCGCCACGAATGCGACGCAGCAAATAATCCTCGTGTTTGATGGCGCAGATCGTCATTTGATAGCTGGCGGTGCGGGTCAACGCCGAGCTCAGGCTGCGCACCGTAAGTGGATCTCCGGTCAAGCTTGTTTTGGACCAGCCTGCCTTGGTCAGACGGTAACGCGCCGGTTCATCCGAAATGCCTTGCTCGACCCCAACGACAGGGCCTTTCGCGAATGCCCACCAAAAATGACCATCGGCCATAGTCACCCAAAGCGTGTTCTCGGGAAGGCCATAGAAATCCTTCAGCTCGCGCAGACCCTGGGTCACGCCCTGCGCCGTTCGCCCCATTCCGAGAAGCTGACGCCGCACCTCATCCCAATTGCCGGCTAGGCAAGCTCGATGGTCGACTGAGCGATAGCCGAACGGAATTATCTCCTGCTCCCAAGCGTCGGTGGCCCACTTTCCATTCTCACCGAGTTTGATGTACCTGATCGCAGCCGGGTCAAACGTCTGATCCGGTCCCCCACCTCCCATTGTCGCAATCTGACCGGGAACATCCCCAGCGATAACATTTGATGGATGAATTGCGAGACCCCCTGGCGGCGGCGCGCCTAGAGTGCTGATTGTCGACACCGCAGGCGTCAAGTTTCGATGTCTTTCATAACAACCTCCGAATTGACGGTGACGGCAATTCGCTTCCTTTGCCCGGCAAGTCCACCGGGGAGATAGAGAATGCAGCAACAGGGTTAAAATATATCCCTTTTTGGGATAATCCGATGTTCGGATCAGTCTTCCGCGCCGATGGCAACTCGCGCGCGCAAACTCGACAAATCGGTTCATTCCGCAGGGCAAGCTGCCTTCTGCGAGTTGATGATCAGGGCGCGCAAAACTGCCGGCCTAACCCAGCATGCACTCGCCAAACGCCTTCGTCGGCCGCAATCGTTCGTCGCCAAATACGAAGGCGGCGAAAGGCGTGTCGACGTCGTGGAATTTATTGAGATTTGCAAGGCCATCGAAGCAGACCCCAATAAGTTGTTGAAGGTGCTGATTCAACGCACGGCATAGCCGCAGCGACGCTCACGGCATACCGGTTATTCTCGTTAATTCGAGAACGAGGGTTCATCTCGATTTCTACTGGCGGGCCAACCTTTCCGGCGAACTGTTCTTCCGCTCCCCCTCGGCTCCCCTAGCAATCTCAAACAGCAGCTCAACTCTGAATCCAACAGCTTACCGCCACTTTGGCCCTAACCTTCCCAGACCTGAGGTCGCAAGGTGAGAACCTGATAACCGTGCTATAAACTGACCAGAAACGATATCCCTGCAGAGTCCGTTTAGCCCTCTATAGCAGACATGCGCTAGTGGGCACGACATGACCGTTTTGTGCCACAACCGGACATGCGGTCAGGTCCATCGGCAGCGATATCATCAGACCCCCTGAGCAGTGGGAATATCAAGACCGACTACATCGATCCCGTCCTCACGTCCGCGAATTGGAAGCTGTCCCAGACTGCGAACCTTCACCGGCAGGGCGGACCGAAACTGCTCGATCGCCGCGCGGGATGCGAGCTTCACGAGGCTCAGGGTCTGCGCCAGCGAAAGCCTGCGCTCGCCTCTCTACATCCAAGAGGATTGTCGGTCTGATTGTCGAGTCAAGGTGGGCTAATTGGCTGCTTTGCACGAGGACCGGAAATTGCCATTCATCATGACATGTGGCAGATTAGCTATTATTAAAGCTCGGTGTGACCAACCGGGTGGACTATTGTCATAGGGCCTTTCTCAGCCCGAGTTGGTGAGCCGCTCGACGGTGGAGTGCGGCAGTTGAAACCATCTACTCTGCTCACAGACGGGAGTGCCAACTTCCAGGTCTTGTTGGAGGATGGCGAACGCGTCTTCTGCAGGGTCGGTAGCCACGCCAACGCTGACGGCTCCGTGCTGACCGTGCTGCCTGCTGCAGAGCATCCCACACCTGCCACCCTGGATCGTCTTGCTCACGAATATGGACTGAAGGAGGAGCTGGACGGGGCGTGGGCGGTGCGTCCACTCGAGTTGATTCGTGAGGGCGGCCGGACCATGCTGGTGCTCGAGGATCCCGGCGGCGAGCCGCTCGAGCGATTGCTCGGCCTGCCTTTCGAGATGGACCTCTTCCTGCGCTTGGCAATCGACATCAGCGTGGCTATCGGCAGGCTTCATCGGCGAGGCCTGCTGCACAAGGATATAAAGCCCGCCAATATCATGGTGAAGTGCGCGGACAGGCAGGTGCGTCTGACTGGGTTCGGGATCGCATCACGCGTGCCGCGTGAGCGACAGGCGCCCGAGCCGCCGGAAACTATCGCTGGTACACTCGCTTACATGGCGCCCGAACAAACCGGACGGATGAATCGTTCGATCGATTCCCGCAGCGACCTCTACGCGCTCGGCGTCACGTTCTACCAGATGCTCACGAGCTCCCTGCCGTTCACCGCGGCCGATCCCATGGAGTGGGTGCACTGCCACATTGCGCGGCGTCCGGTGCCGCCGGGTGAGCGGCGAGAGGATTTGCCCCGTGCCATCTCGGCAATCGTCATGAAGATGATCGCCAAGACGCCCGAGGAACGCTATCAGACCGCGGCCGGCCTGGAGAGCGATCTCCGGCGCTGCCTTGCCGGATGGGAGGCACAGCGCCGGATCGACGACTTTCCGCTCGGCGAACACGACCGGCCGAATCGGCTTTTGATTCCCGAGAAGCTGTACGGGCGAGAGCGCGAGGTCGAAACTCTGCTCGCAGCCTTCGATCGCATTGTCAACCATGCGACGCCGGAGCTTGTGCTTGTCTCCGGTCATTCGGGCATCGGGAAGACCTCGGTCGTCAATGAACTGCACAAGGCGCTGGTGCCGCCGCGCGGGCTATTCGCCTCCGGCAAGTTCGACCAGTACAAGCGCGACATCCCCTATGCCACGCTGGTACAGGCTTTTCAGAGCCTGGTCCGGCCTCTGCTCAGCAAGAGCGAGGCCGAGTTGACTAGCTGGCGCCACGCCCTTCTGGAGGCGCTGGGCCCGAACGGGCGGCTCCTGACCGACCTCATCCCCGAACTCACGCTCATTATCGGAGACCAGCCGCCGGCGCCTGAGCTTCCGCCACAGCAGGCACAAAGCCGCTTTCAGTTGATGTTCCAGCGGTTCATCGGCGTATTCGCGCAGCCCGAACATCCGCTGGCCCTCTTCCTGGATGATTTGCAATGGCTCGACGCGGCGACGCTCGATCTGCTGGATGACCTGTTGACGCGGTCGGATCTGCAACACCTCATGCTGATCGGTGCCTATCGCGACAACGAAGTCAGTGCGACGCATCCGCTCATGCGCAAGCTCGACGCCATCAAGGCCGCCGGCGGAAAGATTGCAGAGATCACGCTGGCGCCACTCGCTCGGGAGCATCTCGGGCAGTTGATTGCGGACGCTCTTCGCTGCGACGCGGAGCGCGTCGTCCCGCTTGCGGAGCTGGCGCATGAGAAGACCGGCGGCAATCCGTTTTTCGCCATGCAGTTCCTGTCTTCGCTCGCCGAAGAATCCTTGATCACCTTCGACCATGACGCCGCGTGCTGGTCCTGGGATCTCGACCGTATTCATACCAAGGGATACACCGATAACGTCGTTGACCTTATGGTCGGGAAGCTCATCCGCCTGTCGGCTGACGCGCAGAATGCGTTGCAGCAGCTGGCTTGCCTTGGAAACACCGCCGAGATCGCAACACTTTCGGTCGTCCTCGGGACTGCGAAGGAGCAAGTCGATACGGCTTTGTGGCCCGCCCGCCGTCAGGAGTTGGTCGAACGCATGGCGGGCACCTACCGGTTCGTCCACGATCGCGTTCAGGAGGCCGCCTATTCGATGATTCCGAAGGAGCTGCGCGTCGAGGCACACCTCCGAATAGGCAGACTGCTCGCGGCGCACACACCTCCCGAAAAGCGGGAGGAGACAATCTTTGACATCGTAAATCAGCTCAACCGCGGCGCGAGCTTGATCACGTCCAGGGCGGAGCGTGAGCAGCTCGCCGAGCTCAATCTGCTCGCGGGGCAGCGCGCCAAGGCTTCGACCGCGTACGTTTCGGCGCTGAGCTATCTCACCACCGGTGTGGCGTTGTTGCCGGAAGATGGCTGGCAGCGCCGGCGAGAGCTCGCCCTCGCGCTGGAGCTGGATCGGGCCGAATGCGAGTTCCTCACCGGCGCGCTCGCGGAAGCGGAGCAACGCTTGGAAGCGCTTTCAGCCCGGACCACAAATGTGGTCGAACGGGCGACCGTCGCGCGCTTGCGCGTGGAATTGTATGTGGCCCTCGATCGGAGCGACCGCGCGGTCGCCGTTGGTCTCGAATTTCTCCGGCCCTTGGGCATCGAGTGGTCGCCGCATCCGACAGCGGAGGAAGCGCGCCGCGAATACCAGCGGATCTGGTCAACTCTCGGGGACCGTCCGATCGAGGACGTCGTCGCTTCGCCTCCGATGACCGACCCCGGCTGGCGCGCGACGATGGACGTACTCACCGCGGTCGTGTCGCCAGCCTTGTTCACCGACGAGAATCTGGTCTGTCTCGTCCTCTGTCGGATGGCGAACCTCAGCCTGGAGCACGGCATCAGCGACGCAGGGTGCTTCGCTTACGTCTGGCTCGGCAATCTCATCGGACTGCATTTCGGCGCCTACCGGGAAGGGTTTCGCTTCGCCAAGCTCGGCCTGGACCTAACGGAGCAGCGCGGGCTGCGTCGCTTCGAGGCACGCGTTTTCCTGGTCTTCGGGGGCCGCGTTATTCCCTGGACGCAGCCCATCCGTGCCGGCCAAAGCTTGTTGCGGCGCGCCTTCGTTTCGGCCAACAAGCTCGGCGATCTGACGTTTGCAGGATATAGCTGTGATAACCTCATTGCACACCTGCTTGCGACCGGAGACGAGCTCGGCGACGTGCAACGCGAAGCCGAGAACGGCCTCGACTTTGTACAAAAGGCGCGGTTCGGTCTGGTCGTTGACATTATCAAGACGCAGCTTCAGCTTATTCGGACACTCCGCGGTCTAACGCCGACATTCGGCTCATTTGACGAAGAGGCGTTCGATGAACGCCTCTTCGAACACCATTTGGCAAGTAACCGAGCTTTGGCGTTGGCCGAGGTCTGGTACTGGATCCGCAAGATGCAGGCGCGCTTCTTCTCGGGTGATTACGCGTCCGCGATCGCAGCGGCAGCGAATGCCGAACCGCTGCTCTACACGACGCCGTTCTTCGATTTGGCGGAATACCATCTGTATGCCGCGTTGGCACGGGCTGCGCTCTGTGATGCGGCAGGCGCCGCGGAACGCATCCAGCACCTGGAGGCCCTGGCTACCCACCATCGTCAGCTCCAGGCCTGGTCGGAGAACTGCCCCGAAAATTTCGAGAATCGCGCCGCACTCGTCGGCGCGGAGATTGCCCGGATTGAAGACCGCACACTCGACGCCATGAACCTTTACGAACAAGCCATCCGTTCGGCGCAAGCAAACGGCTTTGTTCATAACGAGGCAGTCGCCAGTGAGCTTGCGGCACGCTTCTATGCCGCCCGTGGCTTCGAGTTTGCAGGGCGCGGGTATCTGCGAAACGCTCGTCACTGCTATCTCCGCTGGGGAGCTGACGGCAAGGTGCGGCAGCTCGACACGATCCATCCGCGCCTCAGAACGGAAGAGCCTGCGCCCGCTTCGACGAGCACGATTACGGCGCCCGTTGAGCACCTCGACCTCGCGACCGTGATCAAGGTGTCGCAAGCCGTCTCGGGCGAGATCGTCCTGGAAAAACTACTCGACACGCTCATGCGCACGGCGATGGCGCAGGCGGGTGCCGAGCGAGTTCTGTTAATTCTTGCGCGAGGGGCTGCGCAGCGGATCGCCGCGGAAGCCACGACCAGCGGCGATACGGTGACCGTGGACCTGCGCGACGAGGCCGTGGCCGAGACCGTGCTGCCGGAGTCGGTGCTCCATTATGTCCTGCGCACCCGCGAGAGCGTCATTCTCGACGATGCCGCGGCCCAGTCCCCGTTTGCCGCGGATCCCTACATCCGTCAGCGCCAAGCCCGTTCAGTTCTCTGCCTGCCGTTGCTCAACCAGGCCAAGCTCATCGGGGTGCTGTACCTCGAGAACAACCTGGCCCCCCGTGTCTTCGCCCCCGCCCGGCTCGCGGTCCTCAAGCTGCTCGCCTCGCAGGCGGCGATCTCGCTGGAGAATACCCGCCTATACCGCGATCTCGCAGAACGCGAGGCGAAGGTCCGGCGCCTGGTCGAGGCTAACATTGTCGGCATCTTCATTTTCGATCTCGAAGGTCGCATTGTCGAGGCTAATGACGCATTCCTGCAGATGGTGGGATACGACCGTGACGATCTCGTCGCGGGTCGCGTCCGCTGGACGGACCTGACGCCACCGGAATGGCGCGACCGCCTTGCGCGGGCAGCGACCGAGCTAAAGAGGACCGGAACGGTCCAACCGTACGAGAGGGAGTATTTCCGCAAGGACGGCAGCCGAGTGCCGGCGCTGATCGGCTCGGCCGCGTTCGACGAACAACGAGACCAGGGCGTCGCTTTCGTACTCGATCTGACCGAGCGCAAGCGGGCGGAAGCAGAGGCGCGAAAAAGTGAACACAAATACCGCGAGATGCAGACGGAGCTGGCCCACGCCAACCGCGTCGCCACCATTGGTCAACTCACGGCTTCAATTGCCCACGAAGTGATACAGCCGATTTGCGCGACCGTTACCAATGCTCAAGCTGCTTTGCACTTCCTGCGCGCGCAAGTACTGGATTTAAACGAATTGCGAAATATCCTCACTAATATCCTGAAGGACGGGAAACGCGCGGGCGATATCATTAGTCGGATCCGGGACCTTTTAAAAAAGGCACCACCCAGGAAGGAGCGCTTGAACCTAAATGAGGCAGTCCGCGAGGTGATTGAGCTCGCCCGCGGCGAAACGAGGAAGAATGGCATCTCGGTGCAGACGGATCTGGCCGAAGGCATAGAACTGTTGGAAGGCGATCGGGTGCAACTCCAACAGGTGATACTGAATCTCGTGATGAATGCAGTCGAAGCTATGAACGCCACTAGCGAGGGCGCGAGAGAGTTGCTCATCAGCACCCGCAAAACCGAGCCTGACGTCGTTCTCGTCGCGGTGCGCGATTCGGGACCAGGACTGGCGCCAGCGACTCTCGATCAGCTTTTTGACGCCTTCTACACAACGAAGCCCGGCGGTCTAGGGCTGGGACTGTCGATTTGTCGCTCGATCATCGAAACGCATGGGGGTCGATTGTCGGCAAAGGCCAATGTGCCTCGCGGCGCGATTTTTGAGTTCAGCCTTCCCACCCGCCCAGACGTTGCCGACCAACCAGTCGTCGTTAGCGTGACCTAGAAGCGCTGTGCGGCGATGGATATCCGCCAACACTTGGCTGTCCAGCACATCGCGATCACGCCAACGGACGGCTGCAGATGCGTACGCTGGTGCTCAGGGCGGCCGGATTTGGTGTCACATTTGCGCGCAGAATAACATTGTTGCATTCGGGAATAGAGTCCTTTTGAAAACGATGCGTTCGGCCTCGGTCGCCGACGGCTGCGCCATCACTCGAGATCACTTCGATGTTGATGAAAGCGGCACCTGCTTGATATGTGCAACTGATCTTGAGACTGCCGCGCCAAGCCGGCGCCACGGGCCCGCGCATGTAAACCATGCCGCTGATCGAGCTTGTACCGCCAAGCACTTTTCGACGCCGCTGGAATAGACATCGATTGCTCAAGTGCCGTTCCGACTCGCTACGCAGATTGCGGGCGCGCTCGCGTATCCGACGCGTGGCGCCGTATGATATTGATGAGCATCTGCACCACAATTGCGAGGATCAGCAATGCGCCTATGGCCAAGCTCTGCAGCCAGTACGGAGCTCCCAGGCTCGCCGCTCCTCCCACCAGAAACCGTAACGTCAGAAGGCCAATGAAAATGCCGAAAACGCTGCCGCGGCCGCCTTCGAGCGCGACACCCCCCATCAGACAGGCAGTAACGACTGACAGAAGCAAAGTGTCAAATCCCAGAGGTGTCGCACTGCCGAGGCGAACGGACGACAGGGCGCCGCCGAGCCCAGCCAGAGCGCCAGAGACGGCGAAGGCGATGACCACCGGTTTGATAGTGGACACGCCCGCTGCTCTCGCTTCTGCTCTTCCGCCACCGATTGCATAGATCTCGCGGCCCCAGACAGTATAGTTCAGAAACAGAAAGCCCAGAACAAAGATCGAGAACATTGTAATGCTCATCGGCGAAAGCACGCCGAGGATGCGCGCCGCCAAAAAGTCGGTCTCGCCGAGTCTCGGAACAGGAATAGTAACGCTATTTTGGTTGCTAATGATCAGCGCGAAGCCACGCAAGCAAATAAGAGTTCCGATGGTGAAGGCCAGTGAGTTTATACCGGTCACGGCGATCACCAGACCCTGAAGGCCTCCGAAGATTGCCGCCGCGAGGATGGCGATCAATACCGCCGGCACAACGTTCATGCCCGCAATAATCATGTTAACCGTGAGAACCCCGACCACCGCCGCCAGTGACCCGACGGAAAGATCAAACTCGCCGGCCAACATCGTGATCCCCACGCCGACCGCCACGACACCGATGAGCACCGCGCCATCCAGCAGTGCGGCGACCCCGCTGACTGTGCGATAGGATGGCAACATGATCGCGAAGACCCCATACACCGCCGCCATAAAGGCGATGCGCATCCCAAGATCGGTTACGATGTCCCACCGGTTCACGCGCGCCTCCGCTGGATGATATGAAATCCCAGGGTAGCTGCGGCGACGAGGCAACCAACCACAAGCATCCGCTGACCACTGGTGAAGCTGTGCAACAACATGTAATTCTGAAGAAGAGCGATAAAGATCGCACCGAGGGCCGCCTGCAGTGGAGTGCCCTGCCCGCCGCGCAGCGAGATGCCGCCGACCAGCACGGCAGCAATCACGTCAACGTTGAGGCCGTCAAAGAGATTCGCGACCGCAAGGCCGAATTGCGACGCTGCTGAAATGCCTGCCATGCCACAACACAATCCGAACAGGGTCAGCGCTACGAGCGACGCCTGGCCAACCTGAAACCCTGTCGCCATGGCCGCCTGCCGATTGGCACCTATGAGCAGAAGCTGGCGCCCGAACCGGGTCCGTTGCAAAACAAACCAGGCCACAATCGTCAGGATTACAAAAACCCAACTCTGCGTCGGAATACCGAGCGGCCGTCCAGTACCCAACCATTGGGCAGCATCAGTTTCCAAGAGAATGTTCTTGTTGTTGCTGACGAGCGACGCCACCCCCCGGAACAACGCACCGAAAGCGAGAGTCGTGATAATCGGATCGGCCCCTCTAGCGATGATCGCGCCTTGAATGCCGCCCGCAGAGCCTGCAAACACTAATGTTAGAACCAAGCCAGCGGCGAGGTCATAGTGCGCCCGCATGAGCCAGGCAAATACACAAGCGGAGAGGACCGCCAGTTCTTCCGCCGAGAGGGCGAATAGATTGCCGGAAATCGTGATATAAGACATGCCGAGCGCGACAATTCCGGTGATCGAGGCGGCGCGGATGACGATAAGAAGGTTGTCCAATGTCAGAAAGCCGGGTGTCGTTGCGCCTCCAATCAAAACCAGAAGCCCGATGGCGGCTGTGCCCAAAATAATGGTGCGGCGCCGCTTGGCTGCAGAAATACCCCGGTATATCTGCGGAAGACTCGCCATGATGGTCTTCGACATCATGCCGCTTCTCCGACAGACGAGGTTTCTGGGTGCGTAATATCCCGCAACAGGGTTTCGGGCTTGATGCTGTCAGCCGGCGCCACGCGCACGAGGCGGCCACGGAAGAACGTTGCGATCGTGTCAGAAAGGCCTAGAATCTCTTGGTTGTCGAACGAGGCAAACATGATGGCTAACCCCTGGTTGGCCAGTGTGCGCAGATGTCGATAAATTTCGGCGCGAGCGCCGACGTCCACGCCACGCGTCGGCTCCTCCACCAGCAGGATGCACGGCTCGATGCCCAACCATTTGCCGAGCGCCACTTTCTGCTGGTTGCCGCCCGACAGCTTGCCTGCCTGGCTACCGAGACGTCCCCTATCGATTTCGAAGAATGCGGCCAATCGTCCCGCCAGTTCGGTCTCGCGCCGCGCACTGATGAGGCCGCCGACGGTGACACGGTCGATAGCCGGCGCGCTGAGATTTTCAGCGATGCGCCGTACCGCGAAAATTCCATCGCGCTTGCGATCATCGGAACAATAAGCGATACCCTTTTTCATCGCGTCACGCAGGCTGCGGGGAGAGAAAGCATCACCGCTTAGATGGATCGTGCCGCTATATTGCGGCGCAGCGCCAGCGACCGCGCGGACGACCGCATTGGCCCCGCTTCCCCAATGGCCAGCGAGGCCAAGGATTTCGCCTTTACGAAGCTTGAGCGAAATCGGTGTCGTCAGTCCGGGCGCCAGGAGATTCTCAATCTCGAGCACAACTTCGCTTGGCGAAGCGCCACGCGTCGGGAACATCTGCTCGAGGCGACGGCCCAGCAAGCGCTCGATGAGAACACCGATGTCTAGATGCTGAACATCGACTGGCTCGAAACTTTGTCCGTTGCGGAAGATAGTCACGCGATCCGCGAGCTCGAAGACTTCGCCCAGCCGGTGCGTAACATAGATGATTGACCGCCCCTCGCGTGCCAGAGCTTTGACGACGGCCTTGACCTTCTCGATCTCAACGTCGGAAAGCGCGGCGGTCGGCTCATCGAGTATCAAGATTCGGGCATTGCGAGATAGGAGCCTTGCGATTTCGACCAACTGCCGTTGCGCGATGGACAGCTGGTCAACCGGCGTCGTCGAATCAATGTCACTCAGGCCCACCGCCTCCAGGTAAGGCTTCACTCGGTCGCGCAGCTTTCTGGTCGTCCATATCGGCGACTTGCTATCGCCGCCGAGACAAATGTTTTCGGCGACGGACAAAGCGCCAATGGTGCTTAGTTCCTGGGTTACACAGGCGATTCCCGCATTCAACGATTGATGTGGCGAACGAAACCGTACCGGTTGGCCGTCGATCGAAACCGTTCCGCTATCCGGTCTTTCCAAACCGGCAAGTAGCTTGACGAGCGTGCTCTTGCCGGCGCCGTTTTCGCCCAGCAGCGCCATGACCTCGCCCTTTCTAAGCGAAAAGTCGACCCCTTGAAGCGCGGTCACCGAGCCATAGCGTTTTTCGATGCCTACCATCGAAAGGATCGTATTCCCGTTGCTCATTTTGGTTCCAAAGACGGCGAATACAAACACAGCTACGCAGCGGCGGCCGACCGGGGCATCGCTCAGTAGTTGCAGAGTTCTTTAAAACTCCAACCCCAAAGCTTGAACGTATCGATCGCGGCCTTGTCATTGGCTAAGGCCGGATTCGGGATGAAGTTGTAGCGGGAGGGCGCCCCTTCGTCAGATGGCTTTTTATCCGGATCGGCCGTCAGATAGAGCTTGCCTTCCTTCACTTGCTTCGTCTCAAGGTATTTGTGCAGTGTTTGGACCGATTGCCATCCCTCGAGGAACGCCGCCTGCACGCCAGTACCGACAATGTTTTTGTTCAGAAGATCGCTCTCATCGCCGTGGCAAGTGCCACCGACAACAAGCACGTCCCTGCCCGGCGTTTTCCCGGTTTCCTTCAAAGCCTGAACCACGCCGCTCGCGAGGCTGTCATTCTCCGTATAAACCCAAGTTATGTCATTCTTCTTCGGCGGAATAATCTGCGAACCGATCTTATAGCCTTCTTGTGACATGAAGCCGGCCGGCTCTTCCTGGACAACTTCCAGCTTTCCAGCAACGGTGTCTCGGAAGGACTTGGCTCGGTCCGCGCCCGCCGAATAACCGGCCGGGAAGGTGATGATCATACCCTTACCGCATTTAACGCTCGTCGCCTTAGCGCAAGCGTCGAGCAACATCTGCGCGGCGACACGGCCGTTAAGGAAGTCGTCCACCCCCGCATACGCCGTCCAAAACGCGTCCGTGCCTTCGATGGGATATTGGTTGGTGGAGATCACCGGCTTTCCCGTTTTCGACAACGCGCGAAGAGAGCCGATTCCTGCGGCATTCACATAGGGCCACCAAATATAGCCTGAGACGTCTTCGCCGGAAGCGAGCTGCTGCCGAACCTGACTGTCTTGTTCTGCCTGATCGCGGCTGCTCTCGATAATTCTAATGTCGTAACCTAGCTCCTTCGCCTTGGTGCGAGCACCTACCTGCCACTGGGCGAGATAATTGTCAGTGCCAGGCGGCATGAACACAATGATCGGCGGCTTGCCTGCCGCAAAACCGAGCGTCACCGTTACAAGGACGCCCGCCGCTACCGTCGCCAGGGATAGAAGCTTTCGTCTAACGGAAGTTACGCTAAGCCATTTGAACATTGGACGCCTCCCATTGTGGGATATCGTCATATTTCTGGGTGTTTAGTCCCGGCATTTTCTGGAGCGGATTGAGTTTGAATCGTTCTGGTTGGGAAGTCCAGCATTTGCAGAGCCGGTCGGCCGCGTAGCGCCCCTGAGATGCGAACCTTTCCCGCCGCCCCTCACAGGAGTCCGCCTCCGCCGGGCGGGGGTACGAACTTGAACGACGGCCACCATGCCGTTGCAACGGAGCGGGTCGAGACCGCGGCCAGCGATTTGCCCCGAGGTAACAGCGCTATTGGCATGGCTGCAGATGTTCGGGAGCTCGATACCGGCCAGAGAACGGCAGCGAAGCAGACCAGGCCGTATGCGACCTGGAAAGCTGGAATGGTGCACTGGCGTCCGCGCGCCAGGCTCGCGACATCGCAAACCCGTCCGCAACCTCGTGCCACAACTGCCGCTTTCAGCTTGTATGCCCAGCCTTTTGGACCTGGCTCGCCCGGAATAGTGCCGTAAACATGCAGCCTGGGGCGGCTCCGGCCACAGCGGGTCCTCTCAAGTCGGTCCAGTTGGGAAACGATGGGGACTTGCAGACAGTCGGTTTGTCGAACGTAGTGTCAACTCAGCCTAGTATGCCCGAAATAAGCCTGGTAACTCGCCGCTCGATACATGGCGATTTCCCGCCGAACTTGGTGGGGTCCGAGTGCAGGATCGTCGATGCCGCGCTCCGCCGTGACGGGCGCTTATCTGCCGACTTTTCCACCGTGCTGATGCCGACCGACCAAATTCCGCAGATCGCTATTCGAACGGATGCGCCACCTGCACGCCAAGCAATTGTCGATCGGCGCGCTTGAAAATGCCGAAGCCTCGGAAACTGCTTCCTAGACGCAGGAGAGCGCCTCTAAGCCGGGGAGAAGCGATGTCGCGGATCCGATCGACGGACACCGCACCGGAGCGGGTGGTTAGAGCGCTGCTCTCGCGAACGGGCATCAGGTATCGGATGAATGTGCGCGATCTTCCCGGGAAACTGGATTTCGCGAACAAGCGACGAAAATTCGCGATCTTCGTCCACGGATGCTTCTGGCATTCGCATCAAGACCGCAGGCTCGCCTCGAATCCGAAGTCGAACCGGAGTTACTGGCATCCGAAGCTTGAGAGAACGAAGACTAGAGATCTCGAGAACGCAGCGATGCTGAAGGAACTTGGATATCGTGTGCTCATCATCTGGGAGTGCGCATCCCGCAAGCCCGAGCAGGCGGCAGAACAAATTGCAAATTTTTTTGAAAGCCTGCGGTAGCCTGCCGGCCGCGCAGAATTGGCTCGCCGAGTTCTCGGGAAGGAAGGCGGCGATTGATTAGCGCAATTTAGCCTTTGCTCTGCGGTCCAGCCGGAATGAAATCAGTGAGTCTTCCGCCCTTCAGCGCGGATCGCGGCTGTCTCTTCATTGGCAACGACTAACTCCAGCAGCTCGCGACCTTCCTTGGGCAACCCCGCGCGGGCCAGCTTCTCGATCGCCATCATCCGCACCAATAGTCCGTTGATCTCAGCGCGAGGGTCGCGCTGTATCCGCTGCGTGATACGCTCCTCATCGCTCAGTGCGCGGCGTGCAATGCGGTGAATCACCACTAAGGCATCAATCATCTCCTGATTGATTGTCGCTGCGGTATCGGTCATCGCTGCGCCTCCTTTGCAGTTCGGATATACTGGCCACGGTCACTGGGAACAGGGGGCCGGTATGATCAGCAACAGTGGACACTATGCCAGTGCGGCCGGCGGTGGTGAAGGAATTGCGGCGCCGTCGCCGCATCATCAGGAGGTGATGCTCGATGCCTGGCGCAAGGCGCTGGCGCAGGTTCTTCGTCGTCGCGACAACGATTGGCAACAGCAACTGCGGGCGATAAAGGCGGAGAGTATGGCGCCCTGAAGCGGTCCTTTGATCAGCGAAATCGCGAAGACCGAGAGCTGACCGTCGTCATTGACCGCTAATTCCAGGAGCCACCGCCCATAAGCCCTGGTAGACTTTCCATACGGATGCAGATTGAATAAACAGCAACAGTATCGCGCACTTCACGATAAGATGCATCGTCGGCCCCATGAAAAATCGTGGGCGAGCACGGACAGACGCGGTCTCAATTGCACGGTGGCGATAAGTTTAGTTTTCTCAGGAGTGGATCGAGCCCGTCCGAACGACACTCCTTCAATTCGCTAATTTGTGCCGGGGATGGGTCAACAGACCGAGTCTTCGCCAGCGTTGTGCTACTGGCTGTTCGCCTTTCCGTCTTGGCCTTAACATGATGTCGATCCTGCCAATGACGAGAAGTGTCGGGATGTCGTGTAGGAGCCGGTTCTTCTGATGCTGGTGGAGGCGGCCTGGCCGGGCCTTCCTCGCTAGGCTGAACGTACACGACATCGACTTTATCAGCGTCAGTCGGCTTATCCTCGTTGATTGTAAGCGGTAGGCGATCAGCCTTGTTTCCGGACACAACTGGCATGACGACTTGCGGCGGCGGTGGCGTTGTTTTCATTGCGGCAGCTGCAATGGCACCAAGTCCGGTCAGGCAAATGAATCCAAGTGCGACGGTCCTTATCACGTGGTCGCCTCCTGAATGGTGAGGGCGAGCCCAGGGTTATGATTGAATCGGTCCAGAATGAGGCCGTGAATTCGCTTGGTTAACGAGGGACCGGGAATATTCCGTCCGTCTGGATTCTCGTGGTATTAGGCTGCCGTAAGGATGAGGTCGAAATGGCGAAGAAGGCAAAGCGGCTAGTGTCTGAAAGCCGTACACAGCTTATCGACTGTCGCCGGCTCCTTCACATTGTTCTCTTTCGACGGGCACTAGCCCATTTTCCCCAAGAGCCCAGATCCCACCGCCCCAGCATCGCAGCGATCCTATCGTCCTATGCGAGGCATCCTCGGAGGGCGCTGGACACTATTTTGCGGCCGGGAATGCCCAGGCCGTTATAAGCTGGCGTTCAATTTCGTTAGAGGTAGATCATGCCTGCATCATAGATTAACTCGCCCCTTCATTCGTTATGCGCGTCCATGAGGTGGCGATCGTGAGAAGGTGAACAGCAGCAGTTCCCAATTCCTGCATCTCTTTGTCCATGATGTAGACACCTGCCGCGCGATGGTATGCGACGGCTACGGTAGCGCAAGCATCGGTTACGAAGTCAGAATTCCGGTCGCTTTTGTTCAGGGCACTCCGCTCCAAGACGATTTGCATCGCTGCGCTGGAAGTGGCTTCGGCGACTTGAGCATCTTCCAATTCGAGAGGCGGCAGACTTGAGCCCGAAGGGCGGCACTGCTCAGACGCTTCTTGGACCGCCTGATAGAATTCAGCCTTTCGCGTTTCATCCGCGTTTAGATAAATTTTCAGAAAGCGCCGCGCCCTTGGTTCGAGGTGTTTGCGATCAAGCCTAACTTTTCTCCTGCGTTCCCGCCGCTCGGATGCAAACCAGCCAATTACCATCTCACTTCCACTGCCTCCGCGCGCAGTCATGAGGGCTCATTTTGCTTGATAGTTGCGCGAAAACGGAGGTAATTGCCGAACTTGATATGATTTATCGACGATGTAACCCCGTTGCAACATCATCGAATTTCGCGTGGTACAATTTGGCAATGGACGACGAAGTCGACGTTGACGATGAGAAGTCGACGTTGACGATGAAGAGGCTGATGAACAGCCCAAGAACAAGCAGCCCCGAACGACCGCTTGGCCATGTCGTCTGCAAGCCCTCATTTACAAAACCGCTTTCATTTTCAGACGCGTGAAGTTGCGCGGAAGACACTCAACATTGCGTCGCTACGGGATATGAAGGTAACTGTTCCTTCGCTCAGTGATCAGCGTTCAGCCATTCGGAGTGGTACGCGCGTTCGCTTGGATCGACCGCATCGCCCTAGAAACCACTAGCGCCGCAAACCGGTCGATCATCTCGATCAAGCCATCCTTACAAAGGCGTTCCGCGGCGAGCTTGTGCCGCAGGACCCGAACGACGAACCCGTAAGCGTGTTGCTAGAGCGGATCAGGGCGAAACGGGAAGTTCGGCTATCAACGAGGCGCTCGTCGATCAAGAAGAAATGAAAGGTCGTCTTGCGAAACGCCCCTCGCACCCCTCGCACTTGAACGATTAATCTGGTTGCTCAAAGCTGTCGAGATCGGAGGCCAGTTATGTTTATCGCCATGAACCGCTTTCGCGTCGCCAAGGGTTCCGAAGCAGCGTTCGAGCACGTTTGGATGTCGCGGGACAGTCACCTCGAGAAGGTGCCAGGCTTCGTGGAGTTTCACCTTCTCAAGGGCCCTGAAGCTGAGGATCAGACACTTTATGCTTCCCACACGGAAAACCGTGCCGTCTTTGAAGCATGGACTAAATCTGAAGCTTTCCGTGCAGCACATAGTCGCGCAGGAGACAACAAGCCACTGTATTTGGATCACCCGCAGTTCGAGGGGTTTGAAGTTCGCCAGACGGTGAAGCGGGGCTAAATTAAGCAGCGCAGAGTGCCAGGGCGGCGCCCCTCGTGACATCGTGGAAGACTTTCGCAGCAGAGTTAACGAGAGTGCCGCTCCCCCTTAGCTCCCCTCGTACAATCACAAACGGCAGTTCTGCATTGGATTGAACAAATTTTGGAATCAGCCCTAACCTTGAGAAGGTTGAGCTCTCATGCGTAGGCGTCTGGTTGGTCTTCGGAAACGAACCGTTTGTCACGATACGGCTGCTGCACCAAGCGTGTTCGCTATTGAGGTGCTAAACGGACGTCGTGTGAATATTGCTTCAATTCTGTTCTTGATCCCAAGCGGTCATCAAGGATCATTTGCTTCCTCCTCCGGGGCGCGCGAACCCGTGAGCTTCCGCAAAGTCCTCGAAATGCGCCCGGAATCGCCATGCCGGGAGTCGCGACATTGAACGCAACCCCCGGTCAAGGCTCGTCAAGTCTATTCGGCCGCAATTATGTGCACGGTCCCGCCTTGACCTTGGCTCGCGAATGCGAAGCCCTCGTAGCCCTTCTCGGCGACCTCCGCGCACTTCCTGCGGTACCCGCCGACGCCTTCAGGGCCGAGGTAGGGCAAGAAGCGGCGCGCCTTGCCGGCGATGTTGGCTCCCATGTACCAGGAATTGGCGCTAGGCATCAGGGTCGAGTTCACGACCTCGGCGACATGGGCACCCCACGCGTCTTGCGCCTGCGGGGTCGCCTCGATCGTTGCAAGCTTGCTTCTTCGCATGTGGGCGATGCATTCGGTGATCCACTCGACGTGCTGCTCGATCGACACCGGTACGTTCGACAGCACCGAGGGGCTCTGCGGGCCGGTGATCGTGAACAGATTCGGGTAGCCGGCTATAGCCAGGCCGAGGTAGGTCTGCGGGCCGTCCTCCCACTCCTGCGCTAACGCCCTGCCGCCGCGCCCCTTGATGCCGAGTTTCTTTAGCGAGCCGGTCAGCGCGTCGAAGCCGGTGGCGATAACGATAATGTCGAGCGGGTATTCCCTGCCGCCTGCGCGAATGCCGTTCGGCGTGATCTCCTCGATTGGGCCGTCGGCGGTCGCATCCACCAGCACCACGTTCTTCTTGTTGAAGGTCTCGAAGTAGTTGGTGTCCAGTGGCTGGCGCTTGGTGCCGTAGGGGTAAGTCTTGGGGGTCAACTTCTCGGCGATCGCCGGGTCGTTGACGACCGAGCGGATCTTGCGCTTGAGGTAGTCGGCAATGACATCGTTCGCCTCCTTGGAGAAAAACATGTCCTGGTAGTTGGCCAGCCAGAAGGCGAAGCCGCCGGTGTCCCACATCTTGTCGAACTCCTGCTCGCGCTCCTCGGGCGTTGTCTCGAGCACCGACTTCGGTATGAAGTTCAGATCGAAGCCGAAAAACGAATCCTTGATGCGCTGGCGGATTCCGTCGTAATCGGCCTTGCGCGCCTTGGTCACCTCGGGATCGACACAGCCGTTGCGCGCAGGCACGCAGAAGGTAGGCGTGCGCTGGAACACCGTCAGGTGCTTGGCCTGCTGCGCGATCTCCGGGATCGTCTGAACCGCGGTGGCACCTGTGCCGATGACGCCGACGCGCTTGGCGGTGAAGTCGACGCCATCGTGCGGCCACTGGCTGGTGTGGTAGCACTTGCCCTTGAAAGAACTGAACCCCTTGATCGGCGGCATGTTGGCGGTCGACAGGGCGCCGACAGCGGTGATGACGAAGCGCGCCCTGACGACATCGCCTCTGTCGGTGCGCACCGTCCAAAGCTCGGTGTTGTCGTCGAAGACGACCTCGACGACGCGCTTGCCGAACTGGATGTCGGGCTTAAGGTCGAAGCGCTCGGCGCAATGCTCGAGGTAGCGCAGGATCTCGTCCTGCTCTGGATAGCGCTCCGACCAGTGCCATTCCTGCAACAGGTTCTTGTCGAAGGTGTAACAGTAGATGTAGCTATCGGAGTCGCAGCGCGCGCCGGGATAGCGATTCCAGTACCAGGTGCCGCCGACGCCGTCGCCGGCCTCGAACACGGTGACGTTCAGGTCGAGCTTGTCGCGCAGCGAATGCAGCATGTACATGCCCGAAAATCCGGCGCCGATGATTACTGCATCGAAGTCGGTTTTCACGCCGGCCCTTTGCGAATCGCCTTGCACATTAGTCATGACACACCTCCTTGTGAGCATACTACTTGGGTCTTCGGTTCAGCTGTCTTGTCGCTATGCGCTAGCGCGGGTCAGCCTGCGCGAACGGCAGAGAGGCCGATCTCTGCCGGAAACATCGCAAAGCGAACTCACGACGTCCCTTGATCTGTTTCCCTTTCGCAAGCGGGAGGCGCCGTGGCGCTAGAAGGCCGCACCGCTCGCCGGCATTATGCCGCTGCGCGCGCCTCACGAGCCGCATAGGCGGCGGTCTCAAAATTCAGGTAGGCGCCGAACGAAGTCGGATCGCCGAACGGCAGGATCTGCGTCGCCCAGTATCCGCCGACCGCGTTCCTTCGATCGATCCAGTAGAACAGGTTGGGAAGCCCGGCCCAGCCGAGCGCCCCGGCCGGCCGGCCGGTCGGCGCGTCCTCGTCGTTCACCATGAAGGTGTAGGACCAGGATTTCTTCAGGCCGGGGAAGAACTCGGCATCGTTCGATATGGTCGGAATGACGCCGGGCAGCATCGTGACCGCCTGATGCGCTTGCAGACCGTTGCATACAGCAGCCTCGACCGTCTCTTTGTTGAGCACGCGGCCGTGCGGCCCCGCTCCGTCGTTCAGCCACATGCGGATGAATTTCATGTACTCTCCG
>Ga0193727_1000079_pt1 | contig 28351 bp, 22 predicted proteins | sample H2c2metaG_FD_143051 | JGI IMG/M metagenome (GOLD analysis project Ga0193727, IMG submission 143051) | Soil microbial communities from a riparian zone of the East river system, Colorado, United States - H2c2 | ecosystem: Environmental > Terrestrial > Soil > Riparian zone | place: USA: East River...
GCGCGGACCCGATGAAACCATAGTCTCACGACAATCGGCGCGGTAGCGAACTCGCCGCCGCCGGCAAAACTCCACAGATCACACTGACGTTGACCCGATTTAACCAGCTGCTGACGATATTGCAGGGTCCGCACCCGATAGGCTATGGCAGTCCGGCAAGTTCTTGCGCTCTTGTGACGACCGCTGCAAAGTTCTCTGGCCTTAGCTCAATATCCTTTTCATGCACGAACGGATACGGAGAAGCAACGAAGGCTTTGTCATTCTTACCCTGCAAGGTCGACGCATTTTCCGCATCGCTGATGAGGCGAAGCTCGAGTCGATAGGCACCGCAAACTGCGAATGCGAGGAGCAGCATTAGGGCAACGTTAGCCATGGTCCGCATCGAACGACGCCTTAGGTGCGTTGTGCGAGCTCTTGGAGCTTCGCCAGCAATTGCGCACCGAGCGCCCCGTCGATCACCCGATGGTCGCAGGTCAGTGTCGCAGTCAATATAGGCGCAAACAACAGCTTGCCGTCTTTGTCCTCCAATGGCCGTCGTTGAATGGCGCCTAGCGCGAGAATCGAGGATTGAGGCGGATTGATAATGGCGTCAAATTGGCGGACACCGTACATTCCCAGATTCGAAACGCTGCTGACGCCCCCCTGCAGTTCGGACTCCTTGAGGCGCTTGCCGCGTGCGCGTGTCGTCAGATCCTGCAGCGCCTTCGACAGCTCAGCCACCGACATCTCTCCGGCATCCCGCAGAACGGGACTGACCAATCCGCCATCCAAGGCCACGGCGACGCCTATATCGACGCGCGAGAATTTAAGAATTTCCTGCCCGCTCCACACGACATTCGCAGCGGGCACTGCCTTCAGTGCGGCGGCCCAGTGGCTCACTAACATATCCGTGATCGATACCTTGGCGGACTCGCCGCTCAAAGCATTCAACTGTGCACGGCGCCCAACGACACCGGTCATCTCGATGTCCATGGTGAGATGAAATATGGGCGCGCTGGTGTGCGACTCCGTGAGCCGCCGCGCAATTGCGGAGCGCATGCTGTCGACCGGCTGCGCGACGAATGTCCCTGCTGCGTACTGCCCCGCGACGCTCTCCAAGCCGCCGCGGCGCGGGTGCGCCAGAACTACGCTTGCCGTGATGCGCTGAGAATTTTTTGTCTTAACCTGCGCAAGTGGCACATTGAGTTCCGCGGCGAGCCGCCGCGCATACGGAGTAACGGACACGCCATTGCTTAGGCGCGCCGGCCCGTAGTCTCGGCCGGGCGACACGACTTCGGTGAAGGGAGTCATGAGCCTTGCTGGCCTGAGCGTAGCAGTGGAAGTCGGCGGCCGAATCTCCGGGGCTTGCTTCGGTGTCGGCGCGCTTGCCACCCGCTGCGGAGCTTGCGCTGATACCTCGGTCGCGTTTTCGCCCGCGATGACGCCGACGATGGCGCCGACAGGCGCCGCTTCACCGGCCTTCACACGAATCTCGCTGAGTATTCCGGCGGAGGTTGCCGGCACTTCCATGGAGGCCTTGTCGGTCTCCACGTCGAACAAGGCATCGCCGGCGGCGACTCGATCGCCCACGGCCTTGTGCCAGACGGTGATTGTCCCCTCCGCCACCGTCTCGCCTAACTGCGGCATTTCAATCTGCATACGGGTCAGCCGGCGAGCGACCGTCGTACCGTTTCGACGATACGCGCAACAGACGGCAGCATCATGTCCTCAAGATTCGCAGCGGAAGGCAACGGCAGGTGCGGCGTGGTGATCCGCACCGGGGGCGCGTCGAGATCGTAGAAGGCCTCGTCCGACACGATGGAAACGACCTCCGCGCCCCAGCCGCACAAGCGCGGATTTTCCTCGACCGTGAAGAAGCGGTGCGTCTTGCCGACGGAATTCAGAATGGTTTGGGTGTCGAGCGGCACCAGTGAGCGGACATCGATGACCTCGCAATCGATACCGTGATCGGCTTTCAGTTGCTGAGCCGCTTCCAGTGCCCGCGGCACCATGTAGGCCAATGCGGCGATCGTCGCATCGCCGCCCGTTCGCAAAACCTTTGCCGTTCCCAAGGTGTCGACGATTTCACCGTCGGGAACCTCACCTTTGGTGGAATACAAGGACTTGTGCTCGAAGAAAATGACCGGGTCTGGATCGCGGACTGCCGCCGCCAGCAGGCCGATGACGTCCCGCGGCGTCGAGGGTGCCACCACCTTGAGACCCGGAATCATCATCACCCAGTTCTCAACGCTCTGGCTGTGCTGCGCGCCGAAGCGCGATCCGGCACCATTTGCGGTGCGCACCACCAGCGGACATTTGACCTGACCGTTCGTCATGTAGCGCGCTTTCGGAATCTCATTCGCCAGGTAGTCGAAGCACACGCCGAAGAAATCAGAAAACATGAGTTCGGCGATCGGCTTCAGGCCCGTCATCGCAGCGCCCATTGCCGCGCCCAGGATGGCTTGCTCGGAGATCGGCGTATCGCGCACGCGCTTCGCTCCGAACTTGTCAAAGAGGCCGACCGTTGCCTTGAATACGCCGCCGGCTTTGGCCACATCTTCGCCCAGAAAGACCACGTCTGGATCGCGCGCCATCTCCTGGGCAATTCCACGCGCCACTGCATCGCGATAGGTTAATTCCGCCATGCCCAACCTCCATCCGCGTACACGTCCGTGCTCAAAATGCTTTCTGAGGAAATCGGCGCCGCCTTGCAGGCTTCCGTGGCGCGGTCCACCTCGCTGCGTATTTCCGATTCGATCTCGCTCAAGATGGATTCGGCAACTCCACGCTCCAGCAATCTGGTTCGGTAGAGCTTGATTGGATCACGCGCCCGCCACTGATCGAGCTCGCCTTCCGGTCGGTACTTGGCCGGATCAGCGCGCGAATGCCCGCTGTAGCGATAGGTGAGACATTCGATCAGCGAGGGGCCCTCCCCTGCCCGTGCCTTGGCGAAAGCGCTTTTAGCCACCTCGAAGACGGCGTCGGCGTCCTGACCGTCAACGACGATGGCCTCGAGACCATACGCTCCTGCGCGATCGGCGGCGGGACGCTTGACCGCCGTTACATCGCCGATCGGTGTGTATTCCATGTACAGATTGTTCTCGCAGACAAATACCACCGGCAATTTCCAGATGACCGCCAAGTTCAATGCCTCGTGGAATGCGCCGATGTTGGTCGTTCCGTCTCCGAAGAAGCACACGGAGACATCCTTCTCGCCTCGGTACTGCGCGCGCCAGGCCGCGCCGCAGGCGATCGGCAAATGCGCGCCCACGATGGCGTAGCTGCCCATTACGCCATGTTCAACTGAGGTCAAATGCATCGATCCGCCCTTGCCGCGCATCAGTCCGTTGTCGCGCCCCATGAGCTCACCGAGAACCTTCTCGACTGGAACTCCCCGCGCCAGCGTGTGCGCGTGACCCCGATAGGTACAGAACGTCAGATCACCCGGCTGCATGGCGGCTGCAAAGCCAGCCGCCACCGCCTCCTGCCCCAAGGAAAGATGACTCGTACCCTTGACCAAGTTCTGCAGGAACAGATCGAAGGCCCGTTGTTCAGCCTCACGGAGGCCAAACTGCAATCGATACAGGTTAAGAGCGGTGTCGCCGCTCATGTGTTCCAGCCACGATTTGCGTGCGGCACGGTCCAGTGATCGATCTTTTGCGGACCCGTGGACGGCGCGCCCAGCGCCGGGCACGACAGGCCGTAGGTGCCGGCGGGACCGCCCAACCAGATGATCTTCCGGTCCCACTCTACGTAGGCGTTCTCTGATTCCGAACGTCGCCAGCTCTCGTAGTTTTCGATCTTGCCGATGTGCGGCGGAATGAAGTAAGCCACTTGCTTCGGCGAAGTAGGATCGGAAATGTCCCAAACCTGCACGCCGGCATTGAAGCACGCCAGGACGATGATCTCAGGCCGCGCGGTACCCGGCGCGATCCATGATCCGGTGTTGTGCGTTCCAAAGCGTCCGCGCGCAAGGCAGAAGTCCGTATAAGGCGCTTCCTTCGGCGGAACGGCACGTGGAAAGAAGCCGACGAGCTTCGGATTCTTCATATCCTTGACGCTGATGACCTGCACGGGTTTGAACGGCTCCCGGCAATCGGGCTCCACGGTCTCGGAGGTCGCGATGATCAGGTCTTGCAGTGTCTTGTTGTTCCCGGCATGCACCGGAAAGATGGTGTGGAACGGAATGCCACCCATCGTTTCGTGAGTCGGGCGGTATTGCGTGATCACTTTGGGATTTTTGGGGTCGGAAAGATCCATGAGGACCATCCCAAAGTGGCCGAAGCCGCAGAACGCCATCTTGCCGCCCTCTTCCAGTCTCTTTGGAATGAGACCGCCGTGCGAGGACGTCCACGATGAATGATCACCCGCAAACCAATACTTCTTGTACTCCTCCTCCTCGCTGTACAGTTGTCCGGGGATGTGCCACCGGCTTACTTCGACGACATTTCCCGGATCGGCGAGATCGAGCAACATGAAGCCGTTGCCGTTGGGGCGCTGCGCGTTCTCCATGCGGAACTCATTGCTCCAGCCGGCATCCGTCAGCGCATAACGACCGCCGTCGTAGAAATTCATGTGTGTGCCGCTACCGGTCTTGCCGGTGCTGAACTCGCACAAGAGTTTCGGCTCCTCGGGCTTGCTGATGTCGTAGGTACGAACTCCGCGCAGGCCGTCGTAGCTCTCGGCTTTCTTGCGGTATTCCTCGTCCCAGCGGCCGTACGGGTGATCGGGGTCTGCGGATGACAGCGGCTGCGTCGCCGTGCTCATCATCAGCCATTTCTTGAGCTTCTCGTTGTAGGCAATGCAGCCGCCGGTGCGCTCCTTGGTCTTGATCAGCACCGGGTGCTTGGCGTCGGTCACGTCGAACCATCCGCCCTGTGCCTGGATCAGGCGGCGTTCGCCCTGCGCCCACATGTTCATTTGCGGCTCACCGCCGGAGATATGCGCATCCTCGACGTGCGCGATCAGTTCCATGTTGTGGATGTACTGATTGCGATCCAGCGTCGGGAGCGAGCCCAGCGGGCGCCGGAACGGCACTGTGCCGCCGCCCGGCATGATGCCGGTGACCTGCGAGCGCGCGCTCATCGCGGTAAGGCCCGCCAATGCGGCGCCGCCAGCCAGAAGCGACCGCCTGTTCAGGTTCGGTCGCGCTTCCCCGGCGCTCGAATCTTTTGTCTTCTTGGACATGCAACACCTCGTTTATCGACCGCCGCAGCGGCCGGATTTCATTTAGGTTCTAGAGAAGTCAGCCAGAAAGCCCGTCGTTCACCTTTGCACCTTCGGATCTCAACTCGAGTCCAGAACGCCTCGCCTGCTCAACCAACAGCACTGCGAAGTCTTCCGCCTCGTGTCCCGCATCAATTGTCTTCTGCACGTACTCGCGAGTCAGCGCGGTCAATGGCAACGGCACGCCGAGACGCTCGCCCGCTTCGAGGCCGAGATCCAAGTCTTTGCGCAGCAATATCGGAGTAAACGTCGGTGACAGTTCCAGATTCACAAACGCCGGCATTTTGTAGCGTGCAAACGCCGAGCCCATGATGCTGCGATTCAAGAACTCCAGGAAATCGAAGCGCGCCACGCCCCCCTTTTGCGCCAACACAGTGATCTCGGCGAGCGCTTGCGTCACGATGCCGAGGTAGAGGTTGTGGCAAATTTTGACGATGCGCGAGCGTTCCCCCTCGCCTACGTAAGTGACGCCCTGGCCGAGTGCGGCGAGATAAGGCGCGGCGATGTCAAAGGCGTCGCGGGGCCCGGAGGCAACTACGAAGAGCTTGCCGGCCTTGACCACCTTGGCATTGCCGCTCACCGGTGCCGCCAACATCGGCACGCCAAGTTTTGCCGCCTGAGTACGCGCCACGATGGAGTCTGCCTCCGAGACGCTGGAGCAATCGATCAACAGCTTGGGTCTGGACGTCCCGGTCAGAAGTCCTCCCTCGCCGGACAGAACGTCACGAAGATCAGCGCCGGTGGATACCATTGCGAAAACCAGGTCACAGCCCGCCAAGTCGCGGGGCGTAGAGACCAGCGTCGCGCCATATTTCACCAGCGGTTCTGCCTTGCTGCGAGTGCGGTTGTACACGCTCACTGCCGCGCCCGCTTGCAGAAGACGTTTCGCCATCGCGAAGCCCATACGACCGGCGCCAAGCCATCCGATGGTGTATTCGTTCAGCCCATTTGCTTGATTAGCCGTCACTTCATCCCTCCGCAGCGGCGCTGTTTGCAATCGATTGCATAACTAATTTTAACAAAAAATTCGGCGTTAGCAAACCGAGAAAGCCGCCAAGTGGGGACGCTGAGGCTGGACTTCGAGTGCCGGCCACTTGTTCGTTCAGCCAGCGGAATCTATTATGGAACATGCGCAAAGCTCAGGTGACCATCAAGGAAGTTGCAGTAAAAGCGCGGGTGCATGCCTCGACTGTGTCGCGCGTCCTCAACGCCGAGACCCGGGGCATGGTTTCCAAGTCCGTCGCGGATCGGGTGCTTGCTGTCGCGCAAAAGCTCGGCTACTCCGTCAATCCGCTCGCTGCCGGTTTGCGCACGAGGCGTAGCCGAACGGTAGGCATATTGATTCCCGACCTGACCAATCCGGTGTTTCCACCCATCGTGCGCGGCGCCGAACAAACCCTGGCGTCGGCCGGCTATGTGGTCGTGTTGGCGGACTCCAATAACGACATTCATAACGCCCGAACCATCGTTAACAACTTGATCGCGCGCCAAGTCGACGGTCTCATTTTGGCCACCGCGCATCGCGAGGATCCGATCGTTGAAGAATGCCTGAGCCGGGGCGTGCCTCTGGTGCTGGTCAATCGAACCGTTGAAAAGATGCCCATCCCGGTCGCTGCCGTAACCACGGACGACAATCTTGGAATACGCCTGGCGCTCGAGCATCTGCTCGAACTCGGTCACCGACGCATTGCGTTTGTTGGCGGACCGCAAACCACCTCGACCGGCTACGTTCGATACCGCGCTTTCCTCAACGCCTTGAAAGCTCGTGGCTTGAAGGCCGACAAGAGCATGATGGTCAATGCCAGCGCCTTTTCGGAGGCCGCGGGCAGCGAGGCTTTGTCCAAGATAATCGCCAGCAGCGATGTCGGCTTCACAGCTGTCGTCGCAGCCAACGACTTGCTCGCTCTCGGATGCTTCGACGTGCTGCTCGCGAACGGCTTGCGATGCCCAATAGACGTTTCCGTGACCGGCTACAATCACATGCCGTTTGTCGACCGCTTCACGCCGCCGCTCACCACCGTGCACATCCCTCATCAACAGCTCGGCATCAAATCCGCTGAATTGCTGCTGGAGCGGATCGAGAATCCGGATGCGCCCGCGAGAACCATCTATCTGCAGCCGCGGCTCATCCTGGGCGGCTCGACTCGAGCCATCGGTGCCAATGAAAGCACGCAGCGCGCCGCCGGCAGATCGCTCACCCGCTGAATCCAGCGCTACCATTCGACCGCCACATATTTCTTTTCCAAATATTCCAGCATGCCTTCGTGCGCGCCTTCGCGGCCAAGACCGCTTTGCTTGACGCCGCCAAAAGGCGCGGCCGGGTCCGAGACAATGCCGCGATTCAAACCGATCATTCCGGCCTCGAGTTGTTCGGACACGCGCATGCCGCGGCGCAGGTCGGCCGTATACAGATATGCCGCCAGTCCGAATTCGGTGTCATTGGCGTTCGCGATCGCCTCGTCCTCGTCGGCGACCTCCACCAAGGGCGCGACCGGCCCGAATATCTCGGACTTTAAAATGGCGGCGTCGGGAGCCACGCGCCCCAACACCGTCGGTGGATAGAAAAATCCCGGCCCGCCCGGCCGGTTCCCACCAAGAATCGGTTCTGCGCCGCTGCGCAACGCATCGCCAACCAGCGCGCCGACCGACTGCTGGGCGGCGGCGTTGATCAATGGCCCCAGGGTATTGCCATCGACCAGGCCGCCGCCCATCTTGACCTCGCGCATGGCGGCGGTAAACCTCGAAGTGAACTCCGGAAGTATTCCCTTTTCGACGAAAAATCGATTGGCGGCGGTGCAGGCCTGCCCGCCATTGCGCATCTTGGCGATCATGGCGCCGCGCACCGCCTCGTCCACGTTTGCATCGTCCAAGACAATAAACGGCGCATTGCCCCCGAGCTCCATGGAGCAGCTCACGATGCAATCGGCCGCCTCGCGCAAGAGGATGCGCCCGACTTCCGTCGAGCCGGTAAACGACAGCTTGCGCACACGCTTGTCGTGCAGCATCGCACTGACGACACGGCCGGAACTGGAGGAAGGGATGACGTTGCAGACGCCGGGCGGCACGCCGGCTTGCTCGAGAATTGCGGCGATTGCCAGGGCGGTGAGCGGCGTATCCGAAGCGGGCTTGAGCACTACGGTGCAGCCGGCTGCCAGTGCGGGCCCGATTTTGCGCGTGGCCATGGCCGCTGGGAAGTTCCAGGGAGTTACGAGTACCGCCACGCCGATGGGCTCGAGCAGCACCACGATGCGATTGCTCCCCGACGGGGCCTTGGATACCTCGCCGATGGCGCGAACCGCCTCTTCCGCATACCAGCGGAAGAATTCCGCCGCGTAACGCACTTCCGAAATCGCATCGGGAAGCGCTTTGCCGTTTTCGAGCACGATCAATTCGGCCAGGGCCCGCTCGCCGTCTTTCATGATTTGATAGGCGCGATACAAAATCTCGCTGCGATGCCGCGGCGGGGTCGCGGACCACACGCGCAAGGCGGCGTCAGCGCTGGCAACCGCCTCGAGCGCGTCCGCCACGCTGGCACTCGCCACCGATGCGAAGACCGCGCCGTCCGCCGGATTCAGCACGTCGAAGCGCGCATTGGCGGCTGCCGGCCGCCATTCGCCGTGAATGTACAACTCCGTCGGCAATTTGCCGAAGACGCGTGTAATGGCTTCAGTAGGCATTGGCGATGGGCAGTTCTTCAGCGGGAAACAGCGTGATGATTTCGCAACCCTTGTCGGTCACGACCAATTCTTCCTCGATACGCGCAGCCGAGCGTCCGTCGGTCGCCGGGCAGTAGGTCTCCAGAGCGAACACCATTCCCGCCTTGAGCTCGTACGGGCTGGAAAATGAAACCAGTCGGCTGACGATCGGCCGCTCATGCAACGCGACGCCGAGGCCATGTCCAAACTGCAGGGCGAACGCCTCCATTTCGTCGGAAAATCCAAACTCCTTCGCCTCCGGAAACACGGAGGCGATTTCGTCGGTGCCGACACCGGGCCTCACTTTTTCGATGGCCGCGTCCATCCAGGCGCGCGCCTGCCGGTAGGCACTGCGTTGCGGCCCCGTGGCTCGGCCGACTCCGAAGGTACGGTAATAGCAGGTGCGATAGCCCATGTACGACTGGATGATGTCGAAGAAAGCCTGATCGCCGGGACGAATGATCCGATCCGTAAAGTTGTGCGGATGTGGGTTGCAACGCTCGCCGGCCACGGCGTTAACCGCCTCGACGTCATCCGAACCCATCGAGTAGAGCATGTGGTTGACCTTGGCGACGATATCCGACTCGCGTACGCCCGGCTTCAGCTCTTCGTAGATCATTTGGTATGTGCCGTCGACCATCGAGGCGGCGATGTTCAGCAGCATGATTTCGTCGCGGCTCTTGATTTCACGGGCATCGAGAATTGTCTGCTGTCCGTCGCGCACCTCGATGCCGAGACGCTGCAGTTCGAACAGCATCGGCGGCTCAACGACATCGACCCCGAGCGGCATGTGGCTCACGCCGTTCTCATCGAGTACCGCTTTGATTTCCAGTGCGGCGCGGCGCACCAGACCCGCGTCGGGCGGCACTGTGCCGCGTAGGCCCACCATGCCGGCATGACAGCAGACCGGCTGAAGCCAAGGAGCGTAGATACGATGATGCGCCGCGGCGGATCCGAAATCCCACAGATGAGGTTCGCCGTCTCCGGCCAGCACCGCGAAACGGCAAAACTTGTCGCGTGCCCACTCCCCGATCGCAGTACTGGTGAGGTATCGGATGTTGTTGTTGTCGAAAAACAGCAGCGCACCGAGTTCTGACGCCGCCAGTGCCTGGCGGGCCCGACCCAGCCGGTAGCGATGCAATCGCCGAAAGTCGACTCGCTCCTCGAAATCAACTGCATGCATGCCGGGCGCGCCCAGCGGGCGTTTCCAGTCATGGTGCGGATCTACATCGTCCGCAGAAATCGTTTTTCGTTCGGACACGCGTTTCGTCATCACATCACCTCGCTTCGATGTTCCTGCCGGCGCGCAACGCCAGGGCCAGCCCCAATGTCTTGTGATCGAGTTCCCCCTCCCACTTCGACACGACAATCGTGGCGACCCCGTTGCCGATCATGTTGGTGAGCGCGCGCCCGATGCTCATGAATCGTTCGACGCCGAGCAGCAGCGCCATGCCGGCGACCGGGATGGTGGGCACCACCGTCAGAGTCGACACCAACGCTATGAACGAGGCGCCGCTGACACCGCTGGCGCCTTTGGACGTGATCATTGCGACCCCGAGGATCACCAACTGTTGCGTGAGTGTGAGAGGCGTGTTCGTCGCCTGGGCCACGAACAACGCCGCCATGGCCATATAGATTCCTGTGCCGTCGGTATTGAAGGTATACCCCGTCGGCATGACGAGCCCGACCACCGAGCGCGAGCAACCGAGCAGTTCGAGCTTCGCCATCAACGACGGCAAAACGCTGTCGGAGGAACTGGTGCCAAGAACGATCAGAATCTCCTCTCTGATGTACAGCAGGAAACGCAGCACGTTGAATCCGGCGGCCTTGGCAATCACGCCGAGGATCACGACGATGAACGCGATGCAGGTGAGATAGAAGGTCAGCACCAGCTTGAGCAGCGGCAGGAGCGAGGCGAAACCGTATCGACCCACCGTGAACGCCATGGCGCCGAACGCTCCGATGGGCGCCAGCTTCAATACCATTGCGATGATGCCGAAAACCACCGCCATGGTGGCGGTGACGAGATCGCTGAACGGCTTTGCGCGTTCGCCGAGGCCCGTCAATGCCACGCCAATCAGCATTGACACCAACAAGACCTGAAGGATGTTGCCATCGGCGAAGGCGCTGACCACGGTATTGGGAATGATGTCGAGCAGGAATTCCCCGACGCCCTGCTCCTTAGCCTTGCTTGCATAGCTCGAAACGGTCGAGCCGTCGAGCAGCTTCGGGTCCGCGTTGAAGCCCGCTCCGGGCTGCAACCAGTTGGCCACCAATAATCCGACAACCAGTGCGATTGTCGACACCACCTCGAAGTACAGCAGCGCCTTCGCGCCGACGCGGCCCACCTTGCGCAGGTCGTTCATGCCGGCGATGCCCGAGACGACCGTGCAGAAGATGATCACCGTGATGAGCATCTTGATCAGCTTGATGAAGCCATCGCCGAACGGCTTCATCGCGACCGCAGTGTGCGGCCAGAACTGCCCCAGCAGGATTCCTGCAAGTATTGCCAGCAGCACTTGCACGTACAATGCCCGGTAAAACGGCACACGCCGCTCGATGACGGACGGATCGGGCGAAGACTTGGGCAGTTGGGACATTGGCCTTATGCAAACGATTGCGTGAACGTCACATTACAGACTGCACGGCCGGCTGGCAATCCCTTTTCCGGGCCGCACTTCTGCCTAGATCTCAGGTCAACAAGCGTATATTATGCAAACGATTGCACTAAGCCTGCGAATAGGGAGAAATCAATGAGGTCCATCGTACCTCTGGTGCTGCTGCTGTTCACTACATTCGGCACAGCAATCGCCTCCGAGCCGGATGCTGTGGTGGTCGGGGCGAGCCTGGCCGGACTCTCCGCCAGCATCGATCTTGCGCGTCGCGGCGCGCATGTCATCGTGATCGACATGAACTCGGTGTTCGGCGGCCATGCCATACAAAGCGGCGGCGTTGCCGTGGTCGCTTCCCCCATGCAAGAGGCGCTTGGGTATCACGATTCCCCCGAGCTGGCCTACCACGACTGGTCGGCTTGGAGCCAGGATCCCAACGAGGAATGGATCCGCTACTACGTGAGTCATTCGCGTGTCGAGATTTATGACTTTCTGACGGCAATCGGCGTGACTTTCGACCGTATTGCGGCCAGCCACGGTAACAGCATTCCGCGATTCCACATGACGCACCGGCGCGGGCTCAACCTCGTACGGCCGCTGTTCCGCGAGGCGCTGCGATACCCCAACATAACCTTCGTCTGGAACACCCAAGCAACGGACCTGATCATGCGCAACGGTAAAGTAGCAGGACTGCGCATGACGAATCTGCGTACTCAGCACAGCGAGGAGGTAGCTTGCAACGCTGTTGTCCTGGCGACCGGGGGTTTTCAACGCAACCTCGAGAAGGCGCAGAAATATTGGCCGCCGCAAGACCCACGGCCCTCCCGCCTGTTGACAGGATCCGGCAAGTATTCGCAGGGTCTCGGGCTCGACATGGCAATGCGCGCCGGCGCGGCGGTGTATCGGATCGACCGCCAATACAACGTTTACACCGCGATTCCCGATCCTCGCGATCCGAGCGGCACGCTGGGCTTGAGCGCGGGCAACAACCAAGCGATCTGGGTCAACCTGCGCGGCCGCCGCTTCGTCAATCCTCAGGGCTTCGACAAGGACGTTTATCCAGCGGTACTGGCGCAACCAGGCGGCACCTACTGGGCGGTGTTTGATGCGCGCTCCAAGGGCGACTTCAAGGTTGGCAGCGCCGATTGGGGCGACCGGGCGGCGGTGGCCGCGCTGGTGCTGGATGACCCCACTCTGACCAAGACAGGGAACTCCCTCGCCGAATTGGCCCTCGCCACTCAGTTGCCGCCCGCAGCTCTGGAAGAGACTGTGCGCCGCTACAATCAACTGGTCGATGCCGGTGAGGACACGGATTTCGGGTCGTTTTCCGCGTCGACGAAGAGCCGGCCCCGGACCATCTCAGCAGCGCCCTTCTATGCGATTCAATTCTTTCCCATGGCGCACAAGAACATGGGCGGTGTCGCCATCAACATTCACGCTCAGGTTCTCGATCAGCGCCAAAAGCCCATTCCCGGCCTCTTCGCGGGCGGCGAGATCACAGGATCGGCCGGTATCAATGGCAGCGCGGGTTTGGACGGCACCTTCACCGGCCCCTCCATATTGACCGGCCGCATCGCGGGCCAATCGGCCGCCGCGTACGTCAAGACCACGGCTGATCGCAAATCAGTCCGGCCGCCGGCCAGCATACCGCCGCATGGGGGAGGCTGGATTCCCACGATGAATGCCGAAGAACTAAAAGCGCGCCTCAATACGTCGTTGCCCGGGTTTTGGCACTTCGAGCAGGTGCACCGCAGCGTCCTGAAGCGCGAGACCCCCTGCAACGAATGTCACTCGGCGCTGGTGCCACAGGCGGCGGCCACCAATGCTGCAACCATGCGGGCCCTGAGTGACACGTGCGACGCCTGCCACACGGCGCCCATTTCTCGATGAAGGACATTTCATGAGCGATTCAGTCACGCGCCGCGAGGCCGCCGGTTTGATGCTGAGCGCGGCTATCGCATCAGCGCTAGGCCGGCCTGTTCTGGCGGCAAGCGCCGCACCGGCCGCCAAGGCGCACTACGATCCCTCGCCCAACGGCGAAGTGGATGGCCTGAAGGCGCGCTTCATTGACGTCAACGGCCAGCGGACCCGCTACTACGACTACGGCAAAGGCGAGACTTTGCTGCTCATTCACGGCGGCGGCCGCGGCACCACCTCATCGGCAAATAATTTTTCGCCCATCATTCCGCTGTTGGCGAAGAAGTATCGGGTTATTGCCTTCGACAAGAGCGCGGCCGGCATGACCGACAATCCCAAGAGCGACGAGGATCTGAGCTATGCCGGAGAAGTACGGCACACCTACCAACTCATCCGTACCCTGCATCTAGGCCCCTCGCATATCGTGGGGCATTCATCGGGCGGTGCGGTTGCATTTTATCTCGCGGTCGAGCATCCCGAGATCGTCAAGACTCTCACCATTGTGGCTCATGGCCCGGAAATGCCGCCGCTCGCAAGCGTCACGCGGCACGACGTTGCCGAAAAGGAACAGTGCAAGGATTCCCAACTGACTTACGAAGGCCGCGCCTGCCGGCTGCGCCTTCTCGGACACACGGCACAGACGTGGGACGAACCCGCCCTCATCGCCGACGCGTGGATGGCGGACCAGCCAAAATCAAAAGTCGCCCGCGATAAATACGCCTCTTCACGGGCGGCTGCCCTACCGACGGGCGAATTGACCACTGCCTATCGCGATCGAATGTGGGACAAAGTCAAACAACAGGGCTTGCGCATGCCGGTGATGATGATTGAGGGCAAACAGGACACCCTAGCCTGGGAGGCCGGCGATCCGATTGCCATGATGCGATCGGAATTGGCCATGTTCGATATCCTGGGCGCAAAGCGCGGACGCGTAAAATTCGTGATCATGAATGAAGCGGGTCACTTTCCATACCGCGAACACCCGAAGATGTTTGCCGCGGAAGTGGACAACTTCATTACGTTCTGGCGCACCTTTTAACCTAACCGGCCTGAATCACGCCGAACTGAACCGGCTGTGCCTAGTTCGCACCGCCGGTTCGTAAGCGAAGATCGCTATTTCTTAAAGCGGTACGTGGCCTCCAAAGCCCACGTGCGCTCGTCCTGATAGATCGGATGCCACACGCCGCGGGTGGCGATGGACAGGGTGCAGGCGTCCAGCACCATCTGGTTCGCGAGATTGCGGCCCGACAGCGCCAACGTCAGACGGTTATCCGGATTGGTCCACGCCAGCCGCCCGTTGAAGGTTTCGTAGCCCTTTTGGAAGCACTGCGTCGCCTGTCCCGCGGCAATCTGATCGGCCGTGGTGATTCCGCGGTCGGTCTTGGACTGGTAGTACGTGCCCACTCGCGCGCTGATGGACGATGCGTTGACCAAGGAATGGTCCCAGGTCAAATTGCCGGTGAACGTGGTCTTGGGCTGCGCGTTCAATGGAGTGCCGCTGAGATCCTCCAATGCTCCGCTGGTCGGATCCAACACTTTGTAGTTCGTGTACTTCGGCACCTGCTGGGCCAGACCGCCATCCAAGCCGAAGCCCATGCCGAGCCGGGCCTGGAACTCCAACTCGAAACCGCGAATATTCGCCTCCGATGCGTTCTGGATCACTTCGATCGCGGGGTTGGGCCCGTACTGCCCGTCCCCATTGTCGATGTTGATCGACTCTTGCTTGTTCTTGAACTTCATCTCGAACACCGCCAGATTCACTCTGACGCGGTGATCGAACAGAGTGGTCTTGATGCCGACTTCGTAGTTGTCCAGCGTTTCCGGCTTAAAGACCTGCAAGGGCGCCAGTTGGGGAATTCTACCGATGTCGAGTTCCGTATTGAAGCCTCCGCTCTGAAATCCGCGCGACCACAGCAGATAAGCCATTCCTTGGTCAACGATGCCCGTCGGATGCGGCAGCATGAAATTGATCGACGCCATTGGCGTGGTCTTGGTGAACGTGGTGGCGCCGGAACCGTACAAGCTGACGGTGTTGTCATTCAGAATCCATTGGAATTGACGGAAGTCGCCGCTGGGCGTCACATCCCCCTCGACGTTGAAGTAATCCTTGAATTCGCGCGTGTAGCGAGCGCCGAACTCCAGCCTCATCCAGTCCAGGAACTGCAGGTTTGCATGAGTGAAGAAGCCGTCGGAGCGTGCCGAGGCGCTTTCGTTGGTGACGAAGGGAATGGCGCCGGAACCGCTGGTATTCAGCGGGTCGTTGCCAAAGTAGAAACCGTAGGCGCCGAGACAATTGACGCTATTGCCCGTGCCTTTGACGGTGGCGAACAGAGTCCAACAGGAACTTTTCGGTCCTCCCTCATGTCCCTCTTCCTCCTCGTGGTTCCACCCGACCAGAATGTCGGCGATCCCGATGGTCGCATGGCCCAGCAACTCGGCCGTGACCGACGTGCCGCCCTGAGGGTACGTAATGTCGCCGAACTGACCACGCGTTTCGACCGGCAACGCGGTCATGTCCGTATCGACCTGAAATGCGTAGCCGTACTTTCTCTCGCCGATGTTGCCCGTCACGCTGACGCTGTCGAATATCCCCATCTTGCCCTGCGGATGCCAGGCGAACTCGCCGACCGCAGAATTGACTTCCGCCCGATCGAATTGACGCGCGTCCGCATAGAAGTTGTAGCGGCCCGCGTTCTGCGTCTGCTGGCAACCGGCCTGGAAATCCTCGCCGCTGACCTGATTGAATTTGGTCGTGAAGCTGGACGGCTTTACGTAGATGCAGCTACCGCCGCGGTTGTTTTCGTTCTGATACATGTAGCTCCAGCTGGCGTCGAAGGTCCAGTCCTCATTGGGCACCCAGCGCACGCCGGCCTGCAGAGTCTTCACGTTCCGGTTACTGCCGGATTGGCCGGTCAGAAGGTTGTGGTAGTAGCCGTTATCCTTGTCCTGCCCCACGGCAATGCGGCCGAAAAAGGTGTCGGTGAACGGGGTGTTGACAATCAGACGCACGTCCTCACGGTCGTGGCTGCCCGTTCGAGCCATGATTTCGCCTTCCAACTGATCGTTGGGGCGCTTGGTGACTATGTTGACCGCGCCCGCCGTCGAGTTCTTGCCGAACAAAGTCCCCTGAGGTCCGCGCAGCACTTCGATCCGATCGATGTCGAGCGTCGACATGACGTTCACGATGCGTGATCCCACATAGATTCCGTTGATGTACTGGCCAACTGCGGGGTTGGTCGCCGGATCGCCGCCCGCGCCCTGCGGAGTCACGCCGCGAATCGACAGATCCGCATTGATCGAACGCGCCCCAATGTCGATGTGCAGGTTGGGGGTAATTTCGGCAATATCTTGCGTGCTCGTGATTTGATGCGTGTCGAGCTGCGCCCCACTCAACGCGGTAATGGAGGTAGGAATGTTTTGAATGGACTCGACCTCGCGGCGCGCGGTGACCGTTACCTCCGCGAGCTCGTCCTCGTTGTTCGCCGCCGAAGTCGCAGACTGCGCGTATGCCGGCATGGCCGCGCCGAATCCGATCAGCAGACCGGAAGCCGCCGTCAGCGCCGGGATGGCCGATATCAATCTGTCAATGCGCCTCATCTTATGGTCCCCCAGGCAAAGTCGTGAAAGATCGGACTTACAAAGAAATCTTCAACAGGCGCGCAAGGTTGCCGCCCAGTATCGCGATCCGGTCGGCATCCGACAGCGACGGCGCCGTCGTCACCAAATCAATTGTGTCGGGCCACTCGTACGGCATGTCTGATCCGTACACGACCTGCGAGGGGCCCATTTCCGCAGCGAGGTGGCGCAGCCCCTCCGCGGAAAAAACCATGGAGTCGACGTAAATCTGTCGCCGCAAGTATTCGCTTGGCGCCAATGTGTTTGCGCAGGCTGCGTTTTTGCGGAATTTGCAGGCCACCTCGCTGCGGCCCAAATACGAAGGCAGATATCCCCCGCCATGCGCGCCGACGATCTTCAGCCGAGGGAACCGGTCAAGCACGCCGTCGAAAATCATATGCGTGAGAAAATAAGTGGTCTCGAGCGGATTGCCGATGACGTTGCCGAGATCGCCTTTTCCGGCCAAGGCGTTGTCGCGCACGATGTTCTCCGCGCCGCCCGGATGCACGAACACGGGAACGTCCAGCGACTGCGCTTTGGCCCAGAAAACGTCGTATTTCGGCCCGGTCGGCATCTCGCCGTTGACGTGGCCGCCGACTGAAGCACCGCGCGCACCCAATTCATGCACTGCCCGTTCCAATTGGGTCGCCGCCAAATCGGGAAATTGCAGGGCCACCGAACTAAGGCTCACGAACCTGTCCGAGTGGTCCTTGCACCACGAAGCTAGGCTCTGATCGTGCAAGAGCACGACCTTCTCGGCGAGCGCCTTGTCCGCCGCGTACCACCAGTACTGGTTGACACTCAGCGCTTGGATGTCGATACCTCGGGCATCCATGGCCGCAATGCGTTCAGGCCCGAGGCGTTGGGATGCCGGAATTTCTCGCGCCAGTGGGGTGCCGGCCAGCAGCGGCGCGACCTCGGCAAATGCGCAGTGCGCGTGAACATCGATGATTCGAGCGCGCTTTCCAGCGACATTGACGGTGCGGCGCTCAGCGGCAGGGACGATGCCAATGCCGCCGGCATAGGCTGAAGCGGCCGCCAGCAGCGCGATGAACTGGCGCCGCGTCGGCATCGGACCTGAAACAGGCCTTGCCTCCGTCGACGCGAGTCCACCTGGACATTTCGGTCTTCGATCCACCACCTCTCCCCAAATCCGCGCTTAAAATCTGCGCAACGGACTGCCCGCGATAGTGACTAGCGCACTCTTGATACACAGCCTACACTGCCAAACAGATTGATGCAATCGATTGCATAACTTTGCCGATTCCGGATATGAAAAACGTCGGTGCCAGAGTTCGCTTTGCTCGCCGGCGGCTCAATCATTAATGCGACTGCAAACGATTGCAACGATTTGCGATTAAGAGTAAGTTTCCCGCGGGTTTGGGGGTGCGGTCGACGAATAACAGGGGAGCGCGCGCGTATGGCTAATTTCTTGTCGGCAAGATTGGCTTGGGGGACATTGACGCTTCTATCAATCGCCGGCGGCGCCGCGAGTGCGCAAACACCCAGCTCGCCGGTACCCGTCAGCGACCGCGTCGTTGCAACGAGAGTGGTTGTTCCGAGTGAATCGGCGGTAACCAATGCGGCGCCTACCGAGCATGGCAACCCACAATATCTTCCGCAGAAAGATGCGCCCTATGTCGTGCTGACCCGCCCGATCCCTAAGTCCAAGCAAACTTACGATCTGTACTTGATACAGACACGCGACGAGATTCTTGTACCGATGGCGGTTCGCAAGCCCAATGGCAACGGTCCATTTCCAGCCATTCTGCTCGGATCCGGCAATGGCGGCGGCAGTTTCATGCGTTTGGATTCCATCATGTATCGGCTCGAACCGATGATCGATCGCATGGTGGCGCGCGGCTACGTCGTGGCCTACGGCAATTATCGGGCCATGGTCATGGAAGGATTCAACGATCACGACGGACGTTCACACCGGATATACGACATGATGAGCGGCGGCCCGCGCGTCATCAACTCAGAAGGTGCACTGGATTCTGACGACTACATCAGCATGATTCAGCAGTTGCAGGCCTTGCCGTTCGTGAAAAGCGATGCGGTGGGCTCGATTGGCGTCAGTCACTCTGGCGAACTCATTACCGAGGCGGCCATGTTCACTACCTGGGCTGCAGCGGTTAATTCGGAGGGGGCCAATTGGGAGCTGTCAAAGGTGGATCTGATGCGTGCCCCGCACGAAGGTCGCAATTTGATGCTCGAGCAGAAGAATCTCGACGACGTTAAATCGCTTATGGACAAAGACACCACCATGGCGCGCCTCAAGAAAATCAAGACGCCGATCCTGCACATGGGTCGACCGAAAGATGAGCTATCCGGCATGTTTCGCGTCATGTATGACTGGTCCAAGGAAGCGGGATTGGATTCCGAATGGGTCGAGTTCGACCACCCGCGTCATGGCTATGCGTTTCTCTATCGCAAGCCGGACGGCAGCTTCCAGCCAGATCCCATCGAGGAACAAGCGTTTGGTTCGTGGATGAGCTATCTGGACAAGCGCCTGAAAGGTACGAGTCAAGCGGCACCAAAATGATGCTGGCGAACGGCCGCAAAATCGTGCTTACGAGGCGCTCGCTCCTGTGCACGGCACTGCTGGCGCTCGCGCCGGTCACGCTCTGGTCGGCTCAACCCGCGTTTCAGCTGACTTCGGCGGCGTTCGAGGATGGCGGCAGGCTCCCGCGCAAAGCCTCGAATAGCATCCCCGGCAATGAGCGTTGCGTCGGTGACAATGTCTCGCCGCCTTTGGCCTGGAAGAACGCGCCTGCGGGCACTCGCAGCTTTGCGCTGGTCATTGAAAATCCCGAGGGACGTGGCGGGCTGGGAAGTATCCACTGGGTCGCTTACGGCATTCCGCCGCAGATAACGCGGTTTGAGGAGGGCGAGGCCGGCCGCGATTCGGATCACTACGTAGGCGGGCAAAACACGCTGAAGACCGGTCACTATGCCGGCCCGTGCACACCGGCCGGCCATCCTCAACACTATCTCTTTTATATCATCGCCACCGATCTTGATCCGAAAGCCCTGCCGCCCGGGCTTACGTTGGCCGAACTGCGCGATAAGTTGGCAAGACACGCCATTGCGTCAACCGGCCTCGTTGGGCTTTTCGCGCATCCCGACTGAGAGGACAGATCGCGCATTGCTTGCCCACCCGCGAATCCACACCCATACAACTGAGAGGGACTTATGCGCAGAGCGAAATTGACAGGCCTCACCATACTTTTGATTTTGGCCGCGGCGCTCGCCGCTGCACAGGAGATTCCGTTCGCGCCACCGACCGTGACGCCACCGTACGATCAGATCTCCTTCTCAGAGCCGGTGGCGGGATCCGACATCCCCGTCGACATCATGCTGCTCGAGACCTACGACGGCCTGCTGACACCGATCGGACTGCGCAAGCCGAAAGGTCCCGGCCCCTTTCCCATCGTGTTGTTGTTCAGTGGCAATGGCGGCGCCGGTATTCCTGCGGTCCGCAACTACGTGCACGGTCCCGCCGGCTACACCATGAATAAGTTTCTGGAAGCCGGCTATGCGGTCGCATGGGTGACCTACCGCGCCGAGGCGTGGTTCGCGTACGAGACGGCGCAGCCGCTCAAGGTCTCGCATCATGAGGCCAATCAACTGCTGAACCGCCCGCCCCTGGAATATAACGACCTAATGGCCATCATCGAGGATGTGCGGCGGCTGCCGTTCATCGACGCGAAAAAAGTCGGCCTGATCGGCAACAGCCATGGCGGTGGGATGATCTTGAAGGCGGGCGCCGAAGGGCTGGATGTGGCGGCGGCGGTGGTCGAGGAACCCGATGCGAGCGAGTTCCTGCAGCTCGATCCGCACGTGTTTGACAAGGAAGAGGCCGACCTGCACTCGATGGAACTCGTCACTCCGCACGTCAACAAGAAAATCGCCGTGGAACGTCTGCATCGCATCAAAGTACCGCTGATTTTCATGAATCGCGACCACGACCACATGCAGGGCCTGTTCGAGACGGTCTCCAAGTGGGCGCAGGAAGCGGGCCTGAATTCCGAGCATGTCTCGTACAATCATGACGTCCACGGCTATCTCTTGCGTGTGAAACAGGACGGGAAAGGGGTCTATCAGCCCGATCCGATCCAGGTCAAAGCGATCCAGCAGACGATCGATTTCTTCAATCGTCACATGGCTCCGGCGCGCTAGTCATGAAGCGGCTGCTGCAGTTCGCGGGCGCGCTACTCGCGCTCGCGGCGGCATGCACCTGCCAGGCGGCGCCCCCGAAGGGCGCCGCCTCGGCGCCGCAGTACACGGTGACGATCCAGCACGATGTCCGCATCCCGTTGCGTGACGGCTCGTATCTGATGGCGGACGTCTACCGTCCGGTCACCGCGAGCGGCGAGAAATTTCCGGTGCTCATGAGCCTGAGCGCCTATCTCAAGGATCTGCAGTATCTGCCGCATGAGGCACCCTTCACACACCAGGAAAGGCCGGAACCCGACTGGTGGGTGCCGCGCGGATACATTCTCGTGTTCGTCGATTCACGCGGTACGGGAAAATCCCCGGGCAAGACCGATATCTGGTCGGCGCAGGAAGCGCGCGACTGCTACGACGCCATCGAATGGGCGGGCGTGCAGGCGTGGTCGACCGGCAAGGTCGGCCTCAGCGGCGTCTCGTACTACGCCATTACGCAGTGGAACGTGGCGAGCCTCAATCCGCCGCATCTGACGGCGATCCTGCCGTGGGAGGGCTGGGCGGATCTGTATCGCGATTCGGTGTTCCACGGCGGTCTGTTCAACCAGGGCTTCTATGGCACCTGGTGGCTCGATGTGATGGGCAAGCAACTGCTCGAGTCCGCGGGAGGTTCGGGCGCCGCCGGCGCGAACGAGGACCTGGTGCTCAACTACATGCAGCACCAGCTCGACAGCCGCTGGTGGGACGAGGACAAGGCACGCGCGCAGATGGACAAGATCACGGTGCCCTTCTACAGCTCCGGCAATTGGGGCGGTTGGAATCACCATCTGCGCGGCAACCTGGAGGCCTTCACCCGCGCCCGCTCGAAGCACAAGAAGCTGCAGGTGCATATCGGTGGCCACACCGACTACTTCTACGACGAGGAAGGCAGGAACGAGCAACTGCGCTGGTACGACTACTGGCTGAAGGGCATCGACACCGGCATCATGAATGAGCCGCCGGTGAAGCTGTGCGTGCGCACCTCGACGCGCGCGTGCAACTGGCGCTTCGAAAACGAATGGCCGCTGAAGCGCACCCAATACACGCGCTTCTACCTGACCAGCGACAAGGCGAATGCCGTCGGCAACGCGATCCACGACGTCAAATTGGCCTCGAGCGGCCCGCAGACGGCGGGGCAGCTGGACTACGATGCCGGACCCGCCTCGAGCGGCCGCGCGGAGCATGAACTGCCTACGGTTTCGTTCTCGACGGAGCCGCTGACGCAGGACACCGAGATCACCGGCCCGATCAATCTGGTGATGTGGGTTTCATCGGACACCGACGATATGGACATCTTCGCGTTTCTGCGCAAGAGTATGCCGGATGGTTCGGTGCAGACCGCGACGCGCGGAATTCTCAAGGTCTCGCATCGCAAGCTAGATGCAAAGCTCTCGACCCCGCAGCGGCCCTACCACAGCCATGACGAGGAGCAGAAGCTGCATCCCGGCGAGGTCGTGAAGGTCGAAGTTGAGATCTGGCCCACCAGCATGATTTTTCAAAAGGGTTCGCGCATTCGCCTCGATGTGCAGCCGCACGACGGCCAGCACTATTTTTCCGCCTATCATCTCAAGAACAACACCATGTATACGGGCGGCGAGCACGCCTCCTACGTGCTGTTGCCCATCGTCCCGCCGCCAGACACCGACAAGGCCGGCAGATCGGCCGCCGGCAAAGAACTCGACATCCGGAAATGACAGAGCTGAAGGTAAACGGGCGAACGTACCGGGTCGACGCAGAGCCCGATACGCCATTGCTCTACGTGTTGCGTGAAGATCTGCATTTGAACGCGGCCAAGTTCGGCTGCGGCATTGGACAGTGCGGCGCGTGCACGGTCCTGGTCGACGGCGCCGCCACCTTCTCTTGCATTACGCCGATCATTGCCCTCAAGGGCAAGGACATCGTCACGCTCGAAGGGCTGGGCAGCATCGAGAAACCCGGTCCGATGCAGCAGGCTTTCATCGCCGAGCAGTCGGCGCAGTGCGGTTACTGCATTCCCGGCATGATGATGCGCGCGCAAGCCCTGCTACAGCACAATCCGGACGTGTCGGAAGAGCAGATCCGCGCGCACCTTCGCCCGAATCTGTGCCGTTGCGGCACGCACATGCGGATCCTGAGGGCTGTGCGGCGCGCCGCGCTGCTGATGCAGGCCGAAAGGAATGCGCGCACCCCGCGACAGCGGCCTGAGAGATGAGCGGGCGCAAGCGTACCCCTGACCCCGCCGACAATACTCCCGTGCTGACGCGGCGGGCAGTCGTTGGCGGTGCCGGAGCCCTCATCGTCAGCTTCACCTTTGCCCCAGGGTGGGCGCAGGAGACCGGCGTCGAGCGGCGGCGGCGCAACGAGAACGCCGGACCGAAGCTTCCCGGCAGCCTCGACAACGATCCGTTTCTGGACGCCTGGATCCGCGTGGACTCGCAGGGCGCCGTCACCGCATTCACGGGCAAGGTCGAGTTCGGCCAGGGTATCAAGACCGCACTCCTGCAGGTGGTGGCCGAGGAGTTGGAGGTCGCGCTCGAGCAGGTGAAGTTGATCACGGCCGACACGGCGGCAACGCCCAACGAGGGGTTCACCTCGGGCAGCCATTCGGTGCAGGACAGCGGCACGGCGCTGCGCAATGCCGCCGCACAAGTGCGTGATCTTCTGATCGCCGAGGCCGGCGCGCGTTTCAACGTGCCCGCCAACCAACTGAGGGCCGAAAACGGCACGGTCATGGACGCCGGCGGCCGACGTCTGACATACGGCGAGATCGTCGCGCCGAATCTGCTGCACGTGCGCGCACAACCCACCTCGGCGCTGAAGAATCCCCACGACTTCAAGGTGATGAGCCGGGCGGTGCAAAGGACGGACATCCCCGGAAAGCTGACCGGCGGCGTTGCCTATGTGCAGGACTTGCGTTTGCCGGGGATGTTGCACGCCAGAATCGTGCGGCCGCCGGGGTACGGCGCGAAGCTGAAAAGCATCGAGGCCGGCGCCGTCGAAAAAATGCCCGGAGTGGTAAAAATCATTCGTGACGGCAACTTCCTCGCGGTGGTTGCCCGGCGCGAGTTTCAGGCGATCAAGGGCATGCGCGCCCTGGCCGAGGCGGCACAGTGGGAGGAGAACGCGCACCTGCCCAAGGGCACCGACGTGGAGACGCTTCTGTCGAGTCTAACGCCGAAGGACACGACCATCTTTGAGACCAAGGGCGCCGCCGATGAGGGTGGCGCCGGCGCGAGCGCGCAGAGCGCTGCGGCAACCTACACCCGGCCCTATCTGTCGCACGGCTCCATCGGACCGTCCTGCGCGGTCGGCCACTTCATCGACGGGACAGTCACCGTCTGGACCCACACACAGGGTGTCTATCCAGACCGCCAGGCGATCGCCGAGATGCTCGGCTTCGCGCCGGAGAAGGTGCGGTGTATCCACATGGAAGGCTCGGGCTGCTACGGCCACAACGGCGCGGACGATGCCGCCGGCGATGCGGCCCTGATCGCCGTGTCGATGCCCGGCCAGCCGATCCGTGTGCAATGGATGCGCGAGCAGGAGCAAGCGTGGGAGCCGTTCGGGCCCGCCATGATGGCCAAGGTGAACGCCACCCTGGATGCCGCCGGGCGCATTGCCAGCTGGAATTACGGCGTCTGGAGCAACACGCATTCGATGCGGCCGGGGCCTGCCGGCGCATTGCTCGCGGGCCAACACATGACGCGTGAATTTCCGCCGCCGGTGCCCCGGCCCCTGCCGCAACCCGAAGGCGGCGGCGATCGAAATGCGATTCCGCTGTACGTGCTGCCGAACGCCAAGGTGGTGCATCACTTCCTGCCTGACATGCCGCTGCGCGTCTCCGCGCTACGCTCCCTCGGCGCTTACCTCAACATCTACTCGATCGAGAGCTTTATGGACGAACTCGCCCTCGCGGCCGGTGCCGATCCGGTGGAGTTCCGTTTAAAGCACCTGGAAGATCCGCGCGCCGCCGATGTGGTGAGGAAGGCCGCCGAGGAGTTTGGCTGGTCCACGCGCGAGCGCGGCGGCCGCGGCCGCGGCTGCGGCTTCGCCTTCGCGCGCTACAAGAATCTCGCCGCCTACTGTGCGATTGCCATGCAGATACGAGTCGACCTCGAGCGCGGACACATCAGCGTCGGGCGAGTCATCGCCGCCGTCGATGCCGGCCAGATCATCAATCCCGACGGCGTGTGCAATCAGATTGAAGGCGCCATCGTGCAATCGTTGAGCTGGACGATGTTCGAGAGCGTCAGCTTTGACGAAGCCCGCATCACATCCCTCGACTGGACCAGATATCCCATCATGCGCTTCGATTCGGTGCCTGAGAGTGTCTCGGTCTATCCGCTCGACCGGCCCGGCAGGCCCTTCCTGGGGTGCGGCGAGGCTGGCCAAGGCCCCGCCGCGGCGGCTCTGGCCAACGCCCTGGCGGATGCAACCGGCAAACGAATGCGCGATCTGCCCTTATCCCCGAAACGCGTCAAAGGCATGCTCACCGCGATGACCCACGCGGCGCCGTCCGTGCGGGCCGCAGTGTAGCCGAATGTTGCCGGATGTCCTGCTAGCTTTGTTTATGCAGACGATTGCACTTATTCGCCGCCGCCAGCCTGTGGCGGCGGCGCTGACTTGCGGCTTGACTCTGGCTCTCGTCCTCGCCCTACGCGCAGTGGGCGCGGACGCCGGGCAGGGTCCTCAGTTCAAGATCGATCCGTGGTGGCCCAAGCCCCTGCCGGAGCACTGGATCACAGGGCGCTTGGGCGCGGTATGCGTCGACTCGCACGACCATGTCATCGTCACCAACCGGCGCGATATCACCGAGGAAGAAAAAGAAACCTCGCAGCAGGCGCCGTCGGTACTGTTTTTCTCAAGCTCGGGCGAACTGGTCCAATCCTGGAGCGGCGATTGGGAAGCCATTCCCGGTGTCATCCACGGCTGCTTCGCCGACCGCGACAACAACATTTGGCTGACTGGCAACGGTGATGGCGCCATCCAAAAGTATTCGCACGACGGTAAGCTTCTGCTGCAAATCGGCACGCGTGGCGTGTTCGATACTGAGGACGGCACGGCCAAGGGCAAGCGACGCAATGCCGGTCATGAGGCTCTCTTCAACCCGGCCGCGGTGGCGGTCGATCCTAACAACGGGGATGTCTACGTCGCCGATGGCTACGGCAATCGCCGCGTCGTCGTGTTCGATCGCGACGGCAAGTTCCTCCGGCAATGGGGGCGGCAGGCCACGGACGAGGAAACGCGGCGGGGAGAGCCGGCCGTTTTTGCGGGGGTCGTGCATTGCATCACGATGAGCAACGCCGGCCTGCTGTATGTCTGCGATCGGCAGGGCGATCGTCTCGAGGTGTTCGACAAGTTGGGACAGTTTCAGCGCAACATCTGGCTTCGCACCGGGACACCTGAGCTGCCAGACGCGCGCGGCACGGCTTGGTGGGTCGGGTTCTCACCCGACCGTGCGCAGAGGTACCTTTATGTCATGAACGGCCGGAACGAACAGGTACACGTCCTCGATCATTCCACCGGCGCGATTCTGAGCAGCTTCGGTCGCCCGGGCCACCAGCTCGGTAATTTCACGCACGGCCACACACTCGTTGTCGATTCCAAGGGCAACATCTACGTCGCCGAGACCGAGAGCGGGCGGCGCATTCAGAAATTCAGTCCGAGCCGCTGAAGCGATACCCGCCAATTGCCATGCGCGTGCGCCGTGAGGCGCCAGAAGTGCCAGTCTGACCGAGTGATCGTCCGCCCTGTGCCCCGAAGCGGTCGTTGAGTGGTAGAAGGCGCCAAGGCCTTAGATTTCCATAAATGCAGCGGCTTGAACATTCGACCCAGGCATAGCCAGTGCCAGGGTTGGCCAGGCCTACCGACATCCGAGCCAGTGAGTGTTGTCACCTTGTCCCCGCAATTACCCTGCATTCAGGCTTCGACCGCCTATGTCCGCCGTCACGGACACAGAACAAATGTACTCTATAACGGATATGTCCTTTTAAACGGATATCCCGTATAATGTCCTCTATGAAGGACATTATTTTGCGTACCCCGGAACAGTTGGGCGCGGCTATTCGTTTGAGGCGCAAGGAAAAAGGCCTTACTCAAAATGCCCTGGCCGCGCTCTTGGGCGCCGAGCGCAAGTGGGTCATCAATCTCGAGAGCGGCAATTCCAAAGCAGAAATTGGCCTGGTCCTGCGCGCCTTTGAGGCCTTGAACCTTCGCGCCTCTCTCATTGATGCCGGAACACCGAGAAGCCGCGGCACGCTTCGGGACGCGTCACGCTTGGATCAAGTCTTCCAACGCCTACAGCAACCTTCCAAATGAGTGAACTCGATGTTCTGATCGAAGGCGAGCTGATCGGCAGGGTTCGAATGAACAAGGCAGGTCGCCTGTCATTTGATTATGAGCCGCGCTGGCGCGATTCAACGCACGGCCATTCGTTATCGATCAGCATGCCGATCGCCAGCATCACCTATTCGCATAACCGGGTTTCGTCCTATCTCTGGAACCTGCTGCCGGAGAATCCCAATATTCTGCAGCGCTGGGGACAACAATTTCACGTCTCCGCAATGAGTCCGTTCAAGCTTTTGAAATTTGTGGGTGCCGACGTGCCCGGTGCCGCGCAGTTTTTTCCGCCCGCACAACTCGCTACCATTCAATCGCAACGACGCCCGTCCATCGACTGGATCAGCTTGAATGAGCTCGCGCAACGGCTCGCGCAGTTGCGATCCGATGCGGCCGCGGTCCGGCGCCCAGGAGATGCTGGCAAAATGAGTCTGCCGGGTGCACAGGCTAAGTCGGCATTCTGCTGGGATAATAAAGGCAAACGCTGGGGCGTACCGAGCGGACGCGCCCCGACCACGCACATCATCAAGCCCGCTGTTCCCGGCTTTGATGGACTCGTTGAAAATGAGCACTTGTGCCAGGCTATCGCAGCACAACTGGGTCTGCCAGCAGCGAGATCGTCTGTACTTACGCTGGACGATACCCCATACATCGTAATCGAACGCTTCGATCGCCTCCCCGAAGCACCGGGTTCGGCCTTCGTGCAACGAGTGCATCAAGAGGACATGTGTCAGGCACTCGTTGCACGAAGGCCGAACCCGGTGCTTCGGGGAGGCGATC
>Ga0193727_1000081_pt1 | contig 28098 bp, 23 predicted proteins | sample H2c2metaG_FD_143051 | JGI IMG/M metagenome (GOLD analysis project Ga0193727, IMG submission 143051) | Soil microbial communities from a riparian zone of the East river system, Colorado, United States - H2c2 | ecosystem: Environmental > Terrestrial > Soil > Riparian zone | place: USA: East River...
GTCCGGCTCGAGGTCTCTGAACTCCGGTGAGAAGGATGCGAGATCGCTGCGCTCGCCGAATATGTGGTTAACTTCGGCTGGCAGATCGGCGCCGGTTTGTCCGCGATGAAAGACGGTCACTGTGTGGCCCGCTTCGATCAGCCGCTGCGCAACATGTTTTCCGATGAAACCTGTTCCCCCTATCACCAGTACGCGCATAAGCTTCAATCTCCGACGACTTTCCGCCTTAAGCTGATGGAGGTCACCTCGGATCTTCCAAAAGATTAACAGGTAGGGAAGAGGGACTAGTCCCCGCTCTTTCCGCTTGAACGCGAGCCGGCGGGGACAAGTCCCTCTTCCCTACCTGTCATTATTTGGAGGCTTGAGATTAAATCGGGTCCTGACAACGTCACGAGCCGAAGGAGACTCTTCCGGGTCTTCGAGCAAACTCTGATAGCCGCGGAGGAATTTACCGAACACGCCGTTCCACGGCGGGATCACGATCGACACCGCGCCGAAGGCTTCTGCCTGACAAGCGAGCCTGATCACCGGCTTTGGCTCTTCGGTGTCGATGTAGCCGAACTCCTTGATCCGCCTCCACTCAAGCTCGCGAACCTCTGAAAGCTTCTCCGCTCCGCCCAGAACTCCAACCCAACAGGTGCCGCAGGAAGCCGAACGGCACTCGACCGGTATCGGACCTTCGCCGACGATGCACCGTGGATCGCGCAAGTGATATTCCCGCTTGTCCAGGGCGGCGGCAGTCGTCAGGTGCTGCGTGTTGATCAGCTTGAAGCGCGCATCCGGGTCGTTCTCGTCAAAGGTGATAGTGAAGATCTTGTCGGGTTTGAGAAAGCTCAACAGACCCTGGCTGTCGTCACGCGCCCGCTCTCGAACTATCTGTTCCGGGGTTTTTGCGACGGGCTTCTTCGGCACCGCGGTCGAGGCTTTGAACGCCTGCGCGCCGACTTGTTGCAAGGTCATGAAAGCGACGGCGGTGATGCCAATAAGCAACGACTCATCGACCTTGATCCGATTGGCGACTTCTCGCGCGACCTCGCGAATTTGCGCGGCGAGGTCGAGGCTTGCGGGCGCGCTCGAGGAAGCCGCGAGCGACGCCACTGCCGATTTGATCTCGCGCCAGTAGCGATGGCCGTAGAGGAACTGGTGCGACAAATCAATCTGGTCCTTCAGGAAGTAGCGCCCTTTGAGCAAGAGCTTGCGCGCGAGCTGCTCGGGGTCTTCGGCTTGCCGCAACGCGCGAGCAATCGATAGTGGAAAGAAGTAAAACCAGATCCGCGTGGCGGTCCGGTCGACTTCGTGAATAGAAGGCTCGATCGCGCGAATGATTTCTTCCCACGCATGTTCGTCGTGCTTGTTCAGGAAGGCCTCAAACAGAGGTTCACCGTTGTTACTCATAGCAGTGCTTGATGTGCTCATTGTTCTCCGATTCGAAAGGTGGTCACGGCTGCCAGGTAATGTAGAACTCGCAGACCGCGTCGCCGCGTGCGCGGCAGCGAGTGTGTGTGATTCGCGCCGAGCGCGCCCCGCAAAGCTCGACTGCGTGACGAAAATAAGCCGAGCCGCTCGGGCAAAAGCTTGGCGGCGGGGCGTTCTCATAGTTGATGGTCAGAAGCCCGCTGGTGTCGCTCAACGGCCCGTATGACGCTGAGCCGAAGTCTTGATAGGCGTGGTGAATCAACGCCGACTGCGAAAGGAAGCTGTGGATGTCGGGATTCACGAGACTGCTGTAGGGCCCGGACAGCGCCGAAGTCGCCGAGAACTCTCCCAGGCTGTCGAAGACCTTCTCGTCGTCGCCGCCCAGCTCCTTGGCTACTGCCTGATCGACGTGGTCGAGCGTGTGGAGAGGATACCAACCGTCGATGTCGATCTCTTGAAGCGCGCTTCGGTCTTCTTCGGGTAGAGCCTCGAGAACACGCGCCCAAACGTCGGGACCGTGGTTCAGGACTACGAACAGGAGGCGGGCTCGGAGCAGTCCACCTTTGACATGCATGTTGGGGTAGCCTGATTGGGGCGAAGACATGACCGTGACTCCACTTTGAAACTCATACGGTTACGAGCGGCGGGATTATAGCACGAAAGAGCCGTTGCTCATGGCCGTTACCGGACTTGAGCGAAATCTTCTTGATCAGATCGTTTAACTAAAGGCGGCTTCGATGGCATCACGATTTTCTTCGTAAAGCCTCCGAGCGGTGGCTTTCATTTCTTCAAGCGGAGTGTACGAGATGATCTCCTCGGACGTTTCGTTAACCAGAATCTCTCCGGTCTGACCCACTGGACCAATGACTGGATAAGCAAGCAGTATAGGTACGCGCCACACTTTGGCCGCAACATCGAGCTTCGGACCGCTGGCCAGAAAACGGTCTCCCAGATTGTCGGACAAGAAGAGACTCGCCGCAGCCTGAGCTTCGAGAGCCGTGATCGATGCGACTACATTGGTGACCATGACAGGTTCATCATTCTGCGGCAGTTCCGGGCAACTTCTCTGTACGAAGCTTGGCAGCCATCTCCGCGGCTTTCTTGTTCATCCGAGACTCCAGCGCTTCTGTGTGGCCAACCGGTTTGAGAACGCCGCTGTCGATCATTGGGTTTACAACTGCAGCTGCATAGAACTCGTTGTCCGGCAGAAGTACATCGCCGTTGTCGATTGCTTCCTGTACGATTGCGATGAGTTGCTCGGGCGAGAGTCGTCCTGCGTCGTAGTCGTTAATGGCGATTCCGAGCATCTTGGTTATTTCAGCCATTTTCATCCTTCTTCGCACAGCGTACCCGCCCACCTGGCAAGCTTTCAGAACTCGGTTACTCGTTCACTAGCTCGGGGACGTGCGCGTCTTCGTAATGCTCAATCAGAACGCCAAGAATCTCCATTAAAGATGCTAACGGATGACTCTCGTCTTCTCCTACCTCGTCGATTAGCTGGTCTAGCACCGCCACGAGCTGGTTGTACTCTTCCTCAGTGTGCGGAACAAAGACGGTCCCGGCCAGAGGCGTCCACGCGGTTGCTGTTTTTCGTATGTCTATGTTCTGCATTTCTATTCCTTCCACTTATTCTCGTCGTATTCTTCATGCGTTAGCACAGCTCTGATATAAACCTTCTTCCTATTGTAGTGAATGGCTGCTATCAATCGTACCTTATTGCCGCCGATATTGAACACTGTGAGTTTGCGAACCTGGTCTGCCGAAGAGAACATCGATCTAAGGTCCGCAAACGAATTGAAGTTGTTCCGCTTCATCAAGAAATACCAATCTGCCAGAGCCTTTCTTGTCTCAGGATGTTTGTCTGCAAATTCATTAAGGCGCTTTCGAGTAATCACGTGCATGTGAGACTAGTACCAAACACTATTGCCAGGATGGATTAGACGAGTCCCGTCGGTGTAAGGCGCGTAAACTCAGCGTTCTTCAGATCGCGAGGCTTTGGATCAACAAACTCGCGTTCTTCTCGTGTGAGCGCGTCAGGTGGAACTCCGCGCGCGATCATCGATTCGAAGTACGCGTCAATCTGATCGTAGATTTCCTGAATCGTCTGCGAGTGAAATACTCGCTCGCGAAGCCGCGCCCCCCCAGCGAGCCCGTGCGTGAAGCACTCGTTGCTTCTCCTCGAGCGGCGGTTGATAGACAGTCTCGCCGCGCATCAACTCCGAAGTCTGGCGGAAGATCCACGGGTTGGCGATCGCGCCTCGTCCGATCATCACTGCGTCCACACCGGTCTCATTCAGTCGATCGATCGCTTGCTCGGGAGTGGTGATGTCGCCGCAGCCGGTCACCGGAATCGAGACCGCTTGCTTGACTGCGGCGATCGTCTCCCAGTTGGCCCGTCCGCTGTAGCCTTGCATTCGCGTTCGACCGTGAATCGCGATCATGTCGCCGCCGCATTCTTCGACGATTCGCGCGACCTCGACGGCGTTGATCGACGAGTCGTCCCAGCCGGTGCGTATCTTCATCGTCAGCGGAATGGAAATCGCGCGGCGCACGCGACGCAGAATCTTTTCCAGTTGAGGCAAGTCGCGCAACAGCGAAGATCCGCCGCCGCCCTTCACGACTTTCTTAGCCGGACAGCCGCAGTTTATGTCGACGATGTCGGCGCCGCTCTCCTCGATGATCTCGGCAGCGGCAGCCATCCGATCTTCGCCGTAGCCGAATATCTGAATCGAAAGCGGCTGCTCTTCCGGAAGGAACTTCATCATCCGATGAGTTCGCATGTTCCCGCGAGTGATGCCTTCGACGGAGATGAACTCGGTCACGATCAAACCAACGCCGCTCAGTTCCTTGATCAGCCGCCTGAACGACGAGTCGGTCACACCGGCCATCGGCGCCAGGACAAGGTTGGGCGCAATCGCGACGTTGCCTATTGTCATTTCTCGCATCGGATTCATAAGTGGAGAAGTCTAGCACACGACCGCGTTGCCAATCATCCGGCCCCACTTGCCTTCCGCGTCTCCTGAGAGCTGCGAGACTGTAACCGCAGTCGCTGAGGGGCGGGCCGGCGGGGAGAAGTCTCGACTTAACCTCCGCCTCTCTGAGCCTCTGTGGTTAGTTGGATTCGGCAACCTCAGGGAAAAAAACGCAATCACCACAACGCAAGCTGACCTACAGGAGTAGCGGGTGCCATACACTCCGGCGAATCGTTGGCCGGCGAGTTCACCAGCGCCGACACCGTGTGCATTTCCATCTCATTCGCCGAGTAAGGGCCGAGCATCTGAACCAGCGAAGCGTGGTCCGTGTTGTAAGGATCGAGCCACGCGTCTTCGAACTCCCTCGAGAGGATAACCGGCATTCGGTCGTGCAGAGTCTTCACGGTCTCGTTCGGCTCGCTGGTGATGATCGTGCACGTTGTAATCACTTCACCTCCCGGCGAAGTCCACACATCGTAGAGTCCCGCAAACCCGAAAGGCTGGTCCGTTTTCAGCCGGATGAAGTAAGGCTGGCGGGTGCGGCCGCGCTTCTGCCATTCGTAGAAGCCGTCGGCAATCACCAGACAGCGTTGGCGCATGAACGCTTCTCTGAAGCTGGGCTTCTCGGCTACGGTTTCGGCTCTAGCGTTGATCAAGCGGTTCCCGATCGAGGGATCGTCAGACCATGCTGGGATGAGTCCCCACTTCATCGAAACGAGCCGCTTCTTTTCTTCAGTCATCACGACCGCGACCTGCTGAGTAGGCGCGACGTTGTAGCTTGGAGCGAGGTCCGCCGCGACTTCATCAACGTCAAACTCGCGCGCAATGGTTCTCGCGTCGCTCTTTCTCACGAATCTTCCGCACATAGGCTTCGCAAGACTTCTAAATCAGCGTCGGCGCTAAAGCAAGGGTGGCGCGGACTTTAGTCTGCGCTGTTGTGCTCCGAATGAACATCCGCCCGGACTAATCCGTGCGCAACGATCGAGCGTCGTAGTAGCGGCAGTATTCGACCAGGCAGCACTCCTCGCACAGCGGGTCGCTTGGGCGGCACACTCTGCGGCCGTGCCGGATCAGGTTGATATGCACCTCGAAGTAACGACGGGCGGGTATCATTCGCTCCATAGTCTCGTGAGCTTGCTCGTCCGAACAGCGCTCGGGAATCAGCGCGAGCCTTCGAGCAATGCGAAAGATGTGGGTGTCAATCGGAAAGACGGGCCGGTTGCAAGCGAACAGCAGCGTGCAAGCTACGGTCTTCGGGCCGATGCCTTTGAAGCTCGCGAGGAATTTCCTTGCTTCATCAAGCGGCGCGCTTCGTAAGAAAGAAAGGTCGAGCGAGCCGCGCTGCCGATAGATCTCGTTAAGAAGGTTCTTAATCCTTACCGACTTCTGCCGCGCGAGTCCTCCGGAACGGATCGCGGCTTCGATTGAAGTGACTCGCGCGCGCCGAGCCTGTTCCCAGGTTGGGAAACGCTTTTTCAAATTCTCGAAAGCGCGGCCGCTGTTTATGTTTGAGGTTGATTGCGAGAGGATCGTCTCGATTAGAACATCGAGCGGGTCGAGCCCGCGTTCAGGCTTGGGCTTGCCGTAAACGGTTCTGAGGTTTTGAATGATGTAAGGAATCGATTCCGGGATGTGCGAGCTATCGTTTAAGACTCTCTGCTTCATCGACAACTGTCTACCATCCGGACTCCTCACGCGCAACTTGGCAGGTGCCTACCTTCGCTATTTGCCCTTGGCTCTTTGCCCTTCGTGTCTTTGCCCTTCGTTGACACCGTTTGAGAGCGTCTGCGATAATCCGGTTTTGACGTGAGAGGTGAAACCCCATCTGTAAGTATGCGCCCGTAGCTCAGTCGGATAGAGCGTTTGCCTACGAAGCAAAAGGTCGCAGGTTCGAGTCCTGCCGGGCGTACTTTAAATCAATAGGTTGGCATTACGATTGACTGCAATCCTTGCCCGATTCCCACATTCGTCCCCACATTAAATGCTGTTGTTGGTTCAGTCGGTGGCTTGAGCCCCGAGATCATTGCAGTGGCGCCAATCTGGAAATGCGGGAGGCATTATTGCCATTGATAGTGAGACTGGTCTCGCCTGGACCAAGAATGTTCAAATCGTCATCAATGCTTAGCTAGCTGTTTGATTAACCAGCATTCTTATCGTATCCTTCTCACGCTTTATTGTGCTGGAAATGACAATTACTTGATCGAGATAATTCATCCAGGGGCAAACAATTTGAGTCCCGAGGACTTTGAACGGTTTTTGCGACTTCTCTCACCTGATTCTGACGAAGCGGGTCGCCGTTATTCAACACTGCATAAGAAACTAACCGGCTTTTTCAGCATGAAAGGCGTTGGCGATCCCGGGAGCGCCGCGGATGAGACCATTGACCGTGCAGTGTTGAAGATCGCTGCCGGTGCAGTCGTGTCCGATGTGGGCAAGTATTGCCTCGGGATTGCTCGCCATATCTTCCAGGAGAGATTGCGTCTCGTGCGACGTGAAGCTTCCGCTTTTCAGGAGTTTATCGCAGAGTTGAGCCGTTATTCCGGGGAGCAGGTAGAAAGAATTTACAGCATATTGAAGCCCTGTTTCGAGCTGTTAGCTGCTGACGAACGGCAGTTGCTCCTGGTGTACTGCCAGAAGGTCGAGGGGCGGGCTCGAGCCGTACATCGTCGCCAGTTGGCCGATACGAGGAAGATTACTTTGCTGGCCCTCCGGGTCAGGGTTACGCGCCTGCGTGACAGGTTAACGGATTGTGTCCGGAAACGGTCCAATGACGTTGAAAACAGTGCTGCGATCAGCAACAAACAAGAGATTTCGAGCATACTCTTATAGAAGCGTTAGAAATCAGTTTTGGTAGTTCGATATGCGGCAATTTTGCGCAAAAAAATGACTGACGAACGTATCATCGCTTATTTGCTGGAAGAACTGCCTGAAGACGATCTGGAGCGGTTCGAAGATGAATGCTTTGCCCAAGAGAGTTGGCCGACTCATATCCACCTGGTCGAAGAGGATTTGATAGACGCTTACTTACGGAATGAACTCATACCGGAACGACGGCAACGCTTTGAACGAAATTACCTAACAACAGAAACAAGACAAGATCGTGTCAGTATGGCAGCCGCACTCTTGCGCCAGATTGATGAATACAATGCTGCATCGAAGGTAACAGCCGTCGTACAACCGCCGGTGCTAACATTGGCTGAGCGCTTCCGTGCTTTTTGGAACAGCCAGGCTTGGGGGCTTCGCGCAGCCACCGGAATTGCGACGGTAGTCGTTATCGCTGGTGCTTTGTGGATTTCCTTTCGCCCACCATCGCCCCGGACCTTTGCCACGCTTACTCTGTCTATCACAAGCAACAACCGAGCTGAAGGGGCTCAAGCTGATAAAGTAAACCTCCCGCCTAATGCTGAGGCCCTCAATGTTTCATTAACCCTACCCCAGCAGGCACCCTCGGCTGCCCGCTATCGGGTCGAATTAGAGAATGATAACGGAGATAGGAAGTCCGCGGAGGTAACCGGGAAAGATGCGCAGTCCGTCCTGGTGATGATTCCGGCTGCACAACTCGCCCGAGGGCAATATGCTTTGAAGCTCTTTGCCATCAAGACCGACGGCACTGAGCAACGTATCAATGGCACTTACTTCTTTATAGTCGAGTAACTACCTGCGCTCCTGTTGTAGTCTACGATAGCGATGCCACAAAGCGACGCCGGCCAACAACATCAACGCCCCGATAATTATTGCCTTCCGATACGAATCGGCAGCGCCTCTGGCAGATGCGGCTCTAATGACCTGGCGATACTCACCCTGCAACGTAAACCCGGCCCAATAGTAAGGCGCCTGCCACTCAGGCCTTTGTCGGATGCTATTCTGCGCTTCACGCAACGCAGCCGCCGGAGTCATCCCCTTTTGCAGAAGGTTGATGTAAAACTGTCGCATCAGCTCTGCGGTCGCCTCGTCATCCACCTTCCATAAACTTGCCAGTACACTGGATGCGCCCGCGTACATAAATCCTCGAGTGAGACCCAAGAGACCTTCGCCCCGCACGTCTTTGCCAAGGGCCGTTTGGCATGCGCTCAAGACAACCAGATCAACCGGCGCGCGCAGTGCATAGATGTCTTGCAGCCCTACAAAGCCGTTCTGCGCTTGGCCGTCACGGTTGACTGTGGAGAGCACTAGACCAGAATTCTCGGGCCGCTTTGGATCAAGGAGACCGTGCGTGGCGAAATGGAGAATCGCGTATTGCGTCAAATCCGTGCTCAGTAGCTGTTTGCGTGTGGCCATGAACCCCGAGGCTACAAAAGTCTCTCCGTTGGAGGCTACGTCTCGCAGATTGGCTAACTCGCGCTTGGCATAAAACAAAGGCGTGATAACGGAAGGGTCGAATGAGTCTCCATTGAGTTCGATATCGCGCAAAGCAAGGTGCCAACGCGCAGTTTCGATTGCCATCATGACTGATTGCTCGTTGTCTGCTGTGTCTTTGCGTTGCGCAAAGCTCGATTCAAACACCGGATCGCCGAAAGCCGCCAGCAACTTCGCCGGTTGTCGCCGAGTCGCTTCTTTGCGTAGCTCTCCCAAGATGGACGCCGAAGGGATGTTGATGATTTCGTAGTCGGCGACGAGGGGCTCGTTACCCGCTGATGGCGTTAACAAAACTTGAAAGGGAACGTAATGTAGCACTCCATCAGCCACAACTATGATTCGGCGCTTGCTCAGTTCTGCAGCGACGGGGGACAGAACCATCTGGCTCAATTCCTCAAGTGCCGGGGTTAATTCGTCCGAGGAGCCGGTACCGGGCGGAGTTGCCAACAGCTTATGTACTCTTTGCGCCGCCTCGTTGATCACCGCCAGCGCGGGTAGGTTGAAGGTCTTGAAACTATCGCGCGTTACGACCCAGACATAACTCCGTTCTGAGCCGAGACCATATTCTAAAAGCACGGTCTGGTCATCGGCGATAACTTGCTCCTGGATTTGCCGCAAATCCCAGGCTGTCGGTCTGGTGATTTGCTCGTAAGAGGGATACCGCTCCCGAATGGTTTCTCTGACCTGTTGATACTCTGATTGTAACCGCGCTAGTTCCGTATCCACCCCAATGAGGTCTGCCGGCTTATATTTTGTGCCGAGCAGCGCTACTTTTCGGTCCTCTTTTATCTTGAGCGCTTGCCGAAGCGACTTTTCCTGCCCCGCTAGCTGCGGGTCCAGTCCTGCCTCAAGGTTGGTTTGTGTCGTTCGCAACAACTCAGCCAGGGAACGCGCCCGCGACGCTTCGCTGGTCTCAAAAGCGCGCACCGCGAAACCCTGTGCCGGGTCGGCTTGATCCTTACGCATCAAACACTCGATGTAGGTCTCGTAGCGATCATAAAACTGCGCCGTAAAAGCGGCAGTCAGGTCCCTGCTCGTGGAAACCTGACGGATGTTTTCGGTAGTCTCAATAGACTGCCGCAAGTAATCTTGCGCCGCATCGTAATTTCCGCTCCTTAACTCCAGACTCCCCATCGCGTAATACATAGCGGCCTGATTGATCCGATCGGAGAGCTTGCGAAAGGTCGCTAGTGCTTGCAGGTAGGACTGCCGCGCCCGCTCCAGCTTTCCTTGCTGCTGATAGATTTGCCCAATCAGCCCAACAACGCGCGCTGCTTCCCTCGGATTGACGGCGCGTGTAAGAGTATCGAGCGCAGCTTGCAAGTACTGCAGAGCGGTCGGGAATTCGCCCATCGAGATGTATACCCTGCCCAGATATTCGCTGCAAAGACCGGAGTCAGAAGTATTAGGGCCAAGGTCGGCAAGCGCCTTCCGCAGGTGAGTTAATGCTTCGGGGTAGTTTTCCAGGAAGTAGTATGTGGTTCCGATGGCCCAGATGGTTATCGCATCATCGTAGGTGTCTGGCGTTTGGCGATAATAATCTAATGCTCGCTGGTACTGGATGAGCGCGTTTTCCGGCAACCCGTTCTGGTTGAAAACGTCTGCGAATCCGCTGGCAATCTGTCCCATCCTGAACGGTTCATCTGTTCCCTCAATCAGATTTTGCGCCTGGGTGAAGAGCGAAATAGAATTCGCCCATTCTCCTTTGCGGTCCTCAATAAAGCCCAACATAACCAGAATTCGGGCTTGTTCTCGAAGGTTGTTCAGATCACGCCATATTTGCAGCGCCCGTTCATAGTTTTGCGTAGCTTCAGTCAGATCGCTCTGGGCCAAGTAACAAACAGCGACCTGGGCACAGGCGCGTGCGATGCCCTGATTGTCGGCTAATGATTGCCAAAGCTCGAACGCTTGTTGCGCCGTTTCGCGGGCAAGCGCATGGTTCTCGAGATTCTGGCGCTCACTAAGCGCGAGCAATGCCTCAGCCTGAGCGGCAGGATCTTCCGATTGGGTGCTGGCTTCTGACTTGTCTTGCTCCGGCAGGCTCACCGCAAGAAAAAGCAAGAGAGCTAAAATAATGGAGAGATTGCGCAGCACTTTAACCAAGATTAAAGGCGAGAGCCTTTCGAGTCTCTCGCCAACCGAAATCAAATGGACGAGCGACGTGTTCGTTTTGCGCTAGAGCTCTACACAAGGCTTCGATCTCCCTGCTCAGTGGTGCTCTCTTTAATCGCACCAGCCGAAGCCTTTGTTACTGAGCAGATCAACTAAAGCGATGACCTTCGCAAGGCCCATCAAATGCCGGTGATCCTCTTGTTGATCCTGTTGATCGGATACGTCGACGTCTTCGCCCTCGTCCCTCTTTTGCTCCGCGCCCGGGTATCGCGCGGGAAATTCTTTATAGACCCGCAGGTGCATTCGTCGCCCGTCGTACCTTGCGGGTTTGGTTTTTCGCCGCTAAGCGTACCGTTCACGTTGAGCGGGCCTTCGGCGTTGAACATTAGACTGACAATGTCCTCATTTAACATAGCTTCAGGGCTTTCATTTTCATTATTGGCGCCGGCATCGACGGCGTTGAGGGCCTTGGTGAGGGCCTTGGCGACTTCGGTCTTATGCGAGTCACGCATGGTCGAGCGGAGACCATCCTCTTTCCCCCAGCACTGATCGAGAAAATTGAACCACTTGGTCTGATTGAAGTTGTACCTCCTATATTGTTTGATGATTCTCTGGTCGTCCGTTGGCCGAGCCCACGGAAAGTAGACCGAGAGACCATGTGAGAATTGAGAGTGAGGTCCGGCAAAATTCGCTTCAATAACCGGGTTGGTAGAACTAACCCGTTCGTTAAGATTATCCGGATTGTCGGGATCAATCGGATAGCGATCATTCGAAGACTGTTTCCTTAAGACGATCCTTACCCTTTCGCACGCTTCCCGAATTGTAGCCAGGCTGCTGATCGCCTCGGCCCTTCCGTTCGCCTTGACAGGCGTTTCGCAATACCTGCGAAGGCAGAGGCAAAAGTCATATAGGTCCGTATAGTTTTCCTGAAAATAACTCTGTGATTCCCAGTGCGCCAGAAGGATAAAGTACTTCACCAGCGGGTTGGCCTCATCCCTCAGACCTGCAACCAGCGCGTTAGACAAATCGTTGATTGGTTGTTCGAGGGTTTTGATTTTTTCAGGCCTCAAATCGCACAAGCACAGATCGAAAGAGTAGCCTGCCAGCAGATAATCTGTGCTGTTGAAGTACACATAGTCGAAAATCTTCCCGAGCATTATTTCAACATCTTTCGGGCGCTTAAGCTTTGCCTCAGCGACATCCTTGAAGATGCGGATCAAGATCTGCCTGTAGGGCCAACTGGCAACGAAAGCAGGCCCCTGCGACGCCAGCATATAATTTGCTGTGCCTTGCAGTTGAAAAGCCACCTCCAGACCGCTCATCGAGCAGCTATGAAATCCGACCAGTTCGAACTGGGCTTCGCCAATATAGCCTTTAAATTCTTCAAGCGCCTTGCCCAACTCTCTTAACGTTACCGAGCGCTTAACGGCGTGTTCGTCAAGCAGAAACACATCGTCGCCCACCACCAAACCGTGTCCGAGGATGAAGAGCATATAATGGTCTGCCGGATAATTCTCGGCACAAAACGTTAGGAAAGACCGCAAGGATTTTGTCGGGCCGGAATTGTCGCTATGTTTTGTTACGGCGTCGGTCAAAGAAGGCGGGTTAAAGGTTATGTGTTCATCTTTTTCCAATTGGTCTATGACCTTCTGTCGAATTGTCTCCCCATCCCGGCTCAATTCGTTCCCCCACAACCTGTCCTCAATCAGGTCTCTGACGAATGGGTCCTCCGCGGCAAATCCGATATCATCCGGATTCCTGGGCTGCTTCCGAATTGCAGTAGGGCTTGACACCTCTTGCCTACGAACAGCTTTCCGAACAGCATTGATGTCAAAAAGATGAGCGGGCGTCCCAACGGGCTGTGGGTCGAAATACGCGACCACGTTTACATCCTGTTGAAATCCGGCATTTTTGATGGACTTCAGTTGGAAAACAATTTCGTGCGCGAGCGCGTTGTCGCTCGCAAAATAAAACATCAGTGTCCATTCTTTCATTTCGTCTCCTTTTCTATGAGGGTGAGGTTAGACTCAAAAACTCGCTCCAGCGGAATACGTCAAGAAGCCCTGGTCCAAACCGCCAAGATTTTCAGCATCCACTCTCTAATGTATGGACGCATTGAATCGTTTCAGATTTGCAATGACAGATTCGCTTGCTTTTCGACAGACACAGTCAAACTCGTACGTCATCAGCGGCCTTCGAGTGGTCCGCGAAGGTCACCTGGTTGCGGCGGCGCGCCCGCCCGAATTGTACACTTCCTTCTAACCTGAGGCTTTTCTTCTTTGCAGCCAGATTCTAAGACGGTCCGGCTATTGTTTCAAACATAAATAACAAGCAATCGTTTGGCTGTAAGAAAATCCCAGCATACCGCTTCTTGTTCTCCTTCTGACATGTAACCAACGCCGGCTCCTGTCATTTATGAGCGAGGCCTTTTGGAGAGCTCCTTCAGGACGACTCATGGCCGTTGAACATGCTCGAGCGACTCCTAAAAATCCGTTCGATTGCCAACGGGTTTGAATCCGAAACCGAGTCAAGAGTGAGCTAATCACCGCTAAGTCCGATACTCGAGGAAACCGATGAACCCAGACGAACTCTATTCAACGCTCAACAATGAACTGGAAAACCTAAAGGAAGCTAAGACGTTCAAGTACGAAGTGCCGCTCGAAAGTGAGCAGGGCGGGCGGGCCACGGTCGAAGGTCGCGAGGTCGTGATGCTCGCGTCGAATAACTATCTCGGCCTTTCTAATCACCCGCGGATCAAGCAAGCCGCGCGGCGCGGGCTCGACCGATGGGGCTACGGGATGGCTTCGGTCAGGGTTCTTTGCGGGACTGAGCCTATCCACTTCGAGCTCGAACAGCCTCGCGCTTTTTTGCCTCTCAGAGCCGCATCTGTGGCCAAAATTGCTCGCGGTCGGGTTGGCTGTCCCGCTACCTCGCTGTACCCATCTCAGATACGACAACGCAATGCGAGACGCTAATTTCGGGAGTGTGGTGGAGTGTTTGATAGACAACACAGTATCGTTCGGTTAGACGAATAAGAGTGGCCACTTGCTCTTCGGAAGCGTCTGTCTCCAGATCGAAGTGAAGCCGGATACCTTGAAATCCTACAAGCGCTTCTTTTGAAACACCCAACGTTCCCTTGAAATCCAGCTCACCTTCGGCACGAACTATCCCCTCTCGAATATCGACGCCAATAGCAGTCGCGACCGCGCCGAGAGTTACGCCCGCACAGGCAACCAGCGCCTCGAGCAGCATATCGCCAGAACACGCTGTCAGTCCGTCGCCGCCCGTTGCCGGGTGCAGCCCTGCTTCGACAAGCGCCTCTCCTGTCTCAACTTTACAGGTGATCCCGTCGCCGATACGTCCCTGAGCCCTCAGAGTGATAAGAGCGGCCTCTGGATTTCGTCGGTAGCTTTCCTTTAGCGGTGTCTGCAGTGATCGAAGTTTGTCAGCCTTCATTGCTACCTCACTGTCGTGGTTTTCGAACTTGCATTGGACGCACCCGGCGCAATATGCCCGGGGGTCGCTCTTTGGGGAGACCTCAGACCAACACGTTCATTTGAGAGCGAACTAGTTAAACAAACATGTCGGGGCTGATCTCGAGCGCGATCTCGGAGATTTTGTCGACAGGTATCCCGGTACGACGCCCGTGCTCCCTTACTGCTTCGGGGTTCGGCGCATCGTACTCGCAGTAAATCTTGCCCTCTGCTTCAGAGATGTAGCTCTTGATCCAAACAACTCCCGGCATGCTGGCTACGACTTGCTTCGACTTCCTGGCGACGGCGTCCAGTTCTTCGCGGGACACCTGGCCTACGGAACGTTCGATAATGTAGCGCGGCATAGATTCCTCCTGTTTCTTATTCTAACTGGCGGACCGGCTTAGCCTTCAAGCTCGCGCAAGCCTCGACCAGGCGCTCGTTGGCGGTTTCGTCCCCGATAACGGAAGCTTGCTGCAAGGCAATGCGCGCCTCGTCATATGAGCCCAGCGATCGAAATACGCGAGCCATGTGGTAAAGCACCCATCCCTCGCCTGTGCGATCAGCAATCTCCCGACGGATGTCGAGAGAGGAGCGATAATGTTCGAGCGCACTCTCGAGGGATCCCGCATCGCTAAGCGCATCGGCCAAAGCGGCTAGGGCGTGACCCTCCAACAGGCGCTCGCCGGACTCGCGATGGACCGACAATGCCTCTTGAAGGCGAGCGACTGCTTCTTCGCAGCGGCCCAGCTTGTGGAGTGTAACGCCGACGCTATTAAGCATCAAACCTATGTGCGCGCGGTCGTCCACGTGCCGAAAGATCACCAGTGCCCGCTCGAAGCTGTCCAACGCCTTGGCGTAATTACTCAGTCCCCACTCGATTATTCCAATGGTGTTGAGCAGATCGCCCTCCTTCGCGTAGTTGCCTGAGCTGGTTGCTAACGCCACCGCCTGATGCAGATGTTTCAACGCCGACTGGGGATCCAGCGTCTGATCCCGCGCAATGCGAGCCATGCCTTCAAGCGCCTCGAGCTCGCCAGGAGCATTGCCGGTTTCGCGACAGATTGCGCTCACCTCTTCCCAGACCGGCACGCCGCGCTCGGGTTCGGCTCCGCAGCGTTCGTAGGCGTACGCCAGTTTGGTCAGCGTCTTTACTCGTTCATCCGTCTGCTCCAATTCGGCAAAAATCACAGCGGCCCGTTTGAGGTGCGCGACCGCGTCCTGAAACCTCTCCAGCTCTAGCAGCCGCTGACCCAGTACGCTGAGCGCTTCGGCAAGCTCGCGCTTGAGGTTCAAGCTTTCCGTCAGCGCAACACGCTCGTAGTTTAAGCGGAGGCACTCATCAACATCCCCTCGCTCCCAGCAAAGGCTAGCCATCATATTCATTGTGAATACCTGAAAGATTGGCAGCCGGTGTTGACCAGCGACTTCGGTTGCGCGCCGATAATAGTCCATCGCCTTGTCGTGCTGACCCAGATCTCTGTAGACGTTGGCGGTCACGTCGAGCACATAGGCCAGGCTGAACGGTTTGTTGAGCGCTTCGTTGATCACCAGCGCTTCGTCAAGGTAGACCAGCGCCTCACGGGGCTTGCCCGCGCTTCGAAGGATCGATCCAAGACTTGTCAGATCCTGCGCGTAACCCGCGGGGTCCTCTTGTCCGCGATCGATTGCAATCGCCTCCTTGTTGAAGGAGATGGCTTCGTCATACTTGCCTCGCTGCCAGCACAGGAAACCGATCGTCCTGAGCGCCACTCGCTCGCCCGGTTTGTCTGACAGCGACCGCCTAATCGACAGCGCGCGGACCAGCACCTCTTCCGCTTGATCGAACCGGCCCATCAGCGTGTGCAGTTCTCCCTGCCTCACCAGCACTTCGGCCTCCAGCGACTGGTCCCGCGAGTGATCCAGCAGAGATAGAACTCGATCGATCAGGACTTGCTGGCGGTCACGCATGCCAAGCGTCTCCGAGAGCCGCTCTTGCTTTAGCAAGACTTCGATAAGTTTGCTCAGGCGATTAGCGTCGTCGGGCAGGCGTGCCAGCCAGGCCTCGGTCTCCTCAAGGATTTTTAGCGACTCGGAAAACCGGCTCAATCGGCTTGCTTTCTCCGCGGACTCGATGCCAAAAAGCGTCGCGCGCGACCAGTTCTCCGCCCTGCCGTAGTGGTGGACGAGCAACTCGAGCCGCTCCTCGATTCGGTCCTCGTATAATTGCTCAATTGCTCGGCCCGCGGCTTCGTGAAGTGTTCTGCGCTGATGCGCCAGCAAGCTGTCGTAGGCCACTTCCTGCGTCAACACATTCTTGAACCGAAAAAGCGCCTCGGGCAGCACTTCCAATTGCTGAATCAGTCCTTGCTGCTGAAGCAACTGCAGGCAACGAGCGAGGGGAGCGCCGCCAATCATCCGCTCCAGCACAGGTAGATTGAACTCGCGGCCGAGCACCGAAGCGTGGCGGAGCACGTTGAGCGACTCCGGATCGAGCCTGTCCAGGCGTGTGCGTATCACAGACTGCACCGTGTCCGGTAGATTGAGATCTTCGAGAGAGCCGGCCAACAGCGCTTTGCCATCGGCTGTCCGGATTCTGCCTTCTTCGATCAGGGTGCGGCAGAGCTCTTCAATAAAGAATGGATTCCCGCCGGTCCGGCGGTAGAGCAGATCCCCCAGACCTGCCGGCAGTTCTTCGACTCGAAGACTCGACTTCATGACTAGAATCGATGAGAGCTCGTCGAGCGGGGCGAGATGCATCACGCTCTGAGTCTCCGAATATCCCCAGTCCACCGCTCGCTCCGGTCGACCGGTTACGATGATCATCAATTTATGCGCTGAGGCCAAGCCTGCCAGTCGCTTCAAGGCCTCGTCTGAACCTCGATCGGCCCAATGCCAATCCTCCAGCATGATGATTGAAGGGGCGCGACGCGAACTCATCGAGAATATCGCCGCAATCGCCTCGTGAATCCGAAGCCTGAGATCGTCTCCTTTTAGATCGTCCTGTAGTTCCCATTCACCTTGAATCGACAAGAGGTGCAGGTATACCGGGATATAACTTTCGAGATTGGGATCAATATGGCGAATGTTGGCAACAGCCCTGTCACGGAGTTTCTCAGGGCTGTCCTCTTTCTGCAGACCAAGCAAATCCCTTAGCAGGTCGATGAACGGCGAGTAAGAGATGTTGCTACCGTGAGATTGGCAGCGGCCCTGGAGGATGCTCACATCTTTTTGCGCGACGAACCGGCGAAACTCAAGAAGCAGCCTACTCTTTCCAACCCCTGCGTCGCCAAACACGGTAACAAACTGACTCTCGCCGGCAAGCGACTTCTCAAGCAATGCCTTCAATTCCGAGAGTTCTTTCTCTCGGCCCGTATATCGAGTGAGTCCGAACACCGCGGCTGCCTCGAGCCTGGTTTGTACGCCGGATTCGCCGGCTACGCGATAGATTGCTACCGGCTGCCCCTTTCCGTCCAAGGTTAGCTCGCCTTTTTCTTCCAGCGTGAAGTACGGCGCCACCAGCCGCTGAGTCTCTGGGCTGAGCAATATTTCGCCGGCTTCAGCGCGGGCGGCAAGTCGGGACGCAATCTGTAACGCTTCGCCGCTGACGCTGAACTTACCGTCGTCGCCCACCCGCGTCACCACTGACCCGGAACTTACTCCCGCGTACATAAGAAGCGGGCAAGGGAGCTTCCGCTCCACTTCGGCGCTCAACTCGTTGAGGTGATCCCGAAGTGCGAGGCCTGCTCGAACAGCTCGCACGAAGTCGTCTTCATACGTAGTCGGCACTCCGAACAGCGCGACTAACTCTTCGCCGCTCAACCGGTCGATCATTCCTCCGTGGCTTGTTATGACCTGTGTGACAGAGTCTTTTATCGCGGCGATTTCGCGATCGGCTTCTTCGGGATCGAGTTGTTCGAGTATCTCCGCACAACCCGAGACACTCGTGTAAAGGATTGTCGCAGTTCGACGCCCCGCGCCTGCCGATCCTGCCGACTGCGTCATTTGGGCGGTCGGCCTGGCGTCGAAGTGGGTACCGGCCGTCATGGCTTGTGCTTCCGCAAAACGATACCCACAGGACCCGCATGAGTTATCGCCGGCGGTGATGTCCTTTCCACAGCTTTGGCAGGTCTTCTTCAGCGGCGATCCGCACCTACCGCAGAAGGAGCAGTTTGTCGGGTTGCCGGATCCGCAGATCGGACAACAAACCGGTTGATCGCTGGCAGCGGTTTCCAACTCTCGTCTCAGTTTGTTCAACTCGTCTAATAGTTGACCGGCGTGGGCCTGACGCTGCTCTCGCTTCTTAGCCAGCGCGCGGTTCAGCATCAGTTCGAGTTCGGTAGGCGCGTCGGGCACATGATCGCGAAGAGGCGAATGCTCCTTTTCCAGGATCGCCACCAGGACGTCGGGCAAGGTTTCTCCAACGAAGGGTCTGATTCCCGACAGCATTTCGTAGAACAACACGCCCAAGCTGAACACATCGCTGCGCGCGTCGATCGATTGTCCACGCACCTGCTCGGGAGACATGTAGTGGGCAGTTCCCATAAGCACTCCGGTGCCGGTATGCAGAGCGGTGCCATCAGTCGACGTCACGGCAAGACCAAACTTTGGCCGCTGAGTCAATTTCGCCAATCCGAAGTCCAGAACCTTCACCAAGCCGTCGGGCCGTACCATCACGTTCTCGGGTTTGATGTCACGGTGGACAATGCCCGAATCGTGCGCGGCCGCAAGCGCACTTGTAATCTGAACGGCCAGCTCGATCGCGTCGGCTGGAGGGATTGGCCCGCGACGCAATCGCTCGCGCAGCGTTTCGCCTTCGACGAACTCGGTGACAATAAAGCTCAGATCGTCCTGTTGGGCCACTTCGTAGATCGTGAGAATGTTGGGATGGTTTAGCGCCGACGCTGCGCAGGCCTCCTGCTGAAACCTTCTCAACCTGTCTTTGTTGTTTGTCGCATTATGACGGAGGAGCTTCAGGGCGACTGGCCGCCCAAGCCTGGTATCGCGAGCCAGATACACCTGACCCATTCCGCCCGAGCCTAAGGAGCTGAGCACGGTATAGTGCAGCACCGAGCGGCCGACTAACGACTCATCGTGACCCGACGAGAACAACTCCGCCGCAGCTTCGGTCGCCGGTGTCTCTGTGAACTCCCCTACGTCGTTACCGCCGAGGAGCAAACGCTCCACCTCGCGGCGCAGGGAAGGGTCTCCTTGACATGCCTTATCGAGAAATTCCCGCCGGTCATTGAGGGTGAGGTCGATTGCCGCTTCGAGCAACCCTTCTATTCGTCGCGAGCGTTCCGCCGTCATGAACTCATCCGCCACGAATCTTCCGTTACCTGGCTGTTCATCTCTAGTCAATTGATCTCATCGTTCAGGAAGCTTGGCTTTCAGCCATTCGCGTTTGATGGTTATAGTCGACAAATCAAGCACCTGTGTTGATTCCCGGATGATTCCCGGATTGATTATAACATTGGTATTGACAGCCTTTTCAAACCGCGTAAGCGCCCTTTGATCCACCTTGCTGCCTCGCAGTTCGTCGCAGCTTTTCCAGAGCGAGCCATAGAGCAAGGATCTCTTAATGGCTATCGGTTAATTGATGTCCTGTTTGACCGTGAACGATCAAAGCTGACGTTCAGGATGACTTATCGAGATGGGGCTACCCTTCGGGTACTTCTGCGCCAGGCAGAATAGCTTCCTCCAGGTCCGCTTCGAGCCGATCAACGGAGTGCGTTATGCGTTCGATTGCCAACGGGTTTGAATCCGAAACCGAGTCAAGAGTAAGCTAATCACCGCTAAGTCCGATACTCGAGGAAACCGATGAACCCAGACGAACTCTATTCAACGCTCAACAATGAACTGGAAAAGCTAAAGGAAGCTAAGACTTTCAAGTACGAAGTGCCGCTCGAGAGTGAGCAGGGCGGGCGGGCCACGGTCGAAGGCCGCGAGGTCGTGATGCTCGCGTCGAATAACTATCTCGGCCTTTCTAATCACCCGCGCATCAAGCAAGCCGCGCGGCGCGGGCTCGACCGATGGGGCTACGGGATGGCTTCGGTCAGGTTTCTTTGCGGGACTGAGCCTATCCACTTCGAGCTCGAACAGCGCATCGCAAAGTTCGTCGGTTGCGAAGCAGCCATACTTCACTCGTCTTGCTTTGCCGCCAACGAAGCGTTTTTCACCGCGCTGCTCGCGAATGACTTCGGCCAGAGCGACTACCAGGACGTGATCTACAGCGACCAGCTCAATCACGCGAGCATCATCGACGGCGTGCGCCTCTGTCGCGCGGTCGCGAAGCAAACGGTGTCGCGGCTCTATCGAAACGGCGACGTGAATCATCTTCGCGAGATGCTTGAAGAAGACCGCGCCAAGAACTACCGGATCAAGATCATCGCTACCGATGGAGTGTTCTCGATGGAAGGGCTGCTTGCGCCGCTGCCCGAGTTGGTGAGACTTGCTCGAGAGCACAACGCACTGTTGTTCGTCGACGAGTCTCACGCTACGGGCGCGCTGGGGAAGACGGGGCGCGGCACGATCGAAGAGCTCGGCGTGTTCGAACAGGTCGACGTGATTACCGGGACGTTCGGAAAGGCACTCGGGGGCGCCTCGGGTGGTTTCATTGCCGGGCGCACACCGTTGATTGAGTTCCTGCGCCAGAAGTCTCGACCCTACACTTTCTCAAACACGATGCCGCCTGCCGTCGTCACCGCTTCAATCGAAGCGATTGACTTGATAGAGAGCGACCCTGCGATAGTCGAAACGCTCCACCAAAACACGGTTTACTTCCGGCGGCGCATCGTCGAGCTTGGCTTCAAGATCATCGAAGGCCGCCACCCGATCGTGCCGGTGATGCTTGGCGAAGCCGCCGTCGCTCAAGACATGAGCCAGGAGCTTTTGAAGGAAGGCGTTTACATCAAGGGTCTTTGGTACCCGGTCGTTCCGAAGGGCGAGGCTCGATTGCGCGCGCAGATTTCGGCGGCCCACACGCGTGAGGATCTTGACCGAGCGCTAAAGGCGTTCGACAAGGTAGGCCGGCGACTCGGCGTGCTTTAGTACTCAATCACGGTAAAGATAGTGAACCTGTACGGGCGTCCCTCGGTGGGCGCCCCTCCTCAATATCGAAGCGCCGTGGGACGAAGAAGGGGCGCCCACCGAGGGACGCCCGTACAAGCTTTTTGAGCAAATCTCGATGTCACTCGTGACGTTGTAGAGCCCGAATAACCGCAAATCGGTCCGGTTCGTCACATAACGCCTGGCTCGGCAGACATGCGTCAATAGACTCAACGTGCAATCTGCAAATCATGCGTCTTGCGCTGCCCCGAGCCGCATGAAGGAAGACAACTTTGGAGAGGGAGGTTTAAGCGATGACATTCAGCAAGTTTGCATACAGGAGCATGGCTACAGCGGCCCTTCTGTTGATCGTCGCCGTTGGCGGCTCGAGCTCGCCGCGAGCCAACGGCAAGAGAATCGAGTTCACGACCAAGTCTAAGGAAGCCAAGGACTATGTTGCGCAGATCGTCTTCAGGGTCGAGACGTTTCAGTTTGGTCCTGACGTCAACGCGCTCGCGAAGAAATCCGTAGAGGCGGATCCCAATTTTGCGTTCGGCTACTATTTGCTTGCCACGACTTCCAACACGCCGGTCGAGGCAAAACCGTTCGCTGACAAAGCGGTCGAGCTTGCGAAGAATGCCTCGGATGGCGAGCGCCGCTACATCGAAGCCGTGCTGCTCACTCGCGCACAAAAGACAAACGAGGCGCTTCCGATTTTCCTCGACCTCGCTAAGCAGTATCCCGATGACCGGATGGTTCAGATGTTGCTCGGCCAGGTCTACATCAATCTGGGAAAATCGGACGAAGCGAAGGCGGCCTTCGAGCGGGCGATCAAGCTCGACGGCACCACGCCTCGCGTCTACACATTCCTGGGTAACATCGAGTTGCTCAACGGCAACTACGCGAAGGCCCAGGAGCTGTTCAAGGCATCGCTTGCAAAACAGGTGAAGAACAGCGCGCCGTTCGGACCTAACTACGGGATGGCGTACTCGTACGTCTATCAAGGCGACATCAAGTCGGCAGTCAAAACGCTGGAGGCTTATGCCGCTGAATACCAGACTTCGACGCAACAGCCGAACTTCCCGGCGGTGTTCATCTGGAATTCGATCGCGCGCCTGCATCTGGAATACGGCAAAGCCGAGGACGCCATGAAAGCCTACGAGAAAGGCTACGAGACCATACCATCGAGCAACCTCGACGAGATCCAGAAGAAGACATGGCTGGGCCGCATGCATCACGGCAAGGCCCGCACGCTTGCGAAGATGGGTAAGGCCGACGAAGCCTGGAAAGAAGCAGAGTTGATCAAGAAGATGATCGACGAAAGCGGCAAGGAAGGCGAGCAGTACCTGCCGGCGTACCATTACCTGACAGGTTATTTGAAGCTGGAATCGCGAGACTATGCGAAGGCGATCGAGGAGCTGAAGCAGAGCGACTTGACTGATCCGTTCCACAAGCTTCTGCTGGCGCGTGCTTATGAAAACAGCGGCGACACCGCTTCCGCCCAGAAGCTCTACAAAGAGATCACCGAGTTCAACCAGCTCACACTTGAAAGGGCGCTTGCATATCCGGAGGCCAAAAAGAAACTTAAGGCCTGAACAGGAATTGAGCACGAATGAATGTTGGAAGGGCGGCGCCGGGCCGCCCTTTGCTTTCAAGCGCGAGGTTTGAAAATCGACTGCGAGCCGCATAGACTAGCTGGTCGTCGTGAATAAACTTCTGGGTATTGCATCGCTAATTGCTCTCGTCGCTGGTGCGAGCCTTCCGGCGACGCCACAAGCTTTCAAGGTTCCTTTCACCCAATTCCAGCTCGACAACGGACTGCGTGTGGTCCTCTCCGAAGACCACTCGGCGCCGGTTGTAGCGGTCGCCGTCTATTACGACGTAGGCTCGCGCAATGAAGTCAAAGGCCGCTCGGGCTTCGCTCATCTCTTCGAGCACATGATGTTTCAGGGCTCGGAGAACATCGGCAAGGCCGAGCACTTCAAATACGTCGAGAACAACGGCGGAACCTTGAACGCTTCGACTCACGCCGATTTCACCAACTATTACAACTACCTTCCTTCAAATCAGCTCGAGCTGGCGTTGTGGCTCGAAAGCGACCGGATGCGCTCGCTCAAAATCACCCCCGAGAACTTAAAGAACCAAAAGGAGGCGGTGAAAGAAGAGAAGCGGCTCAGTTACGACAATCAGGCTTACTGGCCGGCGTTGCTCAAGATGGACGAGATGGTCTTTCGCAATTGGACCAACTCCCATTCGTCGATCGGCTCGATGGAAGACCTGGACGCGGCGAGCATCAATGAGGTTAAGCAGTTCTTCAACACCTATTACGCACCCAACAACGCCGTGCTGGCGGTCGCCGGAGACATCGACCCGGCTCAAGCCGAAGCGCTCGTGCGCAAGTACTTCGGGACCATCCCGCGACAATCATCTCCTCCGCCAATCGACGTCTCGGAACCCGAAGCCGCCGCCAAAGCCAAGTCCGCCACGACCGACCCGCTCGCTCAAGTTCCGGCGCTCGCGATCGCCTGGAAGATTCCAGCTCGCAACTCGGCTGACTTCTATCCAATTGCGTTGCTCAAGTCGATGCTCTTCGACGGCGAGAGCGCTCGAGTCTATCGCGCGCTGGTCAAAGAGAAAGAACTGGCGATCGAAGTCACCGGGACGCTCGAAGCTCGCAGGGGCCCCGGGCAGGTCGCGGTGCTTGCCGTTCACAAAGCGACGATAAGACCGGAGGCGGTCGAGGCGCTGATTGAAGCAGAGATCACACGAGTCAAGAACGAAGGCGTCGGCGCGCCCGAGCTTTACAAGGTCAAGAACCAGTATCGGCTTGCTCGATTTGCCACCGGTTCCGAAGGCGAGTTCTCAAGCCTTCAAACGCCATTGGGCCGCGCGCTTGCGCTGGCAGAGTTCACTATGTTCGACGGCGACCCGTCACTTATCAACAGTGATATCGATCGCTATCTCGCGGTGACTCCCGAACAGATTCGAGAAGCTGCACGGCGATACTTCGGCGTGGCGAACCGATCGGTGTTGTATATTCGTCCGGCCAAAGGTAAACAATGAGCCGCCTGATATCGACACCCGAGTACCGACGGCTCGTCCGCTCTTCCATTCGGACTTGTTCGAAGACGATGATTAGAGCCCGCTTCTCAGTCTTATTCCTGGCGTTGGCTCTGGCTGAGGTCTCGGCCCCGTGGGTTCAACCGACGGGCACGCTCGCGCAGACCGCAGACCAAGCCGGGCAATCCGAAACGTGGCGTAGAAACCGGCCCGCGGCGGCGGCGCCGCGCCCCTTCAAGCTTCCTGCAACGCGAGAAGCCAAACTCGACAACGGCTTGACGATCGTTTTGGTCGAAGACCGGCGCGCGCCGCTTGTCACGATCGAGGCGGGCATTCCGCTGGCTCCGCGCCTGTTCGGAGCCGGAGCGCTAGCCAACTACCTCGCGCTTTCCGAGGCTACCGCTGATCTGATGACCGAAGGCGCCGGCTCACTCACCGGCAGCGAGCTGGCTCGCGAGGTCGAATCGCTCGGAGGCCGCATAGCTTCATCGGCTAACGAAGACTACGCCGAAGTTTCAGCAGTCGTCGTCTCTGAAAACCTCCAGCGAATGGTCGAGCTGTTCGCCGACGTCGTTCTTCGCCCCGCGTTTCCTCAGAGTGAAGTCGCGCTCCACAAACGCAACCGTTTCGAGCGCCTCAGCGTTCAGCGACAGGAACCGGCGTTTCTTGCGGGCGAGATGTTCGACAAAGTTGTCTACGGCTCGCACCCTTACGCCCTGGGCATCCCGACGTCTCAGGCTGTTCGAGCGCTGACCAGATCGAGGATCGAAGGTTTCTACAGATCGACCTTCTCACCCGAAGGCTCAGTGCTGGCCGTAGTTGGTGACTTCGATCCGACGCAGATGGAGAAAACGATTCGCGAGCTCTTTGGGAAGTGGAGTAGGGCGGTGTCGCACGGCGCCGTCCGCGAAGCTCGAATCACAAATGCAGCGCGCGCGCGAAAGATCTACTTGATAGATCGTCCTGGATCCGAACAATCCGATTTTCGAATCGGAGGACTTGCGGTCAAGCGTTCGGACCCGGACTACTTTGCGCTGCTGGTCGCGAACGCAATTCTAGGAGCGGGCACCGGATCTCGGCTGTTCTTGAACATACGCGAGCAGAAGGGCTACACATACGATGTGTCGAGTTCGGTCAGCTCGTTGAAGCAGGCGGGCACGTTCTTCGGGGCTTCGGAGACGCGAACGGAAGTCACGGTGGCTGCGATCAAAGAGATGCTTTTGGAGTTCGAAAGAATCGGCAGCCAAAAGGTCGGCGATCAAGAACTGCAAGACGCGAAGAGTTTCCTGAATGGTCAGTTCGCGCTGAGTCTGTCTACTCAGGGAGGCGTGGCCGACAGCATGCTTCGGACACGAATTGTTGGGCTCGAGTCCGATGATCTCGAGAGGTACCGCACCCGCATTGATGAGGTCACTGCCGATCAAGTACGGCAAGCCGCGCGAAAATACATCTCGACCGTCAGCCCCACGATCGTCGTCGTAGGAGACGCCCGCAAGCTGGTCAAAGAGCTTCGAGCCATCGCTCCGGTATTACTGTTCAACACTGAGGGCCGTCGTCTTCAGTTGAAGTTGTAGAAGCTAGAGGGAAGTGGCGGAGGGGACAGGACTCGAACCTGCAAGGGCTTTCGCCCGGCGGTTTTCAAGACCGCTTCCTTACCATTAGGATACCCCTCCAACCGGCGACGCTAAGTATAGGGAGCACTCCATCTCATTTCAAGATAGACACCTGTTGGCAAACCGATGGTCCGGTGATTGATCAATAGACGGTCCAGACTGAGCCGTCGAAGTAGATTGCTGTTAGTAAGCGTCAGGCCAAAAAATAACGGAAGGGAGAACTCGGGCGAGTTGTCCCTTCCGTTTTCTGCGTCCCTTCAATGGTTGTGTCCCTCAACCAAAGAAGAAGAGGAGGTTATTTGACAGCCACAATCCAAATTCCCTCATGGTTGCCGAGTTGGCGCGAATATACACCAGGTCTCCTGTCGAGGGAATCAGGTGTGGCGCGAAAGCAAAGAAAAGTATCGCTTCGGAACGCGGCTCAACTAACGTTTCAATGACCGTTTTGAGTGCCCAAATGGTAGCTAGGCTCGGAGTGGGTGCGGGCCACGGCCATTCTCAGTGTGCTCTGTCGTACCTGATGCCTAGCTGAACCTCGTCGATCGCCTGATTAGTGTGTTCGAGCGCCTTTTTCCGGTGCCCACCCTTATCGGTATCGGCCCTCTCCAACAATTTCCTGGCTTGTTGAAGGTGAGTCAGCGCATTTTGCATCGCAGGCTGATCGGCATTAGCACCTTTGACGAAAAGCGAGCCGGCTCCGATCGCAGCCAGCAGGCTGCGCACGTACGAGCGTCGCGAAATCCAATCGTTCATCGTTTCTCCTCCCAACCAGTGTTTGCGGTCGGCTCCCTCCCGAACGAAAGGCGCCGGTTCTTAGAACCCGGTTTCTTACTACCATCTGAGCCGCACCATTCGCAAGCAGCTCTAGCAGGCTGCTGAAAATGGGAGATCGCCACCAAGACACAAAGCCGCACCAGGTCAGTGAATGCATCAATTGTGTGCTTTGTGCTCCTATCTGTCATCGTGTCTTGGCGGCGATTACTTGGTTTTCAGCAGCCAACCGCCGTCATGCTTGCCTATGTAAGCCCGGCAGAGTTTCAAGAACGACTCGAGCGCCGGGGAAAGATAATCGCTCTTCAGATAAGCGACACCGAATTCCCATCGCAGGTTCAAGCCTTGCACCGGCGCGGAACGAAGTCGCCCGCGAGCTACGTCGGTGTGAACCGAGCCGGCCGGAAGGATGGTCACGCCGAAGCCAAGCTCGACCATCTTGACGATCGCCTCGGTGCGTTGAAGCTCCATCACAACGTTCGGATCCAGGCCGCTCTTCTCAAAAAAGAGATCGATCAGCCTCCGCGTATTGCCGCCTTTCTCTCCAAGTATCAGCGGCCCGGCGGCGAGTTCATCGGCGCTGACCTCGCGAGCCCTGGCGAGCTTGTGTCGGGGGTTCATCACCGCGACCAGCCGGTCGCTGCGCAGCGTCTCGGTCATCACGTCCGAGGCTTCGACCGGAAGCGAGACGAGTCCGACGTCGATGTCGTTGGCGAGTATGCGCTCGATGATCCGCTCGCTGGTCCCTCCAACAAGCGATAGATCGAGCAGCGCATATTTTCGTTTTATCTCGCTCAGGATTTCGGGCAGCGGGTGAACGGTAATCGTAGTCGATGCTACTCCGATATGCAGACGGCCGCGCGAAGGCCCGCCGATCGCCGCAAGCTCAGCCCTCGCTTCGTCGTGTGCTCGCAGAATTGCCTCAGCGTGTGTAAGCAAGGCGCGTCCCGCTTCGGTGAGGAAAAGCTTTTTGTTGACTCGCAGAAACAGCGGGGTGCCCAGTTCCTCTTCGAGCTGACGAATATGCACACTGACGGCTGCCTGGCTCAGGTGAATGCGCGACGCCGCTTGCGTGAACGAGCCGGCTTCGGCCACTGCTTTGAACGTGCGTAAGAGTCTCAGCTCCATTTGTCGGCGCTCACGGCCCAACGGTCGGAGGCAAGTCAAGCCTTGTAACTTACCACCGACAAAGGACCGGTGACCAGATAACGAATCGTTATCATATGCATAAAAACAATTCGTTTTACAAGCACTCGGCCTGCGGCTATAAGACCAACAGGTACTCGATGTACGACGAAG
>Ga0193727_1000082_pt1 | contig 28058 bp, 26 predicted proteins | sample H2c2metaG_FD_143051 | JGI IMG/M metagenome (GOLD analysis project Ga0193727, IMG submission 143051) | Soil microbial communities from a riparian zone of the East river system, Colorado, United States - H2c2 | ecosystem: Environmental > Terrestrial > Soil > Riparian zone | place: USA: East River...
CCCCCTCCACAGGTTCACGGCCGAAAGGCGCGCCCGTGAACCGCGTCCGCGACGCGATGATCCCCGACCCGGTCGCGCTCGACGCGTCGGCGACCGCGCAGGAGGCGGGCCAACACCTGGTGCAGCCCGACGTGCGCGCGGTGTACGTCAGCGACGGTGAGCGGTTCGTCGGGGTGGTGACGCGCAAGACGCTGGTCGAGCGGGTCGTCGCCGCGGGACGCGACCCGCGTACGACGCCGGTGGGCGAGCTCGCCGAGGCGGCGAACTGGACGATCGACCCGGAGCTGCCGCTGGACGAGGCCTTCGGCTTGCTCGAAGAGTGGGACGCCGAACGCGTGCCGGTGGTCGACGGCGGCAGGCTCGTCGGCGTGCTCTCGCGCAGCGTCCTGCAGCGACGGCTGGCCGAGGACGAGCCGCCGGCCGAGCTGGAAGCCGGCTAGCAGCAGGTGTAGGCGCCGGGTGGCGCGTCGCCCTCGACGGGCTCGGGCAGCTGCGCGGCGTCGAGCGCCGCGCCGTGCAGCAGGTCGCGCTCGCTCACCTCGAGGCCCTGAAGCCCGTAGCGGTCGAGCACATTGCAGATGATCAAGGCGCCGCCGACGATCACCGGCGCCCGCTCCGGCTCCAGGCCGGGAAGCTCGCGCCGCTCGGCGAGCGGGAGGGAGGCGAGCCGCTCGAGTTGCCGCTCCGCCGCAGCGCGTGAGAGCTGGAAGCCGTGGACGCGGTCGTGGTCGTAGCCGCCGAGCTCCAGCGCGGCGAGCGTCGTGATCGTGCCGGCAACGCCGACCGCGGCGGTCGGCTCCAGCACCGGGAGCAGGTCGCGCACCTCGCGGGCCGCCGCGGCGAGCGCGCCGGGCGAGGGTGGATCCGAGCGCAGGTGACGCTCGGTCAGCCGCACGGAGCCGACGTCGATGCTGGTGCGCTCGCTCGTCGTGGTCAGCTCGGTCGAGCCGCCGCCGACGTCGAGCACGAGCGTCCCCTCGTCGAGCGGCCGGCCGGTGGCGACCCCACGCAGGGTCAGCTCGGCCTCCTCGTCGCCCGTGACGAGCCGCGTCGCGAAGCCGTAGCTCCACTCGATCTCGCCGAGGAAGGCCTCGCCGTTCTCGGCGTCGCGGACGGCGCTCGTCCCGATCGTGAGCACGCGCTCGGCGCCGAGCCGCTCCGCCTCGCGGCGGTAGTCGGAGAGCACGTTGCGGACGCGCGCGACCGGGAGCGGCAGCAGCTTGCGGCGTTCGTCGACGCCTTCGCCGAGCCGTGTGATCTCGCTCTGGCGTGCGACTTCCTCGACGCGCCCGCCGTCGACGTCGGCGACCAGCAGCCGGGTTGAATTGGTACCCAGGTCGACGGCTGCGACGCGCATGGTCGAAGGCTAGCCGCGCGCTATAATGCGGCCTGCGCCGCGGGGTGGAGCAGTCAGGTAGCTCGCCGGGCTCATAACCCGGAGGTCGCAGGTTCAAATCCTGCCCCCGCTACTGAGAAAGCCCCGCTATTCGCGGGGTTTTCTTGTATTAGACGTGGTGTATGGCTCGGACTTTTGCCAAAACTTTTGCCCGGGCCTAGGCGGGATGAGGCTCCGATGAGCGGTGAGCGGCGCGTTGTCGTCACCGGCTTGGGCGCTGTTACTCCGCTCGGCGCGGACATGGAAACGACGTGGCGGCGGCTCGTGGCCGGAAAAGGCGGCGCCGGCCCGATCACCGCTTTCGGCACTTCGGGCCATTCTGTGCGGATCGCCGCCGAGGCGAGCGACTTCGAGCCGGAGCGCTGGCTTGACCGCAAGACGATTCGCAAGATCGACCGTTTCGCGCAGTTTGCGGTCGCCGCGGCGCGGATGGCGGAAAGGGACGCAGCGTTGGACATCGCCCCGGAGCCCGATCGGATCGGCGCCTCGATTGCTACGGCACAGGGTGGTGTCGCGAGCCTTGCGGAGTGTCTGCGCGAACTTGGTGAATCTCAACGGATTCATCCCAGCCTGGTGACGGCGTTCATGCCAAACATGGCGGCCGGCTGGGTATCGATGGAGCTGGGAACGCGCGGTCCACTCGGCGCCCCATGCACGGCTTGTGCCGCGTCGGCGATGGCAATCGGCGATGGATACGACGCGATCCGCCTGGGCCGAGCAGAAGTGATGCTCTGCGGCGGAAGCGAGGCGGGGATCACCGAGCTGGCAATAGCGGGCTTCGCAGCGATGCGAGCACTCTCGTGCCGAAACAGCGATCCGGCTGGTGCGAGTCGACCTTTTGATGCCGACCGGGACGGCTTCGTGATGGGCGAGGGGGCAGCCGTCCTCGTGTTGGAGGAGTTGGAACACGCCCTTGCCCGTGGCGCCAAGATCTACGCGGAGCTCGCCGGCTACGGCGTCAGCTCAGACTCGTTCCACATGACCGAGCCCGATCCGCTCGGAGCGGGACAAGCCCGTGCGGTCTGTGCCGCGCTGGCTGATGCGGCTCTCGATCCGACAGACGTCGACTACGTCAACGCCCATGCAAGCTCAACGGGGCTCGGCGACGCGATCGAGACGCGCGCACTCAAGCTTGCGTTCGGCGAGGAAAAGGTTCAGACGATCCCCGTCTCCGGAACGAAGGGCGCGACCGGCCACTGCCTCGGAGCCGCGGGAGCGGTTGAAGCGGCATTCACCGTCCTCGCGGTCAACCGCGACATCGTGCCGCCAACGATCAACTACGAGACGCCGGATCCCGCTTGTGACGTCGACTGCGTCCCGAATGAAGCGCGCCAGCTACCCGTCCGCGTCGCGCTGAGTAACAGCTTCGGCTTCGGTGGTCACAACGCCGTACTCATCATGCGCAAGTTTGTGGCTCGGCCGGAGCTGCAGAGCGCATAACCCGGAGGTCGCAGGTTCAAATCCTGCCCCCGCTACTCGGAGAGGCGCTCGAAAGGGCGCCTCTCGTGCTAGACGGCTCGGCGTCGCTTTCGCCAGCCCAGAATCTCCCGTGCGGCGTTGAGGCCGGGGGTGCCCATCACGCCTCCGCCGGGGTGGGCGGCCGAGCCGCAGAGGTAGAGGCCGCGGATCGGCGTCCGGTAGCGCGCGTAGCCGGGCACCGGACGGAACGCGAAGAGCTGGCCGGGGGTCATCGCGCCCTGGAAGATGTTTCCGCCGGTGAGGTTGAAGACGCGCTCGAGGTCGGGCGGCGCCAGCACCTGTCGGTCGATGACCGCGCTCTTGAAGTTCGGCGCGTACTCGTTCACCACGTCGAAACAGCGATCGGCGAACGCGTCGCGCTGGTCATCCCAGGAGCCGTCGCGCAGCTCGTACGGCGCGTACTGGATGAACATCGACATCAGGTGCTTCCCGGCCGGCGCCACCGTCGGATCCACCACCGAGGGAAGCTGGAACTCGATCACCGGGTCCGCGGAAGGGCGCCCGTACTTGGCGTCGTCGAACGCGCGCTCGATGTAGTCCTGGTCCGGACAGAGGTGGATTGTCCCCCGATGCTGAGGCCCCGGCTCCGTCCCGGGCAGCGCGCTGAAGTTCGGCAGCTCCTCCAGGGCCACGTTGATCTTCAACGAGGCGCTCGCGTAGCTGATCCGCTCGACGTCGGCCACGAACGCCTCGGGCAGCTCGCTCCGCTCGAGCAGCTGGAGGAACGTCACATTCGCGTCGGCATTGCTGGCCACGATCGGGGCGTGGAACTCGTCGCCTGATTCGAGAGCAACGCCGGCGACCCGCCCGTCGCGCACGAGAATGCGGGCCACCTCGGCCTCGCAGCGGATGTCGGCGCCGAGGTCGCGCGCGGCAGCGGCGAGTGCCTGCGTGATCCCGCCCATCCCTCCGCGCATATACGCCCATACGCCCCGGGTCCCCCCGGCTTCGCCCATGACGTGGTGGAAGAGCACGTAGGCGGTCCCAGGCATCGACGGGCTCGCCATCGCCCCGATGATCGCGTCGGTCGCCAGCGTTCCCTTCAGCTCCTCGGACTCGAACCAGCGATCAAGGATTGGGCGCGCCGCTCCGGTGAGGATCTCCACCGCCTCCCCGGTTGCGTCACCGAGCTGCCGGAAGGATCGCCCCAGTGTGAGCAGCGTTCGGAGATCGCCGAGCCGGGGCCTCCGCAGATCGGGCGGCGCCATCGTGAGCGTGGGCTCGACTACGGCCGCCACTCGCTCGAGCATCGCCTCGTATTGCGCGTACCGCTCGGCGTCGCGCTTGCTGAACTTCGCGATCTCGTTGAGGGTCATCTCTGCGTCCGGGCCCATCATCAGCGAGCGCCCATCCGGGAACGGCGTGAACGACGACGGGTTGCGCGGGAGCACTTCGTAGCCGTATGACGTGAGGTTCAGGTCGCGGACGATCGCCGTGTGGAAGAGGCTGTTGACGTACGACGCGGTCGAGACCTTGAAGCCGGGGAAGGTCTCCTCGGTGACGCAGGCGCCGCCGACGATGTGGCGCCGCTCGAGCACCAGCACGCGCAAACCGGCGCGGGCGAGGTAACAGGCAGTCACGAGCCCGTTGTGCCCGGCACCGACCAAAATGGCGTCGTAATCCGTTGGGTTCTGGGCCATTGGACGCAGATCCTGCCACGCGCTCGCCTAGGCAAGGCGAGGAGGCCGCGCCCTGCGCCGCCGTCTCCAGCTGCAAGCGTTCTGCAAGCATCGGGCTTCCGCGGCGATGCCACTCTGTTCCGCCTAAATGCAACGCTGAGAGCCAATCTGGCTACGAGCAGCTCCGTACGCGGGACCTAGCTACCGAGTGAGCAGTCGGTCGACGAGCCCGGCGTCGAGCCTGGGAACGATCTCGTCGGCCTGCCCGAGCCGTTCCCGCGGAACGGTCCCGAGCACGGCCACGCAGCGCACGCCTGCAGCATTCGCCGCCTCGATCCCTGGCGGCGAGTCCTCGATCGCGACGGCGTCGGCTGCCTGCAGCCGGAGCCGCAGGAGCGCGAGCAGGTAGCCCTCCGGATCAGGCTTGCCTCGCGTCACGTCCTCGGCCGTGACGATCACCTCGAAGACGTCGAGGCCCGTCGCCCGGAGCACTGTGTCGACCTCGGCGCGCGCGGCCCCGGACACGATGGCGAGCCGCGATCGTCCCGCCGCTCGGAGCACGGCCTCTCGCACGTGCGGCGGCACGGTCGAGCCGTCGCCGGCCCGCTCGCGAAAGAGCTGGACGCGTCGCTCCAGCACCTCGGCGGCCGCCGGATGCCCGCTTCCGAGCCAGCGCTCCACGATCTCGGGGTCGGAACGGCCGGCCAGCTCGTCGAAGTACTCCTGCTCGCTCAACGGGCGTCCCTGTTCGGCGAACAGCTCGCGGAAGATCGCGCACTGGACGCCCTCGTCGTCGGAGAGCGTCCCGTTGAAGTCGAAGAGCAGCGCCGTCACGAGTCTAGGATCGCGCATGCGCGTCGAACAGGCGATCGGGCAGCTCTGGCCCGGACAACACCCGAAGGTCGAGGCGCTCGGCGGCGGGATCACCAACCACAACTTCAAGGTCGACGTCGATGGCGAGGAACTCGTCCTGCGGATCGGCGGCAAGGACACGGCCCTACTCGGGATCGATCGGGAGCACGAGCATGAGGCTGCGCTCCTGGCCGCACGCCTAGGCATCGGCCCGGAGGTGGTTCGCTTCGCAGACGGCGTGCTCGTCACCCGTTTCGTCGAGGGCGAGGTCGGTCGTGCCGATGCCGCGACGGTCGGAACGATGCTGAAACGGCTGCATGCCGCACCGGCCATCGCCGGGCGCTTCGATTCGTTCCGGGTCGTCGAGGCCTATGCGGCGGCCGCGTCCGCCGGCGGGCGCCCCCTGCCGGACGCCTTCGGCCGGGCGCACGAGCTCGCGCGGCGGATCGAGGCCCTCCACGGGGCGGCACCGAGGGTCACCTGTCACAACGACCTGCTCGCGGCCAACTTCATCGACGACGGCGAACGGGTCTGGCTCGTGGACTGGGAGTACGCGGGTATGGGCGATCCCTTCTTCGACCTGGCCAACTTCGCGGTCAACAACGGGCTCGACGAGGACAGCGAGAGCGCCCTGCTCGAGGCGTACGGCTCCTCGGACGCGCGGGCGCTGACGCTCATGCGCTTCATGTCCGATTTCCGCGAGGCGATGTGGGGAGTCGTCCAGCAGACGATCTCGGAGCTCGACTTCGACTTCGTGGCCTACGCCGACGAGCACTTCGAGCGGCTGGGGCGCACCGCCTCCGAGGCCCGTTTCACGGCGGCGCTGGCGTGAGGGAGCGGGCACGCGCCGTTGTGATCGGAGGCGGCGTCGGGGGTTGCTCGGTTGCCTACTGGCTCGCCCGCCTAGGCTGGGACGACGTGGTGCTTTGCGAGCGCGCAGACCTGACCAGCGGCTCGACTTTCCACTCGGCCGGGCTCGTCGGCCAGCTGCGCGGCTCGCTCTCGCTCACGCGCATGATGATGGCCTCTGTCGACCTCTACCGGTCACTCGGAGAGGAGGTCGGCCTCGAGACCGGCTGGCATGAGGTCGGGTCGCTCCGCCTGGCCTCGTCCGAGGAGCGGATGGAGGAGTTGCACCGCCAGGCCGGCTGGGCCAAGACCTTCGGCCTGCCGCTCGACCTGGTCTCGGCCGAGGGAGCGCAGCGGCTCTTCCCGCCGATGTCCAGCGAAGGAGTGCTCGGCGCGGCGTATCTGCCCACCGACGGCTACATCGACCCGAGCCAGCTCACGATGGCGCTCGCCGAGGGCGCGCGCCGCCGCGGGGCGGAGATCGCGACCCACACCCGGGTGACCGGACTCGGGGTCGAGCGCGGGCGGATTGCCGGAGTCGAGACTGACAAGGGCTCGATCGAGACCGAGGTCGTCGTCAACGCGGGCGGCATGTTCGCCGCCGAGCTCGGCCGGCTTGCAGGAGTGAACGTGCCGGTGATCCCGATGGCCCACGAGTACCTGATCACCAAGCCGTCCGGCGTGCCGCTCGACGTGCCGACGATGCGCGACCCGTCCCTGCTCGTCTACTTCCGGGGCGAGTCGGGCGGCCTCGTGATGGGCGGCTACGAGCGCCACCCCGCGCCTTGGGGGCTGGACGGGATCCCGCCCGACTTCAACGGCAAGCTGCTTGCCGAGGATTGGGACCGGTTCGAGGAGCTGATGACGAACGCGCTCGTGCGGGTGCCGGAGCTCGGCGAGGCCGAGGTCATCCGGCTCGTCAACGGCCCCGAGGCCTTTACTCCGGACGGCGAGTTCATCCTCGGCCCTACGGAGCTGCCCGGCTTCTGGGTCGCGTCCGGCTTCTGCGCGCACGGCCTGGCGGGCGCCGGCGGGATGGGAAAGCTCCTCGCGGAGTGGATCGTCGACGGGCTGCCGGGCTTCGACGTCTGGGAGATGGACTCGCGCCGTTTCGGGGCCCAGTACGCGAGCCGCGACTACGCGCTGGCGCGGACAGTCGAGATCTACTCGACGTACTACGACGTCAAGTACCCCGGCCACGAGCGGGAGGCCGGGCGGCCGTTGCGCCTCTCACCCGCTTACCCGCGCCTGGTCGAGCTCGGTGCCGCGTTCGGCGAGAAGTCGGGCTGGGAACGGGCCAACTGGTTCGAGCCGAATGCCGCGGCCGGGGACGAGTCGCTTCGTCCCCGCGGCTGGGCGGGACGCCTGTGGTCGCCCGCGATCGGAGCAGAGCACCGCGCCTGCCGTGACAGCGCGGCGCTCTTCGACGAGACGAGCTTCGCCAAGATCGACGTCTCGGGCGAGGGGGCGGCGATCTTCCTGGAACGGGTCTGCGACAACCGGGTCGCACGCGAGGTCGGTCAGATCACCTACACCTCGATGCTCAACGCGCGCGGCGGGATCGAGTGCGACTTCACGGTCACGCGGCTCGCCCAGGATCGGTTTCGCATCGTGACCGGCACGGCCTTCGGCCGCCACGATCTGGCCTGGATCCGCCAGCACGCGCCGCGTGACGGCTCGGTGCTGGTGGAGGACGTCACGTCGAAGCTCGCCTGCCTAGGTCTCTGGGGGCCGGCCGCTCGCGAGATTCTCCAGGCGACGACGACCGACGACCTCGCATTTGGGTACATGCGCGCGCGCGAGCTCGCGGTCGGCCCGGTTCCGTGCCTGGCGCTCCGGGTGACCTACGTGGGCGAGCTCGGCTGGGAGCTCTATTGCCCGACGGAGTTCGGGCTCGCCCTCTGGGACACGCTCTGGGAGGCCGGGCGCGGCCAGGGGCTCGTCGCCGGCGGCTACAAGGCGATCGACTCGCTGCGCCTGGAGAAGGGCTACCGCGTCTGGGGCGCCGACATCACCCCGGACGACACGCCCTACGAGGCCGGGCTCAGCTTCGCGGTCAAGCTCGACAAGGAAGACTTCATCGGGCGCGAGGCCCTGCTCGAAGCACAGGAGCCCGAGCGCCGGCTCGCCTGTCTCGTGCTCTCGGATCCCCGCTCGGTCGCGCTCGGGTCGGAGCCTGTGCGCGTCGACGGCGAGCTCGTCGGCCGCGTGACGAGCGGCGGCTACGGCTACACGGTCGAGCGCTCGATCGCCTACGCGTACGTCCCGGCCGGGTATGCCCAGCCCGAGCAGCCGGTCCAGGTGGAGATCTTCGGCGAGTGGGTCGGAGGCGAGGTCGCCCCCGAGCCGCTCTTCGATCCCGCCGGAGAGCGGCTCAGGGGCTGAACGATCGCTACGGAGCGGCCGGGACCGTCGCAGGCTCGTCGCCCACGTCGAACTCCCGCTCGATCCGATCGAGCTCCGCTTCGTCGCCCTGGCGGATCGGCCCCTTGAACCAGTTCTTGGCCGAGATCACGTACCAGCCGCCGAAGAGGAGGAACGCTGCGCCGACCATGATCGGCGTGTAGTTGACGAGGTTCCAGTCGAACCCTGTGTTCCACGGGATGCCGTTGTAGCTGAACGGCAGCATGAACACGATGCAGATGAACACGATCCACAGGATCGCCAGCCAGTCGATCCACTTGTAGTGCTTGCCGAGGCTCCAGGCGCCGCGCTCGAACCTGTCGCCCGCCTTGAGCCGAAGGATGATCGGCAGCATGAAGGCGATGTAGAGCCCGATCACCGCGACCGCCGTCGACGCCGCGTAGCCCGTGTAGTCGAACCACCAGGCCGGGAGCGGAGTCAGGAAGGCGAGCACGACGATCGCCCAGACCGTGTAGATCGGGATGCGGTCGGCCTTCGAGACCCGCTTCCAGAGCTGGTGGCCCGGGACGGCCCGGTCACGCGAGAACGCGAACATCATCCTCGAGGCCGAGGTCACCGACGCGATCGTGCAGAAGACCTGCGCGAGCACCGCGATGAACAGCAGGATCTCGGCCCAGCGCGTACTCATCGACGTTTGCCAGATGTAGGTGACGATGTAGGTGCCAGCTGCCGACGCGTCCTTGTCGTTCGGAACGACGAAGGTCACGGCGACGAGCAGTAGGAACCCGAAGATCACCGACACCACGACCGACATGACCATCCCCCAGGCGGCACCGATCGAGGCCGACCGCGTCTCCTCGCTCATGTGCGCCGACGCGTCGTAGCCCGTGATCGTGTACTGGGCCATCAGGAGACCCGTCAGGAAGACGTAGAAGAAGATGAAGCCCGCCGTCTTTCCTCCGCCGAACCCGGTGTTGTTGATGGTCTGGCCGAACACGTAGCCGATCGACCGGTGGTGATCCGGGACGATGATGAGGACGAAGACGATGAACAGCACGCCGAGCATGTGCCACCACGCGGAAAAGGCGTTCAGCATGGCCGTGATCGTCACCTTGAACATGTTGATCACGCCGGCCGCGAGCATGATCCCGGCGTAGGTGAGGTAGATCCAGTGGTAGGTGTTGCCGTAGCTCCCGTCCGTGATCAGGTTCAGCCAGCTGGTCATGAAGATCGCGCAGCCGAAGCCGATCGCCGCGGTGACGGCGATCTGCCCGAGCAGGTTGAACCAGCCTGTGAACCAACCCCAGGCCGGGCTGCCGAGCTTCGATGACCAGAAGTAGAGACCGCCTGCGGTCGGATAGGTCGACGCGATCTCGCCCATCGCGAGCGAGACGATGATGCAGAAGAAACCGACCAGCAGCCAGCCCCACGTGATCGCCACCGGGCCGCCCTGGTTGAACGCGATTGCGTACGAGGTCAGGCAGCCGGCCAGGATCGAGATGATCGTGAACGAGATGGCGAAGTTCTGGAAGCCGCCCATCGAGCGGAACAGCTCCTGCGCATAGCCGAGCTTGTGGAGTTGTTCCCGGTCGTCGAGGCGACTTTGGTCGGTCGCCGCGGATCCGCTACTCATCCTTCCTCCCAGGTTGAATGGGCTATTTACCCGCCTTGCGTTAGTCGGTGTCAAGTCACCGGGATTTCGTAGAGGATTCTCACGTGCTTTCCTTGGACGAGCTGAGGGGCGAGGTCGAGAGCGGCGAGATCGACACGGTCGTCGTCGCTTTCACCGACATGCAGGGCCGCTTGATGGGGAAGCGTGTGGACGGCGAGTTCTTCCTGGAGGAGCTCGAGGCCGGGCACCCGGTCGAGAGCTGCAACTACCTGCTTGCCCTCGAGATGGAGATGGATCCCGTTCCCGGGTACGAGATCGCCGGCTGGGAGCGCGGCTACGGGGACTTCGGGCTCACCCCGGACCTCGACTCGCTGCGCAGGATCCCGTGGCTCGAAGGGACTGCTCTGGTTCTCTCCGACGTGTTGTGGCACGACGGCTCGCCCGTGGAACCGTCGCCCCGCCAGGTGTTGCGCGCCCAGATCCAGAAGGCGGAGGCGCTGGGCTTCTCGCCGATGGTCGGCTCGGAGCTCGAGTTCTTCCTCTTCCGGGAGAGCTACGCCGAGGCGAACGCGATGCACTACCGCGACCTAACCCCTTCGGTCCCGTACATCCTCGACTACCACGTGCTGGCAACCTCGTACGACGAGCCGCTCATCCGCGAGATCAGGAACGGGATGAAGGGCGCCGGGCTCGTGGTCGAGAACTCGAAGGGCGAGGCGGGGCCGGGCCAGCACGAGATCAACTTCCGGTACGCGGGCGCGCTGCGGACCGCCGACGACCACGTCGTCTACAAGAACGGCGCCAAGGAGATCGCGTACCAGCGCGGGTGCTCGATCACCTTCATGGCCAAGCCGTACCACACCGAGGTCGGCTCCTCGTGCCACATCCACTCGAGCCTCTGGCGTGGCGAGGAGAGCGCCTTCGCGGGGGAGTCGGACGTCTTTCGGCAGTACCTCGCGGGACAGATCGCGAACGCCGGCGAGCTGGCGGTGTTCCTCGCTCCTACGGTCAACTCGTACAAGCGCTTCATGGCTGCGAGCTGGGCGCCGACCACGCTTGCCTGGGGCCGAGACAACCGCACCTGCGGATTCCGGGTGGTAGGGCACGGCTCGGGCCTCCGGGTGGAGACGCGCATCCCGGGCGCGGACGTGAACCCATATCTGGCCTTTGCCGCCCTGATCGCAGCGGGGCTCGACGGGATCGAGCAGGAGCTCGAGCCGCCGCCCGCCGTCGAAGGCAACGCGTACGAGTCCGATGTCGAGCGCTTCCCCGCCACGATGAACGAGGCGATCGCGGCGCTCGAGTCGGGGACGATGGCCCGGGCGGCGTTCGGCGACCTGGTGGTCGATCACTACCTGAACTACGCCCGTACCGAGCAGCGGCTCTTCGACCAGGTCGTCACGTCCTACGAGCGCGAGCGGCTCTTCGAGCGGGGATGACGCTCACCGTTCTCAATCCCGCGACCGAGCGTCCGATCGCGGAGCTCGCGCAGGCCGGCGAAGCGGAGACGGACGAGGCGGTCGCCAGGGCGAAGGCGACGTTCCCCGCCTGGAGGGAGCTGGCGCCGCAGGACCGGGCACGGCTGCTCCGGGCGCTCGCCGAGCTGGTCGAAGAGCACGGCGAGGAGCTGGCCCGCATCGAGTCGGAGAACGTCGGCAAGCCGATCGTCGGGGCCCGCGGCGAGATTGGCATGGTCGCCCAGGTCTTCCACTACTACGCCGGCGCGGTGGACAAGCACCTCGGCGAGACGATCCCCGCCGCGGGCGGCGTCGCCGCCACGTTCCGGGAGGCGCTCGGCGTCGTCGGGCTGATCGTGCCCTGGAACTTCCCGCTCAACATCGCGAGCTGGAAGCTCGGCCCTGCGCTCGCCTGCGGGAACACGGTCGTGCTCAAACCGGCCGAGCTCACACCGCTCTCGGCCTTGCGGCTTGCCGAGCTCGCGCTGGAGGCCGGGATCCCGGAGGGCGTCCTGAACGTCGTCGTGGGGCCGGGCTCCGTGGTCGGACAGCGGCTGGTCGACCATCCCGACGTGGCCAAGATCGCCTTCACGGGCTCGACCGGAGTCGGCCGACAGGTGATGCGTGGCGCTGCGGCCCAGATCAAGCGCGTCACGCTCGAGCTGGGGGGCAAGTCGGCGAACGTCATCTTCGAGGACGCCGATCTCGAGCGAGCAGCCGGCGCGGCTCCGTACGCCGTCTTCGACAACGCTGGCCAGGACTGCTGCGCCCGCTCGCGGATCCTCGTGCAGAGCTCGATCTACGACCGCTTCCTGGAGCTCCTGGTCGAGGCGACCCGCAGGGTCAAGGTGGGAGACCCCGCCGAGGAGAGCACCGAGATGGGGCCGCTGATCTCGTCGGCGCATCGGGAGACCGTCTCGTCCTTCATCGAGGGCGAGCCACTCTTCCGCGGCGAGGCGCCCGGCGGTCCCGGGTACTGGTTCCCGTGCACGCTCGTGGAGGCGACGAACGACGACCGCGTCGCCCGCGAGGAGGTCTTCGGCCCCGTGGCGGCGGTGATTCCGTTCTCCGACGAGGCCGAGGCGATCGGGATCGCGAACGACACGCCCTATGGGCTCTCGGGTTCGATCTGGACGCGAGACGGAGCGCGGGCACTGCGTGTCTCGCGTGCGCTGGAGACGGGCGTCATTTCCGTCAACTCGAACAGTTCGGTGCGCGTGCAGACGCCCTTCGGCGGGTTCAAGCAGTCGGGCCTCGGCCGCGAGCTCGGGATGCAGGCGCTGGACGGCTACTCGGAGGTCAAGACCGTGTTCTTCTCAACGGAGAGCTGATGGGACGGCTCGACGGCAAGGTGGCGGTGATCACGGGTGCGGGCGGCGGCATGGGCCGCGAGGCGGCGATTCTCTTCACCGGCGAGGGGGCCCGCGTCTGCGTCGCGGACGTAAACGCGCAGGCGGCGGAAGAGACGGTCTCGCTCTGTCCGGGCGAGGCCTTCTCGGCAGAGGTCGACGTCGCCGACGAAGAGGGAGTCGCCGGCGTGTATGCCAAGGCGTCCCAGCGCTTTGGCGGCGTCGACGTGCTCTACAACAACGCCGGCATCTCGCCCGGCGACGACGCGTCCGTGCTCGAGACGAGCGTCGAGGCGTGGCAGCGGGTGCAGGACATCAACGCGAAGGGAGTCTTCCTCTGCTGCAAGAACGGCATCCCGCACCTGCTGAAGCGCGGAGGCGGATCGGTGATCAATGTCGCCTCTTTCGTCGCGATCGTGGGGGCGGCCACCTCGCAGATTTCCTACACCGCTTCGAAAGGGGCGGTGCTTGCGATGAGCCGCGAGCTCGCCGTCCAGTTCGCCCGCGAAGGAGTGCGAGTGAATGCGCTCTGCCCGGGCCCGGTGGAGACACCGCTCCTGCTCTCGATCTTCGGAGACGATCCGGCGGCGCTCGAGCGCCGGCGCAGGCATTGGCCGACGGGGAGGCTGGCGAAACCGCGCGAGATCGTGAATGCGGCGCTGTTCCTGGCGAGCGACGAGTCCTCGTACGTCACCGGGACGACGTTCCTGGTGGACGGCGGCCTTACCGCCGCCTACGTGACGCCGGAGTGATCTCGGAGAGCACCGCATGAACAAGCCACGCATCTTCCTCGGGTCGTCGTGCCAGCAGGCCAAACTGCTCCAGGCAATCACGCGCGGGCTCGAGGACGTCGCCGACGTCGAGCCCTGAACGACCACGTTCAACCCGGGGCGGTCCACCCTCGACCGGCTCGTCGAGCTCTCCCAGGAGGTCGATTTCGCCGCGTTCGTGTTCGCCCAGGACGACTGGACGACGACGGAGTCCCAGTCCGGCGAGGCATCGCCGCGCGACAACCTTGTGTTCGAGGCGATCGAGACCGAGGGTCGCCGCGGCCCGGTCGAGGGGCTGTGCGCTCGCGAGGGGAAATCCGAAACTGAGCAGGAGCGGTCCAATCAGGAAGACGCTGGGAGGTACGTAAGGAGGACCACTCCGGAGTCGAACTGCCTCACGCCGTCGAGCTCCATCCAAACGGTTCCCCTGTCGCCGAGCACGTGGACGTTTCCGGCTCCCCAGACGAGCGGGTTCACGTAGACCTCGTACTCGTCGATCAGTCCCTGCTCGGCGAGGGCGTACGCGAACTCGCCGCTCCCGTGCATGAACAGGTCAGCGTCGGCCTCCTCCTTCAGCCTCGGAATCGCGTCCTCGATGTCCCCTTCGAGCAGGGTCGCGTTCCACTCGAGATCCCCGGACAGCGTGTTGGATCCGACGTACTTTGGCAGCGGGTTGAGCATGTCCGCCCACTTGCCCGACTGGCTCGGCCAGTATCCAGCCAGCCCCTCGTAGGTCTTTCGGCCCAGCACCAGTCCGCTGGATCTCGCCTGACGCTCGAACGAGTAGTCGCCGTGGTCTTCGTCCGGCCGCACCCACTCGCCGACCGGGTCTACGACGCCGTCAACGGTGGCCTGCGTGCTCGCGATCAGCTTTCCCATCTCAGATCCTCCTTTGGTGAGGGAGCTTGATCTGAGCCGGATGCTAGGGGCCCGGGAGCGGCAGGTTGCTTACGACCGGCGGGAGCGGCACGGCGACCGGTGGCAGCTCGACCGTCGGGAGCGGGACCTGTGGCCGCGCAACCGGAAGGACCGGTGGAGTCAGCTGCTCACTCGACGGAGGAGCGGGGCCGGGGTTCGCCTCGCTGGGAGCGGTCGGGGCGTGCGCGGTTGCCGGAACGGTCGTCGGACGAGGCGCTGGCGGTGTGGCGACGGCGCTGCGACGCGTGGAGACGGCACGGGTCGGCGCGGCCGAACGAGGAACCACTCGCGTGCTCGTGGCCCGCGACTTGGCACGAGGCGGCGTGGCGAGCAGGGTGCTGGCGGCAGACGCGGTGGAAGGACGTGCCGTCGGAGCTACGAGCTCGTGCTTGACGACCGGCGCGGCCACGACCGCGAGCGCCGCAGCGCCGACGGCTGCCTTGCCCGTGGTGCCGCTGAGCACGGAGCGCAGCAGCGAGGCGCAGGAGGCGAGGTCGAGCACGCCGAGCCGCGCCCGCGGGCCTCGCAGGCGGCGGATCAGCGACCGCCGCGAGCGGAAGAGCAGCGTCTCGACCGCGGCGAGCGACAGTCCGAGCTGCTCGGCGATGTCCGCGTAGCTCAGTCCCTGCCATTCGCGTAGGAGGATCGCCTGGCGTTGCCGGTCCGGCAGCTGCTCGAGCGCGGACCGCAGCTGGGCGATCTCGTCACGCGTCTCGGCGTTCAACGACGGGGCGGCGGCCTCGAGCTCGTCCACGTCCGCGTTGGCGACGTGCGCCAGCCGCCGGCCGAGCGTGCGCCTCGACGAGCGGCAGACGTTGTCGGCGATCGTCAACAGCCAGGCGAGCTCGTTTCGCGGGACGACGCCGCGCTGCAGCGACCCGAGCGCGTAGAGGAACGCGGTCTGCGCCGCATCCTGGGCCTCTTCCGGACTGCGCAGGCGGCTCCGGCAGAAGCTGTAGACCCGCTGCCCGTGACGGGCATACAGGTCGGCTGTCCTCTCCGCGGCACCCCTGGCGTCGCGGGAGACGCCGAGCACAGCGCTCACCGGAACCTCCTCCGTCCCGAATCGATTGCGCGGCGATTCACGGCGTACCCGGCAGCCCCGGGAGCTGCGGTAGTGGAGGTAGCGGAGGCAGCGGCGGAAGCGGAGGGAGCGGCGATACCGGCAGCGCCGCGGGCGGGGGAGGCGGCGGAGGCGGGGGCGGCGGGGTGGCGTCCTGCTGCGGCGGCTGCGGCGCCGGAGTCGGCGAGGGCGCCGGCTTGGGCGATCCATGGTTCGGGCTGCCGGGCCGCGGGCGTGGCCGCGCCGGCCGGGTCGCGCGGCTGGAGGTGGCCGCGGGCCGTGCGTGGCGGGCCGCTTCACGCGGCGCGCGGGCCGCGGTCCTGGCGGACGGCCGAGCGGCGGTGTCGCCCGCTCGGCGGGCTCGTGCGGCCTCGACGACCGCGTCGTGACGCGAGAGCGTCACAGGCGAGGCGGCGCCTGCGCCGGAAGGCCCGCCACCCGTGCTCACCCAGAGCACGCCGGCGGCCAGGGCGGCGATCGCGAGCACGAATGGGGCGGCGACCCGGACCAGCCCGTACAGGCTGCGGCCGCTTCGAGCACGGACGTTCGGAGGCGTGGGCATACATACAGCAACGTTCCTGCCGATTAGTCGTGCAATCGCTAAAGCGAGGGAACATTGACAAGAGGAAACAGCGGTCTAGGTAGGTATTTCCTCTTTAAACCTGCGCAAAGCTGACGCTGTCCAGGCGGAGAAGAGAACGCAAGGTTTTCGGGGGCTGCGGCAACTAGGAAAGCAACCCAATCCCCAGCGGGGCCGGCCCTGATGTCGTTCTTCTCCCCCTCCGTCAGTCAGCCGGCCCCGCGTTCCCGCGGGTAGCGCAGCCTCAAGACGAATGACGCGTCGGCGGGGCCGGAGACCACCAGCCGATAGCGACCACGACGCACCGTCGCCCGCAGGCGCACACGGGTGACGCCGCCGGCAGTTGCGACCAGACGGCCGGCATGACGCAGGGTCAGCCTGCTGTGCCCGCCTGCGCCTCCGCGCACGATCAGGGTGGCTACCAGCCGGCCGGCGCCCGTTGCGAGCGAATACGACCGGCCGTTGGCGCCGATCCGGCCCGAACGCGTGAGCGTCGTGCTCGTCTCGGCTCCCGGAGCGGTCTTCTCGCCGCTGCCCTTCGCCGGCGGCGGCGGCAGGAGGGTCGCCAGCGCGCGCTCCGCGTCGACCCGGCCGAAGGTCACACCCTCGATCGGCACCGCGCTCTGCTCCAGCGCGCTCGCCACCTGGGCCGGCGTCGCGCTCGGCACGAGGCTGAAGAGCAGCCCTGCGATCCCGCTCACGACAGGAGCCGCCGACGACGTTCCGAGAAGCTGCTGGTAGCCGCCGCCACGCGCGGTCGTCGCATTCTCGCCGGGCGCGGCCACCGCGGCGCCCTGGTTGGAGAAGGAGTACAGCGCATCTGCCTGGTTCGAGGCGCCGACGCTGACGACCGCCGGCAGGGCGGCTGGGTAGTCGAGCTGTGAGCTGCTGTCGTTGCCCGCGGCCGCGACGAGCAGCGCGCCTCGAGACTGCGCGTACTGGACCGCCGCCGCGAGCGAGGCGTCTTCGAGCGGGCCGCCGAGGCTCGCGTTGATCACGCGGGCTCCCTGGTCGGTGGCCCAGACGACCGCTCGCGCGACGTCGGACGCGAAGCCGCCGCCGTTCGCGTCGAGCACCTTCAGCGGCATCACCCGGCACCGCCAGCAGTAGCCGGCGACGCCGATGTGGTTGTCGCCGGCGGCCGCGGCGATGCCTGCGACCGCTGTGCCGTGACCGTTGTCGTCTCCGGGATCGCCGTCGCCGTTGACGAAGTCGTAGCCCGGCACAAGCCGCCCGGCGAGGTCGGGCTGGGAGGGATCGACGCCGGTGTCGACGACCGCGACGACCGTGGCCGGGTCGCCGGTCGTCCTGCTCCAGGCCTCGCGGGCGTGAGTCTTGACCGGCGACCACTGGGACGGCCAGAACGGGTCATTGGGCGAACCGAGCGCATGCACCCGGCTGTCGAGCGCCGCCCACTCGACGGCCGGAGCGGCCCGGAGCTCGGCGAGTGCGCCGGCCGAGTCGGCCTCGACGACGTCGATGCGCAGCTGCGGGATCGCGGCGACCCGCGCAAGCCCCAGGCGAGCTTCGAGCCGCTGCACCTCCGCGGCCGCGCCCGGCCGGTAGCCGATCTCGAGCCGAGCCGCATGGGACGGCAGCGGCACGAGGGCCGCTGCCGTCAGGGCGATCGCTGCCAGGCGTTCTCCCATGATCTGCCTGGCTAAGAGCGCGCGCGACGGAAAAACCTGCGCCGCCGACCGCAAGTTTTCAGCCGCTCGCCTCCCTTACCGGGCATGAGAATCCGCAGACTCCATCCGCCACGGCACGGGCTGCTCGCGGCCCTCGTGCTCGCGCTCGTCTACGTCTCGGCCGCCGCGACGGCCTCTACGCCGCTCCTCCAGCTCGGCCCGATCACGGTCGCAAACGACACCGCGACGGTGGCCGGCGCGCTCGCCTCCGGCTCGTCGACCGGCACCTTGACGGTCAACGGCCAGCCCGTCGGCGTCGACGCCGCCGGGGCCTTCTCGGCAACCGTGCCGCTGAACGGCGCCAGCACGCTCGCGCTAGGCCTCCGTGAGGGTGGCACCGCGCAGCAGACGACGTTCCAGGTCCCGCTGACGGGGAGCCTGATTCCCGCTGGCGTGCTCGACTCACTCGAGCAGGCGGGGATCTCCTTGCTCGCCCCGACCGGGATCGGCAACGGCGACCCGCTGACCGTCAGCGGCGGCGTCCTCGACCACGGGAACCTCTCGAGCCTGACCCTGAACGGCAAGGACTTGCTCGGGACGCTCGGCTCCGGGACGTTCACGGTCCAGGTACCGGGGACGACGAAGGTGATCACGCTCTCGGCGACCGACAAGAACGGCACCTCACAGATCATCCAGACGCCGGTCTCGGTCCCGGCGGCCGTCGCCGCCAAGGACGCCGTCGGCGTCCGCTTCGCCCGGATCGCCTTCTCCACGAAGAACGTCCGGAAGACCCACCGCGTGCGGATGATCGTCACCGTCCGCGACCTGCGCGGCTCGCTCGTCAAGGGCGCGTCCGTCAGCGTCCGCTCGCTCAAGCGCGGCCGTCTCCTGCGCACTCCGAAGTCCGGGTTGACGGGGCCGAGAGGGAGCACGACGATCGTGCTGCCGCTCCGAGCGGTCGCCTTTGGCAGCCGGCTGACGGTGAACACGGTCGCCAAGACGCCGAGTGCGAAGGTCTCGCGCAAGGGCGGCGTTCGCATCCCGAAGACCAAGCACAAGGGCAAGACGAGGCACTCGTGAGCCTGCGAGCGGTCTCGGTTCAAGACACGACCACGCTCCGGCCGGCTCCCGTCGGTCGGCCGGAGCCCGACTTCATCGCCTTCTGGTCGGCCGGCGCGCAGACGATCGGGAACTTCGCCTGCGCGGCGTGCGGCAGGAGGGTTCGCTCTGTCCGTCAGCTGCCCGAGTGCCCGAGCTGTGGCGGGCGGCTCTGGGAGCTCGAGGCCTCGAGCCCGTTCCACGGCGAGCTCGACGAGCCGCTCGAGACGTTCACACCGGAGCTCGAGGCATGGCACCAAGAAGACCTGGTCAGCACGGCCGGACTCGCCCGCGGCATCGTGCTCGGCCTCGTGCTGGCGCCGCTCTGCTGGCTGCTGCCGCTCGCGATCGGGATCGGGATGTACGTGCTGCTGCGCGGCTAGGGCTCGAGCGCGGGGAGGACGCTGACCGAGACCAGCGTCTGCTCCGCGTCGGCGGGAGCGGGCCGCCGGCGGAGCTCGTCGACGATCGCGAACAGCTTCCGTCCCAGCTCGTCGGCATCCGCCGTCGTGAGGGCGACGAACCAGTTGCCGACGAACGCAGCCTCCTCCCACTCGGCGCTCGTGCCGCCCACGATGAAGCGGTGGCGCACCTCCTCTTCGCGCGCGAAAAAGACGGCGAGCAGGTGCTTGTTGAGCTCCCGCCCCTCGGCATCGGTTCCCGGAACGGCGATCACCTGCGGCTCCGGGCGACGCCACCAGCGCTCGCGCCTCGTGCCGAGCGTCTCGTCCTCGACGATCGCCCCGGCGCGTCCCAACAGCCGCAGGTGGTAGCTGGCGGTGCCGCGAGACTCGCCAAGACGCGTCGCCAGACGGGATGCGGTGGACGGCCCTTCGCGCAGGAGCTCCCAGATCCGGTACCGGATCGGATGGGCGAGCGCCCACATCACCCCGCGTGTCGGCTCGATCGTCTCGCTCAATGGAAAAAACCTTTGCAAACTGATGATCGCACGCCTCGTCGCAGTGGGCAATGAGCGGACGAATCCCCAGGATGAGCGCGGCCGGCGCCTGCGTCCTCCTCCTGGTGTTCGTTTCCTCTCTCGCATCGGCCGGGGGCAGCGTTCACGTTGCGAGGGCCCCCGGCCGCGCCCCGACCGCCGGGCACGCCTGGGTCGTGAAGCTGCTCGTGCGCCCTGACTCCTTCAAGGGCGGCTTGCGGCTGGTCGCGACAGGCCCGCGGCCGCTCGCGGCCCGAGCGCGCGGGGGCCATGGCGTCTACCGCGCAAGCCTCGTGTTCCCGCAGACCGGGACCTGGAAGCTCGCGGCCTTCGCCGGCGGCTCCCGCTCGCGTCTCGGCTCGATTCGCGTGCGCCCTGCGCCGCCCGTGATTTTCGACCAGCCGACGGGAGTCGACGTCGCACCGGACGGCTCGCTGCTCGTGGTCGAGTTCGGGCGGCAGCGGCTCGTGCGCGTCCGGCCCGCGACCGGGCGGGTGACGCAGATCGCGACGTTCACGAAGCCCTGGGGCATCGCGCGGTCGCCCTCCGGGAGCATCTTCGTCTCCGACCAGGGCTCGCTCAAGCGCATCGACGGCAACCACGCTCCGGCGACCGTGTTCACCGCGGAACCGGGGCTCGAGGTCGGTCCGGTCGCGGTGGCACCGAACGGCGACGTCTTGTTCGCCACGGCAGTCGCTCTCTACCGCCTCCCGCAGGGAGTGCCGGGCACGCCGGTGCGCCTGGCCCCTGGGACCGCGTTCTCGTCCCCGCACGGCCTGGCGATCGGCTCGGACGGCGCCGTGCTCGTCTCGGACACGAACAACAACCGGATCTTGCGCGTCGACCCGGGGAACGGCGCGGTCACGACGCTCGCTGAGATTGGCCACCCGCGCGGGATCGACGTCGCCGAGGACGGCAGCGTCTACGTCTCCGCCGCTGACGAAGGCCGCGTTGTGCATCTGAGCGCTACCGGGAACCGGATCTCCGCGGTCGGGCCGCTCTTCGCGGATCCCTACGCCCTCGCTGTCGGGCCGGATGGGAGCGTCTACGCGATCGACGCAGGCCCGCGCGGTCTGGTCCGCCGGATACCGCCGGGCTAGCTGCCGGCGACGCGCGCGACGTACTCGGCGATCGCCTCGATCTGTGCGGTGCTGAGCCTGCCGCCGAAGGCTGGCATCCCGCTGCCGCCGTTCGTCACCTGCTTCACCACCACGTCCTTCGAGGGCTTCAGCTCGTCGAGATTCGGCCCGACCTTGCCGCTGGCGTTCGCTGCGGCGAGCGTGTGGCAGGAGGAGCAGTTCTCGGAGAACAGCGCTTCGCCGTTCGCCGTCCCACCCGTCGTCGTGCCCGTGGCCGTGGTCGTCGGCGTCAAGCTGCCGCTCGCGCCGAGGCGGAACGCGACCACCTCGGTCGTCTGGCCCTTCCCGCCGGGGAAGCTCGCGGCGGTGATCAGCGTGTCGCCGACGATCGCCACCGGCGCGTTCGTGAACGCCGGCAGCTTCTGCTTCCAGGCGATCGAGCCGTCGCTGCGCCTGAGCGCGAGCAGGTAGCCGTCGAAGGTGGTCGTGAAGACGAGGTCGTTCGAGACGGTCGCCGCGCCGTCGGCCATCTGCGGCAACTTCGTGTCCCAGAGGACGTGCCCGTCGGCGAGGTCGAGTGCGAGCAGCTCGCCCTTGCCCTTGCCGAAGTCCGCGCTGCCGAGCCCGGTGTCGCGCGTCTTCCACTCGGAGGCCAGGTTGGCGACGGGCACGTAGACGACGCCGTCGGCGACGGCCATGTTCGTCTCGACCCCGCCCACGATCCCGGGCTCGACGGTCAGCGGGAAGGTCAGCTTGAGCTTGTGCTGCAGCGCCAGCAGGTTGTCCTGGTCGCGCCCGTTGTGCACGCCGACCTTCCGCTTCCAGACGAGCTCGCCGCTCTTGGCGTCGAGGGCGTAGACGAAGCCCATCTTCCCGGCCGCGAGGACGAGCGCGCGGTCCCCGGAGGTGGCGTAGACCGGCGAGAGCTGCAGGTCCCAGTCGTGGAAGTCGTTGGGGATCGCCTGGAAGTACCACTTCAGCTTCCCCGTGCCGCCGTCGAGCGCGAGCAGGCTGTCGGTATAGAGCCGCTTGCCGGGGTTGTCGAGCCCCACCGAGGCCGGCTGGTACATGTTCCCGGTGCCGATGTAGACCGTCCCGTCAGGGCCGATCGCGGGCGGGTTCCAGGCGCCGCCGCCGATGATCTTGTCCCCGACCGGGTCGGTGACGGTGTCGAACGACCAGCGCGTCTTGCCGGTCGACGCATCGAGTGCGTAGACGATCCCGCCGCCGAGCAGTGCAGCCGTGGAGAGGTAGACGGTCCCGTTCGTCACCTGCGGCTGGATGTCGATCCCGAAGCCGCTCGAGAGCTCGCCGCCGCCCTGCTGCTTGGCCTTCGGAACGAGCGTCGCGTTGCGCCAGAGCTCCTTGCCCGTGGTCGCGTCGAGCGCGAAGGCGAACTCGGCGGTCGCGCCGTAGAGCTTGCCGCCGACGTAGGTGACGCCGTTCGGGCCGATGTCCTGCGAGTTGTAGAGGCGCTTCCAGAGCACCTTTCCGCTCGGGTCGACCGCGAAGACGTTCGACTCGAGGTCCTGCAGGTAGACGGTGCCGTCCGGGCTCGTGACCGGGTTCGCGGCGAAGGTCCCGTAGATGCTGCTCGCCGTCAGCGGCATCGTCCAGGCGACGCCGAGCTCGCCGACGTTCTCCGCCGAGATCGAGCTGTTCTGCGTCACGCGCGTGTTGAGCAGGTCGCCGTTCGGGAGGCTCCAGGGCGTGGACTCGGAGTTGTCGTCACCGCGGGTGACGAGGTACGCGGTGAGGAAGGAGGCGCCGATCAGAATCGCGACCACCGGAATCAGGAAAGCGATCAGGCCGACGCCGAGGATCGCCGGCGTCGCGGGGCTCTCACCCTTGTCGGCGACCTCGGCCAGATGCTCGACCTCGTGCTCGGCTGCGTGGACCGGGTGGGCGAGGGGGCTTTCGTCCTCGTGCTCGCCCTGCTCGTCACTCATGTGACGATTATCTCAGGCGGCGGCGAGGCTCGGGTCGTGGCTGACGATCTCGGCGAGGCGCGATTTCAGGCTCTCGAGCTCTTGCCGTCTCGAGGAGAGGACGAGCCCGTCGAGCCCGTCGCCCTCGAGCCGGCGCAGCTCGAGGACGACGGTGCGGATCTGGAGCAGGACGGCGTCGATCTCGTGGTCGGGCATCAGGCGGCCTCCTCTACGGGTGTCAGCTCCAGCTCCACCACCTCGGCCTCGGCGGCCTTCGGCTCGATCAGCACCGCGGACAGCACCGCGGCGAGGGCGGCAACGCCGGCGAGGACGTAGAAGGTGATCTGGAAGCCGTAGGTCAGGGCCGGCGCGCTCAACGCCGAGGCGCCGGGGTGACTGTCGACGTAGTGGCTCGTGAAGGTGATCGCGATCGTCGAGGCCGCGGCCAGGCCGACCGCCCCGCCGATCTGCTGGGTGGTGTTGAAGAGGCCGGACGCGACGCCTGCGTCGGACTCCTGGACGCCCATCAGCGCCGCGATCGTCAGCGGGATGAAGGTGAAGGCCAGGCCGATCGCGCTCAGCACGAAGGCCGGGAAGATGTCGAAGAAGTACTTGCCGTCGGGCGGTAGCTGCGCCAGCAGGACCAGCGCGACGGTGGCGAGCACGAGCCCGACGGGGAGCACGCGGCGGACGCCGACGCGCGTGACGAGGTTCTGGGCGACACCGGCCAGCACGATGATCGTCAGCGTCAGCGGCAGGTAGGCGACACCGGTCTTCATCGCCGAGTAGTGCAGGACCTGCTGCATGTACAGCGTGCCCAGGAAGAACTGCGAGAAGAGCGCGGTGCCGACGAGGAACGAGGTCACGTTCGCGCCTGCGAGCGTGCGCAGGCGGAAGATCCGCATCGGCAGCAGCGGCGCCTTCGACCGCAGCTCGATCGCGACGAAGGAGAGGATCAGCGCGGCGGAGCCGGCGAGCAGGCCGATCGTCTCGGCGGTTCCCCAGCCGATCTCGATCGCGCGCGTCATCGCGTAGACGAGCAGCATCAGGCCGCTGGTGACGGTGAACGCGCCGGCGAAGTCGAAGGTGCGGTGCCCGAGCTCCGCGCGGCTCTCGCGCAGGAGGAAGGGGCTGACCGCGACGAGCGCGATCCCGACCGGGACGTTGATGAAGAAGATCCAGGACCAGGCGAGCGAGCTCGTCAGGAACCCGCCGAGCAGGACGCCCGCGGCCGCGCCGCTGCCGGAGACGGCGCCCCAGACGCCGAGCGCGATGTTGCGCTCCCGGCCCTCGGCGAAGGTGGTCGTCAGGATCGAGAGCGCCGCGGGCGCGAGCAGCGCGCCGCCGAGCCCCTGGGTCGCGCGGAAGGTGATCAGCGAGCCGGCCGACCAGGCGAAGCCGGCCAGCAGAGAGCTGACCGTGAAGAGGGCGATGCCGGCGATGAAGAGCCGGCGCCGGCCGAGCAGGTCGGCCATGCGCCCGCCGAGCAGCAAGAAGCCGCCGAACATGATCGCGTAGGCGGTGATCACCCACTGCAGGCTCTGCTCGCTGAAGTGGAGGTCGGTCTTGATCGACGGCAGCGCGACATTCACGATCGCGACGTCGAGCACCACCATGAACTGGGCCGCCACCAGGACTGCGAGTGCGATCCAGCGGCGGTCGTTCGTCTCCCCAGGCATTGAAATCTCCCTCTCTTCGTTGTCGCTCACAATCCTTTTCTACCGTAAACGATCACGGCTTGTCAAATATCCGTAACCTGCTAGGGTTTCGATATGGCAACAACTGATCTGAAGCAAGCGCCACACTGGGCGCCGACGGCAGGAATGCTGCTCCTGAAGATCGGCAAGGCCGCGGAGCGCCGGTTCGAGAAGGCGCTGAAGCCGACCGGGCTGACGCCCCGTCACCTCGGCGTGCTGTTCGAGGTACAGGCCTGCCCGACGAGCCAGCAGGCGCTGATCGAGACGATCGGCGTCGACCCGAGCAAGCTCGTCGGCCTGTTGAACGACCTCGAGGCCGAGGGCCTGATCGTGCGCAAGCGCGACTCGGAGGACCGGCGACGTCACATCGTCGAGGTCTCGGCCAAGGGCAGCGCCCGGCTCGAGGATGCGAAGAAGATCGCCGCGACGGTGGAGGAGGAGCTCCTCGCCGGGCTCGACCCCGGCCAGCGCGCCGAGCTGCTCGCACTGCTCGCGCAGGTCGCCGACTCGAGCGGCATCTTCGAGGGCTGCGTCGAGCGGCTCAAGCTGCTGTAGCGAAACCGGCGAACAGGGCCTGTCGTACCCAACAGCGATGGGCGACAGGAGGGACTCATGAAACGAGGCGTAGTGATCGTGGCGGGCTGCGTGCTACTGCTCGCGGCAGCCGGTTGTGGCTCGAGCTCCAGCAGCTCGAGCGGAGGCACGACCACCGAGGAGAGCGGCGGCGGCGGCGGCGGCCAGAAGACGATCGCCGGCGTGAGGGCCAACGACCACGGCACGAAGGCGGTCGAGGACAACGGCAAGACCGAGGTGGAGCTGGACGACTTCTACTTCAAGCCGACCGTGCTCGAGGGCAAGCCGGGCCAGACGGTCACGCTCGAGCTGAAGAACGAAGGCCAGACCGAGCACACGTTCACGATCGACTCCCAGAACGTCGAACAGGATCTCGGGCCGGGCGAGGAGGCCGAGGTGGACGTGACGATCCCGAAGTCCGGTGTCGTCTCGTTCTACTGCAAGTTCCACAAGAGCTCCGGGATGGCCGGCGCGCTCGCGGTCACAGGCCAGGAGGGCGGCACCGGCGGCATGACCACCGACAGCACCACGACCAACGAGGGCAACGGCTACTAGCGACCGATGAGTTTTCCGCCGGCGCGGCGTCTGTGCCTAGGATGGCGGTCATGGAATCCGTGGCGCAGACGCCCGCGTTCGGCGAGCTCGAGCAGCATCGCCGCGAGCTGACCGCGCACTGCTACCGGATGCTCGGCTCGCCGTTCGAGGCCGAGGACGCGGTGCAGGAGACGCTGCTGCGCGCCTGGAAGAATCTCGACCGTTTCGAGGGCCGTTCGGCGCTCCGCTCCTGGCTCTACAAGATCGCGACCAACGTCTGCCTCGACCAGCTCGAAGGCCGCGAGCGGCGCGCGCGTCCGATGGATCTCGGGCCGGCCGGCGAGCCGGTGATCGAGAACCTCGGCACCCCGGAAGTGCCGTGGCTGCAACCGGTGCCGGACTCGCTCGTCGCCGACCCGGCCGAGACGGTCGCCTCGCGCGAGACGATCCGGCTCGCCTTCGTTGCCGCGCTGCAGCACCTGCCGCCGCGGCAGCGCGCCGTGTTGATCCTCTGCGAGGTGCTGCGCTGGAAGGCGACCGAGGTGGCGGAGCTGCTGGAGACGAGCGTCGCCTCGGTGAACAGCGCCCTACAGCGCGCGCGGGCAACGCTCGAGCAGACCGAGCTCAGCCCCGAGTCGTCCTTCGACGAGCCCGACCGTGAACTGCTCGAGCGCTACGTCGCCGCCTTCGAGGCCTACGACCTCGACGCGCTCACCGCGCTGATCCGCGAGGACGCCACGCAGTCGATGCCGCCCTTCGACCTCTGGCTCTCTGGCCGCGACGACATCTTCACCTGGTGGTACGGGCCGGGAATCGGCTGCAAGGGCTCGCGCGTGATCCCGACCGTGTCGGCCAACGGCTCGCCCGCCTTCGGCCAGTACAAGCCGAGCGAGTCGGGTGAGGGCTACGAGCCCTGGGCCTTGCAGGTGCTCGAGCTCTCAGGCGGGCGGATCGTCGAGCTGACCTTCTTCCTCGACACCGAGACGCTGTTCCCGCTCTTCGGGCTGCCGCTCAGCTTCGACGCGTAGCACCTCGGCGAGACCGGTGAACGCGATCAGACACCGCAGCTCGGCCGAGGCATGCACCAGCCGCAGCTCGAAGCCGGCTTGCCGTGCGGCCAGCTGGAGGCGGGCCAGCGCGTCGAGTGCCACGACGTCGGCACGCAGCGCGCGGACGTCGCAGGGGAGCTTCTCCATCGCCAGACAAGACGGCCCGGCGGCTCGGAACTCATCGAGGCAGACGATGAGTTTCGCGCTCGCCGCGCGTCACAGTAGGTTGAGGGAACGATGAAACTCGACCGACGAACACGCTGGCTAGCGCTCTACGTCCTCTGCCTGGGGGACCTGATGATCGTGCTCGACGCGACGATCGTGAACGTCGCGCTGCCCTCGATTCGCGCCGACCTCGGCTTCACCGAGGAGTCGCTCGCGTGGGTCCTGAACGCGTACCTGCTGACCTTCGGCGGCTTCCTGCTGCTGGGCGGACGGCTCGGCGACCTGTTCGGGCACCGGCGGATCTTCCTGGGCGGGATCGCGCTCTTCACGGTTGCCTCGCTCGCCTGTGGGCTCTCGACCTCGCAGAACATGCTGATCGCCGCGCGTGCGGTGCAGGGCCTCGGCGGCGCGGTCGTCTCGGCGGTCGCGCTCTCGCTGCTCCTGCTGCTGTTCCAGGAGCCCGTCGAGCGGACGAAGGCGATGGGCTTCTTCGGCTTCGTGATGGCCGGCGGCGGCAGCATCGGCGTGCTGCTCGGCGGCGTGCTCACCGACGCGCTCAGCTGGCACTGGATCTTCCTCGTCAACATCCCGGTCGGGATCGCGGTCTTCGCGCTCTGCCTGCCGCTCCTGCCCGGCGAGAGCAAGCGTGAGCGGGCGCGCGGCCCGATCGACCTCGCCGGCGCTGTGACGGCTGGCTGTCTGGCGAGACGCTCGGCCTGCTGGGCGCGGCGTTGATCCTCTTCGGCATCTTCCTCACGATCGAATCGCGCGTCGCGGCCCCGCTCGTGCCTCTGGGGCTCTTCCGCAACCGGAACCTCTCCGTCGCCAACGGTGTCGGCGTGCTCTGGTCGGCGGGGATGTTCGCCTGGTTCTTCTTCGCCGCGCAGTACCTCGGGCTCGTGCTCGGCTACGACCCGCTCCACGTCGGGCTCGCCTTCCTGCCGGCGAACATCATCATGGGCGCCTTCTCGCTCGGGCTCTCGGCGCGGATCGTGATGCGCTTCGGCACCCGCCTGCCGATCGGGGTCGGGATGGCGCTCGTCTCGCTCGGGTTGCTGCTGT
>Ga0193727_1000083_pt1 | contig 27948 bp, 22 predicted proteins | sample H2c2metaG_FD_143051 | JGI IMG/M metagenome (GOLD analysis project Ga0193727, IMG submission 143051) | Soil microbial communities from a riparian zone of the East river system, Colorado, United States - H2c2 | ecosystem: Environmental > Terrestrial > Soil > Riparian zone | place: USA: East River...
TTGGTGCGACAGCCGGCGTGTCCGCTGGCGTTGTCTCCAGCGCGGGCGCCGCAGGTTCGCTTGGTGCGACAGTCGGCGTGTCCGCTGGCACTGCCGCTCCTGCTTCTGTTTCGGCGCCGGGCGGCGGCTCGGCTGCGGCTTGAGCGAGTGCTGCAGCCGGCAACAAGGCCAGGACGAAAGCCAGGACTCTCAGCATCGTCTTAATTTCCTTCCGCAAAGTCGCCAGTGTAGCGATCACGCGGATTAGCGACAGCTTAATAGCCGGCTGCCTGCCCGTCCTTGCGCCCTTCGGAAGCACCGATCCAGACGTGATTTTTTTCGTCCCATTCGATGGCCTGATAACCGCCGTATTGTCCGTCGGCGAACGTAACGTGATGACCTTTTTCCATCAGCGCGCGGATCGTCTCGTAGGAAAATCCGGACTCGAGTTCGACCTCGCCGCCATCCTTCATCTGCACGTTCTGGCCTTCGGGCTCGGTGTCGCCCTCGTGCTGGATGCGTGGCGCATCGCCGGCTTCCTGCAGGCCCATGCCGAAGTCGATGAGGTTCATGACGATCTGCGCATGACCTTGCGGCTGCATGCCGCCACCCATGACACCGAAGCTGATCCACGGCTTGCCGTCGCGGGTGATGAAGCTCGGAATGATCGTGTGGAACGGCCGCTTGCCCGGTGCGAATGAATTCGGATGGCCCTCCTTCAACACGAACAGCTGGCCGCGATCCTGCAGCACGAAACCCAGGCCCGGCGGCGTCATGCCGGAGCCCATGCCGCGATAATTCGATTGGATCAGCGAGACCATGTTGCCCCACTGGTCGGCGGTGGTCAGGTAGATCGTGTCGCCGTGTTCGAGCGCGGTCGAGCCCGCCACCGAGCGCATCGCGCGCTCCAGCGAGATCTTCTTGCGTTGCCCGGCGGCGTAGTCCTTCGACAGCAGCTTGTCGACCGGCGTCTTGTAGAAATCCGGATCGGCGTACAGGTGGGCGCGGTCTTCCCATGCCAGTTTCTTCGCTTCGACGAACAGGTGCACATGCTCCGGACTGCCGAAGCCGTACTTCTTCAGGTCATAGCCTTCGAGCACATTGAGAATTTCCAGCGCGGCCAGGCCCTGGCCATTCGGCGGCAATTCCCAGACCTCGACGCCGCGATAGCTCGTCGAGATCGGCTCGACCCACTCGCCCTTGTGCGCGGCCATGTCCTCGTACGAAAGAAAGCCGCCGTTTGCCTTGAAGTAGTCGCCGATGACGTGCGCGATTTTTCCCTTGTAGAACGCGTCGCGGCCGCCGTCGGCAATCGCTTGCAGCGTGTTCGCCAGATTCGAATTTTTCCAGATTTCGCCTTTCTGCGGCGCGCGGCCGTCGAGCGTCATCTGTTCCTTGAAGCCCGGATACTGCGACAGGCGCGGCACCGACAGTTGCCAGTAACGCGCGATCAGTTCGGTAACCGGAAAACCTTCGCGCGCATAGCGGATCGCCGGGGCAAGATCGTCTTTCATCGTCAGCTTGCCGAAGCGGTCGTGCAGCGCGAACCAGCCGTCGACCGTACCCGGCACGTTGACCGGCAGCGGCCCGAGCGGCGGAATTTCCTTGATGTTGTGATCGACGAAGTATTGCAAGGACAGCGACTTCGGCGAGCGGCCAGAACCGTTGTAGCCGTGGAGTTTTTTCGTCTTCGCATCCCAGACGATCGCGAACAGATCGCCGCCGACGCCGTTCGAGACCGGCTCCATCAGGCCGAGCGCGGCGTTTGCGGCGATCGCCGCATCGACTGCCGTGCCGCCTTTCTTGAGTACGTCGAGGCCGATCTGTGTCGCCAGCGGCACCGACGTGGCGACCATGCCGTGCGTCGCCAGCACCTCCGAGCGCGTCGCAAACGGTTTTCCTGTGATGCGGTCGCCGGCTTGCGCGACGACGGTGAGCAGGCAACAGGCAGCGGCCACGAATACGCGTGTCATGATGTCCCCTTGAATCGATTCGACTTTGAGCTTACACCGAACTTCATGCGGTCGACCTACGTCCCATTCGCATGTTCGACTCGTTGAAGCGGCGCGCGCAACGCTTTATGACCGCCCCCAGCGGCACGCGCTTTCGCGCCTATCACGAGCGCCTGGCGCAGCGGCCGAACCTGATGCGCACGCTGCTCGTGGTCGGCTGCGGCCTGATCCTCGTCGCGCTGGGTCTCGCGATGCTCGTTCTGCCGGGGCCGGGCCTGCTTGTTGCTGCGATTGGTGCGGCGCTGATTGCCGGCGAATCGCTATGGGCGGCGCGGCTGCTCGATCGAATGGATTCGGCCGTCACGCGCATCTGGCGGCGCTGGCGCCGATGACCTGGCGTTGCAGCGGGCCCGGATCCGACGAGATCTACGGCTGTGCGGACGAGTGCTGCAGCGCAGACTGATCCTGTTGCAGGCGTTCTTCCGAGTACGGCGACTGTTTGTCGATCCATTCGTCGGGAGGCGTCAGAGGAGCACCGGTGCGCACCACGGCGCGACGCATGGCCTCGATTTCGTTGCCGCTCTGGATCAAGTCAGTAACGTAGCCAATCATTTCATCGACCGACGATGCCTGATCCGGCGTGCCGGCCGACGCCAACAACTTCGTGGTGAATTGTTCACGCAGCCAGTCCTGCGTGCGCGCCAGCGCCACGTCGCCATCGCCGAACGTGTGCGACACGCGTAGCAGCGTCATGCCAACGTGGTTGGTGATCAGGGTATCGCCGTGCGCAGCCATCAGTCGGCCGGTCGCAGCACAGTCGCCGCTGCGTTGCGCGTTGGCGCCGGTGCCCGGATCGACACGGCAGGCAGCGATCAAATCCTGGAATGCCGGAATTGCCACCGCCCCCGTGATCGACGCCGCATAGGCGTACGGCACCAACTTCGCCGGGTCACCGTCAACCGGCAATGAAGCAGGCAGCGGAAAGCGCTGAAAGGTTGCCAGCAGGGCCTGCGACAGATCGGCGAAATGTCCGTCGAAGCGAGTGCTGACGGACATGCGCTGCAGCGCCTTGTCGACCACCGCACTGTCCCGGCGTTTCTGCGCCGGGATCAGTTCTTCGAGCCAGACGGCGGCGTTGTCGGGTTCCAACTGTTGCAGCCGCTGCAGCGGCGCCGAGGTTGCATTCGTCGTGCGCGAGGAATGCGCCTGGATCAACGCGATCCACAGCACGAGCGCGTCGTCCGGAGCCGCTTTCACGGCGCGATCGAGCAACGCCTCGCGCTCGCTGCGCTGCGCGTCGCCTTGCGCGCCGAAATCGAGGTGGGCGACCGTCGCCAGCGCCCAGTCGCGCGGGACGGGGCTGCTGCGCAATGCCTCGAATATTGCCGCACGGTAATCGTTCCAGGCTTTCTGGGCCGCTTCGACCTGAGGGTCCGGCGCAGCGGTCTCGTCCGCGCCGGCGAAATAGTCCGTGGTCGAAACGACGGACGTCGGTTCGCTCGGCGTGACCGCGGGTCCGCTGCAGGAGCCGCTCGTATCCTCGGCAACGGCGTCGGCATGAATCGTCATGCCGGCGGCGCAGACTATCCCCACCCAAAACGATTGCAAGAGCCTCATGCGCGCAATCCTCGTCAGCACTCCATCGTGACGCAACAACTATACCGCAGCGCCGCTATTTTTTTGCCGCCAGTGCTTGCGAAACACCCGGTAGCAAATCCGCGCCGACCGGCACCGTGATGCTTGCACCGACAAAATCGCTGCCGACCGGTTCGACGCGTCCGCCGAGGCATTTGTTCCCGAGGAAATCCTCGGCGACGGCATTGAACGACGTGTTGTTTTCCGGGCGGCGGAAACCGTGGCCTTCGTCCGGATACAGCACATAGGTCACCGGGATGTTCTTCGCCTGCATCGCCTTGACGATCTGCTCGGACTCGTTGACGTTGACGCGCGGATCGTTCTTGCCCTGGCCGATCAGCAGCGGTTTGACGATCCGGTCGGCGTAGGTCAGCGGCGAGCGCTCCTTGAGCAGCCTGCGGCCGTCCTCGGTATCCGGGTTGCCCATGCGCGTGTAGAACTGCGCGCGGAACGCGGTCCAGTAGGGCGGGATGCTCTGCAGCAGCGTGAACAGGTTCGACGGGCCGACGATGTCGACGCCACAGGCGAATTCATCCGGCGTCATCGTCACACCGGCCAGCGTCGCGTAGCCGCCATAGCTGCCGCCCATGATCGCGACCTTGTCCTTCGAGGTAATGCCCTGCTTGATCGCCCAGTCGACCGAGTCGATGAGGTCGTCGTGCATCTTGCGTCCCCACTGCAGGTCGCCGGCGCTGACGAACGCCTTGCCGAAACCGGTCGAGGCGCGGTAGTTGACGCTGAGCACGGCGTAGCCGCGATTGGCCAACCACTGGTGATAGGCGCTGTAGCCGTACTCATCGCGACCCCATGGACCGCCGTGCACGAACAGGACCATCGGCACTGGATGCACGGGCTTGCCGCTGCCGGTTGGATCGACTTCGGTCGGCAACGTGTAGTAGCTGACCAGTTTCAATCCGTCGCGCGCGGGAATCTCGACCGGGTGCATTGGCGCAAGGCGTGCCTGCGCCAGTGCCGGGCGCGTGTCGAACCACAATGCCGCCTTGCCTGCGCCACGGTCGTACAGGTAGTACTTCGCCGACGCGTCCGAGCGCGTCAGCACCACGACCCAGAAGTTGTCATCATTGCTCTGGCTGACGATATTGACTTCGCCGTCGCCGAGCGTCTTCAGGTAATCGAAATCTTTCTGGATGACCGGATCGAGCACGGTCCATTCGGTGCGCAAGTAATCGACCGACACCGCGCGCGCTACGCCGGTTTTCGGATCGACGACGAGGCCGCCGACATCGGCATGCGCGTCTTCGTGCACGACGCTGCGCTTGCCGCTGGCCCAGTCGACCGCGAACAGCGCCGCGGTGTCGCGCTCGCGGCTGTCGAGCAGGTACAGCGTCTTGCCGTCGCGCGTGAAGCCCAGCGCATTGGTCGACAGCGCGTCTGCCTGCGGCACCTTGCCGTACGACTTCCAGCTTTTGCCGCTGCGCTTGAACCACTCGCTGCCGCCGTCGTCCAGCGACTTGCTCGCCAGGCGCAAGTTGAAGTCGTCGTCGGTCGTGAAGCCGGCATAGCCGTCGTTCTGGATCAGCCGCTCGCGCTTGCCGTTGCGCAGGTCGATGCGGATCGGGTCGAAATACTTTGCGTTGCGATCATTGGCGTTGATCAGCACCTCGTGCGGATGCTTTGGCGTGAGCTGGGCGAGATCGGCGCGCGCCTTCTTGAACGGCGTCAGGTCGATCTGCTTGCCGCTGTCGAGGTCGACGCTGTAGATGTGGAAATTCTCGTTGCCACCTTCGTCCTGCGGATAGAGCACGTGCCTGCCGTCGAAGGCGAAGTTGAAACTGCGCACGCCGCGTTTGCGGTCGTGCGTGATCACGTGCGCCTGATCCGGATGTTCGCGCGGCGCGACGAATACGTTGAGCACGCCTTCGTCCGGCGCGACATAGCCGAGCCACTTGCCGTCGGGGCTGATCTGGCCGCCCGCCCGCTCCGGGTTGCCGAACAGGATCTTGCGCGCGATCAATGGCGGCGGCGCGACGGTTGCGCGCGCATTTTTTTCCGCTGCGGCGTTGCCGTCGGTCTTCGGCTTCTGCGCCGGAGCGCACGCGGCAACCAGCAGCACGAGCAGCACGGGAGTGAGGAGGCGAGCAAGCAACGACATGATGACCCCTTGGATGGAAGGCAACGAGCGTCGATTCTACACGCCGCACCGGGCGCGATGCGCGCGTCTAGTGCCGCGTCGCCGATGGACCCGCTGCCAGCGCGCCGTCAGGCTGCATCGTCAGGGTGATGACGCCGGCCTGCGCGGCCCCGACCGTGAAGCGGCCGGTCAGGCTGACACCGCGATAGCTCGGCACGTAGTCGATCCAGCGTTCGAGCATCCAGGCATCGCCAATACGCGCCGGCACGATGCGCACCGGTAGCGCGCTGCGTTCGAGCACGGCGATCAGGTCGCCATGAAAGCGTTGCTCGATCGCGCCGACTTCCTGCATGCGCAGCATGACCTGCACGCCATGGATACTGCTCACCGTGGCGGCTGCGAGCAGCAGCGCGCGCGCGATACCGTCGCTGCGCTGCCAGGTGAACGCAACGACGCCGATGCCGGCCGCGCTGGCCAGATACGCGTACTGGTCGAAACTGCGCGCCAGCACCAGCACCGGTGCCAGTGCGATCGTGCACAGCAGCAACCACGTCGCGGCCGGGCGCCAGTGCGTGCGCAGCAACGCAGCCAGCACGGCGCCTGCGCAGAGCGCGGCGAAGGCGATCCGGAACATACTCTTGCCAAGAGTCGGCCCGATCTCGAACAGCGGCGGCAGCCACGGATACAGCGCGTACTCGGTAATGCGTGACGGAATGTTGGCCAGTGCCCACGCATAGCCGTGACTACCGGCTTCGCTGGTCCACAGCACAGGTATTCGCGGCGCAAGATAGGCCGCTGCGACCAGCGCCGCCGGCGCGACGAGAAGGAGTGCCCGACGCAGGCCGCAGCGCGTGGCGGCGACGATCAGCCACAGCGCCGGCAGGACGACCGCCGACTCCTTCGCCAGCAAAGCGGCCGCGACCAGCAGCGCAAGCAGCAACGCGATCGAGCCCGCACGGACTGCGCACGCGCCGAGCAGCGCCCGCGCGCCGAGCATGCCGAACAGCAACACCAGCAGGTCGGCGAGCGTGCCGGTCCAGCCGTGCGTGTAGGCGACATACGGCGACAACACGAACGCGACCGCCGCGACCGCCGCGGTCCCGCGCCGTGCGCCGGCTGTGCGCACGCACGCCGCCAGCAGCAAGGCGTTGAACGTACCGAGCAAGACAAAGACCGCGTGCATTGCATAGGCGTGCGCGGCGAGAGCGTGTGCGAGCAGCAGCCACAGGTTGAACGTCAGTGGCCGGTACTGGAAGGTGCGCAGGTCGGTCCAGGCGAGCCATGGCAGGTCGCCCAGCACGGGCACGTCGGCGCGCGCCCACCACTGCAGTTCATCGAAGCTCAGATAACCGGGATTGAGGATCAGCGGCAGTTGCAACAACAGCAGCACGGCCGACAAAACAAGCAAGGCGGCGCGAGGGCCCAATGGTCGTCGCGCCGACGTCGAAACGGACTGAGCCACGCGAATCGATGCAGGCTACGCCAGCGCGTGCAGCAGGAACTCCGGTTCCGCCAGCGCGGCCTTGTGGATCTCGGCGTTGTAGTACTGCGTCGCAAACGGCTTGGTTGCAGCGCCGCGCTCGCGGAACGTCGACAGGTCGGCGCCCTTGCGCGCCAGCGTCGCGCTCCACCAGCCGGTCGGGTAGCACGGTTGCGGAAAGGTCAGCGTGCGCATTGCGCCGAAGCCGGCGATCTTCATCGCGTCGCGGATCGACTTGAGCAGCGGCAGGTGGCCGAGCGGCGACTCGCTCTGCTGCACGAGGATGCCGCCATGACGCAGCGCCTTGAGGCACGAGGCGTAGAACGCCGCGTTGAACAGGCCTTCGGCCGGACCGATCGGATCGGTCGAATCGACGATGACGATATCGATCGACTCCGGTTCGCACTCGGCCATCCACTGGATGCCGTCGATGAACAGCAGTTGCGCGCGCAGGTCGTTGTTGGATGCGCACAGTTCCGGAAAGTAATGTTCGGCCAACCGCGTCACGCGCTCGTCGATCTCGACCTGAATCGCGCTTTCGACTTCGTCGTGCTTGAGCACTTCGCGCAACGTGCCGCAGTCGCCGCCACCGATGATGACGACGCGCTTGGCGCGCGGGTGCGTGTACAGCGCCGGGTGCGACATCATCTCGTGGTAGAAGAAGTTGTCGCGCGTTGTGACCATCATGCAGCCGTCGATGACCATCAGCTTGCCCCAATCGGTGCTGTCGTAGATCTCGATCGACTGGAATGGCGTGCGCTCCGCATGCAGCCGCTGCCTGACGCGAAAGCCGATCGACGAACCGGTGTAGTCGTGCTGCTCGTTGAACCAGGTCGGCTCCTGATCCGGTTTGACTGGGTCCGACATGGTGCCGCCTGCGCTGGCTGATGGAGGGGCGCGATTGTAGCTGTTTCAGGTTCGTTAAACATGGCGCACTCAGCGAGGCTACAATAGCCGAACCTGCATCGATCCCGCGGTCGAAGTCGTGGCGTTTACGCGATGCCTGGAATGGCATCGCGTGCCGCGGCTGAGGGTGAGGCAGGGACGCCGATCGGCACGCGCACCAGGGACGGTTTCCTTCACGAGCCAAGCAACCAACCTTCCGATGACGAAGCTCTGGAACGTCGAGGCCGCACGCGGTCAATATGCAATCAATCACTGGGGCGAAGGCTACTTCGACGTCGACGAGCGCGGCCGCCTGACGGTTCGCCCGCGCGGCGTCGACGGTCCGGCCGTCGCCCTGCCCGAAATCGTCGAGGCCGCGCGGGCGAAAGGTTCGCGCCTGCCGCTGCTGGTGCGCTTCGCCGACATCCTGCGCCATCGCCTCGAGCGCTTGCAGGGCGCGTTCGCGGTTGCCATGCGCGAGTGGGATTACGCCGGCGGCTACAGCGCCGTCTATCCGATCAAGGTCAATCAACAGAAGGGCGTTGCCGGAGAACTTGCGGCCGTCGGCCGTTCCGGTTTCGGCCTGGAAGCCGGCTCGAAGCCCGAATTGATGGCCGTGCTCGCTCTGGCGCAGCCGAACAGCATCATCATCTGCAACGGCTACAAGGATCGCGAATACCTGCGCCTGGCGCTGGTCGGACGCAAGCTCGGCCTGCGTGTGTTCATCGTCATCGAAAAACCATCCGAACTGGTGCCGGCGATCGAGGAGGCGCGCGCGCTGGACGTCGAGCCGCTGTTCGGCGTGCGCATGCGCCTGACCAGCCTGGGCGCCGGCAAGTGGCAGAACACCGGTGGCGAGAAATCGAAGTTCGGCCTCACGCCGCGCCAGTTGCTGACGCTGATCGATCAATTGAAGACCGCGAACCTGACGTCTTCGCTGCAGCTGTTGCATGTGTTCATGGGCTCGCAGATCTCGAACGTACGTGACATCGCCGCCGGCATGCGCGAGGCAACACGTTACTTTGTGGAATTGTGCAAACTGGGCCTGCCGATAGTGTATGTCGATGTCGGCGGCGGCCTCGGCATCGACTACGAAGGCACGCGCTCGCGCTCGGCCTGCTCGGTCAACTACGGCCTCGACCAGTATGCGTCGACCGTCGTGCAGCCGCTGGCCGAGGCCTGCGCCGAGCACGGCTTCGCTCATCCGCACGTGATCAGCGAGACCGGCCGCGCGATGGTCGCGCATCACGCGGTGCTGGTGACGAACGTCAGCGATATCGAGCACGCGCCGGAAGGCCGCGTTCCGCCGCTGGATGCGGACGAGCCGGCCGTGTTGCGCCGGCTGCGCGAGATCCATGGCGAAATCGAGCAGCGCTCGGTCGTCGAGCTGTATCACGAGTCGCAGCATCACTGGACGGAAGGCCACGCGCTGTTCGCGCTCGGCCGCATCACGCTGCGTGAGCGTGCACGCCTGGACGATCTGTATTACGCCATCGTCACCGCGCTGCGTCCGCGCTTGTCGCCGGCCGAACGCGCGCATCGTCAGGCGCTCGATGAACTGAACGAGAAGCTGGTCGACAAGTACTTCGTCAACTTCTCGATCTTCGAATCAATTCCGGATTCGTGGGCGATCGACCAGATCTTCCCGATCGTGCCGATCGACGGTCTCGACCGTGCGCCGGACCGGCGCGGCGTGATCGCCGACCTGACCTGCGATTCGGACGGGCGCATAGACCAGTACGTCGACGCCGAAGGTGTCGATGTCAGCCTGCCGCTGCACGCGCCGGTCGCGGGCGAGCCGTATCGACTCGGTATCTTCCTGGTCGGCGCCTATCAGGAAGCACTCGGCGACATCCACAATCTGTTCGGCGACACCGATGCGGTCAACGTGCGCCTGACCGACGGCGGCGGTTTCGAGTTTTCGCATATCCGCCGCGGCGACACGACCGATGTCATGCTCGATTATGTCGGCTACGACTTGGCCGCGCTGCGCGCGTCGTATCGCGACAAGATCGCCGCGGCCGGCGTCGATGCCGCGATGGCAGCACGCCTGCAGGTCGCGCTCGAAGCCGGCCTCACCGGCTACACGTACCTGGCGGAAACCGATGATGCTTGATGGCGGCGATTTTCAGCAATCTTCACGGGAGGATCGACGTGAGTGACTTGAAAGTGGGATTCGTCGGATTGGGCGCGATGGGCAACCCGATGGCGGTGCATCTGAAGCGCGCCGGCTTGCTTATCGGTGTCGGCAATCGAACGGCAGCGAAGGCACAGGCATTCGCGAAAGAACACGCAGTCACCGCGCCGGACTCACTGGCAGAACTGGCGTCGCTGTGCAATGTCATCGTGTTGTGCGTCAGCGCCGACGCGGACGTGCTCGGCGCAGTGCGCGAGATCGAGGCCGCAGCGAAACCCGGCACGATTGTCGTCGATCATTCGACCGTGTCGCCGGAAACGGCGACGCAGGCGCATGCATTGATGCAGGCAGCCGGCGGCGATTTCGTCGACGCGCCGGTATCCGGTGGCGTCGAAGGCGCGAAGAACGGCAAGCTGTCGGTCATGGCCGGCGGCGCTGCCGCGACGCTCGAGCGCGTGCGGCCGGTCCTCGACGCCTACGCGGCGCGCATCGGCCATATGGGACCGGTCGGTGCAGGACAGAGCACCAAGGCGGTCAATCAGGTTCTCGTTGCCGGGATTGCGCAAGGCGTGTGCGAGGGCCTGGCCCTTGGCGAAGCGCTCGGTCTTGATCCGGCCGTGCTGCTGCCCACGCTCGCCAGCGGCGCCGCCGGTTGCTGGTTTCTCGACAAGCGCGGCGCGACCATGCTGCGCAACGAGTTTGCCGGCGGTTTCAAGGCTGCCCTGCTGCACAAGGACCTGGGCATCGTGCGCGAGATCGCGCAGCGCGTCGGCACCGATCACAGCATCGTCGACAAATCGTATGCCGACCTGGCCGAACTGATGGCGCAGGGTCGCGGCGACGAGGAGCATTCCGCGGTGATCCGGCTGAAGCGCCGGCCACGTTAGCCTGCGGTTCATCGCTCGTGGCCTGGATGCGTGCGAGGTACCAATCCGCAAAAAGCGGATCGCCGTTTCGGCGGCTGTTCCTCGCTGTGTTCCTGGCCGCGTCCGGCATCGCGTCGGTACACGCTGCCGACTGGCTGCAGTTCGGCGGCGACCCGGCGCACACGGGTTACAACGCGATGGAACGCGGCTATTCGACCGCGACCGGCAATCGCCTCGTATTTCCGGCAGTCACGCTTGCGGCGGTGGCGGACATTGCGCCGATATTCCTCGGCGCCGTCGCAACCAATTCCGGTACGAAGGACGTGCTGTTCGTCGTGGCAAGGAACGGAACCCTGACGGCGTTGAACGCCGCCGATGGCGCGGTGATCTGGTCGGCGCCGCACGGTGGTGTGCAATTCACCACCAGCGCGGCCGCCGTGGATCCGAATCTGCAGTTTGTATACTCCTATGGCCTCGACGGAAAAGTGCACAAACACCAGGTGGGTGACGGTGTGGAAATCGTCTCCGGCGGCTGGCCGCAGCTGGCAACACTGAAGCCCGCTGTCGAAAAAGGTGTCTCCGGCCTCACGATCGCGATTGCGGCCGATGCCCAGGCTTATTTGTATTCGGCCATGACCAGCTACTACGACACGGGTGATTTTCAGGGGCACCTGACGACCATCAACCTGGCCAGCGGCGTGCAGAACGTCTTCAACGCCCAATGCAGCAACCTGACGATCCACTTCGTGCAAAACGGGATCACGAGCGGCCCGGGCCAGAACGACTGCACGAAGATACTCAGCCCCAAGCCCGGGCAGACCGCGAACAGCGGCATCTGGGGGCGGCCGGGCGCTACCTACGACGCGACTCTCGACCGGGTCTATTTCGCGACCGGTAACGGCTTGTTCGATCCTAACAACGATCTGGGCAATGGCAACGACTGGGGTGACAGCGTGCTGGCCCTGCATGCCGACGGCACCGGCACCGCGCAAGGTTTCCCGGTCGACAGCTGGACGCCCGTGGACGACGCAGCACTGCTGCAGAACGATGTCGATCTGGGCGCAACTTCGCCGGCGATTCTCCCGGCACCGGCCGGCAGCAACGTAACCCACCTCGGACTGCAGGGCGGCAAGGACGCCTGCGTGCGCCTGCTGAATCTCCAATCGCTCAATGGCGCTCCGGGTGCCGGCCACACCGGCGGCGAGCTGCAGGCCGTCAATTTGCCGAACAGCGACAATCACTGCATCGACGGCGGCAATGCCAACAACTTCCTTACCCAGCCGGCCGTCTGGGTCAATCCGGCGGATCAGTCGACCTGGGTGTTCATTGCGCATGGCGCCGGGATCGTCGGCTACACGCTCGTGCTCGACGCAGCCGGCAGTCCGTCCTTGCAGGCGATGTGGTCTTCGACCGACAGCGGAACCTCTCCGGTCGTGGCAAACGGCACGCTCTATTACGGCGCATCCCATGTCCTGCGCGCACTGGACGCGACGAGCGGGCAACCGGTCTGGTCTTCGGGCGACATCGGCAATGTCCATTGGCAGAGCCCGATCGTGGTCAATGGCCGTTTGTACATGATCGACCAGACGTCAAAGCTCTGGGTCTACCAGCTCGACGGCATCTTCCGCGCTTCGTTCGAGTAGGGCGCATGGCGCCGGCAGCATGAACCGGAAGCCAATGAAGTGGAACAGACCGGCACGGCTTCACACAAACGCAGCATTTTCGATGCTAGTTTCCACCGCACGGGGGATGGACTCGATCGATCGGGAGTAAGACGATGCACAACAAGCCCCTGTTCAGTGCCGGCACGGCGATACTTCTTGGCGCAGCATGCGGCGCCACTCCGGCGCGGGCGACCGACTGGCTGCAGTTCGGCTACGACACGGCACACAGCGGATTCAACCGCGCAGAAACAGGTTATTCGACTGCGGGCAACAAGATCCTCTATCACTATGTGCTCCCTGCCGGGTCGGACACGGCCGACAGCGCGCCGGTCTACCTCGGCAACGTCGCGACCAGTTCGGGCACGAAGAACGTGCTGTTCATCCTGACCAACAACGGAACGTTCCTTGCGCTCGACGCCGACTCCGCGACGCTCAATGTGCTGTGGTCGCACCGGCCGACTGGCGGCGGAACGACCACGGCGGGATTTGGCTCGGGCGCTATCGATCCGGATCTGCTGCACGTGTATGCGTACGGGTTCGACGGAAAAATACACAAATACCAGGTCGCCGACGGCACCGAGGTCACCACTGGCGGATGGCCGGAAATTTCCACCTTGAAACCGGATGTCGAAAAAGGCGCCGCGGGTCTGAGCATTGCCACGGCGCACGATGCCACGACCCACCTTTACTCGGTCACCGACGGCTACGTCGGCGACCACAACGACTATCAGGGCCACCTTACGGCTATCAATCTCGCGACGGGCGCGCAGAACGTGTTCAACTCCGAGTGCAGTGACAAGACAATCCACTTCTGCAAGATGGGCACGACAGGTTGCACGATCGGCACTAACGATTGTGCGTCGACGCAAAACGGCATCTGGGGCAGGCCTGGGGCCATTTACGACGACGGCACCGATCGCGTCTTCATCACGACCGGCAACGGACCGTTCAACGCCAATACCAGCGGACTCAACTGGGGCGACAGCGTGCTGGCGTTGAATCCGGACGGGACCGGATCCGGCGGAGGCATGCCGGTCGACAGCTACACGCCAACGACATTCCAGAATCTGCAAAACACCGATGCCGACCTTGGTTCCGAATCGATCGCGATCGTGCCGCCGCCGCCGGGAATGGCTCTGCAATACCAGCACATCGCGGTGCAGACGGGAAAGGATGGCTGCGTGCGCCTGATCAACCTTGCTGACTTGAGCGGCCAGGGCGCACCCGCGAAGACCGGCGGCGAGCTCGACGCGAAGGATCTGGTTGCAGCCACGTTGCATTGCGCGACTGGCGCCGACGGTCCGGAGATCAAGCCGCAGCCGGCGGTCTGGGTCAATCCGGCAGACTCATCCAGCTGGATCTACGTGACCAGTTACAGCGACGGCTCGGCGGCCTACAAGATTGCGCTGGACGGCAGCGGCAAGCCATCGCTTGCGAAGCAATGGCCGGCCGGAAGCACCTTGGCTCCGAGCGGCAGCTCGCCGGTCATCGCGAATGGAACGATGTATTACATGTCCGGCAACCATCTCGTCGCGCTCGATGCCGTCACCGGGGCCTCGCGTTCCGCCGGCTCGACCTGGGCGTCGACGTCGTTCTCTAGCCAGCATTGGGAGAGCCCGATCATCGTCAACGGACGGCTCTATCTATTCAACGATGCGTCGCCGTCGGAGTTGTGGGTGTTCCAGCTCGACGGCGAGTTCAAGGGCGGCTTCGAGTAGCCCCGCAACCCATCGGTGCGCCGAACTACTGGCTCGGCGCCTGCTTCATCGGAATCGCCTTGACGCCGCTGTCGGCGAGCGTCTTCTTCGCCGTCTCGGTTTCGCTGGCATTGGAATACGGGCCGACCATCACGCGGTTCCAGGTCTTGCCGTTGATCGTGATCGACTGCACTTTCGCCACGATGCCGAGCAGCGCGAGTTTGGCTTTTGCCTCGTCGGCGGCCTTGGGTTCGGCATAGGAACCCGCCAGCAACACGTAGCGTGCCCCGACTTCGGCCGGCGCGGCCGCGGCGCTTGAGTTTGCCGGCGCCGTCGCGGCATTGCCGGTGTTGCCCGGTTGTGCCTGCGCAACCGCCAGCTGCTGACGCTGCTGTTCGGCGCGCGCCTTGGCCGACAGTTCGGCGTCGGGAATGACGACTTCCATCTCCGGCAGGATCTGATAGAAATCGAAAGTCTTCTTCGGTGGCGCCGGCTTCTTGCCGGCCTCGTCGGCGACTGCCTGTTCGGGTTCCTTCGGCGCTGAGGCTTCCGGATTCGGCTGTGGCAGGTTCTTCTTGCGCAGCATCGGCGCCCAGTCCTTGATCAGCACCAGCGCGGACAGCATCAGCCCGAGCAGAACGCCGATGCCGAGCCAGACCCAGGCCGGCCAGGACTGCTTGTCGTTGCCGCGGTACGCCTGCTTGCCGTGCCTTGCCGCCATCACATCTTCTCCGGTGCCGACACGCCGAGCAGGTCCAGGCCATTTGCGATCACCTGCCGCGTTGCCGTGGCGAGCGCGATGCGCGCATCGCGCAGGTCGGCCTCGTCGACGATGAAAGCGTGAGCGTTGTACCAGTTGTGCAGCGCATAGGCCAGTTCACGCAGGTACGTGGCGATCAGCTGCGGCTCGAGGTTGGCCGCTGCGGATTCGATGATCTCGGGATAGCGCGCCACCTCGACCATCATGGCGATCTCCTGTTCGGTGGTCAGCAGGGCGAGGTTTGCCACGCCGTTGGCGCGATTCCAGGCCAGGCCGCGTTCGGCAAGCGTGCGATGCACGCTGCACACTCGTGCATGCGCGTACTGGATGTAGTAGACCGGATTGTCGTTGGATTGCGACAGCGCCAGGTCGATGTCGAACACCATCTGCGAATCGGATTTGCGCGCAATCAGGAAGTAGCGCGTCGCATCGCGGCCGACCGTGTCGATCAGGTCGCGCAGCGTCAGATAGCCGCCGGCGCGCTTGGAGATCTTCACTTCCTCGCCGCCGCGCATGACGGTGACCATCTGGTGCAGCACATACTCGGGCCAGTCCGGCGGAATTCCCATGTCGAGCGCCTGCAGGCCGGCGCGCACGCGCATCAGCGTCGAATGGTGGTCGGCGCCAAGCTCGGTGATCGCGCGCCGGTAGCCGCGCTTCCACTTGGTCACGTGGTAGGCGACGTCGGGCAGGAAATAGGTATAGCTGCCGTCGGACTTGCGCATGACGCGATCCTTGTCGTCGCCGAAGTCCGTGGTCTTGAGCCACAACGCGCCGTCCTTCTCGTAGGTATGGCCATGCGCGACCAGTTCGTGCGCGGTCTGGTTGACCAGGCCGTCGCTGTACAGCGACGACTCGAGGAAGAAGTTGTCGAACGGCGCGACGCCGAACGCGCGCAGGTCTTCGTCCTGCTCGCGACGCAGCCAGGCAACGGCAAAGCGGCGAATCGCATCGAGCTCTTCGACGTTGCCGTTCGCGCGCACGTCGTGACCGTCGGCGTGTACGCTTTCGCCGGCAAGAAATGCCTGCGCAACATCCTTGATGTATTCGCCGCGATAGCCATCGGCCGGCCAGCCGGTGTCATCCGGCGCGATGTTGCGGCAGCGTGCCTGCACCGACAACGCCAGGTTGGTGATCTGGGCGCCGGCGTCGTTGTAGTAGAACTCACGCGCCACGCTCCACCCGGTCGCCGTGAACAGCCGGGCCAGACAGTCGCCCACGGCCGCGGCGCGGCCATGTCCGACGTGCAACGGGCCGGTCGGATTGGCGGAGACGAACTCGATCTGCATCTTGCGATGGCCGCCGGCATCGCTGCGGCCATAGGCGCCGGAGCTATCGAGCGCGTGGCGCACCTCCTCGTGGAAGGCGCCGTCGCTGAGGAAGAAGTTGATGAATCCGGGACCGGCAATCTCGACCTTGGCGATGCCGCCGGACTGCGGCAGTGCCGCGACCAGCGCCTCGGCGATCTCGCGGGGTTTGCGCCGGGCCGGCTTGGCCAGCAGCAGCGCGGCATTGCAGGCGAAGTCGCCGTGCTCGCGACTGCGCGTGCGCTCGATCACGAAAACTGGAACGGCGACGTCGGCGGGCAACAGGCCTGCCGCCTGCGCCTGGACAATCGCCCGCAGGACGAGATGGCGAAGCTGATCTTTCACGCAAGGGATCTCAACGGGGCGGGCGCCATTGTAGTCAGGCCTGTCACAAAGCAGAAGATTACGGCCCCAAACCGCCATTCCGGCGCCAGATCGTGTTGCGCCGCGTTGTGGATAACTATGTGCGTAAACCCCGGCGGCAAAAGCTTGCACCGCCGTGTGTTTCCGCAGGAAAGGCTGCATTTGACGTTCATTTACCGGGATAACGTATTGTTTGTATTGAAATAATTATTTTCTCCTTCAGACCACGCCAGGGCCGGTCCTGTGCACTTTTGAGCGAATGCTGCATTGTGTATAAATCCAGCGGATAAACGCTTGTCACAGCGTAAGAATTTGGTAACACAGCGTGGCTAGAGTGGCCGTGTCGCAAGTGTTTTCGCGCGCGGCGTGCGGGATGCGCACGGCGCGCCGACGCAAGGAAGCGCCAGCACTTGCCACGGTCGTACAGCGGCCGCCGCTTGCGGGTCAGCTCGATTCCGCGACAAGTGCGCGAAACGCGGCCAGCACCTGCGCGCCATCGCGCGGCGTTTGCGACGCGAAGCGGGAGCGCAGTCGCGAGGTCAGCGCCACCAGCCGCTCGCCATTGGCGCGCTTGGCAGCATCGAAGACCTGCCGCCCGTACTCGGAATTGAAGCGGTGCAGCTCGAAAAAATAGCGCTCCTGGCCGTCGGTCAGAAACGTCAGCATCGGCTCGGCCGACGCCGGCAAAACGGCGTCGCGGTGACTGCGCATCTCGCGTTCCAGACACAGCCGCTCGGCGCTGGCCATGAAGAGCGGAAACGATTCGGCGACGTTTGCCGTATCCAGATCGGCCGCTATCAATGCCAGTTCCAGCGCATGCCGGATGCGTGCATCGTCGCGCCAGCCGCCGGCATGCTTGTCGAGCTTGGCATCGAGCTTGTGCGCCATGGCGCCGCCCGACTGGACCGCGAGCTCAGCCGGGTTGTATTCGTTCGTTGCGGTGGGCGGACGCGCATCGAAGGTGCTGCCGGAGATCATCAGCTCGAGGCTCGAGAACAGCTCCGGATTCGTCTCGGGAGTGAATCCGCACGCGTGCAGGATGCGGAACGTCTCTTCCACACTGGCGCGCTCGTTGCTGCCGATGCCGGCGTGGAACTCGGGCGCTTCGCGCTGGCGCAGGTCGTGCGCGGCGCCGAACAGCGACAGCCGGAACCAGTCGCGCAAGCTCAGCGTTTCGACGCCGATTGCATCCATGATGCGATCCAGGCGCGGACCAAGGATCTCGAGGATGTGGCCTTCGTTGTGGTACGCGTGAAAATCCTCGCCCCAGCTGCCGTGGCGGAAGGCAAGGCGGCAGAACGCCATCAGCATCGCATTTTCGGCGCGCTCGATCGTTTCGGAGGCAGCCTCCGACACCGCGCGCGCCAGGCGCGTGCGCCGGTGGTCGAGCAGCACGAGCACGTCGGGTCGGCGCGCCCTGACGAGCGCACGCGCAGTGCCCGGATCGGGCACGAGTCTTTCGATTGGGTCAGCGGGATATTCCCGCGGGTATGCAAAGATCACGGCCGCTGTCGCCATCCTCCCCGTCGCGCCAGTATAGCCGGGGAAGGTTGGCGGTTATAACCAGCCGCGTTCGGCCAGGGACAGGGCGCTGCCGCTGCCGATGACGAAATGATCGAGCACACGCACCTCGATCAGGTCCAGTGCCTGGCGCAGGTGCCGCGTGATCTCGCGGTCGGCCTGGCTCGGCTCGGCGACGCCGGACGGATGATTGTGGGCGAAGATCACCGCGGCGGCGTTGTGCGCAAGGCAGCGCCGCACGACTTCACGCGGATGCACGCTGGCGCCGTCGATCGAGCCGCGAAACAGCTCTTCGCAGGCGATCACGCGGTGGCGGTTGTCGAGGAACACGCAGGCGAAGACCTCGTACGGAAACCCCGCGATGCGCGCGCGCAGGTAGTCGGCGCAGGCGGCCGGATGGGTCAACGCATCGGGCCGCTGCAGGTCGCATGCCAGGTAGCGCCGGCCGAGCTCGAGCGCCGCGTGCAGGCGACACGTCTTGGCGGGCCCCAGGCCAGGCTGGGCCGACATCGCGCTGACATCCAGTTCGAGCAGGCCCTTGAGGCCGGCATGCGCGGTCAACAAGTCGCGGCCCAAGTCGACCGCGGTACGGCCGCGGCGCCCGGAGCCGATGAACAAAGCCAGCAGTTCGGCATCGGAGAGAGCACCGGCGCCGCGTGCAAGAAGCTTTTCGCGCGGTCGTTCGTCTTTGGGCCAATCGCGGATCGTCATTCGGTGCCTTCCTCGACAGGGGGCCGCAGCGTTTCGCAAGGCAGCCGCGGCATTTGAGTGCGGCCAGTCTGATGCGATCCGGGCCGGCCCGGCAGCCGGAAACGCGGCGAATTCCGGTAAGCTATCGCCGTCTTGATCCGTCAGCAGAATTCCTACATGAGCAAGTCCGCGCTGGCCAGTCTGCGCATCCTCCTGGGTGTCTCGGGCGGCATCGCTGCCTACAAGTCGGCCGAGCTGGTTCGTCGCCTGCGCGATGCGGGCGCGGACGTGCGTGTCGTGCTGACCGAGAACGCCGCGCGTTTCGTTTCCCCGCTCACGTTCCAGGCCCTGTCCGGCCAGCCGGTTCGCAGCGGCCTGTGGGACGAGGCGGCTGAAGCGGCGATGGGACACATCGAGCTGGCGCGATGGGCGCAGCGCATCGTCATCGCTCCGGCCAGCGCCGACCTGATTGCACGCCTGGCGCACGGTTTCGCCGACGACCTTTTGACCACGCTGTGCCTGGCAAGCGCGGCGCCGCTGGCCGTCGCGCCGGCGATGAACCAGCAGATGTGGGCGCATGCGGCGACGCAGGCCAACGTGGCGACGCTGCGCGATCGCGGCGTGGATCTGCTCGGTCCGGCCGCGGGTGACCAGGCATGCGGTGAATTCGGCCCCGGCCGGCTGCTCGAGGCCGATACGATCGTCGCCGAGATTGCCGCCCTGCACGGTCCGAGACTGCTGGCCGGCACACGCGTGCTGGTCAGCGCGGGGCCGACCTACGAGGACATCGACCCGGTGCGCTTCATCGGCAACCGCAGCTCCGGTCGCATGGGCTTTGCCGTGGCGCGCGCGGCCGTCGAGCAGGGCGCTAGCGTGCATCTGGTCGCCGGTCCGGTGCACCTGCCGACGCCGGCCGGGGTCGAGCGCAGCGACGTGCGCAGCGCGCGCGACATGCGTGCGGCCGTGTTGCAGCAAATTCCACAAAGCGACATTTTCATATCGGCCGCCGCGGTCGGCGACTACCGCCCCGGCGAAGTCGCCGCGCACAAGCTGAAGAAGCGCGGCGCGGCGCTGACCCTGACACTGGACGAAAACCCCGACATCCTCGCCGAGATCGCCGGCCTGCCGAAGCGGCCGCTGCTGATCGGTTTCGCTGCCGAGACCGAGAACGTCGAGGCCTACGCGCGCGCCAAGCTCAAGCGCAAGAACCTCGACCTGATTGCCGCCAACCAGGTCGGCACGGACAAGGGCTTCGACTGCACCGACAATGCGTTGACGCTGTTCTGGGCCGACGGATCCGAAGATCTCGGCCATGCGGGGAAGACGGTATTGGCGCGACGGCTGATCGCGCGCATCGCGGCTTTCTACGCAGCGCGCAAGGCGAAACCGGCGCGCCGGAGCGCGCAGTGATCGACGTCGAATTGAAGATCCTCGATGCGCGCGTCGGCACGGAAATACCGTTGCCGGAGCCGGCGACGGCGGCGTCCGCCGGCATCGACCTGCGCGCCGTCATCGACGCACCGGTAACGCTCGAGCCGGGCCAGTCGCTGCTGATTTCCACGGGGCTTGCGATCCACATCGGCGATCCGGGCTATTGTGCGGTGATCCTGCCGCGCTCGGGTCTCGGCCACAAACAGGGCATCGTGCTCGGCAACCTGGTCGGCTTGATCGATGCCGACTACCAGGGTCCGCTGATGATCTCCTGCTGGAACCGCGGCAGCGCGCCTTATACCATTGCTCCGGGAGACAGAATCGCGCAATTATTGTTCCTGCCGATCGCTCACGCACAATTTCGCGTGGTCGAACAATTCGCCGCCAGCCAGCGCGGCAGCGGCGGGTTCGGCCATTCCGGGCTCGCATAATCGGGATTTGAAGCATGCAAGCGGCGACGAAGGTGTCATGGCTGATGTGAAGGAACGCAGCGTCAAGATCGGGCCGCCGGGGAAACCCAAACCGCGGCCCGCCGTGAAGGCAGTCGTGGGCCGAATCGCCGATCTGGGCGAGCGCCGGCGCGACATACTCGGCGCACTCGGGCTGCTGTTGGTCACCGCCCTTTTCGCCTGGCAGGCGTGGGTGATTTTCGATCGCGGCGGCGTCAGCGCCCGCGTCGATCTCGTCACCAAGTGGGAAGTGCATGAACTCGGTGAACAGGTCTCGACCATCCGCCAGCGCGTGCAACAGGCGGTCAGCAGCGCCACGGTCACAGCCGCACTGGTCGCGCCCGGGGATGATGCGCGGCGCAACGCTGCGGTCGTACTCAAGCAATGGTTGCCCGAGCTGGTCTCGGTCGAGTTCTATCGCGCCGACCTGAATGACGTGCTGACCAGCAATTTTTCCAAGTTCGGCTATGCCAGGGCGGCATTGCTGATTCAGGCGCATCGCACGCAGGCGGCTGCGCCACTGCAGTCGCAGATTGGCGCCAACAAGAAACGTGTGCTGGTAATGGCATTGCCGGCACTGCGCGACGGCGTCGCCGTGGCGTATGCCTACGTGCAGATTCCGATGGAAGCGTTGCTCGAGACATTCCAGCGCCAGGAGCTGTCCGGCGCGCGCCTCGACCTGCGCCAGGGTGACGGCCGCGGCGACGTACTGCTCGATACCGTCGGCAGCACACGCGTGACGACGGCGTACGTTCCCGGGGTTGCCGTACCTGACAGCTACTTCCGTGTGGCCAGCGCGCCGGTCGAGACGCCAATCCTGTTCTCGAAGAAGGCCTGGGTCATGCTCCTGCTGACGATCCTGGCGGCGATTCCGGGATTGTTCCTCACCTATGCCAGCATCGTCGGCTGGGAACGCGCCCGGGTTCTGTTGCCGGGGTATCGACGTCGCGCCGCCGGCGCGTTCGATGCCGATGATGCCGGGGCAATGGCGCGCCGTGCTCCGGCCAAGGGCGGGGCCGGCAAGGCGGCGGCCGTCGCAGGTGCCGCCGGCGGTGCAGTCGAGGCGGTCGCGGACGGCGGCGATCGGGCGCTGGTCGAACGCAACATATTCCGTGCCTACGACATCCGCGGCGTCGTCGGCAAGACCCTGACGCGCGGCGTGGCGCGCCTGATCGGTCGCGCGATCGGCAGCGAGGCGCAGCAGCGCGGCCTGAAGGAAATTGTCGTCGCGCGCGATGGGCGCCTGTCCGGACCCGAGCTGGTCGCAGCATTGATCGAAGGGCTGCGCAGCACCGGGTGCGACGTCATCGACATCGGCGCCGCGCCGACGCCGGTGTTGTATTTCGCCACGTTCCATCTGAACACCGGCTCCGGAGTGATGGTGACGGGCAGCCACAATCCGCCGGAATACAACGGTTTCAAGATCGTGCTCGGCGGCGAGACGCTGGCCGAAGATGCGATCCAGAATCTGTATGCGCGCATCAGCGAGAGCAATTTCGCGGCCGGCAGCGGTGGCCTGCAGAGCATGAATCTGCAACACGACTATCTCGATCGGATCAGCAACGACGTCCAGGTCGAGCGCCGTCTCAAGGTCGTGGTCGATTGCGGCAACGGCATTGCCGGCGCGACGGCGCCGGCGGTGCTCGAAGCGATCGGTTGCGAGGTGGTGCCGCTGTTCTGCGAAGTGGACGGCCGATTCCCGAACCATCATCCGGACCCGTCCGACCCGCACAACCTGCAGGATCTGGCGCTGACCGTGAAACAGATCAAAGCCGATGTCGGCATCGCCTTCGACGGCGATGGCGATCGGCTCGGCGTCGTCACCACCGAAGGAGAGACAATCTATCCGGACCGGCTGCTGATGCTGTTTTCGCGCGATGTCCTCTCGCGCAATCCCGGCGCGGCGATCATCTATGACGTGAAATGCACCGGCAAGCTGCAGCCGATGATCCTCGAAGCGGGCGGCAGTCCGATCATGTGGCGCACCGGACACTCACTGATCAAGGCAAAGATGCGCGAAACGAACGCCGAGCTGGCCGGCGAAATGAGCGGACACTTCTTCTTCAAGGAACGCTGGTACGGATTCGACGACGGTATCTACGCCGCGGCGCGATTGCTGGAAATCCTTGCCGCCGACCTCGCCGGGCGCACGCCGACGGAAGTCTTTGCCGAACTGCCGAAGGGTGTCAGCACGCCGGAGCTGAAGATTCCGATGGAGGAAGGCGAGCACTACCGCTTCGTGCAGACGTTCCAGCAGAAGGCGAAGTTCGACGGTGCGCGGATCACGATGATCGACGGCGTGCGCGCCGATTGGCCTGATGGCTGGGGCCTTGTGCGCGCTTCGAACACCACGCCGGTACTGGTGCTGCGCTTCGATGCGGACAATGACAAGGCGCTGCACCGTATCCAGACCGCATTCCGCGGCCAACTGCTGCAGCTCAATCCGAAACTGGAATTGCCGTTCTAGTGTCCTGTTCCGCAAGTAACGCGAAGAAATTCCGGAAAGACGCCGGAATTATTTGATGGTACTTGCGGAACAGGACACTAGAGCGGCACGCAACAGGTTTGTCCGCTTTGCCGACAATCTGACAAGAACGCAAAGATTCGCCACTAAGGACAAAAGGACCAAGGGGCACGACACAAGAAAACGAATCTTCCTTGTGTCCTTGGTGGTGTGTCGTAAGCTGTTGATCTGGCCTTTGGCAGCAAGCGTGGCACGCAACATTTGAAACGGTACTAGGCGCGCGAGCCGCCTTCCATCCGGCGAGTCGATCGCCCGTGCGTCACGGCTGCGGGTTGCGGGCCTGTTCCTTCGCCTCGCGGTAGTGCGCCAGATCGATGTCGAACTTCTTCGCCGCGTCGACCTTCTCGTTCTGCCGTCGCGTGATATAGGCGCGCAACGCATCGACACTCTTGCGCAGCGCTTCGATCTGCTTCTTCTGCACCTCGGGTACCGGCTTGTTGTCGTGGTCGAAACTCGCCGCGCTGGCCAGCGCGTCGCTGAGGCCGCGTTCCTGCACGCCGAGGCTGTTGCTCGCCGCGCGAATGTTCAGATCGATGCTGTCGAGTTGAAGCTGGCGCGCGCTGACCAGGTCTTTTTCGGTCGGGTAGGCGGCGAGCATGCGCCGGTCGGTGAGGGCCTGCGCATCCGCCTCGCGCTTGGCCGACGCCGCGGCCTGCGCCGACGTTTCCTCGGCGAACAACTCGTCCGGTGTACGTTGGCGCTCGACGTGCTTGACCACCGCGCCCTTGGCATTGAGGATGTCGTAGCCGAACTGCAGCGCTTCGGGCGTCAGCATGTCGGTGTAGTGCGGCAAGCCGGATGCATCTTTCCAGCGAAAATGCGAACGCGCGGACGACGGTGCCGCCGCCAGGGCATCTGATACGGACGACCCCAGCAGCAGGGCGAGCGCAATCGCAGTGATCCAACGCATGACCAAACCCCGTCCAATCCGGCGGTCAGTATAGCCGGGACCGTCGCAGCCGGCTCGCGACGCAGCACGCATCAGGATCTCAACGCGCGCCGACACCGTAGGCGCGACGATACGCCAGCAGCGCCTGGCGCGTCGCGTCCAATTCGGCGCGCTCCTGCGCAAATGTGAGCAATTCGTCAAGACGTGCGATGGCGATGACCGGAATGCCGAACTGACTCTCCACCTCGGCCGTTGCCGAGAGTTCACCGCTGCCGCGCTCCTGACGATCGAGCGCAATCAGCACGCCGGCGGGCGCGGCGCCGCTGTCGCGAATCAGGCCGATCGATTCGCGGATCGCCGTTCCCGCCGTGATCACGTCGTCGACGATCAGGACGCGCCCGGCGAGCGGTGCACCGATCAACACGCCGCCCTCGCCATGGCCCTTGGCCTCCTTGCGGTTGTAGGCAACCGGCACATCGCGGCCGTGCTGCCCGGCCAGCGCCATGGCCGTTGCAGCCGCCAGCGCGATGCCTTTGTAGGCCGGACCGAACAGCATGTCGAATGCAACTTCAGAGTCCAGTGCAGCGCGCGCATAGGCCCGACCCAGCGCGAGCAGCGCCGCGCCCGAATCGAACAAGCCGGCGTTGAAGAAGTACGGACTGACACGGCCGGACTTGAGCGTGAATTCGCCGAAACGCAAGGCATTGCGTGCGATGGCCAGTTCGATGAAGGCGCGCTGGTAGTCCTGCATGGTCGAGGGTTGAGGGCTGAGGGCTGAGGGCTAGGTTGCCGAAACCCCGGGCCGCATGCAATCTCGCCGACGCGCGGCTACGCAAGTGGTCGGCAATCGGCTAGGCTCCCAGCCCTCAGCCCCCAGCCCTCAGCCCTCAGCCCCAAGCACTCAGCCATCAGCCCTCAGCCCTCAGCCCTCAGCCCTCAGCCCTCAATGCGCATCATCAGCTTCAACGCGAACGGCATCCGCTCCGCCGCCAGCAAAGGATTCTTCGACTGGTTCAAGAAACAGAAGGCTGACGTGCTCTGTCTGCAGGAAACCAAGGCGCAGGAAGACCAGCTGACCGATGCCATGTTTCGCCCCGACGGACATCACTGCTTCTATCGCGACGCGACGACAAAAAAAGGCTACAGCGGCGTGGCCATCTACTCGAAGCGGAAGCCGGGCGAAGTGCGTACGGCGCTTGGCTGGCCTGCGTTCGATGACGAAGGCCGCTACCTCGAGGCACGCTTCGGCAAACTCAGTGTCGTCTCGCTGTACGTTCCATCGGGGTCGTCCGGCGAGGAACGCCAGCAGTTCAAGTTCGAGGCGATGAAACGTCTCAAGCCGATCTTCGACAAGTGGCTGAAGAGCGGGCGTGACTACGTCCTGTGCGGCGACTGGAACATCGTGCGTTCGCGCAACGACATCAAGAACTGGAGCTCGAACCAGAAGAATTCCGGATGTTTGCCGGTTGAACGGGCGTGGCTCAACGGCATGATCGCCGACGCGCACGGCGACGGCACTGCAGCGCCCAAGCAAGGCTGGGTCGACAGCTTCCGTGTCGCCAAACCCGACGCGGTCGAGTACAGCTGGTGGTCCAATCGTGGCGCCGCGCGCGCGAACAACGTCGGTTGGCGCATCGACTATCAGATCGCCACACCGTCATTGCGCGATGCAATCAAGACCTGTGCGATCACTCCGTCGCCGCGCTTTTCCGATCACGCGCCGTATGCGGTGGACTACGACATCAATGTGGCCTAGCGCGATTGGTAGCCCGTGCAGTCGGGCCGGCCGAAGCTCGTGACTACGATCGTTGCGCCCGAACGCCGCGAACGTGTTCGCACACTGACGGCGGTAACGCTGCTCGGATTTGCCTCGGGCCTTCCGCTCGCGCTGTCCGCCTCGACACTCGAGGCGTGGTGCGCGGTCAGCGGCGTCAGCCTGAAGACGATCGGCGTGTTGAAGCTGGTCGCGTTCGCCTATGTGTTCAAATTTCTCTGGGCCCCGCTCGTCGATCGCTATTCGATCTTGGGGTTGAGCCGCCGTCGCGGCTGGATGCTGGCCATGCAGGCGGCGATTGTCGCAACGCTGATCGCCATCGCCGGGCTGTCACCGGCGACGTCACTGCTGGGAATCGCGCTGCTTGCGATGGTGCTGGCGGCATTTTCCGCAACCCAGGATATCGCTGTCGATGCCTACCGCGCGGACCAGCTGCTGCCGCGTGATCGCGGCCTCGGAGCGGCATTCGGCGTTGCCGGCTACCGCGCTGCGATGATTGTTTCCGGAGGGCTGGCGTTGCCGCTGGCGGCTGCGCTGGGTTTCAGAGGCGTCTATCTCGTCATGGCGCTGCTGATGGGTATCGGCATCGTGGGTGTGGCGCTCGCGCCGGAGCGCAGCGCAGCGACGTCGGCGGCGAACCTGCGCAGCACGTATCAGCGTGCCTTGCGCGAGCTGCTCGGCCGCGTCCATGCACTGCGCTGGCTGGCGCTGGTGGCTCTGTACAAGCTCGGCAACGCATTCGCCCTGAGCCTTTCCACGACCTTCCTCCTGCGCGGGGCCGGCTACGCACTGGACGAGGTCGGCTGGGTCAACAAGGTGTTCGGGTTGGCGGCGACGCTGGTTGGTGCATTTGCCGCAGGGCTCCTGCTCGAACGCTGGCCGCTGTGGCGGGCCTTGCTTGTCTTTGGCCTGCTGCAGGGATTGGGAGCCGTCGGATTTCTTGCAATCGCGCTTGGCTGGCACGGCTTCGCCGCGCTGATTGTCGCAGTTGGCGCCGAGAACCTGACCTCCGGCCTCGGTACCGGCGCATTCGTCGCACTGCTGATGGCGCTTTGTGACCGGCGCTTCAGCGCCACGCAATACGCCGTGTTCAGCGCGCTGGATTCTGCAGGCCGCGTCTTCATCGGTCCGCTTGCCGGCGTCGTCGCTGCGGACTACGGCTGGGTTGCCTATTTCGCCATCAGCCTGCTCTGCGCGGTTCCCGGCCTGTTGGTCCTGGTCGGACTGCGGCCACAATTCGCCGGCCTCGACCAGGATCGCAACGCTGCCGCAGCGTGAACAAAAGCGCTGAAATCCCTGCCGTTTGGTGCCAGAATCCAGAGCCGCAAACGCAAGCTAAAGACCCGCCGACAAACGTGCCTGACATTCTCGTGCGCAACATCGAAGAGACCGTCGCCGAGCGCATCAAAGTGATCGCGCGCGAGCGGCAGTGGTCGATCAACGAGGTCATCCTGCACCTGCTGCACGAAAGCCTGGGTTTCGTCGCAGGTGACGAAACGTTCCGCCGTGAAATGCACGATATCGCGGTGCTGGCCGGAACCTGGGATCAGCGCGAAACCGCGGCGTTTCGCAGTGCCGTCGAGGCATTTGAAAAAGTCGACGGACAACCGCTGTTCGGCGATGAGGAAAAAGCGCCCGATCAGCCGCCGAAGTAGATCCCGCCGAGGACGCGCGCGCCGCGCGCGCCCGTGACACTTGCCACGTCGACCGCCGCCCGCTCGTGCAGACGCTCGTGTGCCAGCCAGGCGAACAGCATCGCTTCGACGAAGTCAGGATCGATGCCGCGTGTCGCGATGCTTTGCACCGGCATCGGCACCAGGGCGCTGCGCAGCGCGGTCATCAGCGCCGCGTTG
>Ga0193727_1000084_pt1 | contig 27861 bp, 26 predicted proteins | sample H2c2metaG_FD_143051 | JGI IMG/M metagenome (GOLD analysis project Ga0193727, IMG submission 143051) | Soil microbial communities from a riparian zone of the East river system, Colorado, United States - H2c2 | ecosystem: Environmental > Terrestrial > Soil > Riparian zone | place: USA: East River...
ACGTCCGCGACTTCACCAAGGGCCACCCGAGCCTCGAGGCGAACAATCATCCGATCCGCCACGGCTCGGTGGTCGGGGTCCACAACGGGATCATCAAGAACGACGACGAGCTCTTCGAGCAGCACCAAATCGAGCGCGCCCACCCCGAGATGACGGTCGACTCGGAGATCATCTTCGCCCTCGCGGGGCTCGCGCGCGGCCACACGGCGGAGGCGTTGCAGGAGCTGTACGGATCGATGGCGACGGCGTGGCTCGACGAGGAACGCCCGGAGCTGCTGCTGGCCCGCGGCCTGGGACGTCCGCTCTGGCTCGGCCGAGGCAAGCACGAGCTCTTCTTCGCATCGACGCGAGTCGCGCTCCAGCTCGTCGAGAGCTACACGGCGATCAAGCTCCGCAAGAGCGAGCTGCCCGAGGGCACGGTCGTCGCCGTCGAGCACGGCAAGATCGTCGCGCAGGAGCTCTTCCAGCCGGACCGTTCGTTCCAGGAAGAGCCGCTGCCCGCAGTACGGGCTCCCGACGAGGCTCGTTCGTGCCTCGAGCGACTCGCCCGGCTGCACACCGCCGCCGCCTAGCTCGATCTTCTTAGGAACATCTTTACGCCTGTCTCAGGTTCCTCTTAGGCCGGGGTGAGACCGTCATGACCGTGCGCAGGTCCTTTACGAGGCGTCGCGCACTCGGGACCGCGGCGGCCGTGGTCGGGTCCGGAGTAGCCGCCAGGCTGTCCGGTACCCCGGCTGAAGCGGCAGACCCACCGCATGTGCACCACCCGCTCGTGCACGGCTCGTCGCACTCGGGGTTCGCACATGGAAACACGACCGTGGATCCGAAGGTGAACGGCTTCGATCCGAGCGTCGTTCTGCGCGACTTCGACTGGGGCAAGACGCGGCGCCTCGCCGGCGGGCGCACGCTGCGTGAGTGGGAGCTGATCGCCTACGACAAGGAGATCGAGATCGTTCCGGGCGTGAAGTTCTCGGCGTGGACCTACAACGGCCGGGTCCCCGGGCCTACCTTGCGAGCCCGTGAGGGCGACCTCCTTCGCATCCACTTCGTCAACGCTGGCACCCATCCCCACACCATCCACTTCCACGGGATCCACCCCGCCGCGATGGACGGGACGCCCGGAGTCGGCGAGGACATCGGCGGCGGACTGATCGACGTCGGCGAGAAGTTCACGTACGAGTTCGAGGCCGGGCCGTTCGGGCTGCACCTGTATCACTGCCACGCGCTGCCGCTCGCCGGTCACATCGCAAAAGGTCTCTACGGCATGTTCATCGTCGACCCGCCGAAAGCTCGCCCGCAGGCAGATGAGCTCGTGATGGTGCAGAACGCGTTCGATCCGAACTTCGACGAGGACAACGAGGTCTACGCCGTCAACACGGTCGCCTTCCACTTCATGTACCACCCGGTGCGGGTGAAGCTCGGCGAGCTCGTTCGGATCTATCTCGTCAACATCGTCGAGCTCGACCCGGTCAACTCGTTCCACGTCCACGGAAACTTCTTCCACCGCTTTCCAACCGGGACCTCACTCGAACCGACCGAATACACCGACACCGTGATCCAGGGCCAGGGTCAGCGCGACGTGCTCGAGGTGCGCTTTCCTCATACGGGCAAGTACATGTTCCACGCGCACAAGAGCGAATTCGCCGCCCTCGGCTGGATGGGGTTCTTCGATGTGGTGGCCTGAGTCGTGCTGAAGCGCATCGTGCTGATCGGGCTGTCCGTCGTCGTCATCGCGGTGGCGTCAGGGCTCGCGCTTGTCCGGCCGTGGGACAGCGCCAACACCGGTAGCGGTGAGGCGGCCGTGCAACAGGCGACGCTTCGACCCGGTGAGATCTCGCTCGTTCTCACGAACGATTCCGAGGAGTCCGCGCGGGTTGCGCAGATCATCTTGAACGACGCGTTTGTCGACTTTCATCAGAACCACAGCGAGGTGAAGCCCGGAGCCGCCGAGCAGATCACGATTTCGTATCCCTGGATCTCGGGTGAGAACTACGACGTGCGGCTCATGACCGCGAGCGGCGCAACGGTGGAGTACGAAATCGAGGAGGCGCGCGCCGGAACGCAGCACGCGTAGTTAGCGCAGCCGTCCGTCGGACCCGACCGATCTGCCCTCGTCTTCGAGGCGTTCCTTGATCAGGAACTGGAAGGTCGACCACGCGCCCCTGCGGGCGTCGAACATCCTGTAGACCTGCCACTCGGTCAAGAGGGTCTCGTCCTTCTTCCGCGCCGCCGCCCAGTCTGCGAACTTCGGCAGCCGCTTCAGCTTCCGCGCGAGCCCGACTCCCTGCTCGACGGCCCGGTCGAGCCGTTCCTCGCCGAGCGGCACGTCGAAGCCGGCTTCGCGCAGCGCCTCGGCCAGCGAGCCGAACGTATGCCAGTAGAGCGACTTCGAAGGCATCGAGCCGCGGCGCGCGTCGAGGTCCTTCGCGGTTGGCACGCGGCCGAGGTCCTCCCCCAGGTCGCGCAGCAGCCCGACGAGCTCCTCGCGTGTCGCAAAGCGGCGCGGGACGAGCCCGGCCTCGCGCTTCGCTGCGTTCCAGCTCCCGAAGTGCTCGATCACCGTCTGCGGGTGCACGCTCGTCTCCGGGTCGGCGGCGAACTCACGCATCGTCGGCGAACGCCCCAACCGCTCCGCGCTCGCGCGCAGCTCCTGAAGGATCTGGGCGTTCGAGTAGCGCTTGCGGATTCCGGCCTGGAAGGACGCGAGCGCGTCGGGGTCGATCTTCGCGACCGCCCTGAAAGGCGGCTTGCGGGTCATGCCAAGAAGGATAGAGCGTTCTGGAAAGAACGCAAGCTAAGGCTTGAGCGGGGCTACGAAGCGACTGCGGATAGACGCGCGCGGTCGCTCTCGCTCTCGAGGCTCTCGAGCGGCAGGATCCGCTCCAGAGCCGTGACGCAGCGTGGGCAGAACTGGGTGCCTGCCGCCCGTCTGAGCTCCTGTAGCGCCTCTGCGGCAGGCCGGGCGGCCCGGTAGATGCGCGTCGTGAGCATGGAGTCGAGCGCATCCGCGACATGGATGATGCGCGCCCCGAGCGGGATGTCCTCGCCCTGCAGCCGGTCCGGGTAACCCGTGCCGTCGAAGCGCTCGTGGTGGTGGCGGATGGCCGGCACGGCGTCGTTCAGGAAGCCGAGGCGGTCGATGATGCGTGCGCCTTCCTCGGCGTGACGTTGCATGAGCGACCACTCCTCGGGGGTCAGGCTCGCCGGCTTCAGGAGAATCGAGTCCGGAATCGCGAGCTTGCCGATGTCGTGGAAGAGGGCGGCGTGTCCGAGCAGGTCGAGCTCCGCGTGTGAGAGGCCGAGCTCGCGGCCGATCGCGAGGGCGAGCTGCTGCACGCGGCGCGAGTGGCCGGCTGTGTACGAGTCGCGCGCGTCGACTGTCGCCGACAGGGACTCCATCGCCGCCGTCGAGCGTTCCTTCAGCAGTTTGTTCGCAAGCTCGAGTGACACGTTCTGCGACTGGATCGTCTCGGCCGCCTGGCGAAGCTTCTGGGCGCTGCGCTGGGTGTGCTTGAGGTACGCCTCCTGTGTCTTCCGCATCAGGAGCAGCGGCACGGCGAACACCGCGAGCGCGAGTAGCTGCACGGCCTCGTACGCAAGCGCCATGACGCCGCCGATGAAGCCGTAGACGAGGTAGTGGGGAAGCAGCCACGCAAAGCGCTCCCTGAAGACCGACCACCAGCGCTCGTGTCCCTGAAGGGCGAGCGCCAGGGAGACGAGGCCCATGTTCACGGCGAAGTACGCCGCGCCCGCGAGCAGGCCGAGCCCCGAGGCCGCCAGCTGGTGCGCTGTGCCGTCCGGGAAGAAGTACGCAATCTTGAAGACGCTCGCCGCCGCCAGCGATGCGAGCGTCAGCGCCCCGATGTTGAAGAGGACGTTGTGCAGCGGCGCACGACGCGCACTCCACTCGACTGCCACGCTCGCCAGCGCGAGCGGCAGCGCGGCACGGAAGCCGAAGAGCGACGCAGCCGCAAGACAGCCGACCGCGCTCACCGAGAGCACGGCGGAGCCTTCGTCCGCCTCGAGCGCGAGCGCCTGCCCCACTCCCACGAGGCCGACGACCGTCAGCAGGCCGAGCAGGTCCTTCGTGGTCCAGGTGAACAGCAGGCCGACGATGCCGGCACCGACACCCATAGCGCTGACGAGCCCCACGGTCAGGCTCAGGCGCCGGTCGAGCGACAGGAACCGCGGTCCATGGACAGCGTGTGGACGCGGATGGCGCACGTCTGCACGTCGCTCCTCCGTCGGCTGGACCTGCACGGCGCCGGGGAGAGGGGCGTGATGGTCGCCGTCCTCCGGCACTGCGATCAATCGCGTCGAACGGTCGGCCGGAATGAGCAGCGGCTCGGAGCTGGCTCCGAGCACACGGTTTCGCCCTTGAAGCTTCGCGCGGTAGACGGCGAGGTCCGCCTGGTGGATCAGCTCGTTGGCGTCCGTACCGTCTTTTGGGAAGCCCGCGACGCCGATCGAGACTGTGGCTCGAATGGGGTCGCTCGACGTCTCGACGTCGAAGGTGCGCTCGGCGACTGCACGCCGGATCCGCTCGGCGATCTCCAGCGCCTGCTCGGGCGGAGTCTCCGGCAGGAGGATCGAGAATTCCTCGCCGCCGAACCGCGCGGGGACGTCGTAGTGCCGCAACTGGGCGCGGAAGACCTCCGCGATTCCCTTCAACACTGCGTCGCCTGCAAGGTGGCCGTACGTGTTGTTGATGTCTCGCAGCAGGTCGAGGTCGGCCATGATCAGGGACATCGGGCGTTCGAAACGGCGCGCGCGGCCGATCTCCTCCGCAAGCGCGGCCGCAAAGTGTCGCGCATTGAAGAGACCGGTTTTCGGATCCACTCGTGCCTCTGCCTGGAGGGCGGGCACGCTCAGTGAACGGTGGATCAGGAACAGCGGCGTGAGCGCGAACGGGACGAGCCACGGATTCGACTGCCAGAAGGCGTACACCGCGACGCCGAGCGCTGCGAGCACGAGGTCGGTGGCGAGATACTCGGGATCGAACAGGCCGGTGTCCCGGAACGTGAAGCCGCGCGCGAGGCGCAGCATCACGGCGAGCAGGATGTGGTTGACCGCGACGAACACGACGCAGGCCGCCAGCCCGGCGAGCGACAGCCGCAATGCGTCGTTACCGATTCCCGAGTGTCCGAGGATGAGGACGCGGCCGACGAACCAGGCTGCCATCGCCGAGAGCGAGTAGTCGAGGATGTTGAACGTCTGCAGGTACCAGCGGTAGCGCATCTTCAGCCACTCCGGGACCATCTGGACGACGGCGACGAGCACGAGTAGCTCGGGCGGCAGGATCAGCGCCGCCGGGATCAGGAAGACGATGTCCGTGTGGTATGCCTGGTCGGCCGGGGTGCGAACGACGAAAAGGCGCGCCGTCGCGGCCGCCGAGGCGAGGATGAGGAAGGCCGGCCACTGGTCGGTCGTCTGCAGTCTCCCGATGAACGGCAGCGTGACTCCCGCAGCGATGATCGCGACCGCGATGAAGTAAAACCGCGCGTTTCGCGGCAGGCTCTCGTTCCTTCCCGAGCCGGGCTCGGCGACGAGCGAGATATCGGTGGGCGTAGCGCTCACGCCCTCGAGCCGTCCTTCATCTGGGTCTCTCCTTCGCCACGCGTCGTACTGGTGGGCCGCAGACAAGAGCCCATCGCGGAACGTAGAAGGCCGCCTACCCGGGGGCATCCCCCGTTCGGGGAACCCTCGATCGATTCCCCCGAACGGGTGACCCCGGGTAGGCGCATGAGGTTACGGATCCAGCGTGCCTGCGAGGATCGCAGAGAGCTCGGCCGGGTCGATCGCACCGGCGTCGGGCTGAGCGGTCTCGTCGCCGGCGTTGTCGGCCCAAGAGGCGCTCGCGAGGCTCAGATCGGCCCAGGAAGCCGCAGCCGTGGACGTGTCGGCCCAGGAGGCCGAGGCAAAGCTCAGATCGCTCCAGGACGCATCCGCCCAGCTCGCGGCCGACCAGGAGGCGTCGGCCCAGGAGGCGTCGGCCCACGAGGCCTCGGCCCACGAGGCGTCGTTCTTGGCCTTGTCCGCCCAGCTGGCAGCGTCGAAGACCTTCCCGTTGCCGCCGGAATTGGAGACGACGAACGCATTCAGTCCCTTGTTCGCCTTCGGCGGATTCAGGTACGCGAGCGAGCGCGCGGCATTGACCTCGCCGACGCCCTCAGAGAGACCGACTGCCTGCGGCATCGGCTTCGTGCCGAGCATCAGGGCACCCTTGACCTGGTCGGCCGTGAACTCCGGATGCTTGCCGAGGATCAGCGCAGCCACGCCGCTGACGATCGGGGCCGCGAACGAGGTGCCCGAGAGCTCCATGTAGCCGGTGTCGACCACGTGATCGGCGCGCTCACTGTAGAGCGTCGACGTCACGGGGACCGGGCCCACCATGTAGCGACCGGGTGCCGCGAGATCGGGCTTCGCGAAGCCGTCGAGCGTGTAGCCGTACGCCGACCACGGAGCGATGACGTCATCGAACGTCGCGACGGACCTGCCGGTGTCGCTCGCGCCGACCGTGATCACGAAGGGATCGTTGCCGGGTGCGAACGGAACGCCGCTCGGCCCGTTCGGGTTGCCGTAGTTACCGGCAGCCACCACGACGACGACGTCGTTGAACCAGAGGCTCTCGACCGCCTTGTCGAGCGGGTCGTACATGAAGCTGTTGGCGACAGACGAGTGCAGCGAGAAGTTCGCAACCCGGATCCCGTACTTCGCCTTGTTGGCGAGGATCCAGTCGGCGGCTGCGATGACGTCGCTCGTCTTCGCCATGCCCTGGTCGTCCATTACGTCGAGTGAGACGATCTTCGCGGTCGGCGCCGCACCGCCTCGGCCGCCCATGGCGCCCGCCGCGATTCCGGCGACAAACGTGCCGTGGCCGCGCCCGTCACCCGACGAGTTGCCGGGGAGCGAGGTCAGATTGACGCTGGCGGCGATGCGGCCGGCGAACTCGGGCCGGGACGCGTCGATGCCGGAGTCGACGACCGCAATCGTTGCCGCCGGGGCCGAGGCGTACCTCGTCACACCGGCGACGAAGGGCCACTTCTCGTTGCCCTGCGAAAGAGCCGAAAGGCGGACGCGCGAGTCGGCCGTGATCGCCGTCACGTGCTTGTCGGCGGCGAGCGTGACGATCTGCGCGCCGGTGAGGTCGACGGCCACACCGTCGATCGAGCTGAAGGTTCGCGCCGTCTTCAGGGAGAGGCCGAGAACGTCGGCGACCGCGTGAGCGGCCTGGTTCCCACCCTTGCCCTGGACGATCACCGAGAACTTGTCGGCCGGGCGAGACTGGGCGGACGTGAGCAGCCCAGGAGCCACGAATGCCTGGATGGTCTTCGGGCCCGGGCCGGCCGAAGCCCCGAGCGGCACCACGAGCGTGAGCACGAGTGTGGCCAGAAGTGCCGTGCGCCGCTTACCACTACCCCAGAGCGCGTTCGAGCGCGACCCTGTTCCACGCTTCCCGCTACCCCAGAGTGCGCTTGCGCGCACATCCCGTCGTTGACCTCCGGTCCGCATCGTTCTCCTCTCAAAGCCGCAGTTAACAGGCCGCAACGTAGGGGGCCGGCGGGCGGCGTACCTCACCCTTTTGCGGTAGCAGCCCCGAAGTTCACCCCTCCGGGGGATCAGCGGCACTTGGGTAGCCTCCCCCCTGTTTTGCGCTTGCCGATGCCGCTCGAAGCCGAGATCGCCGTCGCGCGTGTCGCGGGGAAACTGTCGCGTCTGGCCGGTGCCGGAGGCGGCACGACGGTGCCTGGAAAGCTCCTGTGGAAGCTCGATCCCGGTGCAATCGACCGGCTCGCCGCGCGCCTGTCCGATGGGTCGGCCGTGATCTCCGCGACCAACGGGAAGACGACGACTGCCGCGATGGCGGCCGGGATCCTGCGCAGCCGCTTTCGCCTGGCGCACAACAGCTCCGGCGCGAATCTCGTCTCGGGGGTCGCGTCCACACTGCTCGACGCGAGCGGTGCCGAGCTCGGTCTCTTCGAAGTCGATGAGGGTGCGCTGCCCGAGATCGTCGCGCGGGTCAGGCCGAAGGCTGTCTGCCTGGGCAATCTCTTCCGCGACCAGCTCGACCGTTACGGAGAGCTCGAGCACGTCGCAGCACGCTGGCGCGAGGCAGTGCGTGGGCTTCCGGCAGAGACCGCGCTCGTCGTCAACGGCGACGATCCTCAGCTTGGCGCGCTTACGCGGGTGCGCTCCGATGCGCTTGTCTTCGGTGTGGACGATTCTGCGCTGGCGCGCCCCTCGCTCCAGCACGCCGCCGATTCCAAGTACTGCGTGCAGTGTGGGACGCCGTACGAGTATGCGGCTGCCTACATGGGGCACCTCGGCGAGTACCGCTGTCCCGCCTGCGGAGACAGGCGTCCCCCACTCGACGTGGCGGCGCGAGAAATCGAGCTGGACGGCCTCGAGTCGGTGTCCTTCACACTCGCCACCCCGGCGGGCGAGCGGCGTGTGCGCCTGCGCCTGCCGGGCCTCTACAACGTGTACAACGCGCTCGCGGCCGCTTCGCTCGGCCTGAGCCTCGGAGCCTCGCTCGAGGAGATCGTGTCCGGGCTCGAGTCCTTCAGCGCCGCGTTCGGCCGCTTCGAACGCATCGGGGTCGGGGACCGCAGCCTCCTGATGCTGTTGATCAAGAACCCGGCCGGCGCGAACGAGGCCGTGCGGACGATTGTCGACGGAGGCACTCCCTCGGTCGTCGTGATCGGGTTGAACGACGCGATCGCAGACGGGCGCGACGTGTCGTGGATCTGGGACGTCGACTTCGAGCCGCTCCTTGCCGGTCTCGACCGGTTGGTGGCGACGGGTGATCGCGCGGCGGAACTGGCGCTCCGTTTCAAGTACGGCGGTCTCGACCCGGACCGGATCGACGTCATTCCCTCGCTGGAGGCCGGGCTCGACCGCGGGCTCGAGCTGACTCCCGTAGGAGGTGAGCTCGTGGTCCTGCCCACGTATACGGCGATGCTCGCGCTCCGGAGGGTCGTCGGCGAACGCGGCTTCGTGCGCCCGTACTGGGAGCGGGCCGCGTGAAGATCGTCGTCGGGCACCTCTATCCGGACTACCTCAACATCTATGCCGACCGCGGCAACATCGCGGTCCTCTCCCGCCGCGCAGCGTGGCGGGGCCACGACCTTGAGGTGCGGGCTGTCTCGGTCGGCGATCCGCTGCGGCCGGATGAGCACGATCTGCTGTACGTCGGAGGCGGCCAGGACCGCGAGCAGGCCCTGGTCGCGCAGGATCTGGCCGCGAAGGCGGAAGACGTGCGTCGGGCTGTGGACGGCGGAGCCGCGGTGCTCGCAGTCTGCGGCGGCTACCAGCTGCTCGGGCGCTCGTACCGAGACTTCCACGGGACCGAGCTGCCCGGCATCGGATTGCTCCCGCTCGACACGGTCGCGGGGGAACGACGCATGATCGGCGACGTGCTGCTCGAGTGCGAGCTCGAGCCCGGGGTCAGACGAACGCTTGCCGGCTTCGAGAACCACGTCGGTCGAACCCGGCTCGATCCAGGCGCGCATCCACTCGGGCGGGTCGTCGCCGGCTTCGGCAATGATGGCGAGAGCGGCTTCGAAGGCTGTCGTGTGGGCCGGGTCGTCGGGACCTACCTCCACGGTCCACTCCTGCCGCGCAACCCCTGGTTCGCCGATTGGCTGCTCGCGCAAGCCCTGGCGCGTCGCCTTGGTGAGCCGCCGGAGCTGACGCCGCTTCCCGACGAGCTCGAAACGGAGGCTCACGAGGTCTCGGCCCGCCGCGCAGAGTCCCGCGGCGGCCGCCGCTGACCGAGGTACGCACCCCCGCCCTCAAAGGGTGGGGTTCTGACCCGCCACCCTCGGCGGCGAGCCTACCTCCGAAACGCGTACGTCTTGTGCTTTCGCCTGCGCCGAAGGTGGGTCAACGTGCCCACAGTGCGCCGAGATAGACAGCTGGGTCGCCGGGCTGCCAGCGGCTGAGGAAGCGCTGGATCGGCGGGTGCAACACCACATCGTCGATGTCGCCGACGCGGAAGAGGCTATGACCGCGGACTGCTGCATCGGTCGACGTGACCGCTTCGAGCGACCTGCCGCCCAGATCGCCCGCGAAGATGATGTGCACGACGTGCTTCTTCGCGAAGCTCTGCGCGGGTGCAATCGAGTCGACGATCGCGACCGGTCCTTCGACGGGCAGCTGATCGTCGATTCCGATCTCCTCGGCGAGCTCACGGTGCAGGGCATCCACCAGGCTCTCACCGGAGTTGACGCCGCCGCCGGGAAGCAGCCAGTACTCCTTACCGGGCTTCTCGTGGCGGCACAGCAGCACCTGTTCCTTCCAGCGTAGGATCGCCGAAACGCGAATGCGCGGCTCGGGCGCCATCACGCCGCAGAGGATCCGAAGCCGCGCACGCCGCGCTCGCTCGAGGGGAGCTCGTCGACCTCGACGAGCTCGAGCTCGGGGACCTGCAGCACGACGAGCTGGGCGATCCTCATTCCGGGCTCGACGACGAAGGGCTCCGTGCGATCGGTGTTCAGGAGCACGACCCGCAGCTCGCCGCGATAGCCCGAGTCGACCAGGCCCGGCGAGTTGACGACGGTGAGGCCGTGGCGCGCGGCGAGCCCGGAACGCGGCTGGACGAAGCCGGCGTATCCCTCCGGAATCGCGACGGCCAGACCGGTGCCGACGAGCGCTCGCTCGCCCGGACCGAGCTCGACGCGCTCGCACGAGGCGAGATCGAGTCCGGCGTCACCCGTGTACGCGCGTTGCGGCACGACAGCATCCGCGTGCAACCGTTGGATCGGAAGCTCGATCAACGTGCGCGACGCGCAGGCTCGGAGCGCGCCTCCGCAACCAGATAGCGCGCGAAGCGCCGAAGCTCGCGATGCGGCAACCGCGCTCGCACGTACACGCCGTCCGCCTGATCCTCCCGCTCCTCGATCGACGCTCCGAGTGCATACAGCTCCGCGAGCTTCCCCCCTTCCTCGTACGGAAGGAAGAGGCGCACAGCCTCAAACCGGTCCGCGAACCGCTGTGCAATACGTGCGCGCAATCCCTCGATGTCCTCTCCCGTGAGCGCAGAGATCTGTACCGCGTCGGGAAACCGATTGGCGAGTCGCCGTCGCCGCAAGGTGTCGACGGTATCGATCTTGTTCACGACCACCTCGAGGGGAAGATCGTCGGCACCGATGTCGTGCAACACGCCTCGAACGGCGGCCTCCTGTTCGTCGAGCCGTTCGTCCGGCGCCGATGCATCGACGACGAGCAGCACGAGATCCGCGACGAGCGTCTCCTCGAGCGTTGCGGCAAAGCCTTGCACGAGCTCCGTCGGCAAACGGCGGATGAAGCCGACCGTGTCCGTCACGAGATACCGGCGCCCGTCGTGCTCGAACGAGCGAGTCGTCGGATCGAGTGTCTCGAACAACCGGTCGTTCACCGACACGTCGGCGTCCGTGAGGGCATTCAGCAGTGTCGACTTGCCGACGTTCGTGTAACCCGCGAGCGCCACTGTCGGCGCCTCCGTGCGCTGACGCTCCTTGCGCCGCACCTCGCGTTGCTTGCTCAGATCCTTCAGCCGCCTCCGCAGAAGCGTGATCCGCCGTCGGGCGATGCGGCGGTCGGTCTCGAGCTGCGACTCACCGGGACCGCGTGTCCCGACTCCCGCGCCGAGCGAGCCCATGCCTCCGCCGAGGCGCTCGAGGTGCTGCCACATGCCGCGCATCCGTGGGAGGTTGTACTCCAGCTGCGCTAGCTCGACCTGAAGCTTGCCCTCGGCGCTCCTCGCATGCTGGGCGAAGATGTCGAGGATCAGCTGGGTCCGGTCGACGACGCGTGCCTCGAGTGCGTTCTCGAGCGACCGCTGCTGGGCCGGCTCGAGCTCGTCGTCCACGAGGAGCACCTCGGCCCCGGACTCCTTGTAGGAGTGCTTCAGCTCCTCCAGCTTTCCCTTGCCCAGGTAGGTCCGGGTGTCCGGCCGGGCCCGATGCTGCACGAGCTCGTCGATCGGCTCGACGAGTGCTGTCCGGGCGAGCTCTCGAAGCTCGGCCAGCTCGGATTCGGAGTCGACTCCCTGGGCCAGCACGGCGACGATGAACCCACGCTCCAGCGCGGGGTCCGGCTGGCGTTGGATCACGAAACGGATTATGCCGCCAACTGGGCAGAATCCCCACCATGGCTCCCGTGCAGCTCTCCCCCGCCCTGACGGCCACCGGCACGTATCCATTCGTGAAGCTCGAGGAGGCCAAGCGGCGGCTTGCTGCTGAGGGAGTGGCGCTGATCGACTTCGGCAAGGGGGATCCGCGCGAGCCGACAGAGCCGATGATCCGCGAGGCGCTTGCTGCGAGCCTCACCGAGATCTCGACCTATCCGCTCGCCGAGGGGCTGCCCGAGCTCCGGGAGTCCGTCGCGGGCTGGTGCGGGCGGCGCTTCGGCGTCGAGCTCGATCCAGACACGGAAGTCATCCCGACCTACGGATCGAAGGAAGCGATCTTCCTGCTCGCGCAGATACTCGTCGACCGTGACGGCGACCGGCGTCTCGTCGTCACGACGGAACCGGGCTACCCGGTGCCCGACCGGGGAGCCGCCTTCGCCGGAGCCGATGTCCTCCAGCTTCCGCTGCGCGAGGAGAACGGCTTCCTGCCCGATCTCGACGCGGTTGACGCCGCGACCTGGGACCGAGCGGCCATCGTCTGGATCAACTATCCGAACAATCCGACTGGAGCGATCGCGCCGCTCGACTTTCTCGAGCGACTCGCAGATCTCTCGGGCAAGCACGGGTTCCTGCTCGCGTCGGACGAGGCCTACACGGAGCTCTGGTTCGCCGATCCTCCCCACTCCGCGCTCGAGGTGCGCAACCGCGGGAACGTCGCGGTCTTCAACACGCTGAGCAAGCGCTCGTCGATGACCGGATACCGCTCCGGCTTCGCGGCTGCCGACGTCGACCTCATTGCCGCGCTGAAACAGTTCAGGCCTTCGGTCGGCACCGCACCGCAGGAGTTCGTGCAGCGTGCGTCGATCGTGGCGTGGGACGACGAGGAACACGTCGAGCGTACGCGGGCCGTCTATAGGCGAAAGCGAGACGCCCTGCTCCCGACGCTCGTGCGCAAGGGCATCCGTGTCGCCGGCAGCGAGGCGACGATGTTCCTCTGGCTCGAGGTGCCGCAGGGTCAGACTTCGGAGGCGTTCGCCGCTGGGCTGCTCGAGCATGGGCTGATCGTTTCCCCCGGGACGTTCTTCGGCCCGGCCGGCGAGGGCTACTGGCGCATGGCGCTCGTGCCCACCGAGGCGGAGTGCCGCAGGGCGGCCGAGATTCTCGAGGCGGTGCTGTGAACGCCGAACGAGTCGAGGCGCTGATCGCCGAGCTCGACCGGGGAGAGGTGCGCGTCGCCGAGCCCGTCGACGGGGACTGGCGCGTGAATCCCGAAGTGCAGGAGGCCATTCTCGAGTTCTTCCGGCTACGCCAGATGGAGCCGCAGGAGGTCGGGCCGTTCGAGTACCACGACAAGATCCCGCTCAAGCACGACTACGAGCGGCTCGGCGTGCGCGTCGTCCCGCCCGCCGTTGCGCGGTACGGCTCGTTTCTGTCGCCGGGGGTCGTGATGATGCCGAGCTACGTCAACATCGGAGCCTGGGTCGGTCCGCGCACGATGGTCGATACATGGGCGACGGTCGGTTCGGGTGCGCAGATCGGTGCAGACGTTCATCTCGCCGGCGGCGTCGGGATCGGCGGCGTGCTCGAGCCGCCCGGTGCGCGTCCGGTCATCGTCGAAGACGGAGCGTTCGTCGGGTCGCGTGCGATCCTGACCGAAGGCGTGCGCGTCGGAGCAGGAGCCGTGATCGGGCCGAACGTGTCGCTGACCTCGTCGGTCCCGGTCATCGACGTGACCGGCGACCAGCCCGTCGAACATCGCGGCTTCGTGCCGCCTCGTGCGATCGTCGTTCCCGGCACGCGGCCGAAAGAGTTTCCCGCAGGGACGTATCAGCTTGCCTGCGCGTTGATCGTCGGCTGGCGTAGCGAGTCGACGGATCTGAAGGTGAGCCTGAACGACGCGCTCCGCGAGCACGGCCTCGGCGGCTAGACCAGCTCGACGCGGCAGATCTCCTCGGCCGGCCCCGTCAACCGCGCGCTTCCGTTTCCCTGCAGCTCTACGAGCAGCTCACCGCCGGGCAGATGCACGGTGACCGGGCTCTCGCACCAACCGTTCGCAATTGCGGCGGCCGCAGCCGAGACCGAGCTCGTGCCCGACGACAGCGTCTCCCCCGCCCCGCGCTCCCACACGCCGACGGTGAGATCGTGCAACCCGTCGACGCGGATCAGCTGCACGTTCGTTCGCTCGGGGAAGCGGGAGTGTCGCTCGATGCGCGGACCGAGACGCCGCAGTTCGCTGCGCTCGGGCTCGCGGCGGACGACCGCGTGCGGGTTGCCCATGGAGACAGGCGTGAATTCCACGCGCTCGTCACCGAGGTCGAGCGTCTCGGTCTTCCCCACCTCGACACGTCCGACGTCGACCTCGATCCCGTCGCCCTCGCGAACGATCGCCTCGACGTGGCGCGGGCCGACCGACAGCGTCACGCGTTCGGACTGCGACTCGCGCGCAAGCCAGGCCGCGACGATCCGCATGCCGTTGCCCGACAGCTCGGCTGTCGAGCCGTCTGGATTCCAGACGCGCACCTCGGCGTGCGTCCCTTCTACCTGCACCACCTCGAGCAGACCGTCGGACCCGACGCCGTAGTGGTAGTCGCAGAGGTGCCGGACACGATCCGGCGTCAGCGGTTCTGGAAGCTCAGCCCGTTCGACCAGCAGGTAGTCGTTGCCGAGCGCTTGCCACTTCGACAATGTCATGTGCGATCTCGTCCACCGGACGATCGGCGTTGACGCTAACAAGGCCGGGGATGCGTCGTAGCCACTTCCGCTGGTAGGCGGCGTAGCGCCGCGTGCGGATCACGAGCGCCGCGAGCGCCTCGTCGCGCGAAAGCTCGGCCACCTCGCGCAGGCCGAGGGCACGGACGGCTGTCCCTGAGATCGGCCCTGCGAGCGCACGACGCGCTTCGTCGGCGACACCCGCAGCGAACATGGCGTGGGCGCGCCGCACGATTCGCTCCTCCAGGACGCCGCGCGGGACATCGAGCCCGAAGACGACTGTGGGCAGGCGCGTTTCGGAGGTCCAGAGCCGGTCCGCGTCCGGGCTCAGCGACGATCCGAGCTCGGTGAGCTCAAGTGCGCGCACCACGCGACGGCGGTCATTCGCATGAAGCCGCGCTGCGGCGTCGGGATCGCGCTCCGCGAGGACGGCGTACGCGCGCTCGGGCCCGAGCCGGTCGTAGGCGCGCTCCCACCGCGCTCGTTGCTCGTGCGTCGGGGCAGGTGGCAGGCTCAGGTCTGCGAGCGCGGCGCGAAGGTAGAGGCCGGTGCCGCCGGCGACGACCGGGGTCCGGCCGTCGTCGACCAGCTCGTCGATCGCTGCCTGCGCGAGGCGGGCGTAGTCGGCGACGGAGCCCTCGTGGTCCAGCGGCCAGATGCCCACGAGACGTGTCGGCCGATCGGGCTGCGCGGTGAGAATCGGCAGACCGCGATACGCCTGCATCGAATCGGCGGACAGGACCTCACCGCCGAGGCGATCGGCGACCGCCTCGGCGACGGCCGTCTTGCCCGAGGCGGTCGGGCCGAAGATCGCGACGACGTTAGGAGGAGCTGACGGCTGACTTCCAGCCAACCTCTGCATCCTGCGGAAAGAGGACGTCGGCCGGCAGCGGCCCGTCTTCTTCGGGATGCGCGGCGCGATGCTCCTTGAACCAGGCGACCGAGCGCGAGATCCCCTCCTCGAGCGGGACTGCCGGCTCGTAGCCGAGCAGCTCGCGGGCCTTCGTCAGGTCTGCGACGTAGTGCGTGACCTCGCCGAGCAGCGACGGCGCGAGGGCGATCTTCGGTTCGGTCCCGAGCTCTGCCGCGATCAGCTCGGCCGCGTGGACGAGCGAGTTGCCCTGGCCGTACGCGAGGTTCACCGTCTCGTTGACGACGCGTCCGTCGGCCAGCGCCTCGATCCCTCGTGTGATGCCGTCGATGCAGTCGTCGACGTACGTGAAGTCGAGCGTCTTCTCCTGTCCGAACACCGTCACCAGCTCGTCGCGCAGCATCGTGTGGATGAAGAGAGGTAGGACGCGCACCATGCGCGCAAGGTCGTTGTCGTATCGGCCGTAGACGTTCGAGAAACGGAAGACGAGGTACTTGAGCCCGTAGCAGCGCGCGTAGGAGTAGACGAACGCCTCGCCGGCGATCTTAGACGCGGAGTACGTGGATTCCGTGTAGGCGAAGTCGGCGCTCGCCTCGCTCGCCTCTTCCTCGGCAAACCTGTGCACGTCGCCGTAGACCTCCCGGCTCGACGAAAAGACGATCGGCAGATTCTGCTGGCGGCAGAACTCGAGGACGTTGAACGTCATGACGGCGTTCTCGAGCGCGCGGTGCGGCTGGCGGACGAGCTGGTGCACCTTCGCGTGCGCGGCCAGATGCACCACGAGATCGACCTCGGGGTATTCGACGCCACCGATTCCCCCTGGGAAGGACGGGTAGTGCCCGGAGAGGTCCTGGAGGAGGTACTTGAAGTCGTCCGTCCAGGTGTTGAGACGCTTGTCGACGCCGAACACGTCATGCCCGTCTCGCTGGAGCCGCTGCGCCAGGTTCGTCCCGATCTGGCCGCTCGAGCCTGTGACGAGGACGCGCATCAGGCAGCAACCCTTGCAGCCTGGGCTCCACGCAGGGTCGTGGACGTCGCCTCGCCGATCAGGACGTCGACCAGTTCTCCCGGCTCGGCCTCACCGGAGAAGTTCACGGTCGTGTTGCGGCGAGTCCGGCCGCGGAGCAGTGCCGGGTCGGTGCGGCTCGGTGCCTCGACGAGCACCTGCTCGACCCGGCCGACGCGTTGCGCGTTCCGCGCAGCGGCCGTGCGCTGCACCACGTCGACCAGTCGTTCGATCCGATCGCGCTTCAGGTCGTCCGGGATCTGATCGGGCATCGCTGCGGCCTCGGTGCCGGCGCGCGGCGAGTAGACGAATGTGAACGCGCTGTCGAAGCCGACCTCTTCGACCGCGGTGATGGTCTCGTGGAAATCCTCTTCCGTCTCACCCGGAAACCCGACGATCAGATCGGTGCTGAGCGCAAGATCCGGAATGCCGGAGCGCAGCTCGCCGGCGAGCCGGAGGTAACGCTCCCGGGTGTACGTCCTGCGCATCGCCTTCAGGATGCGCGACGAGCCGGACTGCAAGGGCAGGTGGGCGTGCTCGCACACCGTCTCGCATTCGGCCATCGCCTCGATCACCGGGCGGCGGAAGTCCTTGGGATGTGGGCTCGTGAAGCGGATGCGCTCGATCCCGTCGATCGCGTCGCACGCTCTCAGCAGCTCGCCGAACTCGGTGTGGATCTCGGGCGCCAGGTCGCGGCCCCACGAGTTGACGTTCTGCCCGAGGAGCGTCACCTCGCGAACACCTTCCGCCGCGAGCCGGGTCACCTCGGCGACGACGTCTCCCGGACGCCGGCTGACCTCTCGGCCACGCACGGCCGGGACGATGCAGTAGGCGCACTTCGAGTTGCAGCCCATCGAGATCTGCACCCAGGCCTGGAAGGCACGGTCGCGGTGCATGGGCAGCTCGCCGGCAAAGCTCCGCTCGTCGATGCCGAAGCCGCCGCGGGCGAGGCCGTGGCCGCCCGCGCCGAGCCACTCGCCGAGATGCGGGATCGACCCTGGTCCGAACGCGACGTCGACGTAGGGATAGAGCTGGAAGAGCCGTTCGCGCTGCGCCTCTGCATAGCAACCGCCGACGGCGATCACCTTGTCGGGGCTTCGCCGCTTGACCGCGGCCGCCTGGGCGAGATGCGCAGCGAACTTCTGGTCGGGCTTCTCTCGGATCGTGCAGGTGTTGAAGACAAGGATGTCCGCCTCTTCCTGAGACAGGGCCTCCCCCAGTCCGAGCTCCTCGAGCATGCCCTTGATCCGCTCGCTGTCGTGAGCGTTCATCTGGCAGCCGAACGTCGTGACGTGGTACCGCCGCACGGGCCAGAATGCTACCCGTGGTCTTTCCGGACTCGAACGCTCTCTGGCTCTTCGGCCTGGCTGCGCTGGCGCTGCTCGCCATTCCCGGCCCGGCAGTCCTCTTCATCGTGACCCAGAGCGCCGAGCAGGGGCGAAAAGTGGGCCTGGCCTCGGTGGCCGGCGTGCATCTCGGAACGCTCGCTCACGTCGCTGCCGCCTCGGCGGGTCTGTCGGCGCTGATCGTCGCGTCGCCGTTGGCCTTCGACGTCGTCAAGTACGCCGGGGCCGCCTACCTCGTCTATCTCGGAATCCGCAAGCTGCTTGCCCGTGATCCCGGCGGCGAGGTTCGCTCAGAGTCCGAGCCACTTCGCCGCGCGTTCTGGCGAGGGGCGATCGTGAACCTCCTCAATCCGAAGACCGCCCTCTTCTTCCTCGCGTTCTTGCCGCAATTCGTCGAGGCAAGCCGCGGCGGTGTGTGGTCGCAGGCGCTCGTGCTCGGCTTCGTCTTCGTCGGGCTCGGGCTCGTCAGCGATTCCCTCTACGCCCTCGCGGCCGGCACGGTCGGCGGCCTGATCCGGCGCAAGCGCAGGCTCGTCAGCTATGGGTCGGGCATCGTCTACGTGACGCTCGGCGCAGCCGCCGCTTTCGCGAAGCGGGCCTAGGCGGCGTGATCAGACTGGACTTGCGGCGCCGGCTCCGGTGCGGCGACCGGTTCGCCCGACGGCGTGCTCCCGTTGGACACGTTCCGCGCGACGTCGATCGCGCGGCTTTCTCGAATCACCGTCACCTTGACCTGGCCCGGGTACTCGAGCTGGTCCTCGATCTCCCGTGCGATCTCGTGTGAGAGCAGCACCGCAGCGTCGTCGTCGACGTCGGCCGGCCTTACGATGACGCGAATCTCGCGGCCTGCCTGGAGCGCGTACACCTTGTCCACGCCCGGCTTCTGCGCGGCGAGCTCTTCCAGCGACTCGAGGCGCTTGATGTAGTGCTCGAGGCTCTCGCCACGGGCGCCCGGACGCGACGCGGAGATCGCGTCGGCCGCGATCAGCAGCACCGCCTCGACCGTCTGCGGCTCGACTTCGTAGTGGTGGGCCTCGATCGCGTGCACGACGTGCTGTGACTCGCCGTACCGGCGCGCAAGCTGTGCCGAGATCGACGCGTGCGATCCCTCGACCTCGTGTGTCATCGCCTTGCCGAGGTCGTGCAGGAGCGCCGCGCGCTTCGTGACCTTCACGCTCGCGCCGACCTCCGAAGCCATGATTCCGGCCAGGTGGACGACCTCGAGCGTGTGCTTGAGGACGTTCTGGCCATAGCTGGTGCGAAAACGGAGACGGCCCAGGATCTTCACGAGCTCTTCGTGGAATTCGCCGCAGTTCGCCTCGAAGACGGCCTGCTCGCCCGCCTGCACGATCGTGTCCTCGATCTCCGCCTTCGACGCGTAGTAGGTGTCCTCGATCCGCGCCGGGTGGATCCGGCCGTCCTCGATCAGCTTGGAGAGCGTGAGTTTCGCGACCTCGCGGCGGATTCCGTCGAACGACGAGAGCACTACAGCCTGCGGCGTGTCGTCGATGATGAAGTCGACGCCGGTCAGATGCTCGAGCGCACGGATGTTGCGTCCTTCGCGGCCGATGATGCGTCCCTTCATGTCGTCGGAGGGAAGCGCGACGACCGAGACCGTCGTCTCGGCGGCGTGGCTCGCGGCGACGCGCTGCAACGCGTCGGCGACGAGGTTCCGTGCGCGGCGCTTCGCTTCCGTGCGTGCTTCCTCCTCGAGCTGGCGCACCCGACGGGCGAGCTCGTGGCGGACGAGATCCTCCGAGCGTTCCAGCAGGCTCTGCTTGGCCTCGTTGACGGTCATCCCGGAGATTCGCTCGAGCTCGCTCAACTGCTCCTCGCGCGCACTCTTCTGGTCTTCCTGGAGCTGCCTGAGATGGATCTCGCGGTCGGCGACCCCCTGCTCGCGTCGCGCGATCTCTGTCAGCTTGCCGTCGATCTCCTCTTCCTTCGCGAGTACCCGCTCCTCGACCTTGACGATCCTGGTGCGGTGCTCTGCGACCTCGCCGTCGATCTCGGCGCGAAGCTTGACCGCCTCCTCGCGCGCGGTGATCTGCGCCTCTCGCCGCAACGTGTCCGCTTCACGGTGGGCATCGTCGATCAGCTGCTTGCGCTGCTGCTGCGCGGCGCCGAGTCGCGACTTGCCGAGCGCGCCGACGGCGACGGCCCCTCCCAATCCCCCTGCGACAAGGCCGATGAGAATCCCGATGACGACCTGCATGGGCTGGCTCCTGGGTTGGTTGCCCGCGGTCTGCTACCGCAGTGCCCACCCGGCATTTCGGCCGGCACAAAGATCCCGAATCGGTGAAACGAGCCGACACCGCGGCCCGGAGAGCCGGTCGCTACCTCGCCGCTGCCAAGAGCCTTTCGGTGTCGGAGTTGGTGATGGTCGACATACAGTTCAAGAGTTCAAGTTGCGATTCGGAAAATGTCTCTGTGCAGGTAAAACGTCGGATGAGGCAGTCACATCCTACCCCCGTTCAGGGGTGGTGTCCAAAATCGCTGCCGGAAGCCTGTTCCAGCACCTCCTCACCGAAGCCCTTGCCGGCCAGGTAACGCGCTGTGGCCGTCCCGGTGCCCCGCCGGGCAACGATGCGGCCCGCCCGCTCGCCCTCCGGCTCGAGGGCCGCCACGGCCGCCTCCACGAGGTCGGCTGCCACGCCGCGTTGCTCGAGGTCGTGCCGGATTGCCGCGTCTCCATAGCCGCGCGCTGCGAGCGATTCGGCCCGATTCTCGGCGAGCCGCGCGTCGTCGACGAGCCCGGCGGCGCTCAGGGCTGCGAGAGACTCTTCCGCTGCACTCGGGCTCACGGCCCGCTGCTCCAGGCGCAGCTCGAGCTCCCGGGCCGAGAGGTCGCGTGCCCGTAGCGCCCGGCCGGCGACTGCCAGCGCCTCGGCTCGGCGAAGCTCCCGCCGCAGCTGCCGAAGCGCCGGCCGGTCGAGGGCCCGGCCGCAGCAGATTCCTGCCCGGACGACGACGTCCGCGGGAAGCGTGCGCCACGGAGAGCCGTCGAGCTCCACGGCCACCCGGCCGCGCCGGTCCTCGCGCAGCCCGGTGACGGTCGGCACTACTTCTTCGAGGCGGCTTTCTCGACCTTGAGGTCTTGCGTGACCTTGCCGTTCTGCTCGGCGACGGCGTCTGCGTCGACCGGAAGGAGCCGCGCGGACGCAACCTGCTCAGGCCCGATGGCCACCTGAATGCCGGTGAGGATTCCCTGACAGACGTCGGGATGCTCACGCAGGAACGCGGTCGCGTTCTGGCGCCCCTGGCCCAGCCGCTCGTCGCCGAAGCTGAAGTACGAGCCCGACTTCGTCACGACCTTGCGCTCGAGCCCGGCGTCGAGGACCGTTCCCTCCCAGGAAATGCCGGACCCGTAGATGATGTCGAACTCGGCCTGCTTGAACGGCGGCGCGACCTTGTTCTTCACGACCTTCACACGCACACGGTTGCCGATCGCCTCGACGCCTTCCTTCAGGGTCTCGATGCGACGGATGTCGAGTCGCACGGACGAGTAGAACTTGAGGGCGCGACCGCCGGGCGTCGTTTCCGGGTTCCCGAACATGACACCGATCTTCTCTCGCAGCTGATTCGTGAAGAGGCAGATCGTGTCGGTGCGGTTCAGCGTGCCGGCTAGCTTGCGCAGCGCTTGCGACATCAGCCGCGCCTGCAGGCCGACGTGCGTGTCGCCCATCTCGCCCTCGATCTCGGCCTTCGGCGTCAGGGCCGCGACAGAGTCGACCGCGACGACGTCGAGCGCTCCGGAGCGGATGAGCAGCTCCGCGATCTCGAGCCCCTGCTCACCGGTGTCGGGCTGCGAAACGAGGAGGTCGTCGATGTTGACGCCGATGTGCTTCGCGTACGTCGGGTCCATCGAATGCTCGGCGTCGATGAATGCACAGATGCCGCCGCGGCGCTGCGCCTCTGCGATCACGTGGTAGACGAGCGTCGTCTTTCCGGAGGACTCCGGCCCGAAGATCTCGACGATGCGGCCCCGCGGAAGCCCGCCGATCCCGAGCGCGAGGTCGAGTGCGAGCGAGCCGGTCGACACCGCGCCGATCGAGACGTGCGCGTGGTCGTTCATCTTCATGACGGCGCCCTTGCCGAACTGACGCTCGATGTGCCCGAGGGCGGCGTCCAGAGCCTGCTCGCGATCCACTTCCATCAACCTCCTAGGGCAAAAGATTCGAGGACGACATACTGCGCTCCACCGGACCGCAGCACGGAATGGTAGGCAGCGGCATCGGACGGACAGACCTCCCCGAGGGGAGGCAGCGGCGGCCGGAGCCCCGGGCGCTCCCGGAAGCGGACGACCGTGATGTGCGGGAGCCACGCGCGGCGCTCCCGCTCGTAGACACCCAGGCGCTCCAGGCGGCCCTGGAGGTCGGCCGCCAGCCGGATCGCTCCTCCCTGCGGGTCGCTCAGCGCCAGCATCCCGACGCTCCTGGTCTCGCGGTAGCGCTCCGGCAGGAGCCGCATCGGGCCAGCGGCTGCGGCGGCCTCGCGCAGCTCCCGGCAGACCGGCTCGAGCTCCGCCACCGGACGGTGCCCGAGGAAGGCCAGCGTGATGTGCAGGTGGTCGCGGGGGACCGGCCGGCCCCGGTCGATGTGGTCGGCTTGCCAGTCGGACAGCGTGTCGAGCGTCTCCTCGGGGAGACGGAGGGCACAGAACAGGCGCGCACGCTCACGGCCGTCCACGCTAGCCGGGAGCTTCACGCAGCTTCGTCGCGAGTCTGTTGCAAAAGACGCCTCAGCAGATGCAGGGCGGTGACGGTCGCGCGCCGGCGGATCGACTCGCGGTCACCGGGGAAGACGAAGTCTGCGCCGTGCGACCGCGCAGGCGTCTGCGCATGGAGGTACACGAGCCCGACGGGCTTCTCCGCGCTGCCACCGCCGGGACCCGCGATGCCGGTCACGGAAACCGAGACGTCCGCTCCCAGTCGTGCCCTCGCCCCGGCGGCCATCGCCTCCGCCGCCTCGGCCGAGACGGCCCCGTGAGACCTGAGGAGAGCCGGCGGCACGTCGAGCTCCCGCGTCTTGACGTCATCGGAATACGCGACCACGCCGCCGAGAAAGACGTCGCTCGAGCCGGAAACAGACGTGAGCCGCTGCGAGACCATCCCGCCGGTACACGACTCCGCGGTCGCAAGGGTGAGCGCCTGCTCGCGGCAGAGGTCGAGCACGAGCTCCTCGACCGGACGCTCGTCGCGGCTGAAGAGATGCCGCTCGAGGGGCGCAACGAGCCGTTCCGTCAATTCGTCCGCGCGGGCTCCGGCGCCCGGAGCCACCACCAGATCGACGTGGATCTCGAAGTCGCGCGCGCAAATGGTGGCCTCCACCCCGTCCCCGTCGCCGCCCGCATCTGCGAGCGCCTTCGCGACAGTCGATTCGCTCGCGCCGAAGAACCGAAGCTGACGAAGCTCGGGTGGCCGGGTGCGGTCGAGGACGCGGCGCACCGGTTCACTCTCGAGTGCGACAGCCCACAAACGCTGGAGCTCGGACGGCGGCCCGGGCAACACGACGACCACGGTCTCCCCGTGCTCGAGGACGAGACCGGGTGCGGTACCGGCCAGGCCGAGAGAGATCGCACCTTCGGGAATCGTCGCCTGCTTCTGCACGCCTGTCTCGAAGTCGACGTAGGGACGCCCGAGCCGCTCGGCGAAAGCGCGGGAGATGCCGCCGATCTGAGCATGGAGCTCCTCGTCGAGCCGAAGACCGACGCCTGCGGCTCGAGCAACGAACTCGACGGTGCGGTCGTCATGCGTCGGGCCGAGGCCACCGGAGACGACGCAGAGGTCGGCGTGCATCGCTTCGGCGAGCGCGCCCGCCAGCTCGTCCTCCCGGTCGCCGACGATCGAGATCCGCGCGGGCTCGACTCCGCGGCGCAGGAGCTCGGAGGCGAGAAAGGGACCGTTCAGATCCGTGCGGTCGCCTCGGACGAGCTCGCTGCCGGTGACGACGATGAAGGCGCGCGGGGGCGCGATCACACGGCCGCGCGGATGCCCCGCGGCGTCACGACCAACGTCTTCACGCCGCCGACGGGCAGCGGATGGGTTCGCCCGTTGAGGATCGTGACGAGGTTCTCGGGGCGATCGAGCGTGATCCAGAGCTTCCGCCCGGTGAAGAGCTGCTTCTGTCCCTGGTCGAGCGTTCCCTGAAAGAGAATCGGCCCCGCCGCCGAGCCGCGATGGACCTGGAGCCAGCACGGGCCCCGTTGCGCCTTCACGAGCAGCCGAGCCGTTGTCGGAACCGCCGGCCGCGTCGGCGTCTTCGCCTTCGTGGTCGTCGTCGTCCCGAGCCCGAGCGGCGTCACGTTCTGCGGCTCGCCGCGGGTCCAGGCGACGATGAAGAGAGCTGTCACGGCCGCGATGCCGAGCAGGGTCAGTAAGACGACTCGAGACTGAACCTGAACGCCCCGCGACGGCGGGGCGAAACGCCTAGGGCGGGAGGGCGTTTCCTCCTCCCCGGCAACGAACCGGGAGTTGTACTCGTCCACGTAGAGCTGCCCGTCGAGGCCGAGGTATTCGGCGTACGACCTGAGAAAGCCCTTGACGTAGGTCTGCGCCGGCAGGACGTCGAACTGCTCGTCCTCGAGTGCGCGCAGATACTTGGCCCGGATCTTCGTCCCCTGCTCGATCTCGGGGAAGTCCAGGCTCTGGCGAAGACGTGCCTCTCGGAGGCTGTTACCAATCTCGAACACGGCGGCGGCCCCATCTTAGGCGCTGATGGGCGCGGCTGAAAGTGGGAATCAGCGCGAATGCTGGTAGAGCACGACGAGCCCGTAAAAACCCACGGAAAGAGCGGCCACGAGGGCGAGGCAGAGCGCGACGGCGGCGACCACGACCGCGACCGTCGCGACGCCGTTGCCGCCCTCCCGGAGCTGGAGCCAGCGGAGATTGTTCCGGGCTCGGCGCGCCATTACGAGCGCCACGAGCCCGAGCACGAAGGCAAGTGGCACCGCGTACGCGGTGTCCAACAGGCCGATGCGCTTGGACCGTGCTGCGACCTCGAGTGCCAGCGGCATCGTGAGGAGGCTTGCGAACCCGAGCAGCAACGCCGCCCAGGCCCGGCGCCTACTGCTTGACGTAAGGGCGGCCAGCTGCGGCAGGTGGGACGGAGCGGCCGATGACTCCGGCCACCGCAATCAGGGTCAGGACGTACGGGAGCGCCTGAAAGAGGACGGACGGCGCCGGCCACGGCTGCTGCAAGCGGAACGAGAGCGCGGTCGACCCACCGAATAGGAGCGCGGCGGCGAAGGCGCCGAACGGACGCCAGTTCCCGAAGATCACGGCGGCCAGTGCGATGTAGCCGCGGCCGGCGGTCATGTTCTCGCTGAACGAGCCGAGGTAGCCGATCGAGAGGTACGCACCGCCGAGCGCGGCAAGAATCCCCGAGAGGATCACCGCGACGTAGCGGGTCCCGTACACGGAGATGCCGACCGTGTCCGCCGCGCGCGGATGCTCGCCCACCGAGCGAATGCGCAGACCCACCGGCGTGTGGAAGAGCGTGATGTGGGCGACGATCAACAGCGCGAACGAGACCCAGATCATCAGGTTCAGATGGCCGAAGACGCTGCCGAGGAAGTTGATGTTCACGTCGGGGATGCGCGGCAGGTCACCCGGTGTGCCGTTCTCGCCGTAGATGTCGATGAAGAAGTACCCGGTGAGGCCGAGCGCGAGGAAGTTGATCGCGAAGCCGCTCACCACCTGGTCGGCACGCAGATTGATACACATGACGGCATGCACGGCGGCCAAGCCGGCGCCGGCGGCCGCTGCGCAGACGAGTCCCATCTCCCAGTTCCCGAACTTATCCGCACCGAGCGCGGCGAAGAACGCGCCCATGAGCATCATCCCCTCGAGCCCGATGTTCACGACGCCGCTCCGTTCGCAAAACAGGCCGCCGATCGCGGCATAGGTCAGCGGCGTCGCCCAGACGAGGGTCGCGGAGAGAAGTGCGGACCAGACGACGACCTGGTCGATGTTCGATGAGCTCGCGCGGGTAGCGAGGACGCCGAGCCCGATCCCGACGATGCCGAACCCGATCGCCGTCCACCCCGGCCGGCGCATCCCGCGCGAGAGCACCCAGATCCCCGCCGCGAAGGCAAGGAACCCCACGAAGACCGGTACCCAGACGGGGGCGTCGAACGGCGGCAGCGCGACGACGAACGCGAAGAGTCCGAGGGCGAGGCCAGCACGCCCGATGATCACGTTGCCGGGCCACTTCTCCCGGACGCGTGCGGCGTACTCCATCGCGCTCATGCGGCCTCGTCGGCTGCGCGGCTCAGTCCGGGCATGCGGACCTTCTTGCGTGCCTGCCAGATGTAGAGGATCAGCAAGTCCGCGCCGACGAAGAGGAGCACGAGGGCCTGGATCATCAGGGCGAGATTCCCCGCGAGTTGGGGCGGAAAGATGTTCGGGTCGAGGCTGCGGGTCGAGGTTCCCGTGAGCAGGCCGCCGAAGAGGAGCGCGGCAAACCCGACTCCGACCGCCGTATTGCGACCGAGGAGCGCGACCGCGATGCCGATGAAGCCGATGTTCGAGACCTGAACGTCCAGCACGCCGAGCCGGAACTGCCAGCCGAGGATGTCGAGACCACCGGCCAGCCCGGCGAAGAGGCCGGAGATGGCCATGGCGATGATGAAGTTGCGCGCGACGCTAATCCCGCCGTAGCGCGCCGCCTCGGGATTGAAGCCGACTGCGCGCACCTCGTAACCGAGTGTCGTGCGGTTGAGGATGATGTAGAAGACAACGAGCGCACCGAGCGCGACGAAGATGCCCGAATGCAGGGCCTGCAGGTGCGGGTTGCCCCAGATCGCGGCGAGCTTCGCGCCCGGCACGACGTCGTCGGAGATCGGGACCGCCTGGTTCACGTGGTTCTGTAGCGGACCACCCCGCCCGAACAGATAGCTCCCGCCCCAGTACGCGATCCAGTTGAGCATGATCGTCGTGATCACTTCGTGCGCGCCCACGGTCGCCTTGAGGAATCCTGCGATTGATCCCCAGAGTGCGCCCGCGAGCGCCGCGGCGGTGAGGCCGAAGATCACGTGCGGCAGGTGCGCCATGTCCGTGAAGCGCGAGCCGACGTAGACCCCGACGATTGCGCCGACGAGGTACTGGCCCTGACCGCCGATGTTGAAGAGGCCGCAGCGAAACGCGAACGCGACCGCGAGTCCGGTGAGGATCAGCGGGGTTGTGGTCAGCAGCGTCTGCGTGAGGTTGTACGCAGCCGTGTGGTTCGTGTTGGTGTCCCACCAGAACCAGATGTGGTGGTTCGTGAAGGGGAGGTCGATGTGGTAGTTGCCAAAGTGGAAGAACCAGTTGAGCCCGGCGCCTTCGAAGATCGCCTTGTACGTGCGCACCGGGTTGTGACCGGTCGCGAGCACAACGATTCCGCCTGCCAGGAACGCGACGACGGCGGTGAGCAGCGGCGTGATGATCCCGCCGGCCCGCTGGTAGAACGCAAGCTGGCCGGCGACCGACGGGGCGTACGCTTCCGGATCGGATCCGAGCGGCGCCGGCGGTGTCGGCGCGGACCCGGTTGGCGGTCCCGCTTCGCTCACAGTGCCACCTCGCGTCGTGCGCCGGTCATTGCAATTCCGACCTCTTCCTCGCTGGCGTCCGGCGGGAGCTCGGCCACTATGCGCCCTTCGTAGAGCACGAGGATTCGGTCGGAGAGCGACAGGATCTCCTCGAGCTCGAGGGAGACGAGCAGTACCGCCTTGCCGGCGTCCCGCTGCTCGACGAGGCGGCGGTGCACGAACTCGATCGCGCCGACGTCAAGGCCGCGGGTGGGCTGTGCCGCGACCAGGACGCTCGGATCGCGCGAG